>ENA-UOOK01001707-UOOK01001707.1-fermentation-metagenome-genome-assembly--contig:-NODE-1707-length-28476-cov-11.917596_pt1 | contig 28476 bp, 23 predicted proteins | sample MGYA00245777_ERZ724023 | MGnify/ENA primary metagenome ERZ724023 (study PRJEB28704, sample SAMN03018312) | fermentation metagenome | biome: anthropogenic terrestrial biome; feature: soil... | reverse complement strand
AAGGGCCTCGGGAACAATAGATGCAGCATCGTCAGATGACAGGATTGCAGGCATGAAGGATATGCTGGACCCCTCGGAGCTCACCGACCGCGTGGCGGCGCAGGCCGGCAAGGTGAAGCTGCAGGGTTTCGGCCTGAAGGACCTCGGCGGTTCGACCACGCCGTTCCCGATCCCAGAGAACGGGCTCGAGGTGATCTGGAACCACCTCGTGCGCTACCTCGGCGGCGGCGTGGTGCGCGCCGGACAGCGGGGCGACCTCGTCCAGGAACGCCTTCGCCCACGCGATCACGCGCGCGCCGCGCACCGGATCGTAGCCGCCCGGGTGCCAGGGATGACACCTCGAGATGCGACGGACCGCCAGCCAGCTGCCCCGCAGGGGCCCGTGCCGGCCGATCGACTCCTGCGCGTAACAGGAACAGGTGGGATGGAAACGGCAGTTCTGCCCGAGCAACGGGCTCAGGAACCACCGATAGAGCTGGATGAGTCCGATCAGGACCTGGCGCATCGCTCGCGGATCCTCGACCAGAGCACGGCCACGCTGGCCGTGATCTCCGCATTCGTCGCCTTGCCCGCCGCGGGCCTCGCGTTCAGCCTGGCGCAGCCGGGCCTGAGCTATCTTTCGGGCGCATACGCGCTCGGCGGGCTCACGGCGGGCCTGTTCGCCCCGCTGGGGCGCCTGGCCTCGGCCGCGGCGTTCGTCATCTCCAACGGCGTGGCCTCGCTGCAGGTCGGCGCCCGGCAGGAGGTCGTCACCGGCCTGTACGAGGTCGCGGCGGCCACGGTGATCTATCTGGTGGTTCCGGCGAAGGCGGGCGTGCGGCTGATGGGGCTGTTTTCCCGCAGCGAGGACACCGACCGCGCCGAGGGTCTGCGCCGCTCGGTCATCATGAAGCTGGACTACGCGGCGAAGGCCCTCGGCAGCGTCTCGGAGGCGGTCGGCGAGGTCTCGGAGAAGCTGTCCAAGACCTGCGCGCCGGACATCAGCGGCGTCTACCACCGCACGGCGGACGAGGTCTGCGCCACCTGCGGCCTGAAGGGGTACTGCTGGGAGCGCGGCTTCAACGACAGCATGGACGCCTTTAACGCCCTGACCGGGAAGCTGCGCGCGAACGGTAAGGTGGGGCGCGGGGATTTCAACCCCCAGTTCGCGGCGCACTGCGGCAGGCTGAGCCAGATTGTGGAGGCCGTGAACCGCAACTACGGCGAGTTCTCCGTGCGCGACGCCGCCGAGCGCCGCGCCCAGCAGGTGCGCGGCACGGTGGCGACCCAGTTCGCCACGACGGCCGACATCCTGGAGGATATGGCGGCGGAACTGGAGCTGTGCGAGAAGTTCGACTTCGCCGCGGCGCAGAAGATAGAGGAGGTGCTGCGCCTGGCGGGCGTCCAGCCCATCGACGTGAGCTGCCGGACGGACCGCTTCGGGCACATGTCGGTGGAGGCTGTGGCGGCCCCGGGGGACTGCGTCCGCCTGAACCGCGCGCAGCTCGCGCAGGAGATCTCCCGCGTCTGCGGGCGCGCGTTCGAGCTGCCCTGCGTCAGCTCCGCGGGCGGCAAGTGCCGCATCCGCATGGACGAGCTGCCGCTTTACCGCGCCAAGACGGGGTGCGCGCAGCATGTCTGCGGCAACGGCAGGTTCTGCGGCGACAGCTGGAAGTGCTTCCCGGACGGGAGCGGCCGCCAGATTGCGATGATCTGCGACGGCATGGGCACCGGCGGGCGCGCCGCGGTGGACGGCGCCATGGCCTCCGGAATCATGGAGCGGCTCGTCCGGGCGGGCGTGAGCTTCGACGCGGCGCTCAAAATCGTGAACTCCGCCCTGATGGTCAAATCGGGGGACGAGTCGCTCTCCACCATGGACATCGCGGCGGTCGATCTTTACAGCGGCGGCGTCGAGCTTATGAAGGCGGGCGCCCCCCTCACCATTCTCCGCCGGGGGGGCCGCGCCGTCCCGGTGGACATGCCCGGTCTGCCGGTCGGCATCCTGAACGACACCCGCTTCGCCCGCACGTCCGACACGCTGCAGCCGGGCGACCTGCTGGTCATGCTCTCGGACGGGGCGCTCAGCTCCGGCACCGAATGGGTCTGCGGCGAGATTGAGAAGTGGGACGGCAAGATTCCGCAGGAGCTGGCCGAAACCCTCGTCTCCCAGGCCATTGCCCGCCGCAGCGACGGCCACGACGACGACATCACCGTCCTCGCCCTGATGCTCGCCCCCCGCCGGGAAGAAGCCTGACGGCGGCATGCCGCTTGGCGGCACAGGAGAAGACAGCTCCCGAGGCATTGCACCTCGGGAGCATCTTTAGGCGGTTCTTCACCGCCCGCTTTTTTTATGCAGATGGAATCGCTCTACCAACCTGCTTTGCGCCCCGCTCTGCGCGCTTGGAGTTTTTTTGCTTCCGGTCCTTTTCAAACCTCTTCCTTTCCTGTATGATAAGGAGGCAGGGAAAAAATCAAGGGTCCTGCCGCCCGGGGATTGACAAACGCCCCGAAAAGTGTATTATTGTATTAATCACTTAATACAATTAACTTCAAGGCGGCGCAGCCGGCTCCGTCCCGACCGGACGGCCGGGGCTGCCCGCCGGACCCGCATTTTCTGGAAGGGAGTCAAGGTTCCGTGAAGCGATTTGCTGTTTTTCTTGTTGCGCTCGCCACCTGTGCGGCGGCCTCGTTCCCGGCCGCGGCCGCGCAGCAGGCGCCGCAGCCGGGCGCCGTGACGGTTTCGCTCGGCACGATGGAGACCGTTCTGAGCGACTACAGCCTGGACGCGAAGGCGGCGCTCAATACGCTGGACCAGGCCCGATCGGGCTACCGCGACAAAAAAGAGTGGGGGGAGATCACGCAGGCCGACCGGGACACCCTGTCGGCGGCGGAGCTGACCTACCGCGACACGTTCCGCCACCTGGTGCTTTCCGCCAAGCGGCAGTACCTTACATACTGCGCGGATTCTTCACTGCTTTCCGCGGACGAGGCGGCGGCGCAGAACGCGCGCGCCCAGCTTGAAACGGACGCCGCGATGCTCCGGCAGGGGTATCTTTCCCAGAACGCGTACAACGAGAGCCTGGAGAATTCCCAGAAGCTGGACGCCGCCGCCAGGGCGCAGGACACCAAGGTCACGCAGGGGCGCAAGACCCTGCGCACGCTGCTGAACATCCCGGCGAACGTGGATATGCAGATTCTGCAGCCGGCCGATTCGGAGATGAATTTCAGCGGGATTCCGGCCCTCAAATATGGGGAAGACCTGATCGAGATGAAGCGGGCGAACGATTCGATCCGCATTGATTCCATGAACTACGCGACGGTGCGCAAAGAGATCGCCAGCAGCGACGAGCAGATTGAAAACGCGCAGATTAAGCTGACGCAGACCGAGCAGACCCAGACGACGGCGTTCCGCAGCCTGTACGACACCCTGCAGAACTCCTACCGGACCTATGGGCAGGAGCTGGAGCAGGTCGCGCGCCGCGAACGGGAGGCGGAGGCGCAGGAGCGGCAGCTCGCGCTCGGCTACATTTCCCGCAGACAGTACGACGATGCGGTTTCCGCTCTGCGGAACCTGCGGTGCCAGCGGGAGGCCGACCGCAACGCGCTCTATCTTTCCCTTTTGCAGTACCAGGATATGAAGGCCGGCATTTCGGCGGCGGGGAGCCAGGCATGACGGAGAAAAAAGCGTTTTCCCTGCCGCAACCGAAAAAATCCCGGTTCACGAAAAAGAAGGTGGTCCTGCTCGCGGCGATTCTCGCGGCGGGGCTGCTGGCCTGGCGGCTCGTGCCGCCGCTTCTGGCGAAAAAAGACACGGCGCCTTCCGTCCGCTGCACCGCGCTGGCGAAGACGACCCTCAAGGACGCCGTGAGCGTGACCGGGACCGTCCGCAGCAAGGACCCGGCCAACGTCTACAGCACGCTGACCCTGCCGGTGGCGAAGGTCTCCGTTTCGGTCGGCGACACGGTGAAAAAGGGCGACGTCCTCGCCGTGCTGGATTCCTCCTCCCTCGAAAAGGACATCCGGCAGCAGGAGTACACGGCTTCTTATGCGGACAAAAGCGCCGCGCTGGCGCTGCAGAAGGCGAAATCCGACTATGAAAACGCGCTTTCCCTCTATAAGCAGGGCCTGGGCGCCGACCTGACGGCGGCGCGCTCCTCGCTGGAGCAGGCCAGGACCGCCCTGCAGACGGAGAAGGAAGCCTACGGTTCCGCGCAGTATTCCTACGAGCGGGGGCAGATTTCAAAGCTGGAGCTGAACCAGCAGAAGGCGAAGCTGGACCAGGCGCAGGCCACGTGCGATTCCGCCGAAAAATCCGTGGCCTCGGCGCAGAACGCCTCCCAGCAAAGTCTGCTGGCGGCCAAGAACGCCTATGAGGCGGCGGCCGCCAAGACCGCCGACAAAAGCGCCCACGCCGCGCTCGACAAGCTGCGGAGCAACCTGCAGGACTGCGTGATCACCGCGCCCCGCGGCGGGACGGTCACGGCGGTCGGCGCGTCGGTCGGCAGCGCCCCGGCGGGCGTGCTGTTTAAAATCGAGGACCCCGCGGACCTGATTGTCGAGGCGGAGCTCAAAGAGGCGGACACCGCCAAGGCCAATCCCGGCGACCCCGTCGTGATTACGACGGACGCCACCGGTGACGCGAAGATTGCCGGCCGGCTGCTCAGCATCGCGCCCGCCGCCAATACGAAAACGGAGGGAACCGGCAACGTGACCTTCCCCGTCAAAATCCGCGTTTCCGGCAGGGACCCGAAGCTGAAAATCGGGATGCGCGCCAAGGCGAACATCACTCTGACGGAGAAGAAGGGCGTCTACGCGGTTCCCTACGAGTCGCTCGCCGACGCGAAAAACGGCGGGTACGCCGTTTACGCCGCAAAAAAAGACGGCGACGCCTACCGCGTGACGGCGGTCCCGGTGACCCTGGGCCTGCAGACCGACGTGCTGGCCGAAATCTCCGGCCCGGGGCTGAAGGACGGGCTGCCCGTCGTGGCCGGCACGGACGGGGTGGTCCCCGGCGCCGTCATCCGGCCCGCCGTGTCCGGCGGGGGGCGGTAGCCGTGGGCGGCGAAATCATCCGGATGACCGGAATCGTCAAGAATTACTTTATCGGCACGCCGAACGAGCTCCACATCCTCAAGGGAATCAATCTGACCGTGCGGGAGGGGGAGTTCCTCTCCATCGTCGGGGCCTCCGGCTCCGGCAAAAGCACGCTGATGAACATGATCGGCGTGCTGGACCGGCCGACTTCGGGCACCTATGTGCTGGACGGCGTGCCGGTCTCCGATATGTCGGACAACGCGATGTCCGACGTGCGCAACCGGAAAATCGGTTTCGTGTTCCAGACCTTCAACCTGATTCCGCGCAGCAACGCCCTCAAAAACGTGGAGCTGCCCATGCTGTACGCGGGCGTGGACAGCAGAACGCGGACGCGCCGCGCCGCGGAGCTGCTCGAGATGGTCGGCATGGGCGACCGGATGCGCCACCGGCCGAACGAGCTTTCCGGCGGGCAGAAGCAGCGGGTCGCCATTGCGCGCGCACTGGCCAACGACCCGCCCATCCTGCTGGCCGACGAGCCCACCGGCGCGCTGGATTCCGCGACGGGCCGCATGGTGATGGACCTGTTCCACAGGGTCCACAGAAAAGACGGAAAGACCGTCGTGCTGATTACCCACAACCCGGCGCTCGCCGCGGAGACGGACCGCATCGTGACCCTGCGGGACGGCGAAATCGTCGCGGATGTTCCGGGGCCGGGAAAGGCGGCGGTATGACGTGTTTTTAAAGGAAAACATCCTGCTGGCCATCGACGGCCTGCGGTCGAACAAGATGCGGTCTTTCCTGACCATGCTCGGCATCATCATCGGCATCGGCGCGGTGATCGCCATCGTCTCCATCGGCGACGCCCTCACGGCCAGCCTGAACAGCACGCTCTCCAGGCTCGGGACCAGCAACATCTATGTCTACGTCTCTGCGCGGGACAGCGACTCCAGCTTTGGCCCCTCCGGCAAAATGGACGACGCCGACCTGATTTCCGAAGAGCAGATTCAGACCTTCGCGGCGAAATACGCCGGGGAAATCGGCGCCGTTTCGTATTCGGAAACCGGCGAGAACGGCAAGGCCCAGGACGGCCACCGCTCCGCAAACATTACCGTGGAGGGCACCAACGCCGGGTACGGGCCCGTGAACAACGTCAAACTCACGCGCGGGCGCTTTCTGAACGACCGGGACGTGCGGGACAGCCGCCGCGTGGCGGTCGTATCCGACCGGCTGGTCTCCAACCTGTTCCGGGCCGGGGAAGACCCCGTCGGGCGCGAAATCGATGTGGATACGGACAGCGGCGCCGAGAGCTACACCGTCGTCGGCGTCTACAAATACGACCCCATCTCGGTGCAGGGCATGGAGGCCGACAAGGGGAAGGACACGCGCACGTCCCTGTACGTCCCCGTCGGCCTTGTGAAGGCCACGGCGGAAAATCAGAATTACATGCAGTTCGTCCTCAGCACGAAGGGCGTGCAGGACACGCAGGCCTTTACGGACAAGGTGCAGCGGTATTTTGAGAGGCTGTATGCGGCGAACGGAACCTACACCTGCAAAACCCAGAGCATGGAGAGCGCGATTACGGAGTGGAACCAGCAGCTCAGCGTCGTCTCCACCGCCATCGCGGCCATTGCGGCCATCGCGCTGCTGGTGGGCGGCATCGGCGTGATGAACATCATGCTGGTCTCCGTGACCGAGCGCACCCGCGAGATCGGCACCCGCAAGGCGCTCGGCGCGCGCAGCGGCTATATCCGCACGCAGTTCATCGTCGAGGCCGTGATCATCTGCATGATCGGCGGAGTGCTGGGGGTCGTCCTGGGCCTTTTGCTGGCGTGGGGCGGCGTCTCCCTCATGGAAAGGCAGATGCCGGTCCCCGTCCCGCTGGTCGTTTCGGCTCCCGTCATCCTCGGCAGCGTGGGATTCTCCATGCTGATCGGCGTGTTCTTCGGCTACTACCCGGCCCGCAAGGCCAGCCGCCTGAACCCCATCGACGCCCTCCGCTACGAATAACGGGCAGCGGCGGCGTGTCGCCGCCGGCACCGGCCCGGCGTGGGGAACGGAAAAAGGCTGTGGGTCTGCTTTGCCGGGACTGTATAGAATAAGCTCCCGAGGTGCTTTTGCGCTTCGGGAGTTATCTTTTGACTGTCCCGCCAGACAAGGCTGACGGTTCGCTCTATTCTGAATGGCGGGCCGGTGGATGCACCGCCCGCGCGCCACAGCGGAAGAGGGCTTCCGCGTTGCGGCGGGCCCGGTCAATCAGAGCCTGTGTGTCCACGCCGCGGAGCTGCGCGATCTTTTCAGCCGTGCAGGCGATCAGCGAAGAGTCGTTCCGCTTCCCGCGGAAGGGGACGGGGCTCATGTAGGGGCAGTCCGTCTCCAGCAGCAGCCGGTCCGCGGGGACGGCTTTTGCCACTGCAACCGGGACGCGCGCGTTTTTGAACGTGACCGCGCCGCCGAGGCCGATGTACATGCCGAGCTTCAGAATTTCCCGCATCGTCTCCACGCTGCCGGAAAAGCAGTGCACCACGCCGGCCGGCTTCCATTTTTTCAGGAGGGCGAGGGTGTCGCCGTGCGCGTCGCGGTCGTGGACGATTACGGGCAGCCCGCGCGCGTTCGCCAGGGCAACCTGCTTTTCAAACACGGCCCGCTGCACTTCTCGCGGCGGGTTTTCCGCAAAATGGTAGTCGAGGCCGATTTCCCCGACCGCCACCACTTTCGGCTGCGAGAGCAGAGCGCCGAGCCGCGCTTCCCAGTCCGGCGGAAGGTGGGCGATCTCTTCGGGGTGGATGCCGGCGGCGGCGAGAAAATACGGGTATTTTTCCGCCAGCGCAATCGCCCGGCGCGACGACGCGAGGTCCGCCCCGCAATCGACCACGCGGCACACGCCCCGCTCCGGCAGGGCGGCCAGCAGGCTTTCGCGGTCGGCGTCGAAGGCCGGGTCGTCGTAGTGCGCGTGGCTGTCGAAAATATTGGCGTACGGCATGGGCTTTCTCCTTTCGCGCGCGGATTTCATCGGGCCCTGAAAATCGGGAAGCGCTGAAAACGCTTCCCGATATGCGAAGATTTAAAGTCGAGATTTTATAGAATCATAAAAGCAGCGAATATAAAACGTCGCTTTGGCGCTTTTCACAGCGGATTGTTCTGACGCTGTCCTTTTGGTGTGCTGATTCGGGCGCCCTGTACTTTGACGCAGTTTTTTTAACGGGCTGATTCGGACGCCCTGTACTTTGACGCAGTTTTTTTGGCGTGCTGATTTGAGCGCTCTGTATTTTAACGCGGTTTCTTTTTGGTGACTTTTTCTTTTTAAAGAAAAAGTCACCGGATTTTGCTGCCGGCCGGCGCGCCGTCCAGAAAGACGACGCTTGCCCGGCCGCCGTCCGCGTCCGCGGCGAGGATCATCCCCTGGCTCTCCACGCCGCAGAGCTTTGCGGGTTTCAGGTTGGCGACCAGCGCCACCGTGTGCCCCACAAGGTCTTCGGGCCGGTACCAAGGCGAGATGCCGGAGACCACCGTCCGCCCGGCCGCGCCGTCGTCCAGCGTGAGCTTCAGCAGCTTTTTGGAGCGCCTGACCGGCTCGCACGCCGTGATTTTAGCCGCCCGCAGGTCTACTTTGGCAAAATCGTCGATTGTGATTTGTGCGGTCCCCGCCGGTGCCTGTAAAGGGGCCTGGCTTTTCTTGGCGGAAGGGTTCGGAATCAGCCGGTTCAGCTCCTCGATTTCCCTGTCCACGTCGATGCGGGGGAAAAGGGATTCCCCTTTCGTGACGTTCGCGTACGCGGGCACGGCGCCCCACTGGGCGGCGGAGGCGTAGGTCAGCTTTTCGGCGGGAACGCCGAGCTGTTTCTGGATTTTGGGCGCGGTCTCCGGGAGGAACGGCGCGAGCAGGATGGAGATGATGCGCAAAGTCTCGCACAGGTTGTAGAGCACCGCGGCGAGGCGAGGCCGGCTCGACGGCTCCCTGCCGAGGACCCACGGCTGCGACTCGTCGATATATTTGTTGGCGCACGCGACGACCTTCCAGATTTCGGTCAGCGCGACCGAGAACTGGTAGCCGTTCACCGCCGCGTCGCACTTTGCGCGCAGAGCGCGCGCCATGCCGGCCAGCTCGGCGTCCCGGGGACTGCTTTCGCGCTCGGCGGGAATGCTGCCGCCGAAATATTTCTGCACCATCGCCGTCGTGCGGGAGAGCAGGTTGCCGAGGTCGTTCGCGAGGTCGGCGTTGATGCGGTTGATGAGGGCCTCGTTCGTGAACACGCCGTCCGCGCCGAACGGAATCTCGCGCAGCAGGAAGTACCGCACGGCGTCCACGCCGTAGCGTTTGCACAGGATGAGCGGGTCCACCACGTTGCCCTTGCTTTTGCTCATCTTGCTGCCGTCGCCGAACAGCAGCCACCCGTGCCCGTAGACCTGCTTCGGCAGGGGAAGGCCGAGCGCCATCAGCATGGCCGGCCAGATGATGGTGTGGAAGCGCACGATCTCTTTCCCGACGAAATGCACGTCGGCGGGCCAGAACTTGCGGTAGAGGGAGTCGTCGTCCGAGCCGTAGCCGAGCGCGGTGATATAGTTGGTGAGCGCGTCGACCCAGACGTAAATCACGTGCTTGGGGTCGAACGGCACCGGGATGCCCCACGAGAAACTCGTGCGCGAGACGCACAGGTCCTCCAGCCCCTGGTTGATGAACTGGATCATCTCGTGCTTGCGGCTTTCGGGCTGGATGAAATCGGGCCGGTCCCTATACAGCTTGAGCAGGCGGTCGGCATAGTTGGAGAGGCGGAAGAAATAGGCCTCCTCGCTGACCATCTTGACCTCGCGGCCGCAGTCCGGGCATCTGCCGTTTTTCAGCTGCGTCTCAGTCCAGAAGGACTCGCAGGGCGTGCAGTACCAGCCCTTGTACTCGCCCTTATAGATGTTGCCGCTGTCGTAAAGCTGCTGAAATATTTTCTGCACGGCCTTCACGTGGTAATCGTCCGTCGTGCGGATAAACTTGTCGTTGGAGATGTTGAGCAGTTTCCACAGGTCCTTGAACTCCTGCGCGACCCGGTCCACATAGTGCTTGGGGGTGATGCCCGCCTTTTTGGCGTTCTGCTCGATTTTCTGACCATGCTCGTCCGTCCCGGTCAAAAACATCACGTCGTACCCCTGCATTCGCTTGTAGCGCGCAATGGCGTCGCACGCCAGCGTGCAGTAGCAGTGCCCAATGTGCGGCTTGCCCGACGGGTAATAGATGGGCGTTGTGATGTAAAAGGTCTTTTTCTCCATTTTTTCAGCCTCCGGGAAAATACAGAATTAAACGAGATTCAGTCATAGTCTTATTATTATACCATTTCGTCCCATAAATTTCATTCCCGCAAACAAAAAGTTTTTTCTTTATGCCGGGATTTTTTGAATTTGCGCCCAGGGAAACTTGTAAAGGAGGGCGCGGTATGCTATAATGTTCTCCGCAAAACGCACGCCGCGCCCGGCAGGCGGTGCCCGAAAGGGTTTTCCTGCCAAAAAAAAGCGCGGCGGAGGAAACAACCCAAGGAGGTTTATTGAATGTCAGTAGTATCTATGAAGCAGCTCTTGGAGGCGGGCGTTCATTTCGGCCACCAGACCAGAAGGTGGAACCCGAAGATGAAGCCGTATATTTTCACCGAGCGCAACGGCATCTATATCATCGACCTGCAGAAGACCGTTCGCAAACTGGAGGAGGCCTACAATTTCGTCCGCGACCTTTCCATGGACGGCAAGGCCGTGCTGTTCGTCGGGACGAAAAAACAGGCGCAGGAGTCCATCCGGACCGAAGCGGAGCGCGCCGGCGCGTTTTATGTGAACGCGCGCTGGCTGGGCGGCATGCTGACCAACTTCCGCACTATCCGCCGCAGAATCGACCGCCTGAACCAGCTGAAGACCATGGAGGAGGACGGCACGTTCGACCTTCTGCCGAAAAAAGAAGTCAGCAAGCTGAAGCTTGAGATTGGAAAACTGGAAAAATTCCTCGGCGGCATCAAAGACATGAAAGACCTGCCCGGGGCTTTGTTCATCGTGGACCCGCGCAAGGAGCACATCGCCGTTTCCGAAGCGAGAAAACTGAAAATCCCGATTGTGGCAATCGTCGACACCAACTGCGACCCGGACGAGATCGACTATGTGATTCCGGGCAACGACGACGCCATTCGCGCCGTGAAGCTGATTTCGCACACCATGGCCGACGCCATCGTCGAAGGCAAAGAGGGTCGGATGGACACCGCCGCGGAGGAAGATGCGACAGAAAACGGGAACGCGCCGGCCGCCGCCGCGAAATAAGGCGCTTTCCATGCGCTGCCGAACCAACATTTTGAAAAGCGAGGAATAGAACATGGCTTTTACAGCGAAAGATGTTGCAGCCCTTCGCGCAAAAACCGGATGCGGTATGATGGACTGTAAAAAGGCGCTCGTCCAGGCCAACGGGGACATGGGCAAGGCAATCGACGTCCTGCGCGAAAAGGGCCTGGCCGCCGCCACGAAAAAGGCGGGCCGCATCGCGGCGGAAGGCATCGCCTATGCCGCGGTCAGCAAGGCCGGGAACGCGGGCGTCGTGATCGAGGTCAATTCCGAGACCGATTTTGTCGCCAGAAACGCGGAATTCCGCAGCTTCGTCAAGACCTGCGCCGACACGGTGCTCGAGAAGGACCCGGCCGACGTGGACGCGCTGCTGCAGTGCAGGGCGGCCGGGTCGGAAGAGACCGTCGACGCCCTGCTGAAAGAAAAAATCCTGAAAATCGGGGAGAATATCAAAATCCGCCGCTTCCGCAGGTTCGAGGGCACGGTCGGCGCCTATATCCACGCCGACGGAAAAATCGGCGTCCTGACCAAATTCGAGGCTTCCCCCGAAATCGCCGCAAAGCCGGAATTCCGGGAATACGCGAAAAACGTCTGTATGCAGATTGCGGCAATCACCCCCCAGTATGTGGATGAAACGGGTGTGCCGGCCGACGTCGTCGAGCACGAAAAGGGCATTCTGAAGCAGCAGATTGCCGGTTCCGGGAAGCCGGAGGCAATCGTGGAGAAAATCGTGCAGGGCAGACTGCGCAAGTTCTATGAAGAAGTCTGCCTGGTCGACCAGGCGTATATCAAGGACGACAAGCTGACCGTCCGGCAGTATACCGAGCAGGCCGCAAAGCAGCTCGGCGGCAAAATCCGCATCACGGACTTCGCCCGGTTCGAGCGCGGCGAGGGCCTCGAAAAACGCAAGGAAAACTTCGCCGAAGAAATCAAGAACATGATTCATTAAAAATTTTATCTGATTCCGCTGGAAAAGCCCGGAAAGCTGATTCTTCAGTTTTCCGGGCTTTTTTGTGTTCGGGGCCTTCCCGCCGGGGGGGGGCGGCTTCCTTTTACAACAGCCGCAGTCCCTGCGCAAAGCGGTCGGACAGGACCATCGTCCCAATCGAGCCGACCCGACCCGTCATAAAAACGGATTCGTCCGGCAGAATTTGAATCTGCAGATTCCCGCCGGGCATGTGGACGGTCACGTCGCGGTCGGTCAGGCCCAGCTTGCAGGCCGCGCTCGCCGCGGCGCAGCTGCTGCTCCCGGAAGCGAGCGTGTAGCCGGCGCCCCTCTCATAGATTTCAATCGCGATGTTGTTTCTGTCCAGCACTTTCAGCAGCTGCATGTTGATTCGGTTTGGAAAGTTCTTCGAGTTTTCGACACAGGGCCCCAGCCTGCACGCCAGCTCTCTGCTGATGGTTCCCATGGGGATCACGCAGTGCGGGTTCCCGATTGAGAGGCAGGTGACCCTGTATTCCCTGCCGTGGAATATCATGGGCTCGTCGATGACGTCCCGGTCTCGGCCGGCGACCGGAATCCGGCTGCTGCGGTATGTCGTTTTTCCCATCATCACTTTCAGAAGCTCCCCGCTGTCCTCCAGATATTCGACGGCGACATCTCCGCCCGCGGTGGAAAGGGTAAAGCGCCGCCCGGCCGCATACCCCGCGTCTTTCAGGTATTTGGAAAAAATCCGCACGCCGTTCCCGCTCTTTTCCGCTTCGCTTCCGTCCGGATTGAAAATCCGCACCCGGATTTTTCCGCCCTCCGGAATCGGGCCGTAAAGGATTCCGTCGGACCCGGCGCCGAAATGCCGGTCGCAGATCCGCCTGATGCGGCCCTCGTTCAGAGGAAGGTTTATTTTTTGCGGGTCGTATATCAGGTAATCGTTCCCCAGCCCCTGGTATTTCGGAAGAGCCATCTTCATAACAGAAATTCCACCTTTTTTCAAATTTCGCTGTTTTGCCTTTGTCACTTATTATACCATATTCGCGCCTTCTTCGGGCGGCCGCTTTTCCCCGGAACCGGCGGCGGGCGCGGGAAGATGTTACCGATTGCAGAAAACTGCATAAGATGGAAGTGAAGAAACCTCTTCAAAATATTTGGCCAGGAGGATTTTTATGAGCTGCAATAGATCTGAAGATAATAACGAAGCCCTCTGTGGCTTGAAACCGATACTCCGCGGAACCTGGACGGCGAATTACCCGCAGGAATTCTTTTACCGCGGGCCCGGCGGCAGCAGCACGAATCCGTGCTGCGGAGCGGGAAACAATCCGTGCTGCGGCGGGGGAAACAATCCATGCTGCGGCGGGAACTCTTCCGGAGGCTCAAACGACAACGGCGGATCGGCCGGCGTTGTCCGCTGCGCGCCCCAGCCTGTGCTGAGCTCTTCCACGGGCGGCGCGGGCCCGCTGCCGATTATTTCGACCAGCCTTGCCGATCCGCTCAACATCGTGTCGACCACGGTCAACACGTGCAGCGCCGGCAAGACGGATAATCTGGTCCAGTTTACCTGCATCGTCAATGCGCCCAGTGCGGTGGGCCTCACGCTGAACTTCCAGATCGTCCGCTCGTCCTGCATGGGCGGCGCCGTCAACGTCGGGCCGACCTTCACGTTCGGGGAGGAGCTTTCCATTGTCGGCACCGAAAGCTTCAGCTTCCAGTTTGTGGACAACAACGTGGCGCCCGGCACGTACACCTATGCCGTCCAGCTCGGCACGGGGACCCTGGTGGCCTCGGCGGGCGTCACCGTCACCAACGGCGTCCTCAGCGTTCTGGCTGTTCCCAAGCAGCAGAACGACTGCTGAGTTTTTTTGACCGGCAAAACGGCGATTTCAAAAACCTGATTTTTCCCTCTGTTCCCCCGGCTCAGTCCGGGGGCTTTTTTTGATTTGTTCCGGCGTGGATATGCTATAATAAAACCGGCCGCTGCGCGCAGCGGCCGGAAGGGGAGAAAATCGGATGCGGAAGGCGCTGGTTACGGGCGCGTCGCGCGGCATCGGGCGGGCCGTGGCGCGCAGGCTGAACCGGGACGGGTTTTACGTGGTGCTCAACTACGCCCGCTCCGACCGGGAGGCGCGCGCTCTGCTCGACGAGCTGAACGGCGTCCCCGGCGGCGGGGGAGCCGGTCTGTTCCGGGCGGACGTCTCGGACCGCGCACAGGTCGAGGCCATGTTCCGCTCGGCCGGCAGCGTGGATGTGCTGGTCAACAACGCGGGCGTCGCCCAGCGGAAGCTGTTCACCGACCTGACGGAGGAGGACTGGGAGCGCATGTTCGCCGTGGACGTCACGGGCGTGTTCCACTGCTGCCAGGCCGCGCTGCCCGCCATGATCCGCCGGAAGCGGGGAAGCATCATCAACGTCTCTTCGATGTGGGGGCAGACGGGCGGCTCCTGCGAGGTGCACTACTCCGCCGCAAAGGCCGCCGTGATCGGCCTGACGAAAGCCCTCGCCAAAGAAGTCGGCCCGTCGGGCGTCCGGGTCAACTGCATCGCGCCGGGGGTTATCAACACGCGCATGAACGCCGGCCTCGGGCCCGAAGACCTGCGCGCGCTGAAAGAGGAGACGCCCCTCGGGCGCCTCGGCACGCCGGAGGATATCGCCGCGGCCGTGTCGTTTCTCGCTTCGCCCGGCGCGGGATTCGTCACCGGGCAGGTGCTCGGCGTGAACGGCGGCATCGTGATTTAAACCGTCGTGTGCAGAACGCGGCAGTCCCCTTTGACCACGTAGTCGCCGTAGCCCGCAGGGACGAAGACGCTGTCGCCCTTCCGGAACGCGAACAGGGGCTTTCCCCGGTCCAGAACAAGCGCGTCTCCGTCCAGGCAAATCAGCGAATGGAAGCTCTTTTCGTCCGCGCGCAGGGCCGCTTCCCGGATTTTCATCTCGTAGACGGTGAAGATGTCGCAGGAGGCCAGCAGCCGGCGGCTGAAGCCGTCGAGGCTCTCCGGGCCGCCCTGCGGGCGCGTGGGGCGGGTCGGGCGCTCCAGCCGGGTCACGTCCAGCGCCTGCGCGATGTGGAGCGGGCGGGTTTTGCCGTTGGTGTCCACGCGGCCGTAGTCGTAGATGCGGTAGGTGAGGTTGGAGTTCTGCTGGATTTCGGCAATCAGGATTCCGGCCCCGATGGCGTGCAGGGTGCCCGCTTCGATGAAGAACACGTCGCCCGCATGCACCGGGACGCGGTTCAGGACCTGCTCCAGCGTATTGTCCGCGATTCTTTTCCGGAACTCGTCTTTTGAGATTTTGTGGTCGAAGCCGTAGTACAGGCTCGCGCCCGGCTCGCAGTCCACAACGTACCACATCTCCGTTTTGCCGTAGCCGCCCCCGTGGGCGCGGACGTAGGCGTCGTCCGGGTGGACCTGGATGGAAAGCTTTTTCTTGGCGTCGATCAGCTTGATTAAAAGCGGAAAGTAAGGGAATTTTTCGCAGTCGGTCCCCAGAATGCCGCGGCCCTGCTGCCCGAGCCATTCGGGGAACGGCGTGCCGGCGTCTTTTCCGGAGACGACGGTGGAAGGGCCGTCCGGATGGCTGGAGAGCAGCCAGGTCTCCGCAATCTTCGGGGCTTCGCTCTGCTGGTGGTATTCGGTGCGGAGCCGGTTGCCCCCCCAGAGGTAATCTTTGCACGCGCCTTTGAGCTTGACCGGATTGATGCGATCCAAAAGAATCACTCCCATATCGTTGAACTTTTTTAGATGAAAACGGACCTCGCTTTCTATTGTAGGCGTTTGGCGGAAAATATCAAGGAACAGCCGGACCGGGGTATTTTTAACAGGATTGGATTCCCGAGAGATTCAAAAATGATTCTTATTTTTATTTACAAACGGTCCCCGCGGTGATACACTGAGAGCGGAGAAAAAAGCGCAAAGCTGAAAAAGGAAAGGATGTCTGAAAGAAATGCGTATTTATGATTTTACGGTCAAGAATATCCGGGGAGAAGACGTCTCTCTCTCGAAATACCGCGGCAAAGCGGTGCTGATTGTGAACACGGCGAGCAAATGCGGATTTACGCCCCAGTACGAGGGGCTGGAGTCCCTGTACCGCAAATACAGGGACGGGGGGCTTGTGATTCTCGGCTTTCCGTGCAACCAGTTTCTGCAGCAGGACCCGGGCAGCAACGGCGAGATTTCCTCGTTCTGCAAGCTGCATTTCGGCGTGTCCTTCCCGCTCTTTGCAAAAATCGACGTGAACGGCGAAAACGAGGCGCCGCTTTACCGCTACCTCAAGCAGGCCGCGCCGTTCCAGGGCTACGAGCTGGATAAGGCAGGCGGAAAGACGGTCCACGACGTGGTCGCCAGGCATTATCCGGAAAACCTCAAGGGCGACGGCATCAAATGGAATTTCACCAAGTTCCTGGTTTCGCGCGACGGCAGCCGGGTCACGCGGTTCGAGCCGAGCGTGACGCCGGCGGAGCTGGAGCCCGCCGTCAAGAAAGCGCTGGCGGAATAATCTTTTTCCGATTCGGGAGGTGGCACGATGGTTTATGATGTGCTGGTGGCGGGCGGCGGCCCGGCCGGCCTGACCGCCGCAATTTACGCCGCGCGGGCGGGGCTTTCGGTGCTCGTGCTCGGCGGTGTTCCCGGCGGGCAGGTGGCGACCGCCTCCGCGGTGGAAAACTACCCGGGGTTTGTGGGCATCGCCGGCCCGGACCTTGCGGAAAAACTGCTGAAGCACGCCCGCTCGGCGGGCGCGAAAGTCCTGCTGGAAGAGGCGGAGAGCTTCGACCTCGACGGCCCGGTCAAGGCCGTGAAGACGGCGCAGGACACATACCGGTCGAAGACCGTGATTCTGGCGCAGGGGTCCCGGCGCAGAAAGCTGAATATCCCCGGCGAAGAGCAGTTCGCCGGGCGCGGCGTCTCCTACTGCGCCGCCTGCGACGGCAACTTCTTCCGGGGCAAAACGGTGGCGGTGGTCGGCGGCGGCGACACGGCGGTCAGCGATGCCATCGCGCTGGCCGGCCTGTGCAGGGCGGTCTACCTGCTGCATCGGCGCGACGTGCTGCGGGCCCAGTATTCGCTGGTTCGCCAGGCGCACGCCCTGCCGAACCTGAAGATGATTTTCAGCGTTTCGCCCGTGCGGATTGAGGGCGGGCAGAAGGTGGAGCGGATCGTCCTCCGCCGCGCCGGCGGAAGCGAACTCGCGCTGCCCGTGGACGGCGTGTTCGTCGCCATCGGCGTGATTCCGAATTCGCAGCGCCTGCCGCCCTCCCTGCCGACCGACGGCGGCTATCTGGAGGCGCCGGAAAGCGGCGTCACGCCGGTCCCCGGCGTGTTTGTGGCGGGCGACCTGCGCCGCAAGGCCCTGTACCAGATTGTCACGGCGGTCGCGGACGGCGCGAACGCCGCCGATTCCGCCCGGCGCTTCCTCGACGCGACCCGCGTGTGAGGCCGGCGGCAGTCCCCGCAAGATAAAAAAATAAAAACGGACCCGGAGCGTTTCGCAGAAACTCCGGGCCCGTTTTTTTTACATCTGCGCGGGCTGCGAAATCTGGTTCAGCGCCTGGCCGGCATTGTCCGCGAGCGAGGGCTCCACGGAAATATCCCCCAGCGCGACGACGCCCACCAGGCTGCCCCGGTCGACGATGGGAAGGCGGCGGACCTGTTTTTCGCTCATGACCCGGGCGGCGTCGTGCACGTCCATCTCCGGGTCCCCGACGGCCGGGCTCGGGCTCATAATCTCGCGGACCTTCTGGCGCCTGGGGTCCTGCCCCGCCGCGACGGAGCGGAGCGCGATGTCCCGGTCGGTCACGATGCCGACGACCTTCTGCTGCTGGCAGACGGGGATCGACCCGATGTCGTACTGCTTCATCAGCTGCGCCGCACGCTCGGTGGAATCTTCGGGATTCAGGCTGGCGACGTCTTTCGTCATGATGTCCTTGACTCTCATTTTGCTCACCTCGGCGTTAGCTTTTCCGGCGAAGCGGGCATTTATGAGGGGAACGGGCGGCTTTTTCCCGCCGGGCGCCGGAACAGCCGGCGCCTCACAGGTAATTCTGCTCCGAGCGCAGCTTCTGCATCAGCGGGAAGACGGCCGCCGCGTCCGGCACGGACTGGCTCTGCTCGTAGAGCCGCACCATGTCCCGGATCATCGTCACCCGCTGCAGCAGGTGGCTTTCGCTTTCGGGCATGCCGTTGCCGACCCAGATGAGGATTGCGTCGAGAAAGGCGTGCGAGAAGAACTTGACCAGAAAGTTCCTGTCCTCCTGCCGGATGAAAAGGCCGCTGCAGGCTTCGTCGAAAACCCGGGAGGCCCATTTGAACACGAAGGGGTACAGGAACCGCTCGATGGATTCCTTGCGCAGGGAGCGGACGGTGTTCCGGAGGAAGACCTTGTTCTTTTTCGCGTATTTCAGGGTGGTCAGCAGCGTGTTTTTCCAGTTCCGGTCGAGCCCAAAGTCCCTGAAAATCTCGTTCTGGTAAATCCAGCGCAGCAGGTCGTACATGTCTTTAAAGTGGTAGTAGAACGTCTGGCGGTTCAGGCCGCAGTGGTCGGTCACGTTTTGAATCGTGATTTTGCGGAACGGGGTTTTCTTCATCAAATCTTTCAGGGAATCTGCGAGTTTTGCCTTCGTCTGCGATGCGTGCACCATTTTGCTCCTCCTCACCATGCTTGAAAGGCCCGCGGTTCTGCGGAGGCGGGCCGGCTGCGCTGTGGGCTTCTCTGCGGGGACGGCTGCCCCGCGGCAAACGGGAAAACAGTTTTTATCATTTCCATTATAACATCCTTTCTGTTTTTTTTCAGCCGGTTCCGACAAAATTCATAAAAATTTAGATTTTACAAAGAATCTTCCGAATAGATTGACCAGAGAAACCCTCAAAACTCCCGGGCCATGCCGGCTCTGGTCTCAGCCGCTTTTTTCTAAACAAATCCCAAAATTTGTATAGACGAAAGCGAAGCATTGTTTATTTACAACAGGAACCCCGAATGTTAAGATATCACCAGAATAATTTTATGCACCCTGCATAAACATCATTCCGGAAGAACCAATCAAAAACCGCTGAGGGAGGGATTGTTTCAAATGGCAAAGTACATCATGGCCCTGGATGCAGGGACGACGAGCTCCCGCTGTATTCTCTTCAATGAGCGGGGAGAAATGATCAGCGTGGCGCAGAAGGAGTTCAGGCAGTATTTCCCCAAGCCCGGATGGGTGGAACACGACGCCATGGAAATCTGGGCGACCCAGATCGGCGTGGCGCAGGAAGCCATGTATAAGGTCAATGCCACGGCCAAGGACATCGCCGCAATCGGCATCACGAACCAGCGCGAAACGACGATTGTCTGGGACAAGAAGACGGGCGAGCCGGTCTACCACGCCATCGTCTGGCAGTGCCGGCGCACGTCGGAGTACTGCGACCAGCTCAAGGCCAAGGGCCTGACGGACATCTTCCGCCAGAAGACGGGCCTGGTGATTGACGCCTATTTTTCGGGGACAAAGCTGCGCTGGATTCTTGAGAACGTGCCCGGCGTGCGGCAGAGGGCCGAAAAGGGCGAGCTGCTGTTCGGCACGGTGGATTCCTGGCTGATTTGGAACCTGACGAAAGGCAAAGTGCATGTGACCGACTATTCCAATGCCTCCCGCACCATGCTGTTCAACATCCAGAAGCTGAAGTGGGACGAAGACATCCTCAAAGAGCTGAACATCCCGGCCTGCATGCTTCCGGAAGTAAAGCCTTCCAGCTGCGTGTACGGAGAGACGGACCCCTCCATCTTCGGCGCTCCGATTCCGATTGCGGGCGCGGCCGGGGACCAGCAGGCGGCTCTGTTCGGGCAGACCTGCTTTACGCCGGGCGAGGCGAAGAACACCTACGGCACCGGTTGCTTCATGCTGATGAACACCGGGGAGAAGCCGGTCTTCTCCAAGCACGGCCTGGTCACGACCATCGCATGGGGCCTGGGGGGCAAGGTCAACTATGCGCTGGAAGGCTCCATCTTTGTAGCGGGCGCTGCGCTTCAGTGGCTGCGCGACCAGCTGCGCCTGATTGACAGCTCGCCCGATTCCGAATACATGGCGAACAAAGTGAAGGACACCAACGGATGCTATGTGGTCCCCGCGTTCACCGGTCTGGGCGCCCCGTACTGGGACCAGTACGCGCGCGGCGTGATTGTCGGCCTGACCAGGGGCGTCAACAAGTACCACCTCACCCGTGCCACGCTGGAGTCGCTCGCCTACCAGACGCTGGACGTGCTGAAGGCGATGGAGCAGGATTCGGGCATCAAGCTTGCGGCGCTGAAAGTGGACGGCGGCGCCTGCGCGAACAACTTCCTGATGCAGTTCCAGGCCGACCTGATAGGCGCGCCGGTCCGCAGGCCGAAGTGCGTGGAGACGACCGCGATGGGCGCTTCGTATCTGGCGGGTCTTGCGGTGAACTACTGGAACAACAAGGAGGAAGTGCTGAAAAACTGGCAGATTGACAGGGTGTTCGAGCCCAAGATGGACGAAAAGACGCGTGAGAAAATCGTCGCCGGATGGCACAGGGCCGTCGCCTGCACGCGCGGATGGGCAAAAGAAGAAAGCTGAATCGCTTGTAAAATCTCGACTGAGAGAATGGGGTGTATTAACATGGTGCCTTATTTGGCGGAGTTTATCGGGACGGCAATTCTGATCATCCTCGGCGACGGCGTGGTCGCAAACGTCAATCTGAACAAATCCGGAATGAAGGGCGGCGGATCCGTCCAGGTCACTTTTGCATGGGGCCTTGCGGTGCTTCTGCCCGCGTTTATCTTCGGGGCCGCCTCGGGCGCCCATTTCAACCCGGCCGTAACCATCTCCCTCGCAGCCGCGGGAAAGTTCGACTGGGCCATGGTCCCCGGCTACATCGTGGCGCAGATAGCCGGCGGATTCATCGGCGGCTGCATCGTTTACCTGCTGTTCAAGGATCACTTCGACGCGACGGACAATCCGAATACAATCCTCGGCTGCTTCTCGACCGCCCCCTCCATCCGCAACATCCCCCGCAACTTCTTCTCGGAGGTCGTCGGGACGTTCGTGCTGGTGTTTGCCATCCTGGGCATCGGCAATGTGCAGGGCAGCACGACGGTCGGCCTGAACTATCTGCTCGTGTTCGCCATCATCGTATCCGTCGGCATGTCCCTCGGCGGGCTGACGGGGTACGCGATCAACCCGGCCCGTGACCTTGGCCCGCGCCTTGCGCACGCGGCCCTCCCCATCAAGAACAAGGGCGGCTCGGACTGGAGCTACGGCCTGGTCGTCCCGGTGTTCGGCCCGATTGTGGGCGGCCTGCTGGCGACGCTGCTGTTTATGGCAATACCCTGGTAGACAGAACGGAGATCTTTTCTGCGGGGGCAAACCGATATCGTCTTGCCCCTGCATTCTTTCATGACTTTCCAGAATTCTCACATTTATTTTTGAGCGGAAAACTGGTACCATAGAGTATGGATTCGGCGTTCCGTGAAACGCGTGGAACTTTTTTGCAGAAAAGGCTGGTGTATAATCTTATGGTGGATGTGATTGTAATCGGCGGCGGGGCAGTCGGCTGCGCCACGGCGAGGAACCTTTCCCGCTTCCGCCTGAAAACCGTCCTGCTGGAGAAGGCCTCCGACATCTGCGAGGGCCAGAGCAAGGCCAACACGGCGATTGTCCACGGCGGATACGACGCGAAGCCCGGCACCCAGAAGGCGAAGTACAACGTGCTCGGCAACCGGATGTTTCAGAAGGTCTGCTCGGAGCTCGACGTCCCGCTGAAATGGAACACCTCCCTGGTCGTCACTTTTTCGGAGGACGGAATCGAAAAGCTGGAGCAGCTCAGGGAGCAGGGCAGGCAGAACGGCGTGCCGAAGCTCTCCATCATCGGCAGGGACGAACTTTTTCGGCGCGAGCCGAACCTCAGCCGGGAAGCGTGCGCCGCGCTGCTGGTGGAGACGGGCGGCATCGTCTGCCCCTACGAGTTTACCATAGCCAATGCGGAGAACGCGGCGGAAAACGGCGTCCGGTTCTGCCGCAACGCCGAAGTGCGGAAAGTCAGCCGGGATGAGACGGGCCTCTGGACGGTCGAAAGCACCGCCGGCACGTTTACGGCCAGGGCCGTCGTCAACTGCGCCGGCCTGTACTCCGACCGCATCAACAACATGGTTTCCGAAGAAAAATTCCATATCCTCCCGCGCCGCGGCGAATATTATATCATCGACAAACGCTATGCAGACACGTTCCACGCCTCGATTTTCCAGCTCCCCACCAAGATGGGCAAGGGCATCCTCGTGACCCCGACGGTGGACGGGACCATCCTGATAGGCCCGACGGCCGAGGACATCGACAACCGGGACGACACCCGAACCACGCCGGCAGGGCTGGCGAAATCTCTGAAATTCGGAAGCAGGACCTGGGAGCATATCCCGCTGCGCGACGTAATCACCACTTTTTCCGGCATCCGCGCCCACTGCGACAAGAATGACTTCATCCTCGGGGAGGCGCCCGACGCCCCGCTGTTTTTCAACGCCGGCGGCGTGGAGTCGCCCGGCCTGACCTCTTCCCCGGCCATCGGCGAATTCCTTGCCGGGCTTGTGGCGGACCGGCTGCATGCGGAGCCGAACCCAGATTTTCAGCCCGTGCGGCACGCCATCCCGAAGTTCCGCGAGATGGACGCCGCCCAGCGGGAAAAGGCGATCGCCTCCAACCCGGACTACGCCAAGGTCGTGTGCCGGTGCGAAACCGTGACCGAGGCGGAAATCCGCGAGGCGATCCGCCGCCCGGTCGGGGCGCGGACCATCGACGGCATCAAGCGCCGCACCCGCGCCGGCATGGGCCGCTGCCAGGCCGGCTTCTGCACGCCGAGGACCGTGCAGATCCTCAGCGAGGAGCTGCACATCTCGCCGCTTGAAGTGACAAAGTTCGGGGGAAATTCCAAACTGCTGCAGAGCTATCTTTTCACGAAGGGAGAGGACGATCATGCGCAGCGTTGACCTCATCATCATCGGAGGGGGCCCCGCGGGCCTTGCCGCGGCCATCTCCGCCTACGAATCCGGCTGCCGCGATCTTTTGATTCTGGAACGGGAGGAAACGCTCGGCGGCATCTTAAAGCAGTGCATCCACAACGGCTTCGGCCTGCATACGTTCCACGAGGAGCTCACGGGCCCGGAATACGCCCAGCGGTATATCGACAAGGTCCTGCAGTACCAGATCCCCTACCAGTGCGACACCATGGTGATTGAGGTGACGCCCGACCGCCGGGTCACGGCCGTCAGCCGCGCGAACGGGCTGCAGCAGTTCCAGGCGAAGGCCGTCATCCTCGCCATGGGCTGCCGCGAGCGCCCGCGCGGCGCGCTCGCCATCCCGGGGTGGCGGTGCTCCGGCATCTACACGGCGGGGACAGCGCAGCGGTTCGTGAACCTGGAGGGCATCCTCCCCGGCAAGCGGGTCGTGATTCTCGGCTCGGGGGACATCGGCCTGATTATGGCGCGCCGCATGACCTTCGTGGGGGCCAAGGTGCTGGCCTGCGTCGAGCTGATGCCCTACTCCTCCGGCCTCAAGCGGAACATCGTGCAATGCCTGGACGACTACAACATCCCGCTGCTGTTCAACCACACCGTGGTGGATATCAAGGGCCGCGAGCGGCTGGAGGGCGTGACGGTCGCCGAGGTCGACCCCAAGACCCACCGGCCGATTGCGGGCACAGAGCGGGACTATGACTGCGACACGCTGCTGCTTTCCGTCGGCCTGATTCCGGAGAACGAGCTGAGCCGGATGGCCGGCGTCAGGCTTTCGCCCGCCACCAAGGGCGCCGTGGTCGACGAAAATCTGGAAACCTCCGTCCCCGGCGTCTTCTCCTGCGGAAACGTGCTGCACGTGCACGACCTGGTGGACTATGTTTCGGAGGAAGCCGGGCAGGCCGGGAAAAACGCGGCCGCCTTCCTGCGGGGAGAGCAAAAGGAAACCGGCAGGACCATCCCGGTGGTCGACGGCTTCGGCGTCTCGGGGGCGGTTCCTCAGAAGATTCACGTCGGCGGCGCCGATGAAGCCGTGAACGTGATGTTCCGGCCGAGGGGCGTTTACCGCAACGCGAAAATCGTCGTTTCCGCCGGGGACCGGGAGCTGTATTCCCGCAAAGCCAGAATCCTGACGCCCGGCGAGATGGTCAATCTGAAACTGAGGCCCGAGCAGCTTCGCCGCATCGGCGACGCCGCCGAGCTTGCCGTGAAAGTGGAGGCTTCGTAACACGATGAAAAAGGAAATCACCTGCATTGGGTGCCCGATGGGCTGCCGCATCTCGGCGGTGCTCGACGAGAACGGAAAAATCGTTTCGCTGGAGGGCTACACCTGCAACGTGGGGAAGAAATACGCCCAGGAGGAATTTACGGTCCCGAAGCGGATGGTGACCGCGCTGGTCCGCGTGCACGGGCAGAACCGGCCGCTTTCGGTCAAGACCGCGAAGCCGATTGAGAAAAGCAGGATTTTCGACTGCCTGAAGCAGCTGGAATCCTGCACGGTGATTCTGCCGGTCCATGCCGGCGACGTGGTGGTTCCCCATGTCTGCGGAACCGACGTCGACATCGTCGCAACCCGGGAAATGTATTGAAAAAATAAAACTTGAGCCGCTGCGGGGTGAAAAATCCCGCGGCGGCTTTTTCGTCGGCGACGGCCGGGAAGCTGGGAACTTCCGCTCCCCTTTGCGGCGCATGCTCCGGGTCACCCGGCAGGCCCGGCGGATTTGACATTTTGAAAACCACATTGTATAGTATTTAAAACGAATACGGAAAAATTTAGTTTCCGCCCGGCGCGGAAACGGAAAAAAGGACGGATGAAAATCGTGAGCAAAAAGATGAAAACGATGGACGGCAACGAGGCTGCCGCCTATGTTTCCTATGCATTCACCGAAGTCTCCACCATTTACCCGATCACGCCGTCTTCCCCGATGGCGGCGCACGTGGACGTGTGGGCCGCGAACGGGAAGAAGAACCTGTTCGGGCAGCCGGTGCGGCTTGTGGAGATGGAAAGCGAATGCGGGGCCGCCGGCGCGATGCACGGCTCCCTCGAATCCGGGGCGCTGACCACGTCCTACACCTCCTCGCAGGGCCTGATGCTGATGATTCCGGCGCTGTACCGCCTGAGCGGCGAGCTGCTGCCGGGCGTCCTGCACGTCAGCTCCCGCACGGTCGGGACGCACGCGTTCTCCATCTTCGGCGACCATTCCGACGTGATGGCGTGCCGCCAGACGGGCCTGGCGATGATCTGCGACGGCAGCGTACAGGAGGTCATGGACCTGACGGCCGTCCCGCACCTCGCCGCCATCGAGGGGCGCGTGCCGTTCCTGCATTTCTTCGACGGGTTCCGCACCTCGCACGAAATTCAGAAGGTGGAGGTCATGGATTACGAGGACCTGCGCCCGCTGATCAACCGGAAGGCCCTGGACGCGTTCCGCGCCAGGGCGCTGAACCCGGACCACCCCGTGCAGCGCAGCACGGTGCAGAACCCGGACATCTTCTTCCAGGCGCGCGAAGCGGCGAACCGGTATTACGACGCCCTGCCCGAAATCGTGGAAAAGTACATGCGGGCGATCGGCAGAATCACCGGCAGAAGCTACCACCTTTTCGATTATTACGGCGCCCCGGACGCCGAGTTCGTGATTGTGGCCATGGGCTCCGTCAGCGGCACGGCGAAAGAGGTCGTGGATTTCCTCGGCAGGCGCGGGGAGAAGGTCGGCTACCTGCAGGTCCGGCTGTACCGCCCGTTTTCGGCGAAGCATTTTCTCGGGGCCATGCCTAAGACCGTCCGGGCCGTCGCCGTGCTGGACCGCACCAAGGAGCCCGGCGCGTTCGGCGAGCCGCTCTATGAGGACGTCTGCTCCGTTTTCTCCAGCAGCGGGCGGGCCGCGAAAATTTACGGCGGGCGCTACGGCCTTTCTTCCAAGGACGTGACGCCGGCGCAGATTGCCGCCGTGTACGAGAACCTGAAGAAGCCGGAGCCGATGAACCATTTCACCGTGGGAATCGACGACGACGTCACGCACCGCTCCCTCCCGGTCTGCGGGGAGATTGCCTGCGGCGACCCGGACACGGTCAGCTGCAAATTCTGGGGGTTCGGCTCCGACGGCACGGTCGGCGCCAACAAGAACTCCATCAAAATCATCGGCGACCACACCGACCAGTACGTCCAGGCGTATTTTGAGTACGACACGAAAAAATCGGGCGGCGTGACGAAGTCCCACCTGCGCTTCGGCAAGCGGCCCATCCGCTCGGAATATCTGGTCAGCCGGGCGGATTTCATCGCCTGCCACAAGGAGTCCTACATCGGCCAGTACGACATCCTTTCCGACCTCAAGCCGGGCGGCACTTTCCTGCTGAACTGCAGCTGGGGCCGGGACGAGCTGGATTCCCGCCTTCCGGCCGGGGTCAAGCGCAGTCTCGCCCGGAAAAAAATCAGGTTCTACACCATCGACGCGACGAAAATCGCTGCGGAAATCGGCCTGCGCAACCGCATCAACACGGTCCTGCAGGCGGCGTTTTTCCGGCTCGCCGGCATCCTTCCGCTTGAGGACGCGAAAAAGTACATGAAACAGGCCATCTACGACAGCTACCGCCAGAAAGGCGGGAAAGTTCTGCAGATGAACGATGCCGCCGTGGACCGCGGCGCGGCGGAGGTGGTCGAAATCCCCGTGCCGGCGGAATGGGCGAACGCGCAGGACGAGCCGAAGCGCGAGCGCGGCGGTCTGCCGGACTACATAAAGAACATCCTGATTCCCGTGGACGCCCAGAAGGGCGACACCCTCCCGGTCAGCGCGTTCGCGGAGGCGGCGGACGGGACCGTCCCGCTCGGCACCTCCAAGTACGAAAAGCGGGGCACGGCCATCCAGGTGCCGAAATGGGACCCCGAAAAATGCATCCAGTGCAACTGGTGCTCCTTTTACTGCCCCCACGCGGCGATCCGCCCGTTCCTGCTGACGGAAGAAGAGAAACGCGGCGCGCCGAAGACGTACGGCACGGCGGAGGCCAGGGGCCGGGCGCTGGAGGGGCTTTTCTTCCGCGTCCAGACCGACCCGCTGGACTGCACCGGCTGCGGCTCCTGCGCGCAGGTGTGCCCCGCGCCCGACAAGGCCCTGGAGATGGTCCCGCTGGAGACGCAGCTCCCGCAGCAGGCCAACTGGGACTATTCGCTCGCCCTGCCGCGGAAGAAGAACCCGCTCGACAAATTCTCGGTGAAGGGCAGCCAGTTCGAGCAGCCGCTTCTTGAGTTTTCCGGCGCCTGCGCCGGCTGCGGCGAGACCCCGTACATGAAGCTGCTGACCCAGCTTTTCGGCGACCGAATGTACCTGGCGAACGCCACCGGGTGCTCCCAGGCATGGGGGGCGGCGGCCCCCTGCGTCCCGTACACGAAAAACGAGCGCGGGCACGGCCCCGCGTTCTCGAACTCCCTGTTCGAGAACAACGCGGAGTTTTCGCTCGGCATGTGCCTGGCCGTCCTTCAGCGGCGCGAGCACCTCGCCATGAAGGTCCGCGAGCTTCTGGGCCGCACGGAGGACGGGGCGCTCAAGGGCGCCCTGCAGGCCTGGCTGGACGGCTACGCCGACTCGAACGGCACGCGGGAGCGCGCTTCGGCGGTCGTCGCCGCCGTCAGGGCCGACGCCGCCCCCGGCGACCGACCCCTCTGTGAGGAAATCCTCAGGGAAAGCGACCAGCTCGCCGCTTAGTATCAATTTTTTTGCCAGCGCGAGCGACTGCGCGTTTATAGGCTCTATCCTGGTTTGCATACGCCCATATTAGCATAACATTACTCGTTGTGTAAAGTTTTTGCAACAATAATGCTTGCGAAACCGCGCGGTTAACGTGGGTTTTTTGCCGAAAAAAGGCGTTTCTCACTCTTGAAAAATTTTAGAGAGCGTTGTTTTATATAAGCTTGCCGAGAGATGGTTTGCCTTTCGCCGCCGAAACAATAAAAAAACCATATTACAAGCCTTTTGCAAAAAGAACTTTTTTCAAACGACGGCAAGGATAACCAAATAATAGCGGAAATTATAACTAAAGGCTTTGTTGACGGCTTATTTGATATACTAAAGAAAGGCGAAAAAAATTCTTTAAAAGAACTTACGGAAAGGCTTATACTCTTTTATTTTTACAACATCGAGGAAAGAGTGTAAAATTATAAGTTCAAATTAAAAACCGCGTTTTTATTTAATTTAAGTAATTTTTGTAACTTAAGGCATTTTGGGTATACACTTTTTATTATTTGAAATAATTAT
>ENA-UOOK01001706-UOOK01001706.1-fermentation-metagenome-genome-assembly--contig:-NODE-1706-length-28477-cov-7.485926_pt1 | contig 28477 bp, 38 predicted proteins | sample MGYA00245777_ERZ724023 | MGnify/ENA primary metagenome ERZ724023 (study PRJEB28704, sample SAMN03018312) | fermentation metagenome | biome: anthropogenic terrestrial biome; feature: soil; material... | reverse complement strand
GACATGCAGAAAAAGAAAGTGATTCTGGTGGATCATAACGAAAAATCCCAGGCGGTGGATGGGCTGGAGGGTGCGGAGGTTTTAGAAATTATCGACCATCACAGGCTGTCTAATCTTGAGACCATGTATCCGATTTATTTCAGGAATCAGCCGGTAGGCTGCACCGCCACCATCATTTATCAGATGTATCAGGAAAACGGCGTGGACATGGAACCGCACATCGCAGGCCTTTTGTGCGCCGCCATCATTTCAGATACGCTAATGTTCCGTTCTCCGACATGCACCACCGCCGATAAGATTGCGGCGGAAGCCCTGGCGGCTGTTGCAGGCCTGGAGATCAGCGCCTTTGCCGATGAAATATTCCAGGCGGGAAGCAATCTGAAGGATAAGTCACCGGAAGAAATCCTGCATCAGGATTATAAAAAGTTTGTGGTGAACAACCTTAAATTTGCCGTATCGCAGAACACATTTTTGCATGTGGACGAGCTGAAGGATATTAAGGACAGGCTCCGAGACTATCTGGAATCCGGCAAGACCAGGGATAATGTGGACATGCTCTTTATCATGCTTACCAATATCATAGAGGAAAACACCGTGCTGCTTTATTATGGGGAAGGTGCAAAAGAAATTGCGGAAACCGCAAGCAAGAATATGGCGCAAAGTGCCCCAAGTGTGGGCGCGGAATGGAAACCGGAGCAGGAAAAACAAATTGGTCTGCCTATAGTGCATTGAAAGAATGGAATGAAATGCAATTAGGGCTACATGGAGAAAAACATGAAAAGTAAACAGCGCCATTCCGGTGGTTCCTATCGTCGAATGAAAACGATGAAGTCAATGTACGCGAAGGCCGGGAAAGACCGGCAGAAAGCGAGGAAAAAGCATGAAAATCAACCTTTATCCTGAAATGAATGCCAAAATATCAGGCATAATGCGTTTAAGCGAACAGCCAGCGCAAATGTATGGAGCCGCTTTAATTGACGCTTATCGGAAATCTGGCCTTGAACCCGATGAAATCCCGCATTGGATTTCGTGTAGTGAAAAATTGCCGGAAACAGATGGGGAAAACACTCATGCGTTTGATGTTCTTGTTTACGTTCCTAAAAGGGATGGATGTAGTCAAAATGGCTATTATCTTGGAAAATTGCACAAAGTCGAAGCAGACAATACCGGAAATAAAAATTTTTGGGGGATTAAAACGTCAGGGAGCAAGTGGACTTTGTGGGGGTGGGGCTATTTTGAAGAACCGATTCCATCACACTGGATGCTGCTTCCCCAGCCGCCGAAAGGAAAAAATCATGAACATTGAAGAAATCAAGGCAAGAGAGCAGGCGGCAACATTGGGGCCGTGGAAAGCAACATTTGGAATGGATTGCAGGGCATTTGTTTTGACACCGGACGAAGATGAAGATTTTAAGATTTACAATCATGCGAATGCCGACTTTATCGCCCACGCCCGCACCGATATTCCAGAGCTGATTGCCGAAGTGGAACGGCTGACGGCAAAGCTAGATATTCTGACAGGCATTGAAGCGCAGGAACACCAACAGATCGCCACGCTGAAAAAGGCGCTTAGATTATTAAGTAAGCATTATGTCAATTCGAATTTTATGAATACATCACCAAAATCTGTTTACGATGCATTTATTCAGCAGGCCGAGCAGACGCACGAAACGCAGGAGGCAGAGAAATGAACCGCTTTTCAAATCGTACTCATCCGATTGATGCCAAAAATCCAACTGATGCTGGCATATGTGAGTTTTGCCCACTGAGACAGTATGCGCCAACAGAACAATGTCTTGATTGCCCGAAAGCAAAAGAATTTTACAAGAATTTGAAGGCCAACCATGAATGATAATCTTGTAACTATCGAACAAACGCAGGAATTTTACGAATTCTTGCAAGGGCAAATTCCCGACAATGATGCACAGAAAATCACTTTCACGGATCCGCCGAAGGTCAGCAAGGAAACCGCCGTTGACATTATTTATTACTTGCAAGAAGTAATGCACGTCATTCCGGATACATACGAGAGCTGTAAAAAGTGCGGGGATTTCTTTGATTCGGATAATGACGGCTGTTTGGCCGGCTTCTGCGAATGCTGCGGTTGCCAGTATCCGAAATTTGAAGATCAGGACGAAGGCTGTGTGAAGTGCGAGGAGGCTCTTTATGAAAGTGCAACGGATTGATTTTACGCCGCTCGAAGCGGCGGAAAACTTAGCCAAAAGGCTGGAAACTCTTGCATTCAAAATCCGTATGGGAGAGCATGACCTAAATTACAGTATCCTGTATGAAGCAGCAGAATTTATCCGCCGCGTCGCGTCCGGTGAACTGGCAGAGGTGGTACCCGCACACTGGGTTTTCGGGCATACACAAGGGCATTTATGGATGAAATGTAGTCATTGCCTAAAATCGCAAAGCGGGCATACTGCAACATTTGATTATTGCCCCAATTGCGGTGCTCTGATGGACGGAAAGGATGATAGCCATGAGTAATTATATCAGTAAAGACACATTGAGTGCAGAAATTGAAAAAATAAATTGTGTGGACTATGGCTCAATGTATAGCTACGAAGCTCATAGCGCGGTGAGAGATTGCTTATCAGATATCAAAGACTTAATAGATGATGCCCCAATAGTTGACACTGTCCCTGTACGGTGCGAAGAGTGCAAATATTCTGCAAAAAATGGAGGCAATTGTTCACGATTGCTTGATAAAAATATTAAATTAACATCATGCAGCCACGGCGAGAGAAAGGACGGAGAAAAGTGAAATTGTTAAATTTTCTTGAATTTGCAGTCCTTGCACTGATAGTTGTCTTTGTAATTGCGATTGTACTATTCTTTTTAACTTGTGCGTTTATTTGGATTGTTAGAAAGGTTTGTGAATGCTCTAAAGAAAGGAAAAATAGGCTAAGAGAAAAGGGCGAAAAGAATAAAAAGGAGGATGCTTCTGATGCCTGACATTATTCAGCAAATCCGAGAAAAGCTACAATCCGGTGAAAACGCAGAAGTTTTACATACGCTTCTGCCTGAACTGTTTCAGCAGTACGACGACGGATTAATTCCGGTGCTACCGTGCGGCATTGGCGCAACCGTTTATAGAATTTGCAAATGTGAAGATATACCAGAGCAATTAGACGGAACGATGTATGGGCCAAACGGAGGCCCGGGAACGGCGACTGGATATTATTGCCCGTTTGAGCAAGATTGCCCGTTTGATACTGATGATTGTAACAAAGTAAAAACGCAATTAGCAGTATTTGAAGATTATGTAACTGAAATCCACGCAGACGAAGAAGGGCGTTATATGTGTTTCAGGAACACGCGTGGAGTAGATATTGAGGAATTTGGCAAAACCGTTTTTCTTTTCCATGAATCTGCCGAAGCTGCACTACAGGAGCGTAAAAAATGAAAGAGCTATTAAATTCGGTTTCCAATTTGGCAGATCAGGAGCTTATACAAGCAAACAAGAAATTCCCGCAGTTTAACAGCCCACATGAGGCATATGGTGTTCTGCGGGAAGAAATAGAGGAGCACGAGGACGATACTAAGGCAATTATGGTAAATCTAAACGGCTTATGGAGCGCTATTAAACACAATTCTACATCTATTTCCGGAAACGCAATACAGATTAAAAGAGCCGCTATTCACGCGGCGGCAGAAGCTATTCAGGTCGCCGCTATGGCGCAGAAAACACTTGATATGCTAAAAAAGGAGGCATCCCAATGAATTACACTCTGGATGATAATATCGTCAAAGCCTGCGCCGGAATCGTTGGAGCAGACATAAAAAAAGAGCCTTATCAATCAGCAATCGAAAAAGCAAAAAAATCAATTGGCACTGATTTTGCACCTGGGGCACAGAGGGAAAGGGAAAAGCTGATTGATGCTATTAAGCTCAATCTTACAAGCAGGAAAAAGAACCCAATAGCAGCGCTTATTTGCGCCTATAATATTCCAGCGACGTACCACCAGTTTCTAAATGAAAAACATAAATTTTGCTATGAGCTTGCCAAAAATTTAGGAATGATCTAAGAATAATATAAAATGGCTGTGGTTGGAAATATCCACCACGGCCATTTTTATGAGCAGTTTGCGAAGATCTGAAGATCTATTTTTGCTTTCTGCGCTTAGTATTCTTTTTTCTCTGCCATTCTTTTCGTTGCTTTTTAGCACATTCTGAGGAACAAGTATTCCGCGCAGTGCCATCCGCAGGGAACAACTTTCCACAGATAACACACGTTTTTGTTTTTACCCGCCGCCGTTCATTCCGGCGCGGGTTTTCTGTTTCTTTCGCTGCCTCATAATGCTCCATTGCCTGCTTACGGTCAACGGCTGCAACAGCCGATTTTGCGCAGTTCGGGCAGTACCGTTGTCGGGCGGATGTCACTATATATTCCGCGCCGCAAATTTCGCAACGGCCAATGCTTCCTAAGGGTCGGGAAGTTGGCATCCCGGCACGCTTCTTTTGCTTCCATTTCCGATCACATTCCCTGCGGCGATTCTCTCGGCATTCCGGACAATACCAGGCACGCGGGCCGCCTTGAAACTCTTTTCCACATTGGCGGCATACGCGGGTACGCATAATGTTGTCAGGTGATCCGTGACGGTTATTGCTATATGGTTCGTCCGCGTCTACCATCCAATTGTGGCCTATTTTTCGTGCTGTGCGGAATCCCCCGGTTTTCGCCTTCTGCCGAACAGACCGGGCAGATCTTCCGTGCAGAGCCGCATATTCCATGAGGCTTATCAGCACGGGGTTACTTCTGCCGGATTATCCCAATCGCAGGCATTACTTTCGTCGCCCAAAATTGCGGGATATTCATACTCAGGGGCACTTTGAGGAGCGTATCGTCTTGCAACTTTTTCAGCTTCCGCTTGCGCTGCATCCCATTCAGGTGTAGTATCCCATATAACAATATGCTTATTACCATTTGCGTCAACAGCGCTAGCGTAATACCTAACGCCGCCATTGGTACCGTAATTTTCAGCGGAGGCCTGCTGAGTCAGTGTATAAGTTTTGCCCTTAAAATTAACTGTACCGTAATCCATGATAGTCTCCTTTTCCGCCCGTGTGGGCTGTTGATTATTGCTTTTGCCTATTACCACGCTTTTCCAGTGATTGCATGGTTGCCGTCCGGGTTGAGATAACCCTTTTGACCGTCTGACTTACGGAGCCATGAAATAAATACTTGCTTGTCTGGATTCTCTTTTGCCCATGTTTTCGCCGTTTCTTCTGCTTCCTTTTTTGATAGATCGTCGCGCCAAGTTTCGGGCTGAGAATCCCCAAACAAATACATAGCTACTGAGTATTTCATCATAATTCCCCTTCCGCCCATACGGGCTATCAATTATTGTTTTCGGCTTCCGCCACGTTTTCTATTTTGACAAAATTATAAAGCACATTGTGTTTAAGGTCAAGCATCAGATCCATTAATGTCCTTTCAGGCAGCCATGCCCGCGCACCAGCTTAATCACCTCCGTAATAGATTTATGGGAGCGGGCCAAACGTGACCCGCCGGGCGGCTAAAAGATGCAGCGTGAAAAATGTGCGATATTTGTTTTACAGTCATATTTGACATTGCTGCACGTCCATTTCCCACCCCAGAGGAACCACACAGTACCGCTGAAATCTTGAAGGTATTCAATCTTCCGCTGAATCAGCCAACGCGTCAATAAATCGTTGCTGGACTGATTGCCGTTATCCCACGGGATAGAACACAATGCTACCGCATTAACCGGGATTGTATGCGGCCTGCGCTGGTCAAAATCTCTGCAAAGTTCATCAAAATCCATCATTTAACCCTCCAGACCCAGCGCGCGCTTTGCGGCGTGAAGTGCATTTGATCCGCGCAACCGCTGCCAAGCACCTTCTGAACGCGCCCACTTAAAGCCCCAGCGTTTCAAATTTGACCGGATCTCCGGATCCGGAATGCTGTCAAAAATGATCTGTAGGCGGTTTATTTCCGTGTTTTCGTGGATGATTCCGCCGTCGAAATGGATATCTTCTGCGACGGGTTGGCTATCCAAGCGTTCAAGCTGCGCTATGCGGTCCTTTATCCGCCTGATTTCCTTTCCGAGATAGGGGAGTGTGTACCACGGAGCGGGTTCTTTCCCGGCGGCCCGGGCGGCCTTATTGCTGGCTTTTACCTGTTTGCACTGCCCTTCCAACGTGGCTAGTTTGGCTTTGAGCTTTGGAATAGCCTCGGGATCGTCGCTCGATATCGCATGATTCCTTTCGGCGGCCTCAGCACGACCGGCATAATAGTCCGCCTTGCTATCTGCTTCAACTGCTTTATCCATTGCCCGGGCGCTTCTCTCACGCAGGCGGGGAAGTGCCGGACGGCCAATAATGTTTGGCTGTCCGAAGGGAATGTCTTTCACAAGGTCATGGCTGCGCCTGCACTGTACTTCCGATTCCGCCGTGGCCTTTTCTGCGGCTCCATTCAGCCGGTCAATGCGGGCCTGTCTGCGTTCTTCATAATCTGCTCTTCCTGTCATGGTAATTCCCCTTTCAATCTGTGCCCGGCCGTGGTACAATTACTATGTAACCGGGTTGTTTGTTTCCTCTCGGTTTGCTTCTGCCGTTCGGTGTTGCTTCACCGGGCCACGTAAGCACATGCGCGCCGGTCTGCTTTTTGCAGGCCTGATATCCTTTTTAATACTTTAATGTAATTCATAGCTCTCTGCCCTTTTCACTAAAATATTTTTGCTGTTACGACCGGATCGCAAAGCAAAGTCTCATACATATCTCCGTCATCATTGCAGGCGTCCTGATCGGATGCTATCACGTAACAATGATCGGCAAAAAAGGCAGTATCACAGTTGTCATTTGGGCCTGAGCTTAGCCCAGAAAAGGTAGGATCCAACGCGCAGGGAACATAGGCGCAGGTACCGTTTAGCTCCGGAAGGCTATCATATTCATCCGTTCCGTACTCCGGAAAATCGCGTACATCTTCACGGTCCGGATTATGTTTGCTGTTCCCGCAAACATCTCCAACTTTACGATTGAGATTTTCAAAGCGGAACCCGACACAATAATAATTTTCGCTTGCTGAATCCAATGCTTTGCGGATGGCTTCCTTTGCTTCTGCGACTGTCATATTCTTTGCCCCTCTCTTAATTCCTGTATTTATTCTACCATACGTAACACGTATATTCAAGGGCAAACTTATACAAACATAAAAGGAAATATTTGTGCATTATGTACGTATCACGTATAATGCAAAAGTGATAAAATAGATATAGGAGGCGATGCTATGCCTGTTAGCGAGGCTCAAAAGAGAGCGCGGAATAAATACGACAAAAGCCATTACGAGTATGCGTCTGTAAAGCTCAAATTGGGGTGTAAGAGTGCGATCAAGGCATCCGCGGACCGGGCCGGAGAAACGCTCAATGAATATATCGTAAAGGCCATTGAAAAAAGGATGGAAGAAGAAGAGCCGTCGCAGTGATGCGGCGGTTTTTTTATGGGAAAATAAAAATGGGCCATTATCCAAGTGCCAGCGTGTTATAATTTTTTATAGAGGATATGCGGGGATGGGCGCGGGAACCCGGATCCGCTGATCGCCCTGCACCGAGGCGGTATTTTAGTATCGGGCTTTTTGCCTCCTTTCATTATGCGCTGCCCAGCGGCAGGGGCGGCGCGGATATGCCAGCAAAGGCCGCATGAGGCTGATGCTGACACCAAGCCGCATTAAGCGGTTACAAAGCAATTGGCAGCCGGGAAAGACCGGCAAATACGCCGATATAGCTCAGCGGTAGAAGAGCAGCGAGCATGCGCGCGCTATGATGGATGGTCCGATCCCATCTATCGGCTATTTTGATTATTTTTGAGCGTATCTCTTTTATGGGGGGGGATACGCGAAATCTATATGAGGGGATAGTATGGCGGCTTATTGTTTGAGGTGGAACGGAAAGGACAATCCATCTTTTGATGCACCAATCTTTGCATGGCTACTTTATAGCGGAGCAATAGGAGAGGAACAGAAATGGAACGGCAACCGTGAAAGCCCCAGAAAGGCAATCAAATTGCTTACCCAGGTGATTATATCGTATATAACTTACGGCAAGACAAAATTGGAGTATGGAGTGTAAAGAGAGGCGGTAGAGCATGGCAGACAAGTTGACGATCAAGCAGCAGAGATTTATCGACGAGTACATGGTCGACCTAAACGCCACGCAAGCGGCTATACGCGCCGGATACAGCAAAAAGACGGCAAAGTCAATAGGTACCGAAAACTTGACCAAACCTGCCGTACGTGCGGAAATAGATAAAAGGTTGCGAGAAAAGCATGATGCGACCATAGCCGACCGGGAAGAGGTTCTTCGCACGCTTACGCGGGTTCTCCGGCGGCAGGAAAAGGAAAACGTTGTTGCAGTCGTAAAAAAGCACAAGTCAAGTTATGACAAAAACGGGAAGAAAAAAATCGTTGATGAAGAAACGCCGGAAGTCGTTGAAATCCCTGCGAAACTCTCTGACGTAAACAAGGCCGCCGAACTGATCGGGCGGCATTATGCTATGTTTACTGACAATAACCGAGTAGAGGGCGATGCGCTAGTAAAAATCATGGACGATATTCCGGGACCGGACAATGCCAAAACTGAGTGAGATTATTGCCCCGTCGTTTTACGGGCTGCACAATGATATCAAGGCCGACAGGCACACATTTTACAAGTTAGCGGGCGGGCGCGGGTCGTGCAAATCAACTTTTGTTGGGACGGAAATTCCGCTGGGAATGATGCGGGACGCTCAAAACGGGGAATTTACAAATGCGCTTGCACTCCGTCACGGAGCTGTTGACCTCAAAGACAGCGTATATACTCAATTACTATGGGCAATTGACAAGCTGGGAGTATCTCACCTATGGAGAGCCAATACAAGCCCTATGAGGCTTACATATTTGCCAACCGGGCAACAGATACTTTTTCGCGGCGCGGATGACCCGCTGAAAATCAAGTCTATTAAAGCCCCAAAAGGATATTTTAAATATCTGTGGTTCGAGGAGCTGAGCGAGTTTGAGGGGCCAGAAAAGATACGGAGTATTCAGCAGTCCGTTCTCCGTGGCGGCCCGAAATTCACAGTTTTTTACAGTTACAATCCTCCGAGGTCACAAAAAGCATGGGTAAATGACCCGACTGTATTTACAATGCCGGATATGGTGGAGAGCTGTACAACGTATCTGACGGTTCCGCGCGAATGGCTGGGCGAAAGGTTTTTTCTTGACGCGGAACACCTGAAAAAGGTAAAGCCGGAAGCCTATGAACACGAGTATATGGGAGTGGCTACCGGCACGGGCGGCGAGGTCTTTACCAACGTAACCATCCGCAAGATTACGGACGACGAAATCAGGGCAATGCCACGGCACAGATACGGGATTGACTGGGGCTTTGCTACAGACCCGTTTGTGTGGCTTGCTATGGGCTATGATCATAAACACCGTAGACTGTATATCTACGACGAGATTTACGGAGCTGGTATTAAGCTGTACAAGATAGCAGAGCTTATCCGCAAGCATGGTGGTGAGAGAGCGGACACTATCGCAGACAGCGAGGACGCACGGGCAAACGGGGAATTAAAAGCGCTGGGAATCCGTGTCCGGCCTGCCAAAAAAGGGCCAGGAAGCGTGGATTCCGGGACAAAATGGTTGCAAGACCTTGACGAGGTTATAATTGATGATACGAGATGCCCAAACGCAGCGCGGGAATTTTACGAGTACGAGTTAGATCGGGATGCCAAAGGCAATATCAAGCCGGAGTATCCAGACCGCGATAACCATTGTATCGACGCTGCACGCTACGGGTGCGAGGACGATATGCAGGCCAACGGCTGGGGCATTGCCCATATCAAATTTTAGGGGGGATTTTTATGTTGCAAATGACAGTGGAGCAGCTCAAAAGATACGGCTCTGAGGATATCAACGAGCTTGTCGGCCTTGTCAAGCCTATCCTGACGCACCGGGAAGAGCTTTACCACCGCTACCGCCGTAAAGATGACGATACGGCTATGATGCAGGCATTGCCCGGCGCAAATGGGGACAGGATAGCACCATTTGAATGGTACATTGTCAATATGGTGCAAGGCTATATCGGTGGCAAAGCCCCTAAGTATAGCATTGCAACTCCAACGGATTACGCAATGCAGAAGCGCGGCAAAGGCTTTTTACAGCGCTTCTTTTCGGCAGTCGGTGCAGACAAAACAGCCGACAAACTGGCTGATAAGCAAAAACAAGCATATGTAAAAAACTACTCTGAGGCACTGGACTACATCCAGCAGTACAACGACGATGCAGCTACATTTACGGAGCTAATCCATGATTATATTGTCTGCACTGCGGCATACCTGTACATTTACGAAAACGAGGATAACGAGATCGTTTATACCCGTCTGGACGCGCGGCAGACCGTAGGGATGTACGACTATTCTACTCCTGCTAAGCTGATCGGCCTTGTCCGGGCGTGGGAAGAAAAGGACACTGATGGCAGTATAATCAACGTCGCAGAGATTATCACGGACGAAAGCAGAACGAAATACCGCGATAGCCAGCTGGTGGAGCAGGAGACTTTGCGATGGGATGACGTGCCGGGAGTAGCATTTGACAATCCGGACGGCATAGCGGTATTTGAGCCTGCATTATCCTCCATCCGCACCTATGAGCAGGTTACCAACAACATTGCCAATATGACACAGTACAACGACACGGCAAAGCTGATTTTTAAAGGCTACACATTTGAGTCCGCGGAAATGATTACTGATCCTGACGACAGCACACGGGAAATTCCAAACCCGGCGCGTGCGGAGGAAGAAAGAGCAATTATGGATGCCGTTTGCCTTGCAGTAGAACAAGGTGGTGATATTTCATGGCTATTAAAAGATGTCAACTATGATGGTTTGATGTCTGTACTCAAAAATCAGCATGACCTTATCACAATGCTTACTGGCGTTCCAAACATGACGGACGAGGCGTTTTCAAGCGCTGATAATGCTTCCGCGCTGGGGTATAAACTATATGCGCTTGACCAGTACTGCGCGACCACAGACCGGGTTTTTAAAAAGGGGCTGCTCCGGCTGTGGGAGATTATCACAAGCCGACTAAATTTCAAAGGCGCTCAGTTTGATTTCCGCGATATCCAGATACAGCTTCAGCGCAATATCCCGACGGACAAAGATAAGAGCATAGATCGCGCTGTCCGGGCATACTCCGGAGGCCTTGTAAGCCAGGAGACGGCAATCAATATGTCAGGTCTTGATGTTGACGCAAAAGAAGAAATGGAGCGGCAGGAAGCAGAGCAGGAAGCTGACTACCAGAAATCCATGAAGCGGCAGCAGGAGAATCCGGACAACGATCAGGGCAACGAACCAGATGATGACGGAGAACCCTACGACGAGGATAACAAAAAGCAACAGACCCGGAATGCTTCTGAGCAAAAACCGGGGGGCAGCGTATGAAAGACGCCGATTGCATTACCCGCTATTGGCATTATGCTGACACGCAGGAGGATACTCTATCCGAGTACATAGACGGCCAGCAGTCCAGACTGTCGGATGAATTACAGGAGATTCTCGACCATTTCCAGAATATCCAGCTTACAGGCAATGTTACCAGAGCAGAAGTAAACCGCCTGCACCGGAAAATAGAGCAATGGCAGCGGTCCGGATACGATGTGGGAGAGTTTAAGCTCATCATGCGTGAATTAAACCACAGAGAGCGGATTAAGGGCGCCGATGTCTTGCTTGCCTATTTGTTTGCGACGTTTATTGGGCTTTACCAACCAATTATGGCGGAAACTCAAAAGATGTTTCTGGATGTATCGCAGGAGGCATACAAGCGCGAATTCAAATCGGCACAGAAAATTACCGGCAAAGGCCGCATGAACCCACCTGGAGAAAGCACGATCAAAGGATGGTTGAAAAGCCCGATTCCGTCCGGAGGAACGTTTAAAAATGATATGTACGCTGACGCGGCATACAGGGCACGGCAATTTCAAAAACTTATCAGTGCCGAAAAGCAGCAGACGAATATTCCGGGGAGGTTAGGCCAACGCCGCCCGCTTGATATTGACAACGAGCAGTATAAAAAGGCGCTCAAAATTCAGCGGAGCTGGATACTGCGGCGAAGTCAACACGGTGCAAACAAAGACAACCATTCCGGGCAGATTGATATGTACATGGCCTACGTCGTCTCGGAAACCGTCGTAAGGGCTTTTCAGGACGCAGGCGTTAAAAAATATCAGTTTATCGCCACAATTGATGATCGGACAACGGATGCCTGCCGGTCACGGCATCTAAAAATATACAACATGGCAGATATAAAAATTGGGATTAATGCTCCGCCAATTTATCCGCCATATCATCCCTGCCGGAGCATTATAACCGCAGTTGAATAGAGGGGGAATTCAAATGTACGTCAATCCTTTTGTAGCTGGTATTATCTGCACAATTCTTGCCGAAATTGCCATACTGTTTACCGCTTATGGCATTACCCACAGAAAAACAAAATAGGGCCATTATCCATCTACTTTTGATGTATTATTAAATAGGAGGGGATTATGAAAACATGCCCATATCATAATACGTTCGTCGAAACGCTTCATGAGGAAAACAATTGGAGCGAAGAGGGACATTGTACTGGAACAAATCGGAAAACAATGCAAAAGTTTATCCCTGAGCCTTGTACAGAGGAAGGATGTGCTGCATATTGGGACGGACATTGCCATTACAAAGAGTAGTTCCGCTTGTGGAGTACCGATGCCAGCACTGTGGCAAACTCCTTTTCCGGGCACCTCCGGGAGCCGTAATTGAAATCAAGTGTGACCGCCCGGGATGCAAAAAAGTAAATAGGTTTAACATTGATTCCGAACGTCTTGAACGTCAGTAATCCAAAAGGGTTATTGGCGTTCTTCTCGTTATATAAGCAATTTTTGCCGAGCGGGCGTAAAACGCAATATGCCGACGGGCGTAAAACGTGGAGGACTTGAACATGGATGAAACAAGCACTGAGCAAGATGAAACAAACACTGAGCAGCAGGAACAGCCTACGGAGCAAAAGCCCGATAAAGAGCAGCCTGAGCAGAAGCCAGAAAAGACTTTTACCCGTGACGATGTAAACCGCATGATTGCGGCAGAGAAGAAAAAAGAGCGGGAAGCCGTTGAGACTGAGTTTCAGAGCAAGCAGGCCGAAGCTGATAAACTCGCCAAAATGAAAGAGGACGAGCGCGTCAAGTATGAGAAGGAACAGGCCGAAAAAAAAGCGCAGGATGCTCTTTCTGAGCTGAACGCCTATAAGCTCAAAGACGAGGCTATCAAGGTTGCCAACACCGAAGGACTTCCGATTCAGTTTCTTGATCTGATTGACTTCAAGACAGCGACTGCGGAAAAGCTCAACGATACAATCGCGAACTTGTCCAAAACATTCAAGTCCGCAGTAGAAGAAGCTCTAAATGCCAAACTCAAACAGCCGTCGCCGGAAACGCACCATGACGGGAGCAAAACGACAAAGGCCGACTTTGACAAGATGAGCTACAAAGATCAGCTTGAATTCAAAGCAAAGTATCCTGATCTTTACAAAACCTTTATTTAAACAGGAGTGATTTTACATGGCAGATTTTCTTGGCTATCCTTTTGATCCGGAAATCTTTTTCCACAACTGGCAGAATGAGCCGGATCCCGTCCGGACAGAGCTACTGAAAAGCGGCGCAGTCGTGCATGACGGCACGATTCAAAGTCTGATTTCCAACGGCAGTGACGCCTATACTATTCCGTTTTACAACACAATTGACGGCGACCCGGATAACTATGACGGGCAGACAGACATCAATTCCACAGAGCCTACCGGCAATGCTCAGTCGGGCATTGTATTTGGCCGCGCGAAAGGCTTTACAGCCCGCGATTTTATCAAGGACTACAATTCCGGTGCAGACCCGATGCGGCAGATCACGTCGCAGATTGCGCAATACTGGAACAAGCGCAGGCAGGCTTATCTTATCAACATTCTTACCGCAATTTTCGGCATCAGCGGCGCGGAATGGGCAAAACACACGCTCAAACTTGCAGCGGATTCCGGTTCCGTCGTAGATGCTAACAAGATCGGCGAAACGTCCGTAAATGATGTTACGGTTCAGGCCGTGGGCGACAATGCGGGAATTTTCTCCCTTGCAGTAATGCACTCGGTTGTTGCAAACCGCCTTGCAAACCTTGACCTGCTGGAATATCGGAAGTACACCGACGCTCAGGGCATCCAGCGCCAGATGCGCGTTGCGGACATCAACGGTCTAACAGTTCTCGTTGATGATGGCGTTCCCGTGGCAGACAGCACTATTGAGGGTGCGAAAGAGTACACAACTTATGTACTTGGCAACGGCACCATTCGCACGGCTGCGGCACCCGTTGATGTTCCGTCGGAAGTCGCACGTGACGCGGGAAAGAACGGCGGCCAGAACACGCTTTATACCAGGATTCGTGAAACTATCCATCCGAATGGCTTCTCATTCAAGAAACCCTCCACTGGTTATACTTCCAGCCCGACGGACGCACAGCTAGGAAACACTTCCAACTGGAGTATCGTAGGCAAGCCAAAGAGCATTGCAATTGCACGAATTATTTCCAACGGCTGAGAAAGGGGCAATATTGTGGACAGAGAATCTGAACTTGCAAAGGTTTACCGGCAGCTGCCGGATGTTACGGATGATGACAAGCTGATTATTGGTGACCTGTATGACGACTGCTACAATATCGCCCTTGAAAAGTCGAACCGTAAGGCAGGGCAGGAAACGCCCGCCCTGCTTGCGATCATTCGCGGCACAACGATATCGGCCTACAACAAGCGCGGCGATGAAGGAATGACCGGCAGTACGACGGGCGGCCAGAAATTCAGCTACCAGAATTTAGAGGATCAACTTACAAAGCGGATCCTCGGAGCAAATTTGAGGTTGTTCAGACTATGAGACGGCAGACGATTACAACCATCTACGTTGCTACCTACATTTCCAAAAAAGAACATGGTGTTACCGTAGGCGGTTATTCTAACCTCCGTGCCGTAAAGCTGAACGCGCAGACAGATTACTCCGACCTCGATATGCAGGAGTACGGCCAGACCGTGAATGAAATGATCAAGCTCCGTTCCAATCAACTTCCGGATATTGCAAAGGGAGATTACATCTATTTCACAAAGCCGGAAAAAAAAGGAACATTTGAAGTTGGAGGCATTACCTATGACGATTACGGGGCAGGAGAGTATCAAGTTAAAAGTGTAAGCCCGTCCTTTATGGGCGTGAAAACAGTCCGGAACCCGACGCTGATTGAAGCGCAGAAAGTGACAGGAGTATGAAGCATGATAAAAAGTCCGGAACTCCATAATGTTATGATTTATTCGCAGTCGCCCTATGCTACGGTTGCAGTTGACGGAAAGCAAATTAACGGAGTATGCTCCGTCCATTTCAGTGCAGAAGCCGGAAAGACTTGCATGGTTACACTGAAACTTCTTACGAACCATGTTACTATCAAGGGAAAAGCCGCCGTGCAGACGAACCGGAACGCTGAAAAAGGCAATCAGCTCAAACGCGGGGATAAAATCTTTCAGGTTGTGTCTGCCGACGACGAAATCTTTGTCATTGGTGAAGTACATGGAGCCTCTGTAGATTATGACAATCTGGAAGCCCACCCGAATGACACCAGCGTAAATACGCTGAAAAAACTTAATTTTGAGTGCGTGTAAGGAGAACAACATGAATACTATCAAAAACAGTAGGGCGCTTGACCGTGCAAAAGAGGGAAGACGCCCTCCTCACCATAGCAAATCAAAGCACAAGAATGGAGGCCATAAAAAATGAAAAATCTGTTTATTTCCCAGCCCATGCATGGAAAGTCCGACGAAGAAATCCTTTCTGAGCGTAAAAAGGCAATCAGAACAGCAGAAAATTCATTGGGCGAACCGGTAAAAGTTTTGGAATCGTTTTCCCAGAATTTTAATGGAAAGCCGCTTCAATTTTTGGCAAAGAACATAGGACTGTTGGCACAGGCAGATGTAGCTTATTTTGCTCCCGGGTGGGAATCGGCCCGCGGCTGCAAAATTGAGCATGAATGTGCTGTGCAGTACGGCATAACCAGGATTGAGTAAAAGTGGGATTTTTTCTGTCGAAGTAAAAGGTGCGGATCACCTTGACCAGATGCTGAGCCTTATTACCGACAATCTTCCGGGGGCTGTGGAAGTCGGGATGGAAAAAGCACTAAACGATACTGGAATATCGGCTATGCGTCTTGCTCCGGGTCCAGTAAAGAAATCCATCCGGTATGAAATTCTAGGCAGCAGCGGTGATACGATCACTGGCCGGGTGTTTACCGATACATCCATTACAGCGTTTGCCCCATATGTGGAGTTTGGCACCGGAATAAAGGTAGACAATGAGGGCGTAGACGATGCCATCCGATTAAAGCGTGCAAAGAAAATACCCTGGTATATTCATGTTTCAATGGTTCCTGCGTCGTTTGCTAAGTACGGCTATCCGCTTGTTGTCGGCATGAACGGCGAAAAGTACTGGGAGGTTGACGGGATGTATCCACGTCCATATTTGAAACCGGCAGCATTCCAAAACAGGGAAAAGAGCGCACAAACTATTGCGGAAACAATTGGTGACATGATTCGGGAGGCGTCAGGCTATGAATCTGTATGAAATCAATACAGAGCTTATTACGCAGATGGTTGTGGATAAGGCCGCAGAAGTCCCAGAGATTGGGCAGGATGGCGTGATGCTGACTAATCCAAACAGCGAAGCACGTTTCCCAGCTTGTGTCGTTCAGCCCCCCATAGAGCGCCCATCAGGCACTGCGGCCTATGACCTTTCCTTTACCGTAGAAGTTTGGGCAGCAGATCAATATTCGGCGCTGCGGATTCTTGACGAAGTAAGAATCAAACTGGAAGAATACAATCTTGCTTTGACCGGGAGTACGCCTCTTTTCTATGATGAAGCCACAAACAAATGGCGGTACGGAGGATATTTTGAAGTCCGCTGGAACGCCATTACAAACGCATTTGAACAAAATCAAGGAGTGATTACTTATGGCACAGTATAGTGCAACCTTAACCCCGCCTAAAACCAGCAGCGGGACAGAACTCTGGTATTCCGAAAAGGAAACTCCAACGACGGCATCCGATCTAATCCAGATTTTTCTTGTACAGGAAGTCCCCACGCTAAAATCCGCGCCGGAAGCAGTAACTTATTCATGCTTGGAAAGCCCGAATGAAGGTACAGCACGCGGCGTCGCAAAAGCTGAATCGCTTAAAGTCCCCGTTCTCTATTCGGAACAGCAGCATGATGCTTTAAAGGCACTTTCCGATGCAAACAAACAGCTTTATTTCTGGGTAAAATTACCAGACGAAACAGCAACAGAATCCGGGAAGCCCCTTACATTCAAGTTCTCTGGAACAATCTATCTGGCAAATGATACTGTGTCCCTGAACGGAATCATTCAGGATAACCTCACAATTTACCGTGATATGAATGTTTCAGAGCAGAAAGGGCTCCCGACCGTATCTTAAACCATATCCCCGGCCATCCGCCGGGGAATATCTTATAAAAACAGGAGGGCAATATGATTACTACTGCAAGTGGGAAAGAACTGGAACTGCATTTCAAAACACGTTTGATGGAACATTTTGAGGAACGCTTTAAAATCAAGGACACCATGAAATTCTGGAAAGAAGCCGCGAACGGTCCTTCCATAAAAGTCCTTGAAGTCGCATTGACTACGTTCTCGGATGGTACTATCAAAGACGTAAACGAAGCCGCAGATTTCATTGACGATTACACTGCGCAGGACGGGAAAACCGTTTACACTCTGTATGAAGAGATTATTCAGGAGATCAACGACAAGGGTTTTTTCAAGGAGAAGCTGACAGCCGACAAGCTGGAAGCGGAACTGAAATCTCCAATTCTGGATATGGAAGCAATCGTGAACAAAGCCCTCTCAGAGATCGGCAAAGAGTATCTTTCCGAAACTGGACCGACAGTATCGAAGAAAGCCGATCTGTCGCTTATCAAGTCGGAATAACCCCACTCGAATTTGCAGAAATGACGCCGCGCGATATATCGGAATGTGTAAGTGCAAGGCAGGACGCGGAAGAAGAAAGATACAAAATGAAAGCCAGACTATTTGACTTTGTTGGAATAAAGATAATAGCTGGCAGACGCCTTAAAAATCCAAAAGACATTACGCTTCACGATTACTTCCCCCAATTATTCAAAGCAGACGGTAGTTCAGCGGCACCGACAAATATGTCACCGGCAGCAAAACAAAAAATCGCCGTAAAGAGATGGAAAGAGTTTCTCGGCGTATAAAAATAAGAACGTCATTGAACGTCACCCGAAAGGATGGCGCTCTATTTTTTTAGGAGTGATGATATGGGCCCGGTAACAGTAGAGGAAATCGAAATCCTTGTAAAAGCGAATATCAAAGATGCGCTGGCCGGGATGGCAAAGCTCCGTGAGCAGGCTAAGGACACATTTTCTGCCCAACTTCCGAATGTTCAATCACAAACTGCGGCAATTAAGCAGGCATCCGAACAGATCAACCGCGTTGTTTCTCAAAACTCAAAAAGCATTCAAGACGCTGCACAGCAGATTAAGGACGCCATAAAAGAAATTAGCAGCAATGCACAGTCGGCAGCAGAAAGCGCCGAAAAATCGGCAGAATCATCTACCACAGGCTTTAAAAAAGCGCGTTCAGGCGCTCAGGCACTTGAAAAAGAGATCAGCAAAGTAAAAGCCGAAATGGATAAAATAGCAAATTCCCATATTGATAAACTTTCTGATTTTTACAAGAAAGACCCGGAACTTCTTGAACAGGCAAAAAATGCTTTGCTTGGCACCGACGAAGAATACCAAAAACTTGCGGTAAAGCTGGATATATTAAACGACAAATTGCTTCAATACAAAACCCGCACTCAGGAAGTAAAAGAGGCAACGGAAAATGCAGCCCGGGCAAAAATGCTGCCTTTATACAGCGCCGCGCCGCAGAGAGAAGAAAGCGCTCCAAAAGTTTCACCCAGCACACCCTCGGAAGTGCCCAATACTTCTCGCTTCCAAAGATTTATGGCACAATTTTATGCGTCTCTCAACAACGTAAAGTCTGCACTCGGACAGATAGGCATTCATGGCAAAGAAAGTTTTGGAAAAGTAGAAACAGCCGCGAACTCAGCAACAAACGCAACAAAGAAATATGGCAATTATGGTAGTGAGAGCGCACACAAAGTCGAAACGGCCACAAAGTCAGCTACGCGCTCAGCAAAGAAATACGGAGACCAATTACAGCGTTCTGCTAAAAAAGGCACAAACGGATTTTCACGGCTACTGAACATATTGAAGCGTGTCATACTATTTTCGATTGCTTACCGTGCCTTTGAACAAGTAATAGAAGGTGTAAAAACCGGAATTAATGATATGGCATGGGCGACTAACAGCGCAAACGCGGCTATGTCAAGGCTGGCTACAAGCTCCCTTTATCTCAAAAACAGTTTTGCAACCGCGGTAATGCCTCTTATACAGGCAATCACTCCGGCAATCACTCAGCTGATAAACAAACTGGCAGAACTGTTTAATTGGATAGGAATGCTGAACGCCCGTATTTTTGGCGGCGCGTCAACTGTTGTTGTGGCAAAAAAAGCGTCTGTTGATTATGCAGGTACTCTTGGCAAAACCGCCTATAAGGCAAAGCAGGCAGCGAATGCGGAAAAAGAAGCTGCAAAGGCCGCGAAAGAAGCCGCAGATGCAAATAAAGGCTCTCTGGCAGATTTTGATGAACTGGATGTAATCCAGACTAAGAAATCAAGCACATCATCAACGGCTGCAACACCTGAAACCGCTTCAGACGCAGGGGAAGGGATGCCGGCCTATGAGGATATGTTTGAAACCAAAAAAATTCCTTCAGACTTGGCGTCTCTTGGCGACAAGATCAAAACGGAACTCGCAAAATGGAGAGAATACGCGCAGCCTACTATTGATGCCTTTAAACTGTTAGCCGTGTCCTTAGAGCCGCTTAAAACTTTTGTGGCTAAAGGCTTTGAGGACTTCTACAATGATTACCTTGTACCACTTGGAAAATGGACACTTGGGACTGGACTTCCGGGGCTTCTCCAGATTCTTACTCGATTTAACCTTGATGTAAACTGGAGCGCCATTAATAAGGGCATAGACGATATATGGAAAGCCCTTGAACCGTTTGCAGAACACGTTGGAGAAGGCCTCCTCTGGTTCCTAGATCATGTGTTGGAGCCTGTCGGCGAATGGTGTATGAATACCGTTGTTCCGAAAATACTTGATATTATTGCCACGTCTATTAAAATTATTGATGACGCTATTGAAACCGTAAAACCAGTATTTGTGTGGTTTTGGAACAACTTTTTGCAACCAATGGGAGAATGGACAGGAGGAGTTGTTGCCAGCGCCCTACAAACGATTGCAGACGCTTTACACGCGCTTGACGATGTTTTAAAAGGGGATTTACCAAAAGCGGCAGAAGATGGCAAAAAAGCCCTGAACGATTTATGGAATTTAGTCGGCTCTATATTCGGAGAGGGCGGAAGTTCCATTCAGCTTACAGCTTTTAGCAACAAAGTAAGTGAATCCACCCAAAGAGCAATGAAAGCATTTAACGCTCTGTCTGAAAGCGCCGATAAGGATCTGAAACAGCTTGAATGGTCCGGAGATAAGGTCACAAAAGATATGGCCGATAAAATCAATAAGAACATTCAGGGGATGGCCGATCAAACCATTGCCGGTTTTAAGAGGCAGCGTGATGAAAGTATCAGCACGATTCAAGACCTTTCTTCCATTACCGGCGGCCTTTCTAAACAGGAAGCCGACGAAATTATAAAAAATGTCAACGAAGGGTACGACAAACGGGTTAAATCTGAGCAGGACGGGCAGGACAAAATCAAAAAAATTCTTGATACTGCGTCCAGCGAACACCGGGGCCTTACAAAGAATGAATCAGACCAGATCAACAAAATTAAGAGCCAGATGTACGATAATGGCGTAAAAGCATTATCCAAAAATCAGGTTGAAGAACAAGCCATTTATGATAATATGCGGGTCAACCATACCAAACTGAGCGCGCAGGAAGCCGCCGATGTAGTCAAAAACTCAAAAACAACAACTGATAAAGTCATTGCAGACGCGAACAAGCAATACAATGACCGGGTCGCTGCGATTATCAGGGAGCGTGACGAAACCCATACTATTTCTTCTGATCAAGCGGATAAACTGATTAAGGCAGCAGACAAAGAACGTGACGGAAAGGTTAAAGCGGCTGAAGATGGGCATCAAAAAGTCGTAGCCGAAGCTAAAAAACAATCCGGTGATTTAGTTGATCAGGTTGATTGGCAGAACGGCACAGTAAAATCAAAATGGGATATATTTTCTGAAGACCTTCAAAAATCCATAAAGACAAAATGGGCTGAAACCAAAAAGTGGTGGGAAAATTCTGCCATTGTAAAATGGTGGAATGATGATGTTGCCCCTTGGTTCACAAAGAAAAAATGGCAGGATGAATTTGAACACGTTCAGCAGGCCGCAAAGGCAAAATGGGATGAAATCAAAAAATGGTGGGATGGCACTGCCATTGTAAAATGGTGGAACGGCAGCGTTGCCCCTTGGTTCACAAAGAAAAAATGGACTGACATGATGGCCGGTGTAAAAGATGCTTTTAAGAGCATATTCAAAGACGCTGCCAATACTGCAATTGGAATGTTAGACAAAGTGATAGACGCAATAAATTGGGTTATCAGTGGACTAAACAAGATCCATATTTCTACGCCAGAATGGGCGCCCGGAGGAAGTAAAACCTTCGGAGTAAATATTCCGCATATTAAAGCTATTCCAAAATTGGCTACTGGTGGTGTGCTAAAGCAATCAACGCTTGTCAATGTAGCCGAATATGCAGGTGCCGCACAGAACCCGGAAATCGTAGCTCCACAAAATATCATGAAAGAAACCGTGGAAGACGCGAACGGTCCGTTTGCGGCAGAAATTCTAAACGAATTGGAAGCGTTGCGCGGCTCCATTGTTTCTGCAATTATGAGCAAAGACCTTAGCCTTAGTATTGATTCTACGCAGCTTGACAGGGCAGCACGCCCAGCAAGGGAAGCAGAAGATCAAAGAATTGGAAAAGCCCTTTTCGGCATATAAAGAATACCGCTTTTCGATAAGAAAGGCGGTATTTCATATTTAAAATTTTGTTGAAGCATGATATAATCTAAGAAAAGGGGGAATTTCCATGAAAAAAGCAGCATGCGCCATATTGAGCATTGCACTTGTATTTAGTTTATCCGCCTGCCAAAGTAAGGCAAAGCCAGAGGATACCGTAAAAGGGTACTTTGAAGCGGAAAAAGCATCCGATACAACGAAAGCAAGTACCTTTGTCAATCCAAAGAATGCAAGCTCCGAAGCGTCGTCGCCCGCAGCATCAGACAGTGAAGAAGCAGACCTAGAAAAAGACCTAATTGACTATTTAAAGGGAAACAACAAAAAAGTAGAATATACCATTAAAAGCACTGATGAAAAAGATAGTTCTGCGACTGTTACAGTAGATTGCAAATTTGTTGATGCAGCGCCAATGTTTAAAGATTCTATAACGGATTATATTTCAAAAGCCTTTGCAAAAGCATTTACAGATTCGGCGAGTTCTGATGATTCAGAAAAAGAAATTACAAAATTGATGAAGAGCAGAATCAAAACTACAAAAGAGACATTTGCCAGCAAAACAATTAAAGTAAACTGTGTAAAGATTGATGAAAAATGGTACATTGATAAAGTAAATGATGATTTACAAAATGTGTTTTCATCAAATTTAGTCAACGCCGGAAACGAGATTTCTAAATCATTCGGCGGAACAGGCTCTTCCAGAAGTGCATCATCTTCAGCTGAATCTTCGAAAGAAAAACTAAACGAAATTAGTGACTATATTACTGATGATATCTGGAACAAAGGATTTTGCGATATTGACAGTTACGTAAAGACAGGCAAAAGCTCAACGGGAGAATCGCTGGATATTGATTTCACTCTCCAGCAGTTGGACAGTTCCATGAAGAAAAAAGCTGATTATGATTCGTATGTTTCCAAACTTGATGACAGCAAATATTCAAGCATTAAAAGCATATGGACAAAGCTGTCCGGCGAAACTGATTCGCTGTACAAAAATGTCAAGGCAAAAAAACCGGTGGCGAATAGCAGCTCAACATTCGATACAGGAAAGTTTGAACAATATATGCAGGCTTTCTCAGATGCAGCAGATAAACTAGAATAATTAAACTCTCCATTTATATCCGCACGTCTGACATACGGCATACGTGCGGGTTTTGCTTCCCTTTTTAAGTAGTGGAATAAATAATAGAATAATTCCAACAGTTACAATAGCAAGGATTACCCAAAGAGTAGACATTAAACAGCCTCTCTTTTTCTCTTCAGCTACAGCCTGTACGATTACATCAGTGCTATGACATTTAGGGCACACCATAAATTATCATTCCTTTCGTAAACAATATATCATATTTTTGCTGATGATTAAAGAGCAGCTATTTAAAATAGGGCCATTATCCATTTGCAAATGAACTATAATATAAATAAGGTGTAGAACGTCATTGAACGTCATCCTTTCAGGGTGGCGCTCTTTTTTATTTTGGAGGTGATAGCGTGGCGTATGTGTATAAAGGCCTTTTACAGATCAACGGGACATGGATTCCGACCCCGGCCACGCTGGAATATTCCATTGAAGATCTTGACACGGACGGATTTCAATCGACCGACGGGACGGTCCACCGGAACCGTGTCGGTAAACGTGGGAAGCTGACCTGCACATGGAGCATTGTTCCTGACACGGAAGAATACTCTAAATTTTGGGATCTTCTCGATAATCTTCCACAGTTTTTTCCGGTAAACTTCCCGTATCCGGACGGTACGCGGAAAACGCTTTCCATGTATCGTGGAAATCCTTTATCGGCTACGATGCGGTCTTATTACAGCGAAGGAACCCACAAGATTTCAAAATGGAAAGACACGAAATGTAATTTTATTGAGCAATATGCGCGGAAATATTGAGGTGGGATAAATGATTCCTGTTTCTGAAAATTATTATCCTGCGGCGGAAGCTGCGGAACGTACGTGGCGCGGATGGGTTTCTTTTGGCCTATTTGACGTTACCGCAAAGGGAGACGCCACAGCATCCGCAGAAAGCCAGGGCTTTGCCCCTGCGCAAAATGCAGTTGATTCCATTGACAAGGCTCCGGTGTATGGAACGTGTGAAAAAGACCAGTTTAAAGTTGACGGCAGCATGGAACTTTTCCCGGAGAACACGTTCGGAATAAATTTCGGATGGTGGAGTAAAAAATTGTCCGGAGAAGATGGAACATTTGCGAGCAACCCATCCGTCACATTTTCTTTTGCAAAACTCCATAGCTCAATCGGATTTACGCTTACATTTTCAGAACCCATTTTTGAGATTTCGGCATCCGCATACAACAGCGACACATTGATCGGGACAAAAGATTTTACCGTGGATTCGACAAAAATTAAGCTTAATTTTCCGGTGGAAAATTATAACAAGCTCATATTTGAAATAAAAAAAGTTCTTCCTTACCATTATGCGAAACTGTTAGAAATTGATTTTGGGATCGAATACAAATACAGTGACGAATTGCAAAATCTTTTAAACTTTGATGTACTGGAAGAAATAGACCTGACAAGCAATAAGGTTTCCAGCAACTCCATGACGGTAACGCTGAACAATATGGATCAGCGATTCAATATGTTCAATCCGCAAAATGAAGTTCGATTTTTGCAGGAGCGGCAGGAGCTTACAGAAGGTGCCGATCTACTTGTAAATGGGGAATGGGAATCGGTTCCGCTCGGCAAACACTATTTAAGCAAATGGGAATCCCCGTCGCAAAATACAACGAAATTCACGGCTTATGGCATCCTTTCCCTAATGACAGGAACCTATTATAAGTCTCGAATGTATTCCGCAGAGCGCGGGGAAGTTGTGCTGACGGAGCTTTTTGCTGCTGCCGGGTGCTATGACGAATTGGGCAATCCTTTATTTTATATTCACCCGAATATCCGCGACGTAACTTTGACCGGGTATATCGCCCCAATGAGCTTCAAGGACGCTTTACAGCGCATTGCCTTTGCCTTAGGGGCAGTCATAAAAGTAAACCGGTATGGCAAAATCCTTGTTTACCGGGCGACAGAAGAAACGCGGAATGCCATTGTATTGGATAAAAACACTATTTACCGAAGCCACTCTATTATGGGCACTTTTTCATGCGGACAGGGAATCATTCTTGCAAAAGAGCAGGAACCGCTCCCAAACCCTGCGGTAATAGACCGCTCCCTTTATCAAAGCCCAAAAACGGCGCTTGGAAAATACTACAATCAGGTAAACGTGCAGGAATATGAGTGGGCTCCGAAAGACACGACGGATAAACTCTATGAAGGAACCGTTTCTGGGGACACAGTTATTACCTTTTCTTCTTATCCAGCAACGAGCGTTTCTATTTCCGGCACTTATGAAAGCGCTGAAATATATGCCTGCGCCTGTGCTTTACACGGCGCAAGCGGAAAGATTACCATTACCGGGAAAGTATATCAATCATCCTCAAAGACTGTATCGGCAAAGCTCCCGGACGCCGTACAGAGCGTTACTCCGAATTCTCTTGACGTGAAAGACATTACGCTGATTGGGCAGGTCGATACGGCAGAGTATATAGCCGAATGGGTTCTTGAACAGCTTCAAAAGCGCACGACGCAATCGTTCAAATGGTGGATAAACCCTGCCGTAGAGGCGTCCGACTTTGTGAGCGTTGAAAATGTATTCGGAGAGTACGGAGAGGCGCAGATCAAAAAAATGCACTTTACTTATGACGGCGGCCTTTCCGGAGACAGTGAGGTGGCAGAATGATATGGACAAAGCCTAAAACATGGGAAAGCACGGACATGATCAACATTTCAGATTGGCAGAGAATTGAAGATAATACAAAGCTCATTTCAGATTTTTATGATGCAGTGACGCAGTTCAAGACATGGCATCATACAGACTTCCCAAAGTCCAGCGAAGTTTTAAGGATGGAAAGCAATATTAACGCAGTCCTAAAAAAATGGGAAAAATCCTTTTCCGGTACGAAAATCGAGATGGATAATATCTTTCCAGGCACACTTTCAAGCCTAATCATTTTCGGAAAAACTCTCGAAATTGGTTCTGGCGAAAAGTCACCGGATAATCCATATACATTTCAGCCTACAAAATCCGTTACAGTAAAGAGTGGAACATTAGAGCAAACATACGCCGTTGGCGAAGATGGACTTCCAGATGGCACATCAGACAGCGTTAATGTTGTAAGCGGCGAAAGCGTAATAAGAGTTTGGCGATGGACACTTAAAGGCACAGAAAATTGGAGTAGAGAAAATACAGATACAGCAGGTTTTTATAGATGGAAATTTGCTCGCTCAGATATACTTCATAAACAGTCTGACATTAATCAAGTAATTTCTACACATTACATATCTGCTTTAGATGCAACACAAAAAAGGATACAGTCTGTAAGCCTGTCCACAGGAGATGAAGGAGCAATTTATATTTATGATGAAAAGCACGCACAATCTTCTTTAGACGATTGGAAAGCCTATCTCAAGGCCCAATATGATGCGGGCACTCCGGTTATTGTTGCCTACAAGGCGAATACAACCGCATATAGAACTTTAACACCAAAAAGCATTGAAATTTATGCTCCCTATACAGTAATTACAAACAATACTGGGACATACATGGAAGCAGCAGCAGTTGCGGCAAGTCATACTTTCCAAAGCAAATTTGATTGGAATCTTTTGAATGAAATGGAATCATTGATTTCACAGGTCTATGAATACGTAAAGGAGCTTCAATTCAGCGTAAAGCGCATGGGGACATTCTCAGCAGGCCAGCAACTTTATTTTCCTTTAGGAGGGAACTTATAAATGGCAAAGATTACTTTTCAGGATGAAGAAGGGCAGAACCTGAACCGGTTTACCATTACGCCTGTAGACGGGGAAGCAAATACTTACGATATTTCACGGGCGGCGGACATTACAAAGCAAGGAACGCCTATAAACAAGGCAACAATGGATCATATGGTTCAGTTTGAGGACGTTTCGGGCGGCGAACTGGACGAAACGATCACCGGACGGATTAATGTACAGAAAGACCGGCCGAACGGAATTCCCAGCCTTGACGAAAGCGGAAAAATAAATCCGGATCAGCTTCCCCTTAATTTCTCCGGAAACCTGACTGTTCACGTTGTATCCGAGGATAGTGGCAGTATCTCCGGAACGCGCGTCCGAATCCGCAATGAGCAACTCGGCAGTAATTACGTCCAGCCGCTTGACGCGCTCGGGGAAACAACATTTACACTATTGGATAACCACACTTATTATGTTGTCCTGCTGGATTATCCTTCCACATACTACGGAGCAGCAGGAACCATACAAATCGTCGGCGGTCAGACGCAGGAGCTCGACTTAACACTGAAAACTGAGCCGGATGTCGTCGGTTGGGATATGGATTTATCGACTGGCGAGATTACCTATACAGACGGCGCATCAGACCATACTCCCATGTCAATTACAGCCGGTGCGCTCGGCCCCGGTTCGTGGGCCAACAGTTGGCTTACAAAAATGAAACCCTGTCTGCTGAAAAACGGCATCGTGCAGTATTACTTAAAAAATACCGGCGTATTCCTCTACGACTATTCAAAGCAGGCAAACGGCACCGCTGCGGACATCACTTCCGGCGATGACGGCGACGTGATGATTGAATTCCCACTTGTCTACTACAAATTCTATTCTTCTACCGATACAAACGGACACGCCCACATCGGATGCAAATATTCGCAAACCGCGCAGGACGACACTTGGTGCGCGAACGCTTTCCTCGACCGAAAAGGGACAATTCAGAGCGTCATGTATATGGCGGCTTACGACGGGTGCTCCTTAAGCAATAAGCTGCGGAGCTTGTCAGGCGCCGCCCCAGCGGCAAGCCAAACATTCGGTGCGTTTCGCACGCTTGCAAACGCTAATGGCAATGGTTATGAGCAACGTGAATTTGAGAAAAACCAATTCGTCGCTTCGCTCCTGCCAATGCTGTTCAAAGGGGTAGATGGTCAGGCTCTCGTCGGAAAGGGTGCAACATCGGCCAGCGCTGCAATCAGTGCCGGCACGATGAATGACAAGCCGTTATTCTGGGGCGATCAGACCGGAACGGCCGGCGTGAAATTCTGCGGAATCGAAAATTTCTGGGGGAACATTTACAAATGGCTCGACGGCATCGGGCTTATGTCCTCGAATTACGGGTATAAGCTATACGCTCCCTACAACGATTCCATGAGCGGCTATACAAATTCTGGGGTCCCGGTTCCAACGACCGGATACATCGATACGATGTCAGCAGCCAATGGCTATGG
>ENA-UOOK01001705-UOOK01001705.1-fermentation-metagenome-genome-assembly--contig:-NODE-1705-length-28485-cov-5.268097_pt1 | contig 28485 bp, 24 predicted proteins | sample MGYA00245777_ERZ724023 | MGnify/ENA primary metagenome ERZ724023 (study PRJEB28704, sample SAMN03018312) | fermentation metagenome | biome: anthropogenic terrestrial biome; feature: soil; material... | reverse complement strand
AAACGGATCATAAATAGCTCTCCCGTCTATGCAAAGTTGCAGTTACGACTATAAATTATATCAGATATAATAGAATGCTGAAGGGCGTGAGAGACTAATGTGGAAGACGACCAAATTTGTTCTTTTAATGATATTGGCAGCCTTTGTCGCAGGACTCATGCCGACAATAATTGATTTTATCGACAGTACAGTGATCTATTCGGTGAAGGAAGGACTCTCCCTTCACCCCAGGTTTACAGCTGAAATCGCATCCTTCTTCCATGCAGCTAAAAATTATACCTGGCATATCCTCATAGTCTATGCGTTCATAATCGGCATTGTCATTTTCATGGAGGGGCAGAACCCGGACAGGACTATACTTTGGCTCCTGACCCTGGTGCTGATACCGGTCATTGGGGTTATCGTATATATGATCCTGGGTCCTGACCTGAAAAACATAAGGAACAGAAAACTCTTCAAACCGTCGAAGGATATGCCCGTTGACATGACTCCCTTTACTCAGGACAAAAGGTTCCTGATCGGAAAAGCAATACATACTGCCAGCGGAGCAGACCTGACCCTAAAAAACAAAGTGGACATCCTTATCAATGGCGAGGAAACCTTTGGTTCGATCAAAAGCGAGCTCAGGAAGGCAAAAAAATTCATTCACATGCAGTATTACATCATTAAGGATGACGGCATCGGCAGTGAGATAAGGGACATCCTTACGGAAGCTGCTTCAAGGGGAGTGATGGTACGGGTCCTCTATGATGCAGTCGGGAGTTGGAAGCTTAAGCGCGAATATACTGAGGCTCTTAAAAGTGCCGGTGTTGAGTGTCATTCATTCATGCCGGTCTCTTTCCCTATGTTCAGGAGAAAGATGAATTTCCGCAATCACAGGAAAATAATAGTCATCGACGGAGCTGTAGCCTTCACAGGAGGACTGAACATAGGCGACGAATATCTCGGGAAGGGCCGTCTGGGGCACTGGCGGGATACCCATGTGCGTCTTGAAGGGGAGTCTGTGGCCGAGCTTCACAAAATATTCCTTTACGACTGGTGCATGAGATCGGGAGAGGATCCCGACAAGATTTGCGAGGACGTATCGTGCGATGAGTGCGGGAACATGCACGAACAGGATCTCTCCCGCCTTCCCGTCTTACCCCTGCAGGTAGTCGCAAGCGGCATAGACAGCGCCTGGCATTCCATATCGATGGGTTATTTCAGCATGATATCAAGGGCTAGGGAAAGGGCCTGGATAACGACCCCATATCTTGTCCCCGGTCCGATCCTGATGAACGCGATGATGACGGCATCCCTTGCAGGAGTGGACGTAAGGGTGATGATGCCGGCAATAAAAGACCACTTCCTTGTCTTTTGGGGAAGCCGCGGCAACATTGAGCCGCTGCTGAGGGCCGGAGTAAGGGTATTCCGCTACAGAAAAGGATTCATCCACACAAAGACCCTCCTTGCTGATGACGACATATCCTCGGTGGGCACATGCAACATGGATGTAAGAAGCCTCGAGATCAACTTCGAAAACCAGCTCTTCATATATGACAAGGGGCTCAACGGGGAATTTGCACAACACTTCCTTGCCGATATCGAGGATTCTGAGGAACTGCATCTGAGCGAGTGGGAAAAAAGACCGATATGGCAGAAGATACTTGAGTCCTTCGGAAGATTGTATTCGGCGCAGATATAATGAACGACAGGGCATACGAGAAAAGATTTTCGGAACATCCGATACTTTGGGTGATATCCGGCGCGGCAGTGATCTTCATGCACATCTTCATTTACGCGAGGATCGCTGCGGCTGCGGGCGGAAAAATGATCAGTCTGGCGTGGCTGATATGGAGCATCCTGATGATGCTCGTCCTCTACGTTTCGAGAAGGACTGAGAGGATCAGTTCAGACGAAGGAAGAAAATGGACCGACAGGGTCGGCGGAGTCTGGATGTTCTTCGTTCTCATAACATTTCTCTCGTTTTTGCTTATCGACCTGATACAATACTTCACCTCATTCAAATTATCGGGGGCGTCTGAACTCTCCGCAGCTTTCGTCATGGGACTGGCTGTGACGGGAATGGGCATAAAGCAGGCCAACACAGTACAGAAAACTATGATCAGAGTGCCGACCTCCAAACTTCCCGAGGGCTGTAAAAGGCTCAGGATAGTACAGCTGACTGACCTCCACCTTGGCCCCTTCGTCGGTCTGCCCCTGCTCGCCCAGATACTGCGGAAGGTAAGGGAGGCGGACCCTGACATCGTAGTAGTGACCGGAGATCTGGCCGACGGAAAACTTGCCGGCCGGAGGCGTGAGATATCGATGCTGAAACGTATAAAGCCCAGATTCGGAATGTATGCCGTTCCAGGCAACCATGACTATTATGACGATATCGACGAAGCCGTCTTCTTCATGGAATCCGCGGGAATGAAGGTCCTGAGGACCGAGGCTGCCGAAACGGGCGGGATCATAATAGCAGGCGCAGATGACAGGGATCATCTTGTAAAGGGACAGTGGAACCTCTCACGCTCTGAGACCCTTGTTCTATCTTACGAGAGGGAGCAGAGGGATAAATTCCTTCTTCTGCTGAGGCACCGCCCCATTGTGGAAAAGGGTACCGAGGGGCACTTCGACCTTCAGCTCTCAGGGCATACCCACGGAGGACAGCTTTTTCCCCTGATCTCTTCCAGGCACAGGATCGCAGGATATACCAGAGGTCTGAAAAAACTCAAATGCGGAGGGTGTCTTTACGTAAGCAACGGTGCGGGATTCGTCGGTCCTCCCGTCAGGCTGTTTGCACCGCCTGAGATAGCAGTTATAGATCTGGTGAGATCAGATGAAGGATAATATGGGGCGCGATACTGAACTCTTCGGAAGGCTGGACGCCTTTCTTCCCGACGATTTCGAAGGTCCGGTGATCCCTTCCGGATCCCGACTTCCCAATGAGGTCGATGTTTTGGGACTTCCCGAAGGAAAATGGACGGCCAGGGGAGTATACAGGATGGAACGCGTGATCCCATACGGAAGGCAGTACGGGCACAGGGTCCTTACAGATACCTCGCCATCAGGCGAACTCCTGTCCTTCTGGGGAGGAAAGAAGCGGTCGGTCTACCTTGACCTTGAAACCACGGGCCTTTCCGGGACCAGAGGTGCCTACGCCTTTCTGGTGGGGCTCGGCTTCAACGGAGAGGGATCCTTCCGGGTGGTCCAGCTCTTTATGGCGGGACCGGCATGGGAGAGGAACTGGCTCAGAGCACTTGAGTCGGAGCTCCCCGAGAATGATTACGGACTGGTGACTTTCAACGGCAGGTCCTTCGACCTACCCATCCTCAGGATCAGGCACAGGCTCGCAAAGTCCGCTCCCTGCTGGGAAGGCAGACCTCACATGGACCTGCTCATGCTTGCGAGGCACTTTTACAGAGGCAGGCTTCCTTCCTGCTCACTTTCAACGGTCGAGCAGAGGATCCTCGGCGTTCACAGAAGCGGCGAAGATGTGCCCGGAAGGGAGATACCGCGGATATATACCAACTTCCTTGCAAGCTCGGATGCCTCGCCCCTTAGAGGTGTCTTTTACCATAACGCGCTTGATGTGATATCCATGGCTGCCCTTCAGGTACACATCGGCTTCCTTGCCGAGATGAGGGGGACGACCGGAAACGATATGATAAGATGCGGCGACCTCTGGGAAGAGGCGGGGATGCTCGAGATCTCAAAGAAAGCATGGACCAGGGCCCTTGATTTCAGGGACTCTGAAAGCGAGGCAAACTCAAGGCTTGCCCGGTTCCAGGAATTGGAGGAAGAGTGACCGGAACAGGATCCGAGCTGCCCCACCCAAATAAGTGCTGTTATAATAGTTTCCACCCTTATCGGATCAAATTCTGGCAAAGATGCCAAAGAAAGCAAAGGACGGGATAGATGATGTGGAAAGGCCGATTTTCTCAGGACACGGACGAAGCAGTCCAGAAATTTACGCAGTCACTCGATCTGGACTGGATCATGGCCCTTGCGGACATAAGGGGAAGCATTGCTCATGTCCGTATGCTCGGCCACGTGGGACTGCTTTCTTATGAAGAGGCATCGATCATAGAAAAAAACCTCTCCCTGATAGCAGATGAGATCAAAAGTGGGGAATTCATCCCCAAAGTATCTCTTGAAGATGTGCATATGAACGTAGAATCAAGGCTGACAGAGCTTTGTGGTGCAACAGGCGCCAAGCTTCACATGGGACGCAGCCGGAATGATCAGTCCAATACAACTGTCAGGCTCTATCTGCGCAAGGAACTTCTCAACATATGGGACGGTCTCAAAGAGCTCATATCGGTACTTCTGAAAAAAGCCGGGGAACAGACTGAAACGGTCGTCCCCGGATACACTCACCTCCAGCAGGCTCAGCCGATCTCAATGGGACAGTTCTGGATGGCGCATGCCCACGCCTTCATGAGGGATGCAAAACGACTTTTCGACGCCTATGATTCGGTGGATGAGTCCCCGCTCGGCTGCGGGGCGCTGGCGGGATCGACCCTCCCCCTTGACAGGGAGTTCACCTGCAGGGACCTTGGCTTCTCCTCGGTATCGGGAAACAGCATGGACACCGTGGCCCACCGCGATCATTTTATGGATGTACTGTACTTCGCGGCCGTCTTCGGGGGCCATGTGAGCAGGCTTTCGGAAGACCTGGTCATATATTTCTCTTCCGAGTTCGGCTGGGTGAAGCTTCCTGACTCCTTCTGCACAGGCTCCAGCATAATGCCCCAGAAAAAGAACCCGGATGTCCTTGAGATACTCAGGGGGAAGGCCGGGCAGCTCAACGGCGCGCTGATGGACCTCCTTACCATGACAAAGGGGATACCCCTTACATACAACCGTGACCTTCAGGATGACAAGCGCTCGCTGCTCAGGACGCTGGAATGTCTGCACGGAATATTTTCAGTGCTCCCGTCCCTGATCAGTGAGGTCGAAGTGGACGAGGAGGCGGCAAAGAGGGGGTTCAGCGACGGACTGATCCTTGCAACGGATGTTGCCGAATACCTTGTTCTTCAGGGAGTACCATTCAGGAACGCCCATGAAAAGGTCGGCCGGATAGTGAGATACTGTCTGGACAGCAAAAGGCCTCTGACATCTCTCACCCTGGAAGAGTGGCAGAACCACATCCCTGAAGTCAGGGAAGACCTTCTCCCGCTGCTCTCTCCAAGAAGATCGATGGAGAGGAGAAATACTTTGGGAGGGACCTCCCCGGACCAGGTCAGAAGGCAGATAGAGAATCTCTCGCTCAAGCTTATGATGTTCGACAGGGAGGCAAATGATTTCAGGGACAGGATCCCCGAGGGATACTGATAACACATAAGGGCCGCCGAAAAAGCTGGCGGCCCCTGATTTTTTTATTGCAGCTGAAGGCTAGACTACCGGGACTGTCCAGCCGAACGGATCCGGCCTCTTGCCCCACTGGATACCCGTAAGTTCATCGAAGAGCCTCTTTGTAAGATCTCCTGTCTTGAAATCATTGATAATGAACTTTTTGTTGTCATAGGCAAGCTCGCCTATCGGAGAAATTACCGCAGCCGTTCCGCAGCACCAGCACTCCTCAAGACGGCCGGTGTTTATCGCGTCAAAAAGCTCATCCAGGCTTATCAGGCGTTCTTCTACGGGGATATTCCATGACTTGAGTATCTCTATCAGGGATTTTCTTGTTATACCTGCAAGGACGGAGCCAAGAAGAGCCGGAGTAACGACCTTGCCGTCGATCTTGAACATTACGTTCATCCCGCCGGCTTCCTCGATATATTTCCTCTCCACTCCGTCAAGCCAGAGGACCTGTGAGTATCCCTGAGCCTCAGCCCTCTCTCCGGCGCGCAGCGATGCCGCGTAGTTGCCGCCGCACTTTGCAAAGCCCGTTCCTCCCTTTACGGCCCTTACGTCGTCCTTCTCTATCGCAATGCGGACGGGGTTGATCCCTTCCTTGAAGTACGAGCCGACCGGGCACGTAATTATCGAGAAGATACAGTGGTGCGGTGTGTGGATGCCCAGCTGTTCGTCCGTGCCGAACATGAAGGGCCTTATGTAGAGCGACGTTTCCGGTTCGCTCGGGACCCAGTCCTGATCCACTCTCACGATCTCCTTCAGTGCCTCCATCATCATCTCTTCGTCGATCTGTGGCAGACACATGCGCTCAGCCGATATATTCATCCTTTTGACGTTTTCGATGGGTCTGAAGAGCTGCACCTTTCCTTCGGGGGTACGGTAGGCCTTCATCCCTTCAAATATCTCAGGCGCATAGTGGAGCACTGTCGCAGCCGGAGATATCATAAAAGGGCCGAAAGGAACGATCCTGGGATCGTACCACCCCTTCTTCTTTTCGTAGTCCATGACAAACATGTGATCCGAGAATACAGTCCCAAATCCTATCTTGCTGACGTCACATTTCGGTTTTGGTGCGGAAGTTTTTTCGATCCTTATCTTCTCCATGTCATCATCTCTTTGTCGGAAAAATTTTATAACTGTTCAATAAGGAAGAATGAAAATTATCTCATGTAAATATTATATAAGAACTTTGTCACCAAGTCTATTGAGGCCGGTCACTGGAGTAATATATGCCATTAGTCTATAATTGTACATCAGGCCACATTAATGGGGGTGTCCATATGGCTTTCGTGCCGGAACACATATTCAGGGAATATGACATAAGGGGTATCGCGGATACCGAGCTTACGGATGAATTCGTTATGTCCGTTGGTTATGCGTTCGGGACATGGCTCTTGGCCAGGGGCGTCAGAAAAGCGACCCTGGGCGGCGATGTCCGTCTTTCGACGACAAGGATCAAGGCTGCCGCTGCCGCTGGGATGATGAAGGCCGGGATAAGCGTTACGGACATCGGCTTGGTTTCGACTCCGACGTTCTACTGGAGCATGTATCACCTCGGTGCTGACGGCGGCCTCATGGTGACGGGAAGCCACAACCCGAAAGAATTCAATGGCCTGAAGGTCGCATACGACAAGGCTACCCTCTGGGGCGACGACATCCGGGAGATCATGAGGATAATAAAAGAGGACCGCATGGTAACTGCCGATGACCCCGGATCACTTCGCTTTGCCGGGATCAACGAAGAGTATCTGGACATGCTTGTCTCGAAGATAAAACTGGGGCCGCGCAAACCCAAGATAGTCTGTGACTCTGGCAACGGCACGGCAGGGATATATGCCCCCGAATTCCTGCGGAGGATAGGCTGTGATGTTGCCGAACTCTACAGCGAACCAGACGGAACGTTCCCCAATCACCATCCTGATCCCACTAAGAGAGAAAACCTTCCCAAACTCATTGAGACTGTCCTTGCGGAAGGAGCCGATCTCGGTGTAGGTTTTGACGGTGACTCGGACCGTATAGGCGTGGTAGACGACAGGGGTGAGATCATTTGGGGCGACAGGCTGATGGCCCTCTTCTGGCAGGAGATCCTGCCGAAAAACCCGGGTGCTGTAGCAATTTGCGAGGTCAAAAGCTCAATGGCGCTTCCAGAAGAAGTGATCAGGCTCGGCGGGAGGCCGATCTGGTGGAATTCCGGCCACTCTCTTGTAAAGGCGAAGATGAGGGAGGAAAAGGCCCTCTTTTCAGGAGAAGTCTCCGGCCATATGTTCTTTGCGGACGAGTACTACGGGTACGACGACGCCTTCTATGCCACAGGCCGGCTCTGCAGGATCCTCTCCCACAGCGATAAGAAATTGTCGGAGCTCATGTCTGTGATCCCGGTATATCCTTCAACTACAGAGACAAGGTATGACTGCTCCGACGACAAAAAATTCGGGGTCGTGGAAAGGGTGAAGCAAAGGGCGCTTTCCGAAGGCCTGGAGACCATAACCGTGGATGGGGTCAGGATAGTATATAACGACGGCTGGGGACTGGTGAGAGTCTCCAATACTCAGCCTGTGCTTGTCGCGAGGTGCGAGGGGCGCACTGAAGATGTGCTGGCGAAGATATGTGCAGACATGAAGAAAAGGCTGACCGAGGCAGGCAGCCCCCCGTTTGAATGGGAGTACTGAGATACTGACTATAGAGTGCAATGGAAATATATCCACAAAATCACTATGGAGGATGAGTCACATGCAATGTTCAAGAGAGATCGAAGAGATGGTATGCGTTGCAAAGGGGGCAAAACACGGCCCTGCCCCTATTCCCCAGGAAGGAAAGTGGGTAGAGTCGAAGCAGATCTCAGACATCTGCGGCTTCACCCACGGTGTGGGCTGGTGTGCGCCGCAGCAGGGAGCATGCAAGCTGACGCTGAATGTCAAGGAAGGGATCATCCAGGAAGCACTCGTTGAAACTATCGGCTGTTCAGGAATGACCCACTCGGCCGCCATGGCCGCGGAGATACTTCCCGGGAAGACACTTCTTGAGGCCCTCAACACGGATCTTGTCTGCGATGCGATCAACGTTGCATTGCGCGAACTTTTCCTTCAGATTGCGTACGGCAGAAGCCAGAGCGCTTTTTCAGAGGGCGGCCTGCCCCTGGGAGCCGGCCTTGAAGACCTTGGAAAGGGACTTCGCTCCCAGGTCGCGACTATGTACGGGACCCTTCCGAAGGGAGTCAGGTATCTGGAAATGGCTGAGGGCTACATCACGGAACTTGCCCTGGACGAGAACAGCGAGGTCATAGGCTATAAATACGTCCAGCTCGGAAAGATGATGGAAGCCATACGCAAGGGAGTGGATCCGAAAGAGGCGCTGGAAAAGAACACCGGCACCTACGGTCGTTTCGCTGAAGCAGTGAAAGTGATAGATCCGCGTAAAGAGTAAAAAGGGGGAGAGAATAATGGTCACATTTGAAGGCTGTGCTAGGAGAATGGGGCAGATCGGCCCCTTTCTTGAGAAGATAGGGCTCGGTGATCTTGAAGAGGCGAGGACCCTCTGCCTTTCCCGCGGGATAGATGTCGAACATATAGTCAAGGGAGTTCAGGCGATCGCATTTGAGAACGCTGTCTGGGCATATACGCTTGGTGCGGCTGCAGCTTTGAAGGCGGGAGTCCGGACAGCAGCGGAAGCTGCTGAAAAGATCGGTGAGGGCCTTCAGGCTTTCTGTATCCCGGGTTCTGTCGCTGATCAGAGAAAAGTCGGCCTCGGGCACGGAAATCTGGCAGCGATGCTTCTTCGGGAGGAGACGAAGTGCTTCTGCTTCCTAGCCGGACATGAATCGTTCGCGGCAGCAGAGGGAGCGATAGGCATAGCAAGGACTGCCAACAAGGTGAGGAAGGAACCGCTCCGGGTCATACTCAACGGGCTCGGCAAAGACGCGGCATACATAATCTCCCGCATAAACGGCTTTACCCTTGTTGAGACGAAGTATGACTATTATACGGGTGCGCTGAAGATAGTTGAGGAACGCCCCTTCTCCTCAGGTGAAAAATCGAAGGTCCGCTGCTTTGGGGCCGATGATGTGAGCGAAGGCGTGGCAGTGATGATCCACGAGGGCGTTGACGTTTCCATCACTGGAAATTCTACCAACCCGACCAGATTCCAGCACCCCGTTGCGGGTACATACAAAAAATGGACAGTGGAGAACGGGAGGAAATACTTCTCTGTTGCTTCCGGCGGCGGCACCGGCAGGACGCTCCACCCCGACAACATGGCAGCCGGACCGGCCAGCTACGGCATGACCGACACGATGGGCCGCATGCACAGCGATGCGCAGTTCGCCGGCTCCTCTTCCGTCCCGGCGCATGTCGAGATGATGGGCCTGATCGGAATGGGCAACAATCCGATGGTCGGAGCTACTGTAGCGGTCTCAGTTGCAGTAGAGGAGTCCCTTTCGAAATAACACAGACAGATGCCTGAGAGCAGACATTATCGGGGGCCGGCGGTGGATGCCGTTCCCCGATGATTTTTAGGAGCTGATGACTTTGCTGAAAAAAACGGCTTTGATGGTGATCTTTTTACTTTCTCTCTCCGGTGCGGCAGGAGCACGAGAGAGGGAGATCAGGATAGCGATGTGGAAACTCCCGCTGAACCTCCCTGCGATGGCAGCTGCGGATGGCAGGGTCTACGAAAGGTCCTTTGAGGGGGAGTACAAGATCAGGTATATCGATCTTCCCTCAGGGCCCAAACAGGTGCAGGCTATGGCTGCCGGAGAGCTTGACATTGCGGAGGGGCTAGGTGCCGCTGCCGCCCTTGTAGGGATAGCCAACGGGGCAGATATCACGATAATCGGGGCAAACAGCAGATCTCCGGAAGCATTTGCGATCGTGGTCAAAAATCCCAAAATAAGATCGGTATCAGAACTGAAGGGAAAAAAGATCGGCGGATTGAGGGGTTCTGTCGTCCATCAGCTCTTTGTGGAGCTGATGAATAAAGAGGGGATCTCAGAGAAGGATGTCGAGTTTTATTCCATGACCCTCAGGACCGCAGCTTCCTCGCTGATAGCCGGCAGGGTGGATGCAGCTCTCCTTGCGGGCACGGAGATACTGAGGGCTGAAAAAGGAGGCTGCAGGATACTTTCAGACGGAAAGGGACACATTGACGGACTCAGCCTCATCGTTGCAGGCCGGAAGTTCGCGGACGAAAACAGGACTGCGGTAGAAAAATACCTCACGGAACGGGAAAAGATCCGCATAAAGGCAGTTGAGTCTTTGCCGGATAATATGCCGATGCTGAAAAAAGAGACAGGCCTCTCTGAAAAAGAGATAATAAAAATGTTGTCAAAATATGATTACTTTACGGGAATTACTAAAAAAGACGTAGATGAGCTTAAAAAAACTGCAGAGTACTTAAAAAAAGAGAATATTATTAAACATATTCCCAATATAAATGATATTCTCTGGAAAAGTTCGTCTTTATAATTTAAAATCATTTTATATTTTTGAAATTTAGCTTCTCTTTACAAGAGAGAGCATTTTAGTTATACTCAAAACGTTATATCTTGATGCGTAGAAGATATAAGTAATTTGAATAAAATAAGAAAGGAATGATCATATTATGGCAAAACCGAAAAAAGAGGGTTCTCCAAAGAGAGTAAGAAGAAGCCCCGAAGTTCTTATGAAAGAACTTGATGAGAAAATGAAGAAACTTGAGGGCAGGATATACAAAAAGAACAAAGAAGCGGTACATCATATAGGAACAGCGATACTCAAAAAGGCTAAATTTGATTTTTCCAATTTTTCTGATTCTGATCTTGAAGATATTGTGAACATGACCCCAAAAGGAACAGAAATGATTGCTGATATCATCCGTAAGGCTTCGGAATAAAATATACTGTCGTTAAAACATAGGGAGAGCGGACATATGATCATCCGCTCTTTGTTGTTTTTTATCTCTTCATCAGTTCAGATATTTTTCTTCGAATTCACTGAGCGACAAGGGCTTTGAATAGTAATAGCCCTGAACGATGCTGCATCCGAAACTCTTTACGAAATCGAGCTGTTCTTCGGTCTCTATCCCCTCAAAGACGACCTGCATCGAGTTCTGTTTGAATGCGTTTACCAGCCCTTCGACCAGGTCATGCGAGAGTTTGCCCAAAAGCCCCCTCTGTACGAAATCTCTGTCGAGCTTCAGGACGTCGATCTCAAGCATCTGGAGAAGCGAAAGGGATGAATACCCTGACCCGAAATCGTCGATCGAAAGCCTGAATCCATAGTCTGACAATTCCCTGCCGCGCGACTTCACCAGGTCGATATGCTGCGCCGCGACCGACTCGGTCAATTCGAGCTCGAGCATGTCCGGCGGAACGTCGTGCCGCTGAGACATGATCTTCAGGTATTTTGTGAAGTTGCTTCCAGCTATGTCCAGATATGAAAAGTTGCATGAAAGGGGCAACGGCTTCCTGCCCTCATCCTTCCATTTCCTGAGGGTCCTGCAGACCTCGCCGAACATGTACATGTCTATCTTAGTAATGAAGCCGCTCTTTTCAAAATAGGGTATGAAAAGGTCGGGAAGTACGATCTCTCCATCTGGCTTTATCCACCTCACGAGGGCCTCCGCTCCTACAGGTCTGCCGGTGTAACAGTCGACCTTTGGCTGGAAATAGGGCATGAATTCGCCATTTCTCAGCGCCTCCCTCATTGACGACTCTATCTCTTTTTCCTTGTTGATCCTGCTCAGTATTTTCCTGTCGTAGTAAGCATAAGCTGTCTTGTGCTTCTGTTTGATAGTGTTCTTGGCGAACGTTGCGTTATCCACTGCAGCGTCTACAGAAATTTCGCGGTCCTCAATAAGGTAGACCCCTCCGTTGAATATCAGGCTATAGCCCTTTTCTCCCTTTGAAGTGAGATTCTCCAGTTCGCCGAACAGGATCTTTATCCTTATGTCTATCGATTTGAACTTTTCATAGCTGAGGAGTATGACGAAATGGTCTGCCGTCACCCTTGCGAAAGTCTCCCTTGAGCCCTCGAGCACCTTTTCCAGTGCAGAAGCGACCTTTTTAAGGACTCTGTCGCCCTCTTCGTAGCCGAACGAGCTGTTTATGAACTTGAACTCTACTATGTCGATAAAAAGCATTGCAAAATTGACACCCGGGTTTTCCTTTATGATACCAGGGACTTCCTCTTTAAAACTGTTGTAGTTTTTGAATCCGGTCAGGGAGTCATAGTAGAGCAGCTTTTTAAGGTGCTTCTTGTCAATGGATTTCGAAATTGCGACCATCGTTGTCCCGATGACCAGCAGGATGAGCAGGAGGGTGATCCCCTTTGCCAGCTCCACATGGTGTTCATATATCATGTCAATGAAGGATACCTTGCCCCTGCTGTAGCTGTGTCTGATAATGATCCCGTTTATAGCCTCTTCCGGGATAGAGTTGATAGCCTTGTTTATTATTGATACGAGTATCGGGTCGCATCTTTTGGAGATGCCGAAAGAGACCTCTTCGTTAAGTTCTCCGTAGTTGATCGTGTAGAGGCTGCTGTAGTGGGGAAGGCTGATGAGATAATTTGCAACGTATGAATTTGCGAAGGTAGCCGATACTTTGTTATGTACAAGGGCGTCAAAGCACTCTTCCTGAGATGCGAGATATACGGTATCGTCAAATTTGTGGAAGGACTCTACGACTTCAGAGAGGAAATAGTCCCTCGGAAGGGCGATCTTCTCTTCTATGTTGCCGCTCTTTCTGTTCATCACCATCACTATCGGGGCATTCAGAAACGCCTTTGTCAGCCTGAAGTTGTTTTTCGCCCCCCAGATGAAGCTCCTGTTCACGCCTGTGAGAATGTCGATCTCTCCGTCGCGCATCCTCCGGAGCGCTTCGTTCCAGGAGGGGGAATGGCTAATTTTCATTTTCAGTCCCGTATACTCTTCTACCAGCTTCAGTATTTCGGAGTTTATCCCGGCCATCTGTTTTGTCTCTTTGTCGTAATACTCAAAGGGCCGCCACATAGGGTCGTAGGATACTGTCAGTACTGGAGACCTTTTTATGAAATCCCTCTCATTTTGGTCAAGGATCGATTCCCATGTGAGGTTATTGACATAGTGTTTTTTGTAAAGATCGTTCCTAAATGAAGGGTCCATTATCAAAATGCTCTGCATTGCGCTGTCGAGTTGCAGAAGAAGTTCTTTATTGCCCTTGGCAACGGCAAAATAAAAGGGTTCTTCCGGAAAGACCTTGATGATCCTGAGATCTGCAGGGATGCTGTTTCCGGAGATCAGAGCACCGTCAACAGAGCCTTTTTTCAGTGCCCCTACCAGTTTCTCCGGTCTTTCAAAACTAATAAGGTCTGCCTTTACCCCGAAATTAGCCAGGTCTCTTTCCAATATCCGGACCTGCCTCGTTGGGGCAGATATTCCGATACGTTTTTTGTTGAAGGATCGGAGGTCGTTTTGAGAGATCCTTTCATCGCTCTTCAGTGAATAAAGAGCTACCCGGCATGAGCCTGATTCCCTTGCAGAATAGTCCAGAAGATCTTTTAGGTCATCCTTGTAGTGGATGTGGCTTATTATGTCAATATTGCCGCTGAGCAGCCTTTTGACTGACTCACTCTCTGTCCCCGGTATGAACTCAAGTTCCCAGTTATGGTACTGTGCGATCTCCTGAAGGAAATCATAGCTGTAACCGTATCCATTGTTTCCGGATGATGTTTGCCCGGATCTCTCGTGCGTGGAGTATCCCACCCGTATCTTCAGCAGCTGATCTTCTGCAGCTCCGGACGCGTTGGCGAAGAGGGCCTGGAAAATAAATACTCCAAGCACTATCAGGAAAAAGCTTTTGACTGCTGCTCCGGTCCTTCCTGACATTGCCACCACACCTTTGATCCATATGGGAAAGTCTTTGTTTTGATTCTATGTCAGCTTAAAAGCGCTATTTTATTATAATGGTTTTGTTGGCATGATAAAAGCTTTCAAATTATGGAATAAAGCCATATTACAAGTGAAGTTTTAAACTTATGGTCTAAGCAAGGGCGATCACTAAATCGTTTACATTCGTGCCGGTTGGACCGGGTTTGAACAATGCTCCCGCCGCTTCCAGGGCGGTGTAAGAGTCGTTGTCCTTAAGCATCTTCATGGGGTCGCAGCCCGCAGCACGGATCTTTTCCCATGTTGAGCCGTCAACTATGCCCCCGGCGGCGTCTGTGGGACCGTCCGTACCGTCTGAACCTGCGGAGAGGATCACTATGCCTTTCTTCCCGGAGATCTGCTCTGCCGCTGCAAGCGCGAGCTCCTGGCTTCTTCCGCCTTTTCCGCCGCCGGTCACCCTTACGGTGGTCTCTCCCCCCCATATCAGACACCTTTTAAAGCCGGGGCCGTACTTAACGAACTCATCAAGCGCATATCTGGCAACATTCCGTCCTGCCTGTTCAGCTTCTCCCTCAAGCCTCTCCGTAACTATGTCAGTCAGGTAGCCGCAGTTTTCTGCAGACCTCTTTCCAGCCCGGCAAAGACCGGCTATGCTGCCTGCCATCTTATATGTGACATTGTTCAGAGATTTTGGGGTTTCTGATCCCGGTGCAGAAAGGATCTCCTCAGGGACCTCCGTCCCGTACTTTTTAAGTACGTACAGCGCATCTTCCGATGTAGAGGGATCCGGCGCCGCAGGTCCGGCGGCTATCATGTCGAGCCTGTCACCCAATACGTCAGAAAGCGTTATCTGGAATATTTCTGTCGGCATGCAGTGGAGCGCGAACCTTCCTCCCTTTACGGATGAGAGGTGTTTCCTTACTGTGTTGAGTTCGCTGATATCAGCTCCCCCGAGGAGCAGTGCCGACGTTATCTCGGTCAGCGACTGAAGCGAGAGCCCGGGAAGAGGCTTTTCGAAGAGGGAAGATCCCCCTCCCGAGACGAGGAAAAGAACCATTCGTCCGGCTTCAAGGCTTCCGGTGATGCCCAGTATCCTTTCGGTCGCCCTGAGCGTTTCACTGTCAGGAAGCGGGTGTCCTGCCTCATATATCTCTATTCCCCGGATGGGCCCGCCGGAATGTCCGTATTTTGTGATTATCGCACCGCCTCTGATCCGTGCCCCGAGTTTTTCCGAAGCGGCCCTTGCCATAGTCCACGAGGCTTTTCCGATGCCAATGAGTATTATGTCGTTGCCGGGGAGGCCCCGGGACAGGGCTTTTTTAACTGCTGCGTCCGGGAGCATTTCGTTGACTGCCTGCAGGAATATATCCGCTGCGTCCCTTCGTTTCTCGGCTTCCGTCATGATCAGGCCCCGCTCTGCTTTTTTACCGCCTAGAGCTTGACGTCTATTATCGCCGTCACTCCAACTCCCTGGACCCGTTTGAACTGTCTGAGCGGGTTCTCAGAGTCGATCGGTATCAACGCCTGCGCCCGGATCCTGTTGAACTCGCCCTCAAGCTGACCGACGGCCTTCACACGGTCGACTGCCGCCTTTGTCACCCCTCCGACCTGCGCGGCGCCTATTCTTGTTCCGTTGCCGATCGATACTATCGGGACAACTTTGGTGTAGCCGTCAAACTTTACGCCCTTGTTGAAGGTCAGTGTGTTGATAAAATCGTTCAGCTGAGGACCTATTGCTTTCACAAGCGCTCCTCCGCCGAATATCAGGGCCCCATCCTTCAGTATGTCGCCGATACTTGCATAGGCGAAGGGCGCAGCCAGGAACATGGAACATACGATAAGCGCTGCTGCTATGGTTTTTCTGGTTTTCATTCAAAGCACCGTCCTTTCTTTTATGGAAAGATGGTAAAGCTTTGAAAGCCTCTTTGCATCGGCATTTTGAAGTAATAATGCGTCATGGGGACATCTGCTTCTGCTCATTCTCAGTAACAGCAGGGTATGCCGTTTTTCTCCGCACTCTCGATCCATCTCGGCACCGGCGGGACAAGTTCAGTCTCATCAGGGACGGGGACCTCTATAAGTACCGGGCCGCTGTACTCCATAGCCTCTTTTAATACCGGCATTATGTTCTTTGGATCATCGATCTTATATGACCTCACGCCGAAGGCTTTGGCCACCCCCGCGTAATCGACCTTTCCGAAGTTTGTGGCGAAGAAGTCCGAGCGGTATATATGCTGCGTCTCCCCCTTGATCCAACCGAAAACGTCGTTTTGGAAGACGATCATTTTTATGTTCAGCCCGAGTCTTGAATATGTCTCCAGTTCGCCGCAGTTGAAATGGAAACTGCCGTCACCGCCCATCGCGAAGACGGTACTGTCGGGATATGCAACAGCCACTCCCACTGCTGCCGGCAAAGAGTAGCCCAATGCGCCGTTTGTGTAGTTTGAGACAAACATACGTCCCTGCCTTTTCTGGACGAGGAAGGCCGCGGAGAATATGCTTGCCATCGAAGGTTCAACGACTACAAAGCTTTTTTCCGGAAGCAGCGCCTCCAGTTCTTTCACAAAACGGATGGGGTTTATCGGAATGCCGGTGCATTTGCACGGCACCTCCGTCGATCTGTCGAGCTCCGCCATCGCGGGGGCTGTCTCTGCGGCATTTCCGGCCCTGCCCCTGATCCCGGACTCACTTATCCTTTGGAGCATGTAACTCAGTGTGGCCTTTGCGTCGCCGACCATGACTGCTTCTGTTCTGTAGCTGTTCGATGCGTCCACGCCGTCGATGTTGAGGCTTATGATCTTTGGTCCCGCTGCAGAAAGGGGCAGCTTCCAGCCGTCGGTCCCCGCTGAATCGGTATTGGAGCCTATAAAAAATACGAGATCCGCGGTCTGAAGGAACCTGTTGGAATAACTGGTCCCCCCCCTGGCTCCCACGAGGCGGATCGAGAGGGGATGTCTTTCCGAGATAGTTCCCTTCCCTGTCATGGTGCAGCCGACAGGGATGTTCAGCATCTCTGCAAGAGCTGCCACTTCATCTCCTGCGTCTGATACAAGCGCGCCCTGTCCGCATACGATGACGGGCCTTTTTGCCGCTGCAAGCAGCTCGATCGCCTTTACTACCTGCTTAAGATCCGCTATAGGACGCTGGTAAGGCCACCTCGCCATGCATGGGTCGGGATAGAGGTCGCTGACCTCGGCCTCTTCTTCATAGACGTCCATCGGTATCCTCATGTGGACAGCACCCGGCCTTCCGCTCACTGCCACTCTGAAGGCTCTTCTTATCAGAAAGGGCAGGTCCTTAGCCCTCGTGACGAGGATGCTCTCCTTTGTTATCGAGCTGTAGAGGCTGTTCTGGTCAAATCCCGAGAGCATGTTTTTCTTGTCGCTGTTGAAAGGAACGTCTGATGTCAGGCACAGCGTCGGCACTGAGCCTGTGAAGGACTCGATCACTCCCGGAACGGGATGGCCGGCACCGGGACTGGGTGCTTCGCTCACCCCGACCTTGCCGGTCACTTTGGCGTAAGCTTCTGCCATAAAGGCTGCCGAGCGCTCATCATGTGTCAGTATGTGAGTAATACCGGGGCATTTGAGCCATTCCCTGTATAATCCGAGCGTCGTCTCTCCGGGCAGGCCAAAGACATGTTTTATCTCGTGAAGCTTCAGCATATGGAGGAGGATCTGCGCGCCTTTCATTCTCAATTCATGCCCCCTCTTTCCAATTTCATCTGCAAAGCCGTAAAATTGCCCACATTTTCTATCACATCCGTCAGATGTTCTTCCATCAGGTCCGCAGCCTTTCGGGGGGCCCTCTCCTTTATTGCCTTCAGTATATTTTCGTGGGATACATTGAGCGGGGTATCATAGATCCTGAAGGTCTCGATGAAGAAGATCTGCCATTCGACCGAAAGCCCTATGAATTCATACATAATTTTGAGAAGAGGTATGCGCGCTATCCTCATGATCTCCCGGTGAAAATCAGCGGAGATGTCGGCATAATAGCTCTTCCTCTCCATCTCTCTGTACTGCTGTTCGATGACCTCCTCAAGTTTTGCAATGTCTTCGGGCGTGGCTTTGAGAGCGGCCTGGATGGCCGCCTCCCGTTCGATCGCCTTTCTTGCCGTAAGGATGTCTGTCATTGAATGGCCCTTAAGATTTCCTGAATTATTCATCAGAATATCCAATGTCCCGGCTGCCTCCCTGGCATTCCGCAATGAGGAAAGTTTTTTGATGCCCTCGTGAGTGGCGACATGGCCTCTGAAGCCGACCCTTTTCAGGAAGCCTCTTTCTCTGAGCGATCTCAGGATCCTTCCTGCTCCCGCCTCGCTGATCTTTATTCCCCTCTCCCGGAGCATTATGGAGACAGAACCTGCTCCGAGGGGGACATTCGAGGTCTCTGCCGCTTCAAGGACCATCAGGTTGATCCGGTCCTCCTGGTATGAACGCAATTTAATGACACCCCCGCAAATTGCCATAGTCTTTTGCGTCCGACCACTCATCAATTCTGAGCAGCCATGATTTGTTATTATATTAAAGAAATTTGACAAGCGCAATCAAAAAATCAAAAAGATCCGTAGGGTAATTTTGCAGGGTAATTTTGCATAAAAAAGGGGGCGGCTTTGCCGCCTCCTTCAATGTTTCAGATTTTTTTGAAGTGGTGTCATTTAAGAATTTACCAGTTTTTGGCCCGGATCTCGAAGTGCGCCTGCGGATGATTGCAGACCGGGCATTTTTGGGGAGCTTCCGCGCATTCGAAGATCGCCCCGCAGTTGCGGCATTTCCAGAATACCTTTCCGTCCTTCAGAAAGACATGCCCCTCTTCGAGGTTTTTCGCGAATTCTTTGTATCGCTTTTCGTGTTCTGCCTCCACCTTGGCGATGTTTCTGAACATTTCCGCAAGTTCCCTGAAGCCCTCTTCCTCGGCCTCTTTTGCCATCCTCGGGTACATGTCGTTCCACTCGTAATTTTCGCCTTCAGCAGCCTCCACTAGGTTCTCTGCTGTCGAACCGATGCCTGAAAGTGCCTTGAAGTGGAGTTTCGCATGCTCCTTCTCGTTGTCGGCCGTCTCAAGGAAAATGGCGGCTATCTGTTCGTATCCTTCTTTTTTTGCAACAGATGCAAAATAGGTGTATTTGTTGCGCGCCATTGACTCCCCTGCAAAAGCTTCCCACAGGTTCTTCTCTGTCCTGCTTCCTTTGATTTCCATCGTTATGCCTCCGTATCCCTATGATATTTGCTGCAACCATTATTTTATAACTATTTTATTTTATGTCAAAATATGTCAGTAATTATCCTCTGCGGTTACTTGAAGGGCTCAGGCTCTCAATGTATACTCTTGAAACCGTTCAAGAAATTGTCCAATTTTAATTTTTAACATTAAGGAAGCCAAGGAGGGAACAATATGGAAAAGATCCATGCACCCGGATCTGAGGTGACCATTTCTTTTTGCGCAGCGGCGGGGCTGGGACTTCAGACTGCCGAAGACCTTGCCAGGCAGATGCTCACAAAAGCCGGGTATTATGTATTCTCCACCCGGGAATACATGTCGAGGGTTAGAGGAGGAAACAATTCCACCCAGATAAGAGTATCCGGCAAACCTGTAAGAGCGTACCTTGACCGAATAGACTGGCTCTTTGCCCTCTCTCCGCAGCTTCGCCCGAACATAACCGAAAATATCACCGATGATACGAAGATATTGGGAGATGCTTCGGCAATGGAGAAAGAGATCGCTTCATTAGGCAGGAAAATGATAGACCTGGATCTTGCCAAAAGGGCGTCAGACCTTGGGAGTCCGAAATTCTCCTCAATGATAGTCGCTGGTTTCATAGCGGGTATCTTCATGCTGGGAGAAGATTCTGCAGATATTTTCATAGAAAAGCGCTTTAAGGATCCCGATCTTTCGGGCAAAAACAAGAAGGCTTTCAGGGTCGGACACGAGCTTGGAAAGGATCACGTCGGAGGAAGGCCGATCCTTCAAGTGCCGGCCAAGCCTGAAAATGACGAAGTCTTTCTCGATGGCAACAGCGCAGTGGCACTTGGGGCCGCCTCCGCGGGATGTAATTACATAACTGCCTACCCGATGTCGCCCGGCACCGGGGTCTTCTCATATTTTGCAAAGAATGCCAAACTTTTTTCTGCTGTAGTCGAGCAGGTGGAGGATGAGATCTCTGCGATAAACATGGTCGTAGGGGCCGCTTATGCAGGAGCAAGGGCCATGACTACCACTTCGGGAGGCGGATTTGTACTGATGTGCGAAGGCCTGAGCCTTGCAGGAATAACCGAGACTCCGGTAGTGGTCCACCTGGCGCAGCGGCCCGGACCTGCGACCGGACTTGCCACAAGGACGGAACAGGCTGACCTTGAACTTGCTCTCTACGCGGGACACGGAGAATTCCCGCGCGCGCTCTACGCCCCGGTAAACGTTGAGAGCGCTTTCAGGATCGCAGGACATGCATTCCATACTGCTCACAAGTACCAGGTACAAACCGTCATACTGACTGACCAGTACCTTCTTGATACAGGCTATGATGTAAAGAGGCCCGATCCCTCTTATGTGCCTGCACCCATATCACCTGTCAAGACTGGCATCAACTACAAAAGATATGCCTTCCCTGCCGAAGGCGAGTATGTGTCGCCCTTCGGAGTGCCGGGATACGGAGGAGGGTTCGTGTCTTTCGACAGCCATGAACATACCGAGGATGCCCATATAACCGAGGACAGGATCCTGAGGAAGCGTATGGTCGAAAAAAGGCTGAAAAAAATGGAGGCCATGAAGATGGAAGCGCTGCCTCCCATAGTCATAGGCCCCGAAAAATATGATACAGCCGTCGTATGCTGGGGGTCGGTATTCGAGCCTTTAAAGGAGGCGATGGAGATACTTGGCAGCAGGAACACCGTTCTCGTTGCCTGTGAGCAGGTTTATCCGCTCTCTGAGGAACTGTGGCGGATAATCAAATCTCCCTGCAGGAAGATATTCGTCGAAGGCAATGCCACAGGACAATTCTCCCGTGTCGTACGTTCACAGACGGGCACAGGAGCCGACGAACTTATTCTTAAATATAACGGATTCCAGTTCACAGTCGAAGAGCTTGCTGCAGAGCTTGGCAGCCTCCTCGGCGCAAAGTCATAGGAAAGGGGAGTGACGGGAATGATCAGGACAGCATTTGATTACACAGGCGAGATATCATGGTGCCCGGGCTGCGGTGACTATAAGATCCTGGAGTCTCTCAAGACGGCCCTGGATGAACTCGGACTGGATCCGCATGAGGTGGTGGTCGCTTCGGGAATAGGGCAGGCAGCCAAGATGCCGCATTATATCAAGTGCCACTGCGTAAACGGCCTTCACGGCCGTTCCCTTCCCCTCGCCGCAGGCATAAAGGCCTCCAACAGAGCCCTCACGGTCATTGCCGTGGGCGGCGACGGCGACATGTACGGAGAGGGCGGGAACCACTTTATGCATGCCATAAGGAGAAATCCCGACATCACCAATATCGTATGCAACAACATGATATACGGCCTCACAAAGGGGCAGGGATCCCCCACGACAGCTATAGGCATGAAGACCTCTACCCAGCCCTTCGGCGTTACGAGCAAGCCGCTGAATCCGCTGCTGCTGGCGCTTTCCTGCGGGGCGACATTTGTGGCCCGCGCATCGGCCGCCGATGCGGATAGAACTAAGAATATCATTGTGAAGGCGATAAAGCACAAGGGTTACGCACTGGTGGACATATTCCAGCCATGTGTCTCATTCAACAAGGTGAACACCTGGCAGTGGCTCTCAAAGAGCACCAAATGGCTCGATGAGGACAGGGATGCGTCAGACAAACTGGAGGCGATGAGGCTCTCAATGGAGACGGACCCCTACCCGCTCGGGATAATATACAGAAGCGAACACGAAAAGACTTTCGAAGAGAACCAGGCCCCCTATGAAACCGGCGACGATACCCCCCTGTACGCGAGGACGCCCGCTCTTGAGAACATTAGGAAGCTCCTTGACTGACCTCAGGCATTAATGCAACAAGTGAGAGGGCCGGGCGAAAACGCACGGTCCTCTCACTTGAATGATCCTACGGTATCATCGAAAGAAAGTAGGAATGGACTGTAAGATCATCGGTGACCTCGGGATGGAAAGATGTAACGAGCATGTTGGCCTCTCTTGCCGCCGTTATCGCCCCATCTTCGGAGGAAAGCACGACAACATCTTTTCCTGCCGAGGATATGTAGGGAGCCCTTATGAAAGACATCGGAATATCTCCCATTCCTGCAAAATCCCCGGTTGTCATGAAGCTTCCCAGCTGTCTTCCGTACGCATTGCGCCTTACGGCTATATCCATTACTGCAAAGTGCTTCCTGTCGTCGTTCTCTATCCTTTTAGCCAGGAGTACCATCCCCGCGCATGTGCCATATACAGGAAGCCCTCCCCTTATCAGCGGCAGGATCAAATCGAAAAGCCCCGATTCCCGGAGCAGTTTGCCCTGAGCGGTGCTCTCTCCTCCGGGGAAGATCAGCCCGTCAATATTTTGGGAAAGATCCAAGGAGGAGCGTATCTCCCTGACCGACACCCCAAGTCTGCCAAGAGCTGAACAGTGTTCCTCAAAAGCTCCCTGGACAGCAACTACCCCTACGGTGAAAATTTTTCCCATCCTTATTTTCCGCGCTCCGCCATCAGTACCGCTATTTCTTTCTCGTTGATGCCGACCATCGCCTCACCAAGGTCCTCCGACACCTCTGCAAGGACCTTCGGGTCCAAGTAGTTTGTCACAGCCCTGACTATTGCGGAGGCGCGCTTCTTCGGGTCGCCGGACTTGAAGATCCCGCTTCCTACGAATACTCCTTCAGCGCCCAGCTGCATCATGAGAGACGCATCTGCCGGAGTGGCTACACCTCCTGCGGCAAAGTTGACTACCGGAAGTCTTCCCTCTTCATGTACAGAGAGTAGAAGTTCGTAGGGGACCTGAAGCTCTTTGGCGGCCTCAAATATCTCATCCCTGCGCATTGAGCTGATCCTGGAGATCTCTGCGTTCATGGCCCTCAGGTGGCGGACTGCCTGGATAACGTCGCCTGTGCCGGGTTCGCCCTTTGTCCTTATCATGGTGGCGCCTTCAGCTATGCGGCGGAGGGCTTCCCCGAGATTTCTTGCTCCGCAGACAAAAGGCACCCTGAACATCGTCTTGTCGATGTGGTAGACGTCGTCGGCTGGGCTCAGCACTTCGCTCTCGTCTATGTAGTCGATCTCGATGGCTTCCAGTATCTGTGCCTCAACAAAGTGGCCTATCCGGCACTTCGCCATTACGGGTATGGAAACTGCGGCCTGGATGTTCTTTATCATTTTGGGGTCGCTCATCCTTGAGATACCGCCTGCCTGCCTTATATCGGCGGGTATCCTTTCAAGGGCCATCACCGCGCACGCTCCGGCTTCTTCTGCTATGCGCGCCTGTTCGGGGGTCGTAACATCCATTATGACTCCGCCCTTGAGCATTTTTGCAAGGTCTCTGTTCAGCTTTACCTGTTCGCTTGTGATCATGGTGACAATTCCTCCTTGTGGATATTCTGATGATGTTCTATTATTTATATGTCTCAATTGTCATTTAAACAATGTACAGATCATATTATTTTTAACATGACAGATTGGAGGCTTTTGCATTGATATGCGATTTCATTTCCATTGAGAGCGATTCTGGTATCCCGATGTGGAAGCAGATATACGAGGGGGTAGCTGAAGCGATCGGGAGAGGAATGATAGGCGCTTCCGAACGGCTGCCCTCTGTTCGCGAACTCTCTGATTCGCTTGGCGTAAGCCGTTCTCCGGTCGAAAACGCTTACATACACCTTCAGCTCGACGGCCGCATCGAAAGCAGGCCCAAAAGCGGATACTTCGCGCTCAAAAGGTCCGGAGAGGCCGTGCGGGAGGAGGTCCGGGAGCCGGCACCGAAGCAAAGTGTGAAATATGACCTCTGCAGTACGGGGATAGATTCAGATACTGCAGATATTCCGGTTTGGAGAAAGCACCTCCGCGCAGCCCTGAATATGCAGGAAAAGATAATTTCGGCGGGAGATCCTCAAGGTGAGCGCGAACTCAGGGATGCTCTGGTCAGATACTGTTTTGAGGCGCGAAAAGTCAAGGCGTCGTCAGACCGTATCGTTATAGCCTCAGGGACTCAGCAGCTGTTGACAGAACTTTGCCGGATGGCCGGAAATGCGGGAGTCGTCGCTGCGGAACGGCCGGGATATGCCCGTGGGGAACGGATATTCCGTGACTTCGGCTGGAAAGTTGAGTACATAGGAAACGTGGGGGAAATGCCCGGCGTGCGCCTCAGAGAGGGGAATTACGACCTTTTTGCGGATATCACATCCAATCGGCCCCGGATGCCCCTTTCACAAATTTCCAGAAGACGGAAAGAGCTCCTCGACTGGGCTGAATATGACGATTCATACATACTCGAGGATGACTACAACGGCGAGCTGCGCTATTTTTCCCGATCGGTCCCTTCACTCCAGGGAGCTTCTCCCGAAAGAGTCATATATATTGGAAGCTTTTCAAGGCTTCTCCTTCCCTCAGTCCGTATTGCCTACATGGTCATACCCGGCGGCCTTGCGGAGAGGGCGGGCATAAAAAGTTCACTTTACGACCAGACCTCCAGCAAGATAGAACAACTTGCCCTTGCGAATTACATTAATGACGGACACCTTGAAAAGCATATAAGGAGAAGCAGAAAGGCGTATCAGATCAAGAGCAGGGAGATGCTGAGAATTATCGGCGAAGCCTTTGAAGAGAAGGTCCGGTACGAGCTTCTTGAGACTTCCCTCTGCGTAGCTGTAACTTTCGGATCGAAGTCTGCTCCGGAAGAGCTTTCAGCGGCGGCACATTCAGAAGGGATAGCCGTAGATCAGATATCCTGTTCTGCCGAAGAGGGGCTTCTTACGGCCAACCTCTCTTTTTCAGCAATACCGTGCGGATCTATCAGGCCGGCCGTTCAGGCGCTCTGCTCGGCCTGGAAGGAACACATCAGGTAAGCTGTCCGCCCTTTGCGCCGTTCTCCCTGTACTTTTTTCTGAGGGCCGGGAGTGCTTCCACGATCATGACCCCTGCCAATATCATAGCCGAAGCTATGAATATTCTGAACGTCATCGGTTCGCCTATGAACATCACTCCGGCCACAGAGCCGAATACCCCGGAAGTGGAGAGCAGAATGGCCACATGTGTGGCATTCGTATATTTTTGGGCAACAGTCTGTATTACAAGCGTCAGTGCGAAGCCTATGGTACCGGTGTGGATAAGGGCCAGCCATGCCTTGAGAGGGATATGTGCGGGAAAGGGCTCGAATATTGCTGCGGCAGCCACTGCCAGGAGCATTCCTCCGAAAGCCTGCCAGCACGTCAGCGCGTATGGATCAACGCCCCTCACGTACTTCTGAACAAGCAGTATGTATATCGTAACAAAAACGCATGAAGCAAAACTTAACAGGTCTCCGAGATTGACCGAGAGGTCCACGTCAAGCATAAGGCCTACCATGCCGGCAGTGCAGAGCAATACAGAGAGTACCACATGCCAGCCTGGGAATTTTTTTGTGATGATCCAGACGGAGAGCGGCACCAGGACCACTGACATGGAAATTATAAAGGACTGGTTGCCTGCGGTAGTGTAAAGCAGGCCTACGGCCCCGCAGAGGTAAGCGCAGATGAAGACCATCCCGACAAGAGTGCTCTTCAGCCGCATCTCCCGAGGCAGGAGAAATGCTTTTTTTCCGAAAAATATCATCACTGTCGCCCAGGCTATCGCAAAACGCAATCCGCAGAACCAGAGCGGGGTGATCCCTTCGAGTGCGTCCCTTATGACAACGTTTGTTGTTCCCCATATCAGGGCGACAAGCAGTATCCCAAGATCGCCCAGAAGCATATAAAGCCTGTTCCTGTCCACTAGAAAAGCCTCCTAACAAGTAAGCACGGTCCCTATTTTAACCCTTTACTTTAAAAAACTAAAGGATAAAAGTCCGATCCGGAGAGATCAATGCCTGCTTTCCAGTGAGAGAGTCCCGTTTTCGAATGAACAGAGGAGTTCGCCCGAATCGATAAGAGGCGAAAGGATCGCTGCCACGGTGCTCTGTATGAGGACATACTGCGACAGATTCATGTCAAGTCCATGCCTTTGAGCGAGCTTTCCGACTATCCCATCTCTTGTGGAAGGCTCTGAACATATTTCAAGTATCTCTTCCCTCAGTGCGTTCAGGCATTTTCTGTTGGCTTCTGTGACAGGAACGATGTCTTCGCATATGTCTCCGTGCGAAGGGATAAAATAGTCTGCACTGAAGCTCTCAAGCATGTCAAAGGTCTCCATGGCGCTGCCGTAATCTGCGGTGAAGGGGATGCCGTACTTGCTCAGTATACGCCCGGATATGACTGAATCCGCTGTAAAAAGGACACCGTCAGGCGTAAGCACGCCGATCTGCCCGTGAGCATGGCCGTAAAGGGGGACGATCCTGAGCCCCCATACTTCGATAACGGTATCCGGCTCTGCCGTAAGTGTCACTTTTGAGGGCTCCGCCTGGAGAAATTTATTGCAGATCGCCTTTGGTGCCCTTCCCGACCAAAGTATCTCCGGCTCCATCTCAGGCATATTAATGAAAGGCGCCTCCTTTGCGGAGGCTGCGATCGCGCATCCGGTCCTCTTTTGTATGAATGCGTTGCCCCCGACATGGTCGGCGTGGAAATGGGTGTTTATTATCAGACGGATCTTCCAGCCCTTCTCTTCAGCAAGGCGCAGTATCTTCCTTCCGGAGGAGGAGTCGTTGCCGCTGTCGATAAGGACGGCCTCTCCTTCTTTTACATAGGCCCCTATGTTGACAGGTCCGCAAGCCATCCAGGTATTCCCCTTTATATTATTGAATTCCATTGATCCTCACCTCATGCTGATTATAGGCTATCTGTTCCCTCTGATTTTTAAGAAGGGATATCTGAATATGAAAAAGGGCGGGTCTGCCGACCCCCCCCGAAAGGTGTTCCTTTGTTCTTTTCTAAACTACGTTCGGCTCAACTATGCGTTCTCCGCGCTCGAACCGGCGGTAATCCATTATAGTCGGGTCGATCGGCGGTTTGTCGCCGTTGAGGAGAGCCGTCATGATCTGGCCTGCTACCGGCCCGAGCATGAAGCCGTGACCGGAGAAGCCTGTAGCATGCCAGAATTCCTTGACATCGGTCTCGCCAAGTATAGGTGCCGCATCCGGGGTCATGTCGTAGTATCCAGCCCACTGGCGTACCACGCGGATGTCCTTTGCTCTCGGAAGCATCTTGACTATCGTCTTCGCGATGCTTGCTACTGAATGGGCCGTTGATGTGTATCCAAGCAGAGGTTCATGTGCGGGGCTTTCGCCTGCGATGATCGAACCGTGGGGACGCTGCTGGATGTAGTAGTTGCCGCTGAAGCTCATAAGCATCGGGGGGCATACGCCCGGATCTACGGGTTCGGTGATGAGGATCTCGTGACGCTCTGCCCAGTTGGGGAGCTTGATGCCCGCCATCTTGGCGATATCCTGTGCCCATGAGCCCGCGCAGTTGATGACCTGTCCGCATTCGATCGTGCCGCGAGTCGTCTCGACCGCTTTGATCCTGCCAGCTTCGACCTTGAGTCCCTTGACTTCAGTGAACTTGTAAAATTTTGCTCCGTAGCGCTTCGCCGCTTCCTGGAAGGCGAATGTGGTAAGGAAGGGGTCGGCATGTCCGTCCCTCTGATAGAAGGTGAATCCAAGTGCGTCATCTACAGCCACTCCGGGGCAAATCTCCTGTGCCCTTTTGACATCTGTGAAAATCTCGGTCTTGATCCCCAGGCTGTGCTGAAGTTCCACGTTCTTTTTGAACTGGGCCCATTCTTTGTCCTTATATGCAACGAGAAGGTATCCGCCCTGGTTTAGGCCTGTGGGCAGCCCAAGTTCTTCATCAAGTTGCTCGAAGGTATCAAGGCATGCCAGAGCCATCCTGCAGTTGAGCTCAAGGCCCCACTGTGCGCGGATGCCTGCTCCGCAGCGGCCGGTCGAACCGGAGCATACGGTGTTTTTCTCTATCAGGACGACATTCTTTCTTCCTGATTTTGCAAGGTAATATGCAGTAGCTGTTCCGACTACTCCTCCGCCAATTATTACTACATCAGCTGTTTTCGGAAAATCCATCATACGCACCTCCTACTCATCCTCGGCAAGAAGTCCGAGTTTAATTGGTTTCACCGGAGGCCTGATGGTTCCGGGATCAAGTTCTGATATTGGTTTGCCTGTAGCCTTTGAGAGCTCGCGGAGGATTATGTCGCGGCAGCCTCTGCCCT
>ENA-UOOK01001704-UOOK01001704.1-fermentation-metagenome-genome-assembly--contig:-NODE-1704-length-28487-cov-95.181028_pt1 | contig 28487 bp, 27 predicted proteins | sample MGYA00245777_ERZ724023 | MGnify/ENA primary metagenome ERZ724023 (study PRJEB28704, sample SAMN03018312) | fermentation metagenome | biome: anthropogenic terrestrial biome; feature: soil... | reverse complement strand
CTTTAAGCCGCAATCGTTTATAAAGGTTGAAGACAAGTCCGTCAGAGTTGCTCAATTGGGTAAACAGCGTCTTCTACGAATGGTTTTGGTATTCTATGCACTACGCACCATCCCTTATTCAAAAACAAGAAAGCCGGAAATATCATTACGAAATTGAAGATTTTAATACTGGTGATGATGAGGAGTTTCTCGAAAAAGTGCGCGAAAATCGCTTTAAAAAGACCGATTTTAACCGCGCTTTAGAGCTTATAAAAATTGGTATGACTGACATAGAAATTGCAGAAGCAATGAATACGCCGTTGTTTAGATTGTATTATCAAATTAACGCTATTCGTTCGATACGGGAAAACGAAACAAATAGAGGCAACAAGCCAAATCACGGAGATATTGACGATACTGACTTACCTTTCTAGTCCTCTCAAAGGGGAAATAGACAAGCAACCCTCCAGCAATGGCGCTCGGAGGGTTTACGCCCTTTGGGCGTTTGCTTGGCGGTATCCTACGCGGTCGCGGAGCAACAACCTTTTTAATTGCAGTATTGAGGTTTACCGCTCCACTAACCATTTTGGTTTAAAGCGTAAAATGGTGATATTAACTACATGAATCAGTTAAAAAAGTCATTGAATTCACAATTTTATGCGAAGCTTTATAAACTCAATATCAGAATATGATTAAACAATCAATTTAGAGGTGTACAATAAGATGTCAAAAAAGGGTATAATGGGCTTAATTGCTTTGATGTGTTTTGTTGTCTTAATATCAGGTTGTATTTCGGGCGATACAGATACTGAACAATCTTCAGATTCATCTGGATCAGGGAGTTCATCCGGATCAGATGATAATTGGAAAAGTGTAGAAACATTCAGCGGCACAACAGATGATGGAGAAACTGATACATTCCAGATTAAAGGAGATAAATTTAAAATAAAGGCAAAGGCAACTGGGGATGGAGCAGATGTTGAATATCTATATTTTGCTTTCATTACATATGAAGTAGGAGAAACTATGTATGTATCCATGGATGAGTTGGATTTTACTCAAGCGTCTGAAACAGATGAATTCATCATAAATGAAGGTCCTGGAGAGTACTACTTAGTTGTATATGCTGCAAATCTGGAAAGTTGGGAAATTGAAGTATTTGACTATGTTTAATTAATTTCCCTTCTTATTTTTTCTTATTTTTTTATTTAATCAGGTTAATCGACTGATTTTTTTCTGATTATGTTCAAAATTGATGTTGTATAATTTAAAAAAAAGTTGAACCATTTAAAATTGAGAACACTAGAAATTGAGAAATAATTACCTTCTGATATAACTAATCCCTTTATCCTGGTTTAAAACAATACTCTTCTTCCATTCATCCTGGGTTTCAGGGTAATCTTCACGGAAATGCGCCCCACGACTTTCCTCCCGGATCAGTGCAGATTCCGCAGTTAAAAGGGCTACTTCCAGGAGCTTCTCAGCTTCCAATGCATCTTGGAGATCTTTGTTGTACACATCAATGGCAGGGACTTTCATATCAGCCAGCATATCCTTGAGTTCTTTAATCTTGGTTATAGCTGTTTTTAGTCCTTCCTGATTGCGGATTATAGCCACATTTTTCCACATGACTTCCTGTAACTCTTTGCGTATCTCAAAAGGATAATATTTACCGTCTTTAATAAGAGATTGGATCCTTTCTTGTTCAAAGGCAGCCTTATCCATGAGCATATCTTCATGTTTTTTATTTTGGTTTTTTAAGGCATTTTTTGCTGCTGACTCCCCAGCTCTTCTTCCAAAGACCTGAGTATCTGCCAGGGCGTTTCCTCCTAAACGGTTTGCACCATGAACTCCGCCAGTGACTTCTCCTGCAGCGAATAAATTTTTCACCGTGGTTTCTCCGTGTTCATTTATCCTTGCCCCGCCCATGAAGTGGTGGGCTGTGGGTGCGACTTCCATTGGTTCTTCACGTATGTCTATTCCTATATCCAGGAATTGCTGGAGCATGGTTTCTAGTTTGTCTTCAATTAGTTCCCGGGGTAGATGAGTTACGTCAAGGTATACACCTCCTCGTTTTGTGCCTCTGCCTTGGATTATCTCACTGTAGATGGCCCGGGCCACCACATCCCTGGTGGCTAACTCTTCCCGGGAGTCATAGTTTTTCATGAACCTTTCACCTTTGGAGTTGAAAAGCCGTCCTCCTTCTGCTCTTACTGCTTCGGTTATGAGAACTCCCCTCCTTGATTCAGGATATAGCATTCCTGTAGGATGGAACTGCACCTGCTCCATATCCAACAAATCAGCACCTACCTGATACGCCATTGCAAACCCGTCACCTGTCTTTTGCATGGCGTTGGAAGTTACTGGATACATCCATCCTGCGCCCCCAGTTGCAAGTGTAGTTGATTTTGCCTGGAAGATGAGGAAATTAGAATTTTTAACTGAAATTCCACAGGCCCCTAAAACACTTCCATCTTCATCATTGGTTAATAGGGTTGTAATTTCCACTTCTTCAATGGTAGTTATTTCCCTCTTGATTACTTCTTCCTTCAGAGCTGTCATCATCTCATGACCTGTCCTGTCTCCCTGGAAACAGGTCCTACGGAATGTCTGGCCTCCGAATGGTCTCTGATTAAGTTCACCTGTTTCCTGGCGGTCGAACATGGCGCCGTAGCTTTCTAATTCATTTAATCCGTCAGGTGCTTCTTCCACCAGGATTTTAACCAGTTCAGCATCATTTAAATAAGCTCCTCCCTTGAGGGTGTCTTTAAAATGAGCTTCAGTACTGTCTTTTTCATCCACATATCCGAAAGCAGCGTTGTACCCACCTTCAGCCAGCGTGGTACATCCAGATTTAAATGATAATCCTTTAGAAATTATTATAACATCTAAACCCTGTTTACTTGCTTCTATTGCAGCTCTACATCCTGCTCCACCTGATCCTATTACCAGGACATCGGTGTGGTGAATCTCTCTTTCCATGCACTAAGTTTAATAAATTTAGTGATATTAATTTTACGATGAAATTATGTTAAAGCAGTAATTTAAGAATATAATAATTTATAAATAAAAAATGGACTAAATATTTAAAAGAACAGTTGAAAAGACTATAACAAATTTTTATTACACTAAAAACTAATAATATGGGGCGTTATTCTGGATAAAAAAGAAATAATACGACTGGCAAAGAAGGATTTTGAAAAGGCATGGGTTGAAACCGCCAGAACTCTTAAAAAACCACATCATGATGAAGAATATCCCCGACTATATTTTAAACCAGGTAAATCCCATGTGCTCTACGACACCATCTGGGAGCTTCGGCAGGCCTATCTAAGACTGGGGTTTAACGAAGCAATAAATCCAGTGTTTATAGAAGAAGATCATATCTACAAACAGTTCGGACCAGAAGCTCCAGCAGTTTTAGACCGTTGTTTCTATCTAGCTGGACTTCCCAGGCCTGATATCGGATTGGGCCTTGATAAAATTGAAATGATCGAAGACCTTGGTGTTAAATTAGACAAAGATAAGATCCTGGATTTAAAGGATGTTTTCCGGAGTTACAAGAAAGGCAACACCAGCGGAGATGATCTGGTATTAGAATTAGCTTCTGCATTAGAAGTGGATGATGAAGCTGCTTTACGTATCCTTGAAAGAGTTTTCCCTGAATTAAAGGACCTTAAACCACTGGCAAGCCGCTACACCCTCAGATCTCATATGACCAGCGGGTGGTTCCTGACCCTTAAAAACATATACCAGAAGAGACCTCTACCAGTTAAACTATTTTCCATAGACCGCTGCTTCCGTAGAGAGCAGAAAGAAGATGCAAGTCATTTAATGACCTACCATTCCGCTTCTTGTGTGTGGATGGATGATGAGATCTCCCTGGATAAAGGTATGGCTGTATCTGAAAGTCTGCTGCAACACTTCGGCTTTGAAAAATTTAAATTCATACCAGATGAGAAAAAATCCAAGTATTACATCCCCTCCACCCAGACGGAAGTCTATGGTTATCATCCTAAGCTTAATGAATGGGTTGAAGTGGCAACTTTTGGTTTGTATTCTCCTATAGCCCTTGCAAAATACGGAATCGATAAAGAAGTAATGAATTTGGGGGTGGGAGCAGAGAGAATCGCCATGATCCTTCACCAGGAGGAAGATATCCGGGCAATGGTGTACCCGCATAGTTACGGTAAATGGAGCCTATCTGACCGGGGAATCGCAGCCATGCTTAAAATTAATGAGTACCCCACCACCGATGATGGCCGGGCTTTGATGGAAGATATAATCACCACATGCAAAGAGCATGGCGATGCACCTTCTCCCTGCCAGTTCCTGATTTATAAAGGGGAATTCCTTGGTAAAAATACAGAAATAAAGGTTATAGAACCAGAGGAAGGCACTAAACTCCTGGGACCTGCTGCGTGGAACAATATCTACGTTAACCAGGGAAATATCATTGGTGCCCCTGCTGATGAAAATCTGGCACCAGAAGTTCTTGGGGAAGATTCGGTAATTACGAACCTGGAAAATGCCACTCCCACAAACATAAGTTATATGGATGGTATTGCTGCCCATGCTGCCTATAAAGCAGAGGAAATGGTTGTAAGAGGGGATGAAAAACTTGAATTAAGAACTACCATAGCACGTTACATATCTGATGTTAATTTAATTCTAAACAAAATTGCATTAAATTATATAACCAGTGAAAACAAGGTTATCGACGTGCGAGGCCCTGTATTCTGCACCATAACCTGTGAAATTAAAGATGATTGATTTTCAGTATCCCTACGATTTAAATATCAACCTGGCTAACCTACAGGTTGAACTGTCAAATAAGGTAATTCCGGAAGATGTTACTGGAGTTACTGATAAAATCGTAGGGGTGGATGTGTCCTTCTCTAGAAAGGATAGGGCCGTAGCTGCTGCAGTTATAATTCGGTTAAAATCTTTAGAAATTATTGAAAAAGTGACCAGAGAAGTTGAACTTTCATTCCCTTATGTTTCGGGATTTTTGGGATTTAGAGAAGTTGAAGCTATGGTTTCAGTGTTAAGCGAGTTTAAAAGTAGCTTTGATGTCATCATGGCTAATGGTCATGGTATACTGCATCCCAAGGGATTTGGACTGGCATCACATGTGGGGTTGGTCATGGATATGCCCACTATAGGCCTGGCAAAAAGGTTGATTCCCGGTAACTATATAAAAAGGGATACATCACCATCTAATAAGGGTAACTCTTCCATACATTTAGTTGTCTTGGGGGAAAAAATTGCCGGGGCATACGTAAACGGATATTATGTAAGTGTCGGGCATAAGATCACACTGCATTCAGCTTTAAAACTTGTTAAAAAAGTAAGTTACTATAAAACACCCGAACCAATTCGACAGGCCCATATCCTGGCAACGCAGGTATTTAAAGATATATTAAAGAGTAAAAGTGTTTGATATGAAGATATTAGGATTTGTAATTTCTGGAACCAAAAAGGGTGGCTATTTCATATCCCAAAAATTTTACAGCGAACAGATTGAAGAAAAACTGGGTTTTAAACCCTTCCCTGGGACTTTAAATATTCAAATCCAGGAGGGAAACCTGGAACAAATAGCTAAAATTCCCCTGGAAGAGATAGGAACCATAAAGGGTAAAGGAGATTTCGGAGATGTGAAGTACATAAAGGCCAGTTTAAATGGTGAAATAAATGGGGCAATAGTGTTTCCTGTTAAAACCCAACATCCACAGGATATACTGGAATTTATAGCTAATGTGAATCTCAGAGAACATTTAACCCTTGAAGACGGTGCGCTGGTTAGTCTGGATATAAAGGTAATCCAGGGGTGAAGGATAAAATATATATTATTATGATGGTGTTAATTTTAATTTACATACACTAATTTCTTTTATTAAATATAATTTAAGATAAGCAGGAGAATCTTTATTTCAGATATAGTGATAAAATGATAGACAAGGCAATCGAAGCATTTAAAAACGGAGAAATAGTTCTAATATTCGACGACGATAATCGGGAAAAAGAAACAGACATGATTGTAGCCGCGGAGCACATGACGCCAGAGCATCTTACCACACTCAGAACCGATGCAGGCGGCCTTCTATGTATGCCTTTATCGGCAGAGGTATCTGACAAGCTGGGCATACCTTTCATGACTGACATAATGGAAGAAGCAAGCCACAAATATCCGGTACTTGCTGAATTATCACCAACTGACATACCATACGATGAAAAATCTGCCTTCTCCATAACCATAAACCACAGGAAAACATTCACCGGGATAACTGATAGTGACCGGGCCTGCACCATAAAGGAATTGGCATTACTCTGTAAAAATGGAGAATATTCAGATTTAGGTAAACACTTCCGTTCTCCAGGCCACGTTACACTACTTCGGGCTGCTGATGGTCACGTCCTTAAAAGGAAAGGCCACACCGAACTGAGCATCGCCCTAACAGAAATGGCTGGCACAACACCAGTGGCTGTCTGCTGCGAAATGATGGACAATGAAACCAGGGGATCAATGACCACCGATAAAGTGGAAAAGTATGCAGAAAAACAGGGCTTGGTATTTTTAAGCGGCGCTGAATTAATTGAAGCTTACAAAGAATTTATTAAATCTAAATAATTCTTTTTTTTAAGTTTTATATTCTATAACGTTTTTTTTATTGCTGGTAGAAAATAATAAAAACTTCCTTATACATATAAAAGTATGGGGAGTTGGTAGCATGTTGGATATTGGCATAATTGGCAAGGGAAAAATTGGAGAGTATGATACCAAGTATTTAACTGAGTTAATTCCTGGAGAAGAAATTTCAGGTAAAATTTACATTGGAGAAATCAAAAAAAGGTCATTTGAAAAATCAGAATCATACGAATTTTATGTAATTTTAACTGATCATGAAACTGAAAGAAAATGGGTATGTCAACTGGTAACCTCCTTCTACCCTGAAACAGGTAATATATACGGAGAAAATGGTGGTAGAGTTTATCTCTTCATAGATACTTTAAATCATGTGATAAACAAAGACCCCCTTAATCTGCAGGACAGTTACTCAGTGAACTTCAAGATTTTCCGTGAAGCAATTAACAACAACATTTCCCGGGTCACTGTTAAAGCAGTGAGTCCAGTAAATCCCCATGCTAAATACGTTAACCTGGCAGTGATCAATGCTGAAGTGAAAGATAAAACAACAAAACAGGGGACTTCTACTTTGAAAGACCTGGCTGATAAAAATGCGGTGATACGCATAGCTTACGCTAATACCAAGGAGAATGCAAAAGAAGTCACACTGCAGAACGTTGCAGTCGAATTAAAATCCATGCAGGACAGGGATGAAATAACTGAACTAGAGTTTAAGAATGCATTAAAAGAACTGGACAGTCTGGATGAGTTAGATTAATTTTATAAAATTAATTACATTTAAGAGTATAATTTTAAGAGATCCTTAAATGATAAATAGTCATTGAAAAAGGGCTTTTCAGCTATTTCCAGTATTTTCTTGACATCCAAATTGTTTTCGATTGTTTCCATTGCATGGAGGCAGAATTCTTCCAGTTTCATCTCTATCTCAGGGATGTTGCCCCGTTCTTTCATTTTTATCCTGGGAATTAGCTCCACATAATCCACATGGATGTTTTTGTTGATGTATTTCTGAGCATTTTCTCCTATTTTTTCATCATAAACCTTATTTAAAATAACGCCTCTGGTTTTTATCCCAAGATTATCAAGCATCTTCACATGGATGGTTAAGTCTATGGCTGCAGTTTCTATTCCACCTTTATTACAAGCTGAAACAAGTATTACTGGGATGTTCCCTGCTCTTGCTATCTCTGCAGATGAGTATGGTATTTTTTCATTGAGCATCCCTGTAAATACGCTCATGACTCCCTCAACAATCACTAAATCGTAATTTTTATTTTTAAGGGCTTCTAATACAGATTTCAGGTCTTCCCAACCCAGATGTCCGATTTTTATTGAAGAAAATTTCTCCATCTTCTCCTTGTTGAGGTAAAGGGAGGGTACTATGTCCCTTATATCTGGCCCCACCTTCAACACACCGACTCTGTATCCCTGTTTTCGGAGGTTTCCCACTATACCCGTGGTCAGAAAGGTTTTCCCTGAATCTGAACCAGTGCTGCCCATCATTATCATGGGCGGATATTCAGCTTCGGGTTTATGTTTTGATTTAACCCTGTAATCAGCGAATATATCAGTATTTACGCCTATTTCCCTTCTAATCTTGTTTACATATTCCTGGTTTTGTCTGTGAATGTCCTGTATGTCATCTTCGCCAGCGCCCATGTATTCCAGGATGTTCTCCGTAAGTTGTGGGTTTTCATCAAGGGAAGCATGCAACATAACCCCTACCACATTGCCATCATCATTTCTAACACCGGAAAGGACTTTTTTAGTGTTATCGGAATAATTCATCCTTTTAAGAAGTGAATAACATATCGGAGTTGCATCCCCATCTATTTTACCATATGTGTGACAATGAAACGCATTTATTTTTTCACCTACCATTCCCTTAGTCAGGAATGATTCGTGGACTATCTCTGCTTCTACACGGTCGTTGCTTATCATTGGGCTGAATTTAACATCAAGCATTCCCAATCCTTCCTTGATAATGGGACATGGTGACTTTCTCCCGATGTTGGTGCTTTGAGCCAGTAACTGGAATCCGGAGCACATCCCCAGTATGAAGGAACCCTGTTCTGCTAACTTCCGGATTTCGGTTTTGAGGTCTGAACCTATGGTCATAGATTCTACGATACTCCCACCAGGTAGTATTAAGCCATCTAAAACTTTATGAGCTTTCACACCCTTGACCATGCCATTTTCATTTACAATGTGGGTGGGTAGGTGTCCGAAGTCTTCAAATAGAGGCATCGCGCCTTTCACATAGAGGATACCTATCTTCATTCTCGTTTTTCCCTTAGATTTTTAAAAAATAATAGTTATTTTCCTCGAATGCTGACATTAGCCGTAATATCTTAGCATCTTCCAGAGGTTTGGCCTGGAACTGCAGTCCTACGGGAATTCCATTTACTTCACCAGCCTTTATGCTAGATGCCGGTATGCCAGCCAGATTGGCTATTACAGTCAGAACATCGTAGGCATACACCTCCATTGGTTCCAGGGAGGCGCCTAATTTATGAGGTAATTTCGGTACGGTAGGTCCCACAATGGCATCCACACCTTCAAGGAGTTTAGTTATTTCTTTTCTGATAATAGACCTTGCTTGAAGTGCTTTTTTATAATATTTATCGTTGTATTCTTTCTGACTGATGTATGCTCCAATATTAATTCTTCTGAGCACTTCTTCACCGGATACGTCTTCGATTTTGTAACCGTATTTTCTTCCATCGTATTTACGAGTTGCTGAAAAGAACTCGACATAGTTTATGAGGTAGAATGTAGGCAGGCATAAATCTAAGTGATCAAAACTTAATTCCACTACTTCGGCCCCAGCCTCCTCCATTTTATCGATCCCTCCCTGAATAATATCAACAATAGCATCGTCTGATACTTCCAGGAACTGCTTTACCACGCCTAACTTCACCCCTTTAAATGAATCCTGGACATCTACGGGATTGAGTTTGGTGAAATCGGGCACATTCCAGTCTATTGTTGTGCATTCCCTTTCATCAAATCCGAGTATTGTATCCAGCATCATGGCTATGCCACTGGTATCGCTGGCAAATGGTCCGATCTGGTCCATGCTCATGGCCAGGTCCAGGAGCCCCTGTCTGGAAACTGCCCCATATGTAGGTTTAAATCCTAGCACCCCACAGTGTGAGGCGGGATTTCGTATGGATCCACCCGTATCTGATCCTATGCTCAGATCACAAAGCTCAGCTGCTATGGCTGCTGCACTTCCCCCACTACTTCCACCGGGGATATGACCTTCTGCAGCTGGGTTCTGGGTGTGTCCAAAGTAGGATGTTTCTGTAGAGTTTCCTGCTGCAAATTCATCCATATTGGTCATTCCAATAATTATACCGCCTTCTTCCTGAATTCTGTTAATGACTGTGGCGTTGTAACTTCCAATGTAGTTTTCCAGGGTCCTTGATGCAGCGGTGATGTGAAGGTCTTCCACGCTGATGTTACTCTTTACGCCTATGACCATTCCAGCTAATCTGCCAGTTTTTTCTCCATTTTTTATTTTTGAATCGATGTTTTTAGCGGTTTCACGCGCTTTATCATAATCAGTCTCTAAGAAAACATTTAAATTGGGGTTCTTTTTCTCAATTTCCTGAATGTATTGCTCCAGATTTTCTGAGGCTGTTATTTCATTAGATTTAATTAATTCTGACTTTTCTAAAAGATTCATGGGTTACACCAAGCCGTTTGGTAGGATATTTTTTATAGTATGATTTTGTATGATTGTTATTCTATTTCCCGATATAGAATTCTAGATTGTTATAGTTTTAATTGGTCATGTATAAAAAGTTAGATGTAAACCAAATTTATTCAATGATTCCAGTATACAATTGAATTTGGGGTTAAAAAAAGTGAATTTGGGGTTAAAAAAAGTAAGAGATGTTTAAAACTCCCGATAGATAGAGTACACCGATCAGTATAGGTTGATGGATGAAGTAAATAACCAGGGAATGTCTTCCTATGAATGTTAATATCCTGACTGGTAATTTATTAGAAAGATTAGGGAGCTTATAACTTCTCTTATAACCCCTGTACAGGATACTGGCGAAAAATATTCCCATTGAAACTACCCCAAACCAGGGCAGTAACGGGAAATAGTCCAGGGTAAAAAGATTTTGTGGAACGAATCCAAGCCACAACAACCAGGTGAAGTTAAATGTGAACATGCTGAGATAAGTTCCTACTATTATGAATATCACTCCAACGGCTAAATTCAGGTACCTGTACTTTTTATTGTACTTTAGGAATGGATACTGCAGGATAATGGCCAATCCTATGAAGTGCAGGATTCCGAAGATGATAAATTCCCCTCTGATAAAGATCCAGGTAACCAATGTAATAACCAGGCCCAAAGAGAATATCCATAATCCCCTTTTAAGATATTTGAAGAAAAAATCCCGTTCCCTTGCATAAGTTCCTAATATTTCAGTCCGTGTATAACTTAAATATAGTGAAATTCCAACCAGGAATATAAAAATACCAGCTATTAAACGTGGAAAATACCATAGGAATCCTGAAAAAATGTTTAAAGAATATACTCCGAAGTAGATGAGATCGAAGATGAAGTGGTAGGTTATCATCAATATGATTGCCACTCCTCGTAGAAAATCAACTTCCCAGAATCTTTCCTGTAAATCCATTGTAATTTTCCACCATTATTAGTTACCTGGTGATTTATTAAATAAATTCTCCAATACCTTGGGTCAAAATCTTTAATATACTGGAAGTCAATACTAACAATTAATTTTCTTGAAGGACCGAAAATAACCGTAAGAGACATTGTAATTTCAATATCTTTAATACCAATGAAAAATATGTAATACAAATTAAAATGGGATAAAATGTTAGAGCTAATCTTATTTGTCCTCACTTCCTTTGGTGTGGGATTATCGGGAGCTTTAGTGCCTGGGCCGATGCTAACCGTTACCGTTTCTGACTCGGTAAAAAAGGGATTTTTAGCAGGACCATTGATGGTATTAGGCCATTTTATTATGGAGTTTATTTTGATAATCGTCATTTTGGCTGGTTTTAGCTGGCTGATTGGATCTACTGAAATTGCAATAATAATAGGAACTTTAGGCGGTATTATGCTTATTTATATGGGTTATACCACTGCAAAATCCAAAATTTATCTTCAAAATATTTCAGATAGGGATGAATCATCCAGTAAATATGGATCTATCCTCAAAGGGGCTGTAACCAGTATTTCTAACCCATACTTCTTCATCTGGTGGGCTACCATAGGTCTGGCTTTTTTATTTAAGGGGGTGGAAATTGCAGGCCTGGTGGGTTTGATTGGATTTATTGTAGGGCACTGGTCTGCTGATCTTGGATGGTTCAGTACTGTTTCATTTTTCAGCAGTAGAGAATCTAAGTTTATTAATGCAAAGAACTACAACATTATAATGAAAATTTGCGGCTTGTTTTTAATATTGTTAGGTGCATATTTCCTTATAATGGCACAGGCAAACTTTGTAAACCTCGGAATGTATTGAAAAACTTTAAAATTATAGAATTCAAGTGATTTTATGCAACAAGGGAAGGCAGTGGTTTTTGATAATTCAGGCACCTTAATTAAGAGATACAGGGTCCTGAAAAACATGAAAACAGGGGAAATTTGTGATCATGTCAATTCCATTGAAGTAGTTGATTATAATCCCAGCAGGGCGTTGGTTGTACTGCAAACAGATCCCTCAAAATGTGTAATGAAAGCAAATCCTGACAAGACAATCCATGACTTCCTACTGGAAAATAATGTTAATATCAGTTTAAGCTACTCCAATATGGATTTCCATGAAGATTTAATACTGGATATCATTAAAAACGACCAGTCCCATGTTTCAGATATCCAGGATACCGTAAATACTGTGATTGAAAAACATTACAACGTGCAAATCTGCAGTGGATCAGGGTTTATCATGAACATCGATAGTGGGGAAGTTGAGTTCACAATTACTGCAGGTGGTAAAATCTTTAATGAAGTCCCCATGGTGGTTAAGGAACTTAAGAGTAGGGGTGCGGAAATTTACGTTGCATCTGGTGATAGAACCAAATCATTAGAGCAGTTAGCAGAATATATACATATTCCTCATAATAATGTATGCGGTACTGTAGATTCCTGGCAAAAGAGAGATATCGTCCGGAAACTTAAACAAAATAACAAGGTTATGATGGTGGGTAACAGTTCTAACGATCTAATGGCTATTGAAGAGGCAGATATTGGTGTATTAACACTTCAACAAGGGGAATTTGTTCCAGAAAGGTTGTATAATAGCTCTGATGTGGTTATTCATAATATAAAGGAAATTTTGGACATTGAATTTTAATTTTATTGGTATTTAATCATTCAATTTTTGAGCAAATATATTCTACAGTAGAAAAAATTTATATAAAAATACTTCTACAGTAGAATAATACAAAACACTTAAAATTGTTTTTTTATCAATGAAATCTTTTCATAAAGAAGATAGCCAAATAAACCAATGAACTATATTCAGGAGAAATAAAAGCCACCCCAGTGGCTATTATTGCACATATTGGTAAATATAAATTCATAATTTGTTGGTTTTTTATAAAATTTTTATCAACTGTTTTATTAATTAAATTATGTTTCACTGCATAATACCAGTTGAAATTAAAAAACATTCCAATTAAAAACAGGTTCAAATGGAAAAATATCATTGGTACTGTAAGGTACCCGTAGTCCCCCACTAAGTTCGTGGAAAACGGTACCAACGCCACCAACAGCAGCCAGAAAATAGTAATTAACATTATTCCCTGATCTACCTTTGCTATGAAATTGAACTGAGAATGGTTAATTCTCCAAAAGGATGCCAGGAGAATGAAACTCAATGCATAAATAAAAAATTGCGGGGCCATTCGGGTAAGAATATCTAGAATTTGAACGTTAGTTGCAGGATAAGGAATTTGAGGAACGTTAAGATTTAAAACCAATAATGTCATTGCGATTGCAAAAATACCATCTACTAAAGTTTCAATACGCTTAGTACTCGGTAGATCTTCCTTATTTGTATTGTTATTTGATTTCATGTTTTTGTTAAATTTTTAATTAGAAAATATCGACGTTCCAATATCAATTTAAAATATAAATTGGTATCAAGTATCAATTTGTTTTCATATTAAACTTATTTCAAGTTAATTATTTCATAATCCATAGTTCCTAACCCGATTTCTTCTGCATATTTTAGTTGAATAACTGCATCAACATGCTTCCAGACACCTTTAAATTTATCGGACTTTTCGGCATGATTATCATGCAACAGGGAATCTTTAAACCCTTTTTGTTGATTTACCAGTTGATAACTGGCATAATCTAAAGCAACCGGGTCAGTAGATGCTAGAATACCAATATCAGGGACTAAAGGAGCATCACTCCACGGTACACAATCACAGTCTGGTGTAATATCGGTTAGGAAATTGATGTAACCTACCTTCCCCATCTTATCTTTAACTGCACCATATGAATATTCCATCATTCTTTCCATAAATACAGGTATATCTTCCCAGTTTAAAGTGATGGCAGAGTCAGGGCATAATTCCAGACAGTTGTTACAAGCTATACACATATCTAAATCAATTTGTGCTTTTTTATCCTGTAGATACATGGCATATGTGGGGCATTCACCTATACAAACTCCGCATGCAGTACAGGCATCTGTAATTACCGGTTTGTTCATCTCATGCTGCTCTATTTTTCCCTGGGCAGATGCACAACCCATGGCCAAGTTTTTAAGTGCCCCTCCAAATCCGCTCATGGCATGGCCCTTGAAGTGTGACATTACAATCATGCTATCTGAGCTAAGGATGTCACCTGCAATTTTAACCTTTTTAAAGTGTTTTAAACCAACTTCAACTGGTTTCCAGTTTTCTGCCTGTAATCCGTCTGCAATGATCAATGGCGCCCCAACAACCGAGTAATCAAAACCATTTAATATGGCAGTTTGCAGGTGGTCTGCTGAGTTATGTCTGCTACCATAATACAAAGTGTTTGTGTCGGTTAAAAATGGTTTTCCCCTGTTTTCTAATATTTTATCCACCACTGACCGTATGAAAATTGGTTTAATGAATGAATCATTTCCTTTTTCACCGAAATGGAGTTTGATGGCTGTTAAATCGTTCATGCCAACCAGTTTATTTAACCCACTTTCATCAAAAAGTCTTTTAATTTTATTCACTTTATTATCGAACTGGCTTCTCGATCTTAAATCAGCGAAATAAACTTTACTGGACATGTCCATCTTTCCTATAATTTATAAAAATTTCCTTGCTTTTTAAAACATTTTCATAGTTGTTGAGTTCAATTATTACATTATCTAATCCTTTTAATAAGTTTAAATTGAGATTACCTTCTCCCAAACTTAGATGCTGATCTTTTTCACCGTTGTTATCGCTTAAATGGTAGTAACTAATATTTTTCAGGGCCAGAAAAGATCCTACATCCCCATTGGTATTAGCATGACCCAGGTCAACGGTTGCATGCATGCCACATTCCTTGATAAAATATGAATGTTCCTGGGCTGTGTTGCAGAAGTAAGCATATCTGTTGGGCATGTTTTCCACTGATAAAATCACACCCTGATCATTTGCATACTGGTTAGCTTCAGTCAGTGTTTCTATAGAGTATTCTTTCCCCATACCCCTAACACGATCCTCTAATCTGTGAATTAATCCTGGATGGGTGGTTATTACCTTTGCTCCTGTTTCCACAGCCATATCAATGGTTTCCTTTATCTGGATCAGTGTTTCTTCCCTGATTCCTGGGTTGAGACTGGCTGGGTTCTGGTCTATGGTGGGTGCATGGAGGGTAATATCTATGTCGTAAGATTCAAATATCTGGAATGGTTCTTTACCAAAGCTTAAGGCTATTCTTGGCCAGGTATTTGGTCCTTCACAGAGTATTTCCATCATGTTAAAACCATCACTGGAGGCAGTCTCCAACCATTCTTCAAATGATTTCATAAAGAGTGATAGTGTGGAAAAACCTATTTTCATCGTTGATCTCCTGATTTTAATTATTATAATCCTTTTATAATCTATTATAATCCTTTATTAATTTTTGACATTTCAATTTTTTTATCATTTATGGTTGTATCAGTAAGTTTATATAATATTACGATATATCCAGATAAACTATATCAAAAATTGATATATAATTTACGTATATATTTTGGAGTTGAACATGGAATGAAACAGGATTCAAATTCCCACTATGATGTGAATCTAGAAAATAAATCCTTTGATGATAATGAAATTGACAATGAAGAATTCAAAGAGGAAATTAAGAAGTTAAATAATCATGAAAGAAAGATGATTAAAGAACTCATGAGAGGATTTGGAAGAATCATTATACTATGGATTATAAGTAAAAATAGAAAGCATGGATATGAAATCATGACTAAACTGCACGAATCCACTTCTTTTGACCATAAAATGCCCAGTGCCAGTATGATATACCCTTTACTACATGCTCTGGAAAGAAAAGGACTTATAAATGGAACATGGGAATACCACGGGAAAAGAAAAGTAAAATATTATGAAATAACATCAGAAGGAAAAGAAAGCCTGGAAAGAATCAAAGGGTTATTTTCTAAAAGGCAGCCCCCAGGTGACTTATATCAGGAATTCATGGAAGACATGTTTTCTCTTAAAAAAATAAAAAATTGAGGAATGTTATGAAATATGCAATAGAAACCTTTGATCTCATCAAAAAATACGGAGATTTTTTGGCAGTGGATAAATTAAACCTTAAAGTAAAAGATAAAAGCATTTTTGGATTTTTAGGTCCAAATGGTGCGGGTAAAACTACAACCATTAAAATGCTTACCTGTCTAATCCAGCCATCATCAGGAACTGCAAAAGTATCCGAATATGATATTGTGGAAGATCCCAATGAAGTCAGGCAAAAAATTGGTATGGTTCCCCAGTTAGTAAGTTTATATGGAGATTTAACCGCCAGGGAAAATGCTGAATTATGCGCAGACTACTATGGACTGCCAAAAGACCTTAAAGAGGAAAGAATAGATGAATTGATGGAACTGGTTGACATCAAATATGCGCAAAACAAATTGGTAAGACAGCTTTCCGGAGGGCAGAAACAGAAAGTATCTGTAGTAGCCAGCCTGGTTCATCAGCCTGAAATACTTTTTTTAGATGAGCCCACCATTGGCCTGGATCCCACTACCAAAAGTGTGCTCTGGGACCTTATTCAGGAACTTAACCACGAAGGACGCACCATAATACTGTGCTCCCATGACATGTACGAGGTAGATATGTTATGTGACCATGTGGGAATAATAGACAAAGGCCTATTAGCCGCCTACGACACTCCTCAGGGACTTAAAGATGACATCCTGGAGAACCAGGATAAAAAAACTGGATTGAACATCAGCCAGATCATGCGTGATCTGGAAGAAAATTCCAATGTCAATAACATCTCATCATTCCAGAAACTGAAAGGAAGTATGATAGAATCAGAAAAAGCAAATGCCCGAGAAATCAGTGTAAAAATTGATAACATGTGTGCCCCCATAATGGAAGAACTGGAAAAATTGCCTTTCATATTTGAAATAGCTCCAACTAAGTCTGGTAGGATTAGTATAAAAATAGTTAACTCTGCAGATGCAGTAACAGCTGTTTTGAATACCATAATAAAATGCCAAGGAAGTATCTCCTCCATATCAACAAAAGATCCATCATTAGAGGATGTTTTTATGAAAGTAACCACCAAACACGAAGTAGAAGGTGAATAGAATGGTAGAAGGCAAAAAAATTATGTGGATGCTTAAAAAGGATCTTTTAGTTCTTTGGAGGCATAAACCACGTCTTTTCTCCATATTTCTTTTTCCCATCCTTATGATCGCACTTTTCGGTTATGGTATGGGTGGTGAAATTGACAACCTCCCAGTAGTGGTGGTAAAACAAAGTAGCGGTCCAATAACCGATCAAACACTCAGCGCCATTAAAGGCATGGCACTTTACGATGTTAAGGATATCATAACGGATCCTGATAATGCAAAGGATATGGTTAAAAATGGACAGGTAAAGGCAGCCATAATACTTCCCTCAGATTATGAGGACATCAATAGTTCGCAATCAAAAGCAGTGACTATCTATGTTGATTCATCAGATCAGATGGCGACTCAGACGTTGGTTCCAGTTACCCAAGCACTCTTTACCCAGATATCAACCCAGATGGGTCTGGCGAAAATACAGACAGCCACAGCACAAACCACAGCAAACCCATCATCCCTTTCAGCCATCAACTATCAAAGTATCACCAACACCATTAACTTCCAGATTGTCAAACAATACGGTGATATAAAATATATTGACTTCCTAGTTCCGGCCATTATAGCCTTGACAGTTATGATGGGTGCCATGATGAGCATGGGTGAATCATTAGCAGGTGAAAGGGAAAGAGGTGAACTTGCCAGGTTATTCATGACCCCCACCTCTGTAGCCACGGTTGTGGGTGGAAAAATAATGTCCAGATTGGTTATTCAAACCTCCACTGCACTGGTACTTATTGGATCAGCCATATTACTCTTTGATATAACTATTGCCGGCAGTATGGTACTTACCATTTTTCTATTAATTTTAACGGCCCTTTGCTTTGTAGGGTTTGGGATCATGGTCTCAGCCAGGGTAAGTACCCAGGAAGATTATGTCCAAATGATAATGCCCTTTACCATGCCCATGATGTTCATATCAGGAGTGTTCTATCCTTTAGAAACCATGCCCTGGATATTCCAGAAATTAGCTTACATCGCACCCCTAACTTATGCTAACGATGCCTTAAGGGGAGTAATGTTAAAAGGATTAAACATCGGTGACATATGGATAGATGTGGTTGTTCTATTAGGATTCACAGCATTATTCTTTATCATGGGAGTAATTAGATTTAACAGGGATATTTAATATGGATATAAAGGAAACAAAACAAAATGGAAATAATTTAGGAGATTGAATATGATTGATAACAATAACAAGATCATCGGATTGATTATGGTGGGTTTTTTAGTTTTTATAATCTCATTTACACCTGTATCAGCTGTAGATTGGCCAATGTTCCACCAAAATACCCATAATACCGGATTTTTGGTCCAGCCTGGAGATTTCGCCCCCAAACTCTGGAATTTCGACACTGGTAGCAGCATCCGATCATCACCAGTAATTATGGATAAAACCCTATTTTTTGGAGCTGACAATGGCATAATATATGCTGTAAATATGGAGGATGGAACAAAAGCATGGGAATATAAAACAGAGGGCGCTGTAACTTTATCCCCTGCAGTTATTGGTGATACCCTCTACATAGGATCATCAGATGGATATATATACGCTATTAAAGCAGCGAATGGTGAATTAAAATGGAAGTATAAAACAGGTGCCTCTGTTGAATCATCACCGGCAGTTGTTAATGGAACAGTTTATGTGGGATCTGATGATAAAAACATTTACGCATTAAATTCTGATGACGGTAGCCTCCTATGGAATTATGAAACTGGGAAAGCCATAAAATCTTCACCAAATGTATTTAACGATACATTATATATTGGGTCTGATGATGGAGTTATATATGCCATAGGTGCGCAAAATGGAAGTTTAATCTGGCACTATACAACAGGAGATAAAGTTCAATCATCACCAGCTATCTTCAATGGAACAATGTTTGTGGGTTCAGACGATGGAAAGATATATGCCTTGAACACCACCAGTGGAACAGTTAACTGGACCTATCCCATGGGCAAATCAGTGCGAGCATCTCCCACCATTGATGAGTTTAACTATAACCTTTATGTGGGGGCAGATAATGGTCAATTTTCATGTCTGGACACTCGTAATGGAGCCCATAAATGGTCGGTACAAACAGGAGCTGCCATACAATCAACTGCTGCGCTTTCCGGTAATCGGACCGTTTTCGGAGCTGATAACGGAAAATTGTATGTTTTGAATAAATTCAGTGGAAATAGTGAATGGACTTATGAACCAGGTTATTACCTCTTCAATGCACCCATAATCTCTTCCCCAGCTGCCTATGGAAATATGACATACTTTGGAAGTAACGACGGATACCTCTACGCGGTGAATATTGAAAAAAAGAGCTCAATCATATCCATATGGGCTTACTACTTGGTTGCAATTTTAGTTATCATCGTGGCAGTGATTATCGCACTGAGAATATTAAGAACCAGGTTTAAAAAAATGGTAAATTAATTTATAGGGAGTTTTCCCTATTTTATTTATTTTTTATTTTTGTAATGTAAGTAAAAAAATAATTAAATAAACAAAAACACTTATGGAATAAAATTATGAATTGAAAAAAATAATTATTAGAATAAATTAATAGAATAAATTAATGAATTGAAAAAAATTTAAATGGATCTTTATTAACCTATACAAGAACGCCCATAAAATTGATTCGCCCCATTAAATCAATTATAACTTGCTAAGTTGTATTTCTATGGCGGATACGTTGGTGTTTGATCCTTCGTTGCTCATTATTTCTTCTGTGCTTATTTCTATTCCGCTAATGTCAGCGTCGGTTATGAACCTATTTCGTACGATTTCAGCAACATCTACTGCTCTACTAATGGCTCTACCTCTTGCTTTTAAAACAACTTCCGGAGCTCCACCGTTCATCTGAGTCACTACAGCTAAAACATAATTCATTACTGGTTTGTTTCCAATGTATACTATATTTTCCTCTGACATTCACTTACCTCCAAGAAAATCCAATGATTGTTTTTAATCTGCTAATCTTATTTAAAGTTTACGAGATTAAGATGGGAGTTTTAACAAAATTTTTCCTTATAACCGCCATTAAAGTAATAAAATCATGTATCATCTAAAAAAATTGGGATTCGTTTTGTTTGGATGTTTATTTTCTTCTGCCTCCAAGGTTTCCCTTATTTTTTTAGCCAACCTTATTGCTCCCTCAAAACCAAATGTTAACTCCTGACCATGCATAACATCTATTAATGGTATTCCCAGCTCAGCGGATAGCCCAATTTCACCCATTCCACCAAATATTATGTCGGGCTTTAATTTTTTCGTTTCATGAAGTATTTCTAAGTAGTCTGGCTGTTTAAGAATTACTGGATTAATTTTTCTCATTTTAATTATCTTGTCCAACTTAAAATCTGTGTATTTTCCTTCAAAATCCAGACAGATTATTACCGGTTCCATGCCAAGTTCCGATAAAAAATCAGTGAGTGCAATGACCCGGGTTGCACCTGCTACAATAACGGCTTTTTTATTGGTTAAGTAGGGGATATATGCTTTTAATTCCCTTTCCGCCCTTTCTTCATCCTCAGCAAATATGTATTCTTTATCAAGTTTCTTACAGATTTCCTGGAGATAATTTGCTGTTGCATTTATACCTAATGGAAGGTTTTCATGCAAAAATGGGATGTTAAATCTATTTTCCATCAATTCACATGGCTCCACTCCTGAAGCCTCACACATGGAGATATTTAAGGATGCCTCTGGTACTTTTTTAATCTCATGTAACGTGCACCCTGAGATTAAAACACAGTTTAATTTTATACCCAGTTTATCGAAATATTCCTTAATAATTTTTAAATCTGGGCCTCCTCTGTATTGTCCTATGAGATTGACCAAACCATTATTTGTATTAACCTTTTCCACTGGTTCGTCCATCAAATCAATTAAAACAGTCAAACATTCTATGTAACCCTCTATTTGACTCCCTTCGAATCCCCCGGAGCTGATGGTCAATAGATTTGCGTTTACATTGTTTTTAGCCTTTTCAATAACATTATCAATGTTTTCACCGATTATACTGCTTGCACAAGAAGTTAAAACAGCGATGAGCTGTGGTGAATATTTCTCATCAACTTCGCAGATTTTCTGGTGGAGTTTATCCTCACTACCAAATACTACGTCGTTTTGATCCATTTCTGTAGATAGTATCCTGACCGGTCGGCTGCTGCGCATGCTCAAAAGATATTTTATGTGATAATAGCAGCCTATGGGTCCGTGTATTAAGGGTATGGCTCCTTTAATTCCCAATACACCCCGGATTACTCCAAATAGTTTACAGGTTCTTAGTGATTCCATGATCTTGCTAATTAGGTCAAAAAATTATTCTCATTTGTTTTGAGTGTAAGATTTTTTTCAATAACAGGATGTAAATCCTCTTCCATGAAAAGTTTGTCAAGTATGATTGTTTAAAATGGTTTGATAGAATGTTTGTCAAAGATTCCGATGGAATTTTATACCAATATAATCATTTTGACAAGTTCCACTCAACCCAAAATTATCTAAATTAAATTTATAGTTATTTTTCCACCAGTATCCTGTTTATAGCGTATAAAACAGCTTCTACACTGGCCAGAACAATATCTTCTGCTGCGGAGCGTCCAATTGCGTTATTTCCTTTTTTATCCCCAACTATAACAAAGACCTCGGCTAATGAGTCAGGACCCCCAGTAATTGCTTCAATATTATATTCTTTAAGCTCCATATGGGCAGTTTCACTCATCAGACTTTTAATCGCATTTATTGCTGCGTCTACTGGTCCTACGCCCGTCCTGGCTGCGGTACCTATCTTACCATCTATGTTGAGTTTAACTGTTGCAGTAGGCATCACGTTGTCCCCGGTCATAACTGTGAATCCTTCGAGTTTCACCACCTCATTTTCTGCCCGGCCAAGAACAGTCTCTGACATTGCCTTTAAATCCGCGTCAGTCACGCATTTACCCTTATCTCCTAGCTTTTTCACCTGGTCATATATCTGGTCAAACTGCTCACCAGTGAGTTCTATTCCAAATTCGTCTAATTTAGATTTTATAGCATTTGCACCAGTATGTTTACCCAGAACTATTTTTCTGCTATGCCCTACCATTTCTGGAGTGAGTGGTTCATAAGTTTCGGCTTTTTCCAGTACTCCGTGGACGTGTATGCCTGCTTCATGGGCGAATGCATTTTCACCGACGATTGCCTTGTTTGGGGGCATTCTAATCCCGGTTATCCTGGATACCTGCTCGGATGCATCCATTAAGAGCCGGGTGTTGATGTTCATATCTACTCCATAATCGATAGAGAGGGCCATAACCACTTCTTCCAATGATGCATTCCCTGCACGTTCCCCTAACCCATTTATGGTAACATGCACCTGTTCAGCACCAGCTTCCACCGCGCTGAGGGAATTTGCAACGGCCAGTCCAAAATCATTGTGACAGTGCACACTTAAGGGGACTTTCAGGTAATTTTTAAGTTCAGATATGAGGTAACGCATTGAAACTGGGATCATAACCCCCACAGTGTCAGGTACGTTAATATAATCCACGTTAGCACTTTCCACTGCCTGGTATACTTCTTTTAGGTATTGGAATTCCGTCCGTGTTGCATCTTCAGCAGAGAATTCTGCAGTTATACCATGGTCCTTAATGTGCTCCACAGCCTCCACTGCCATGTTTAAGATTTCTTCTTTACCTTTTTTTAACTTATATTCACGATGTAATGGCGATGTCCCAATGAATGTATGTATATAATCTGTTCCAGAGTCGATAGCCGCATCTATATCATTTTTAATCGTCCTTGCTAAACCACATATATGGGCATCTAAGCCAAGTTCAACTATTTCCCTGGCTGCCTTTCTTTCACCTTCTGAAGATGCAGGGAATCCCACCTCCATGGTGTCAACACCTAAATTATCCAGTCTTTTTGCAATTCTGATTTTCTCATCAACAGTCAGGGCAACCCCGGGAGTTTGTTCCCCATCCCTAAGGGTGGTGTCAAAAATTCTAACTCTTTCTGGTAGTTTCATAGTCCCTTTAACTTCGTCTATATACATAAAAATCCGCCTTAAATTTGATTTATTTGATAGGTGATTAATTATTATGATTTATTGAAGCGTATATAAGTTCCTATAATTTTAAGTACCCATAATCAAACTTAATAAATCCCTTAAGCCAGTGGATATTCCTAGAATAAGGATTGCTAACTTCAACATGTTCTTAATTGTTTTATCTTCAATGTATCTATCTATAACATATAATGCAAGTAATATTACAGCGATTTTAAGTGGGAACATCACCAAGGCTGTACCGGTTAGGCCTATTAAAGCGTTGGGAAGTACATGCTGCTCCATGTAGGGATAAAAATCAATGGCCACAAATGTGGCACTGGCATCGAATAACTGAGCTATTAAAACACTTAAATTAAATTTGTCTTTTAATAAATCCCATTTGTTTCTTAAAAGTATAAAAACAGATGAAACCAGCGCCCATGATCCCAATACCTGTGCTAATGCCACCAAGTTAATCTGATTTATGTTCAGGATGTTGGGTATGCATATTAACACCCCCACCAAGATGATGAGGTACCTGTAATCTAGATTTGTCTTCTTTTCAATGTAAACCGAAACCAGAAGAGTAATGATGGTTGCTAAACCAGTTATGATGTATATCCCCGGTGTGATTAGCAAGTAGCTAAGTGGGTAGATGCCATTATCAACCAGCGCCCGGGTACTTGATCCAAAGAATATGAATGGTATAACTGGAATTATTAATTCTTTAGGGTCCTTTTTAATGTACCGGAACATCTTGATAAGTAAAATTATAACTATACCCAGTACAAGGCCGAAAACGAGTGTGTTAAAGATATTGTAACCCTGGCCAAAGTAGATCAGGTGGGTGGTAACGAATTCATACACCTGAGATTGTAAATCCAGTAACATGAAACTCATTTACTTTGTCTTATGATTTAAAGGTAGTTTAATTAAGATTTAAGATGGTTGATAAGATTTGAAGATGGGATAAATAAGAGTTATAGAATGGTGATTAAGTGTTAAAGACGGGTTAAATAAGTTATTAAAGATAGGTTAAAAAAAAAGTATCCTATAAAGTGTTGATTATCTTCTTTCTGATTACTTCTTCCATTATGAGGTATAATGGGGTTCTATCACCGAATACGTTGGTTTTTCCAGATAAAATAGCCTTGATTACGCTGTCTGTTGTTAGATCGGCTTTGAGTTCAGTTACACAGCTACCAATTGCACCCAGAAAGTGGGCATCACTTGATCCAATCTGGGGAATGCCCCTCTTTTTTGCTAATTTACTGGCCCGCCAGTTGGATATACCAAATATGTACCGGCTGTTCAGAGTTTCAATGGCATCCAAATCCAGATCTTTCACATAATCACATAAACCCTCCCTGTAACGGACGAATGGGTGAGGAACAATGGCTATACCTCCTTGGGATCTTATTTGCTCTATGGTATCTTCAGGTGATTTTCCCATTTCAACTTCTTCAGTTATACCAAGTGCAACTATGTGACCTTTACTGGTGGTAACTTCCATGGCAGGTATGACCAGAATATCATCCATTTTTTCTGCAATCTTCATGGCCTCCTGAGAACCTTTGATGGTATTGTGATCTGCTATAGCAATAGCATCAAGTCCAATTTTCTTGGACCTATTTATAATCTGCGCAGGCTTTGGCGTGGCATCACCAGAATATATGCTATGGATATGCGGGTCTAGGATCATTTAATCATCTTTCTAAACTTTTACTTATTTTTATAATGAATGATATTTTTTATAATGAATGGTCTTCATGTGTTTTACAATGAATGGCCTTTATGAGTCCGGCAGGTCCGGCCATCATAACATCCCCTGCTGGGGCTGCATTATGGACTTTAAAATGTGTTTCATTGAGGATTCCTCTTCGCGGTCCGGTGGCCACCAGGCATTCAAAATCTCCAATTGGTTCTACAACCCATGCCCCATGGCCACCATCTCCGTGTAACTGTTCATGAGTGAGAGTTCCCAGTGCCAGTTCTTTAACAAATCTGTTTATTTTATCAGTGGTTAACATACCGGTGTGGTGTTCGAAAACACCACAAATTTTACCATCTTTAAAGGCAGCAGCCAGAGTATGGCCGTTACCAACATCTAATGCTACGAAACTATTTAAATCCTTAACATATTCATCACATGTGGCCCCACAGATGGATGCAAACTTGGAATCCATAATAGCAACCTCATATTCGTTAAGAGTTCTTAGAACCCCGTTCATCCTGGTAAAATAATTTGGGGCAGTGTTGAAAAAGGCGAATTCCTCGGGTGGCTGGGATGTTTCCAGTTTTTCGCTGATCTTATTGAAACGGAAGTTACGGTCACCCATACTCTCTGAATATCCATGATCCTGAACAGCAACTCCTAAGTAGTCAAAATCCAGTTCCACATCAAATCTATCGAATGCTTCCTCAATTGCATCTAAATCTACGTCCTTAAGTTCTATCTCTGTAAGTTCCATTTCTGAAATTTCAGGGTGTTCTCCGGAAGGGATTATTTCAATGCCTAATGATTTAACTCTGTTCAAATCATCCCGTACTGTCCGTGCAGAATTTTCAGTCATTAATACCCTGTATCCCTTATGAATATGGTTTTTTATCCCTTTATTTATGGATCCTCCGCCCATGGTCTCGCCACTTAAATACAGATGATTATTTAGTTTACGAATTTTTTCGGCAAAAATCCTGGTTGGTGAGGGTAAAACCATTTTATAAGAGTTTTCAATGGGTTGTTCTGAGTCATACAACATTATGTCTTGGGTCCATGCTCCCACATCTATGGCTAGTATCTTCATGAGAATTATTATTGGATTCTGGATTAAAAAACCTATCTTATGTACAAATATGTTCAACAAAGTTTAAATAGTTACAAGACTTAATCAAATAATCACAATTGTTTGAATCATAAAATATTAAAATTTAAATAAATTCCAAAATTGAAAAAATTACTAAGGAATGTGATTTTATGTACAAGATTACACTATCGGAAAAAGACACTCCAAAGAAATGGTACAACCTAAATGCGGATTTACCTGTGGAATTCCCAGAATACTCTCAGACCGATGAAGGGAAACAAATTGAAAATTTACCTCGTATATTCTCCAAGGGAGTCCTAGAACAGGAAGTATCAACCGAACGATGGATTGAAATTCCAAAAGAAGTTAGAGACATTTACCAACAAATTGGCCGACCAAGCCCCCTATTCAGGGCAAAAGGACTGGAACAACATCTGGAAACTCCAGCCAAGATATTCTACAAGCGTGAGGACATGTCACCCACCGGTAGCCATAAATTAAACACTGCCCTTGCTCAGGCATATTATGCGAAAAACGACGGTATTGAAAGGCTCACAACAGAAACTGGAGCAGGACAGTGGGGAACTGCCTTAGCCCTAGCATGTAGACTCATGGGGTTAGATTGTTTAGTGTACATGGTTAAAGTATCCTTCCAACAAAAACCCTACCGTAAAACCATCATCAAACTCTACGATGGAGAAATCATCCCATCACCAAGTACTACCACAGATTTCGGTAAAAAAATACTGGCTGAAACCCCTGAACACCCCGGATCACTGGGAGTAGCCATATCAGAAGCTGTAGAAATAGCATTAAACGATGATAAAGCATATTACTCTCTGGGAAGTGTATTAAATCATGTTATGCTACACCAAACCATTATCGGACAGGAAATAAAGATGCAATTAGATCAAATCGATGCAACACCTGATGTGATGGTGGGATGTATCGGTGGCGGAAGTAACTTCGCGGGTTCAACTTTCCCCTTCATTAAAGACAAATTAAATGATGATCTGGATTGCCAATTCATCGCAGTAGAACCATCAGCATGCCCAACTGTTACTCAAGGAGATTACAAGTACGATTTCGGTGACACATGCGGTTTCACACCACTGATAAAGATGTACACTCTGGGACATGATTACATAGCCCCATCTGTACATGCCGGAGGACTGCGTTACCATGGATTATCACCCCAAGTATCTCTACTTGCCAATGAAAAAATAATAGAAGCACGTACCGTTCACCAGAAAGATGTCTTCGAGAGCAACAAAATATTTGCCCAAACTGAGGGTGTAGTACCAGCGCCAGAAACAGGACACGCAATTAAAGTTGGAATAGATGAAGCTATAAAGTGCCGTAAGACTGGGGAAGAGAAGAACATAATTATAAACTTTTCAGGACATGGTTTACTTGACCTTCAAGGTTACGAGGATTTCTTGGAAGGTGAATTAGAGGATTAAACTATTTAATCCTATTTTTATTTTTTTTAATTACGAGATTATTTTTTTTATAAATTTTTTATTACACATTTGGTTTTTCTTATTATTTTTAGTAATAACAATGAAGGGTATTAGTTATTATCCAAAAATTCCGTTGTTAATTATTAGCAAGACCACAATAATGCCTGATAACATTTTATTTTTCCAAAATAAGCATGTAATCACTTCAAAACTTAGCGAAATATATAAATAAGATGGTATTTATAACACCTATCAGCCAAATTTAGGCTTATTCATACACCTAATAATTGGCTCATTCATAAAATAAAATTTAGAAATAGAAAATAACTCAAAAATGAACTATAAATAGAAAAAATAGAAGCAGGTGATTTAAATTGAGGCAAAACATAGCCTTACTATTAATTGGAGTAGTGGTATTGGCAGGAATTGCAGGTGTACTGGCCATGACCATGTTCAACACCAACAACACAACTAACAACACCACGAATATATCAGATGATAATAACACCACTACAACTCAAAAAAACGTAACAACTGACTCAGACAATCAACAATCTTCGTCACAAGAAGAAAACGATGACGGTGAAGAAAATAACAACGGGGGCGGTAATGATGGGAGTGGTTATTCTCCTATAGGGGATCCTAATTATCCAGGAGGATCCACATAATTTAAAGGTGATTTAATGAATTTTAAAAAATTTTTACCAATTTTTGCTGTGCTTATGCTTATGATTTTG
>ENA-UOOK01001703-UOOK01001703.1-fermentation-metagenome-genome-assembly--contig:-NODE-1703-length-28490-cov-50.462318_pt1 | contig 28490 bp, 29 predicted proteins | sample MGYA00245777_ERZ724023 | MGnify/ENA primary metagenome ERZ724023 (study PRJEB28704, sample SAMN03018312) | fermentation metagenome | biome: anthropogenic terrestrial biome; feature: soil... | reverse complement strand
AAATTTATAGGATTTTATAAAAATTTTACTCCTTTTTAAATAAAAAAAAATAATTTTAGATTAATATTTATTGGTAATCTTCTGGATCTTCCATTGGTTCTCCTTCTAATCCTTCTTCATTATAATCATAATAAGGATCATCACTCACCTGAGTACTTGGTGTATTTGATGAACTATGTGTTAATATTATGGAATCTAAGAAGTTTTGATTGTGATGTTGTGAGTTTCCACCAATAAGACTTATGAAATAGTGCATCCTATGAATATTTAAATGTGATGAAATATCACTTTGATTAGGATAAGTTGTAAGATCAGATTCTGGTATGGCTGTTATAGTTAAAGTGAAATTATCCCCTTGACCTTTAACCAGATAAGTGGCACTAAACCCTCCATTATTTGATTGAGTTCCAGATGTTTTTAAAAAATCAAAACCTGTTAAATTTATTTTAAGATTTCCACAAATTAAATTTCTTGGTTCATTTATCTCTGCAGCATTAAGATTACCTAGACTAGTAGTAAGCAATGTATCCTCTGTATGTGTATTTGAAGCTGTAACAGTAAATATTGTAGTTGATAATATTAAAACACTTACTATTATCATTAAACTTAATATTAATAATTTATTAGTTTTCATTTAAAATCACTCCCCATTAATTTTAGAAATTAATTATATGTATTAAAGTCTAATATTTATAAATTTTACTAAAAATCTTATTTTACAAAAAAAAGAAAAAAGGGAGGGTTTTAAAATTATTTGATGATCCATTTAATATACAGATTGCTCCACCATATTTTGTTGCATTATTACTTATGAAAATAGTTATAGCTAATTAAAGATTTGAAAATGTATACTGTATTAAGAGAGTTATAGTTATAACTTAAAGTTATAACTCTTTTTCTATACAGGACCCTCGCAGAATTATAGTTTATTAATATATTATTATTATTATTATTATTATTATTATTATTATTAGTATACTAGTTAGAATATAGTTATAGTTATAACTTAAAGTTATAACTCCCCCCTTACACTACACTTGCGCAAAAATTTTAAAAGGTATGCAAAATGTGTATACAATTTAAAACTTAGTTAAATTTTTAATTTAAACTTTTATAATAAGTATATTTTTATTTAATCCTTGTTTTCCTGTTTTATTTGTATCATCCCCTCAATAAAACTATCATAATCTAAATCAAAATTGTTTTCATTATTAAACTTTTTTAAACTATTAATTAAAATTTCTAAGTACCTTTTTTGATTAAAAGATAAATTATTTTTATCTTTAAAAATTTCAGGAGCATACCTTCTATTAGATAATCGTTCTAACTGCTTATTTAAAAAATCTGAACATTTATCATTATAATATATTTTTTTTAATGTATCAGTTAAATCTAAGTTTTTAACTGTATTGTTTTTTTCTTCTAAAAAATTTATATCCTTTTTTAATTCCTTTAACTCTTTTTCAATTTCATCTCTACGGGTTCTCTTTAAATTTAATTCATATAATTCCTTATATTGTTCATTATTATCTGAATAAATTAATATTAAAAAATCTATTGCTTTAGCAACTTTTATACTAGTTGTTCCATCTAAATTTAAATTTTTTAATTCTTCAAATTTTTCTTTAGAGATCCTTCCTGAAATTGTCTTTGTATCTATGTTTTTCAAAATTTTTATTCTTTAAAACCCCACTATTTTATTATAATTTTTATATAAATTTATTTGACTTATATTTTTCTCTTAATTCCCCATTAAAGATTTAAAATTTAATTTTTTTCTTATTTTTCATTCCATTCTAAAAATTATATTCCTTAATTTTTTTTTGACTTAGATAGATTTGATAAGTTTTGTTTAAATCAAACTAAAATATCTGTACTTAAAATTTAAGTTTTAAAATTTTTTTTCACCTCCAATTATAATTAGGTAATTAATACTTTGTAAGTCATTTAAAAAAAATTAGTTTTCAAAATTAGTTAAAATGGAGTGTAATTATAAATAAACCAGTAAATTGTTTTAAAAAAATAGGAGAGTAATAAAATCATTTTTATTTAAGGTTTTGTTAAAAATTGAATTTAAAAATAGTTTAATTAAAGTTATAAAAAAATAGGGGGTTTTAATCTTTATATAGACAAAGAAGAATTGTTTAATCTAGCTAGAAACATTATAAAAAAATAGAGTGAAAGGAAAAATATTTATTTATATTCCTTTTACACTCATGTCTATCATTTCTTGTGTGGATTTTGCAAGTGCTGGTGGTAGGCCTGTTATGTCCATACTTAAAAATCCTCTAACTATCATTGCAGCTGCTTCTTCTTCTGTTAAACCACGACTTGTAAGGTAATAAATTTCATCTTCATCTATTTTACCTACTGCAGCTTCGTGTGATAATTCAAGACCACTACTGTTTGCTTCTAATTCTGGTACAGCATAGATGCTTGAATCATCTGATAGTACGAGTCCATTACATTCTAGGTGTCCTTTTACGTTTGGTCTTTCACCTGCTAGGTGTCCTCTAGCATAAATTTTTGATTCATCATTACTTACTGCTCGACTAATAACTTCTGTTGATGCTCCATCACCAGAAAGTATTCCCCGTGCTCCACTATCAATGTAACTATCTTTTTGACCATTAAGGATGGTTTGGAATAGTGCACGTGAATTTTTACCTACACAGTGTGCTGTTGGATAAGATTGTAGGGAGTGTACTGGACTGGTTAAGATATAATTATTTATGAATGTACCATTGTCTTCTACTTTTATTCCGGTTCTTGGACGTACTTCTACTTGTTCTGCCCAGTTATGTATCATGGTGAATGTGATTTTTCCACCTGGTTTGACGAATAGTTCTGAGACTCCTACGTGGAGTGCTGAGGATACATCGTCACCTGTTGCACAACCGGTTATTAAATGTAGTTCTGAGTTTTCTTCTGCAATTATTATATTGTGAGTGGTTTGGATTACGTCTTGGTCTGCTATAAACATGCATGCTTGTACTGGGAAGGTTTGTTTGGTTCCTGGTTTACTTCTTATGAAGTAACCTGATCTTACATTTTCTTCAGATTCTCGAAGTGCTGTTTTTGCAGTGTATTTATCTGCGTCTGCTTGGACTGTTGTCCACATTAAATCTGATACCCAATTGTATTTATCTAATGCTTGTTGTAGGTTTAGTAATTCCACGTCACCTGTTAGGCTGTCTTGGAAGATGTTACTTTGACCAACTTGTAGAAATGATCCTGCTCGATTAGTTTCATCAGAGTCTACTCCGACTTTTAGTAGGGTGTCTTGTGTTGATTTACTTACATCATCTAAGCTGTCTATTACATCATATGCATCTATAGTTTCTTCTGAATAGTTTTCTATAGTTACATCTGTTCCTATTGCTGCTTTTTTGTCTTTTGCTTTAGCAGCTTTTTGAGATACATTCCGCACATTCAACACATCCTCTAAATCCTTCTGTTTTAACATCTTGTATTATTTCTTCTGGGTTTCCTGAACAAGCGATTTCACCGTCTAGGAGTACATGTGCTATGTCTGCATTTACATAGTTTAGGATGTATCCGAGGTGAGTGATTAGTAATCCTGATCTTGTTCTTTGTTTTGGTTTGGTATTTTTTTCTAATAATTCATTTATTTCTTCTGCTATTAATTCAACGTTTTCTATGTCTACTCCACTGTCAGGTTCGTCGAACATTACGAATTCTGGTTTTTGTGCTAGGAGTTGGAGTATTTCTGATCTTTTAACTTCTCCTCCTGAGAATCCGAGGTTCACGTCTCTTTTTAGGAAGTCTTGGTTGAATTTTAGTTTTGTGCATAAGTTTTGCATTTTTGGTGAGAGTTCTTTTTCTATATCTTTGTTTTCTATGAGTCTTAATAGGTTTTCTACACTTACTCCTCTTATTGCTGGAGGTGTTTGGAAACTTACACCTATTCCTTTTTGAACTCTTTCGGTTGTTGTTAAGTTAGTTATGTCTTCTCCTTTAAATATTATATTACCATTGGTTATTTTGTAATTAGGAAATCCTAGTATGCTCATGAAGAGTGTACTTTTCCCTCCACCGTTAGGTCCGAGTAGGACGTGGGTTTCTCCTTCTTTTATACATAAGTCGATGTCTTTGAGTACTTGTTTTCCTTCGACTTGTACTGCTAAGTCTTCTATTTTTAGTAACATTTTATTTTCCACCACCATGAATTATTTTTATTTAAATACAAATTCTTATTTTTTTTAATTATTAATTTTTTTTTATAGAAAAAATATAACAATTATTATATTCTTCTTTTATTTGTTATCATTTATATAAACTATTGTTATATTAAAAATTTTTCAATAAATTTGAGATTAATATATTAATTCTCATTAATATATTCATTAGCCATATTTTTAATTTCTTTTAATTTTTCTTCAGGAATCTTAAGATTGATATTCCTATTCTCATTAAAACATAAATCGTTATAGTTTCCAGTAAAACCTAAAATTTTAAGTATACATCTATTCAACAAAGTCATGTAAACATAAGTTAAAAGAATTAATTTAATTTCCGTTTCTGGTTTCATTTTATGTCCATGAGCTATAATATTCCGATAATCCATAGCTTTTTTTTCTACTTTCCCTACTTCAATCCCAATATCCTCAAAAAAATCATCATATCTACTTGTCCCACTTTTTTTATAAGCATTATTAATTTTATTTAATAATTGAGGATATTCATCCAACTTCTCATTAATACTCTTTAGTTCAGCTTTAACAATATTATTATACTCTTCTTTAGATAAAAACTCGGTTTTTTTGTTACTTAACCAATAATCAACTAAAAAATCTAAAGCACCAGCAATAATAACAATAGCTGAATCTGTTGATGTTAACATAGAATCAAATAACAATTTAAATACATTTGAAAAATTTTCGTCCATACATATATAATTATCTAATAAAAGTTTCAAATCTTGTTCTATACAATTATTAAAAAGGGGTAAATCATATTTTATAGGACATAAATCATTTAAACCTGATATTATTTTTAAGTTAGTAATTGGAGAAATATTAGGTTCAATAGATATTTCATTTAACGGCCAACCATTCTTATCAAAGGATGTTTCCCCAACCTTAATTAACAATCGTCCAAAGAAAAATGATAATATTTCATGAATTTTTTTCATATCATTTTGAGAAGGAAAACCAAATTGTTTTTGATATTCAATTCCAATACAATTTGACCAATTAGGACCAAATCTTTCAGGAACTTTCCCTATAATAAAAGAAGAACAATTTGTAGGTTCAATAAATAAATAATCACGAACTATTGAAGATATTTTATCAGTAAAATTAGAACTATTTTGATAATTAAAATTTTCAGAATTTAAATCTAACCTATTTTTAACATAAAAATCTTTTTTAATATACTCAGTAGCTCTTTTAAAAGCTTTTTCTGAGGAACCATTAACATACCATTCAGTTGTCCAAGAAATTTCTTCCTTATTAAAATTATGTGATTGATTGTTTAAGTTTTTAATATAAAAAGTAAATTCATAATTCTTTTTTACATCAAATGTTAATTTTATCATTGAACTACAGGAAAAAGTTAAAATATTTGAATTTGAACTTACCTGAAATTTGGGAGGAGAATTACTTCTAAAAAGTTCTCTAACAAATTCAACTTCATCCACATTGAAACACTCACCCGAAAATAATCCAATGATATTATATTGTTCATCTCTTTTAATTTTTAATTTATTACAATTCGGTATAGAAATATTTAATTCATAATGATTAGAACTTAAATCATATTCTTTTGAATTTTTTAAAAATTCCCATTCGATTTTATTAAAATAAGGCATTAATACTCCTCCTTTAACAATTTTAAATATAAAAATGATTAAAATTTATAAACTATTTAATATTTTTTTTACATAATTTAATTTTTCCATATGTTCTTCTTTGTTCATCTGTATAATAATTACCAACTAGACAATTCTCCTTATAAATTAAGGATGCTGTTCCCCCATGTGAATAAAAATCTTTATCAGAATTATTCTTAGTTTTATTATAATAAATATATTCTACTTTAGGGTATGTTGAATCTTCTGTGAAAAAAGTTAATGCTTTAGTTTTAGATTCCGCAGTATCTGTATTTAAATAAATAATAATTTTTGTCCATGTTTGTTTTATTTCAACATGAACATCTATTGGATCATAACAAGGATTAATAACTTGACCTTCCCAATTTCCATTTAAATCAGGACATTTCACTATCCAGTTATTAATAGGTTTCTTACTCCATAAAAAATCATTAAATAAAAAAAATAAAAAAGAAAAACATGCAATGAAGGTAATTAAAAAGAAAGGAAAATAAAAAATTGAAACAAAAAAATTATGGAACCAAATAGGGAAAATATAATTTATTAGTGCATCTAAAAAACCTGCAAAAATTAATATAATAGTTAATATAAATTTATCATGATTTTTATCAACTGAATAGTTATGCATAATAACATCTTACCTATTAAAAGAGTTTACCCAATTTAAAAACTTTAATGCATGTTTTTTATCCCATTGATTATCCGAATCACCAAATAAATAGTTTTGTTCATCTTGAGTTTTCATTTCCATAAAATTTGGTTCATTTAATAAATAGTTTAATATTCCAAAAAATCTTTTTTCAATGTTATAGTTTTGATAATAATTATCTGGAACATTATATAATAAGCATTCAATAAAATAAGATGAAACAATGCTTTCAGAAATTACACTATTTGAAACTAAATAACTTTTAATGTTTTTAAAAATTCGTACAGTTCTTTTATAATTACTATTAACTCGACTATTTTTATTAAAACCATTTTTTTTATGTAGCTTAGGGTAACTAACTATATTTTCATTATTAGAAGTATACACTTTTATTCCCTCAATATAATTAGGGTATTTAGTATAATTATGATAATTATTGCTAACAACTAAATCAACATTTAAAGGAGTCCCAGAAATTTTTAAACATTTCTTTTTTCTTAGAAAATTATAGTTAGAATCATTTAATACAGATAAAACTGAATCATAAAAATCTTTTATACTTAGCTTTGCATTACTATGATTTCTATGAAAATCCTCTTGATCTTCTTTAGAATGTTCATTTATATTATGATTAAAAATATCATTTAAATTAATAATAACATCAACATCACTATCTCCAGGAATATTAGTCTTATTTGCATAGGATCCTTGAATAAAAACATCATAATTAAAATCATTAATATTTTTTAAAACATTTTTCAATCTATTATAAGATAATTTAGAATTTCTGATTGAACCTAAATTTTCATATGCTTGTAATTGATATTTATTTAATTTAATATTAATCCCCCTTAAATTTAATAAATTTATTATTAGTATTATGGAGATTAAATATATTATAACTTTTCCAAGCATTTGAAAAATAATATTCTTAATATCTAAAAAAAGATGAAAAATTAATATATATTAATATTTTTGTCTAATAAATATTCATTTTTTAAAATTATGCCATGAGTTAAAATTTTTTTAAATTGGAATAATTTTTTCTAAAAAAGAATTAATTAAGTCTTAAGTTATTAAATATTGAAAAATAGAAATTATAAAAATTGTTTTAAAAAAAAGTAGTAGTAATGTAAAAAAATGGGGGGGTATTAGAGAATTTAGAGAATAGTTTTATTCTGTTACTATTATGAATTCTCCAACTTTTTCAACTTTAGTGAAAGGAACGAGTAATAGGTCTCCTTTACGTTTAGCGCCTTTTACATGAACGTTACGGCCACTTTCTACGCGAATAGCAATATCAACTATTTTACCAGTTTTTTCGTTTATTATAAGTTCGTCAAGAACTCCAAGTATACGTGCATTATTGGTTGCTACTTGATAATTCTTAATTTCACTCCACATTTTTTCTTCTTTTTTAGGTATTGCCTTATTTTCCATTATAAATTCCACCAAGTTAATTTTTTCATATGTTTTTTAATTTCTGTATTCTTTTATGTATAAAAAAAAATTTTTAATATTTTATTCTATTAACAGTTTTTTTAAGGGATTTTGTTTTTTTTTAGATAAAATATTTTTTTTTAAAAAAGCCTGAATTAAAGTTTTTATATTATTAAATAAATCTATGTAGTTATAAAATATATAAACTTTTTGATAAGTCTTTTTTTATTATTTTATTTTAATAATTTAAGCCCTATCTGTATATTATTTAATGTATTCATGTTAAGTGCTAGTTCTATATGAGGTAAAATTAAATCTTCTTGTTCTTGAATGATATTTTCGCTTCGAACTATGTTTAATCCTGAAGGTACTAATCCTTTATATGCATACTTGTAATCTAGGTTGTTGGTATTGAAAATTTCTTCAGGAACAAAAACACTTAAAGCATCAGTTTGAATTTTTAGATATTCATTTAAAACTTTATTTAAAATATTATAATTTATAAAAGGAAGATCAGTATTGATAAATAGTACTGTATCCTTTTTTGAATGTTTCTCTAGTAATCCTAAAATGTAGTTGTAATCTTTAAGATATCCTTCACCTGGAGTATTTAGGATAAATTCATTATAAGAATCTAGTAAGTTTAGGTTGAAGTTTTTAAATCCTTTTTCTTTTAAATGTTTTAGTGTTTGGTTTGTATGTGGACTTAGTGCTATGATAATTTTATCAACTTTTGATTTTTGAAGGTTTTCTATTACGTGGTCTATTAGGGGTTTACCATTAAAATTGTATAATGGTTTTTCAACTTTATTATTTAAACGTGTCCCACGTCCACCAGCCATTAGTATACTAAAAATCATAAAAAAAGGAAAGAATAAAGTTTATAATTAATTTTTATGTTTAATTATGTTTTTTTGTTTTGAAGTTGCATACGTTTTTTAAGTATACAATGTTCTCCTTGGTTTCCACCTAATGGTGTTTTTGGAGTACCCATACTATTCATACAACGAGCCATAGTAGCTGCACCTAAACCTAATCCATCTTCAACAAATACTACTTGATCGAATTTTTCTTTAGTGTATTCGAGTATAAGGTTAGGTTTACGTCCTGTGATACCTGCACGACCGGTTACACCTAATATGCTTCCAGGTAGGGCAAGTTTTTCTTCAAATGCTATATCTAGTAAGCGGTCAACTATTATTGCACTTACATGATCCATTGTTGCAAGTAAGGTTGGAAGACCATCTTCATCATAGAATTGTCCTCCTAATTCCATTAATTCAGGCAATCCATCTGCATTAGTTCCAACATCACAACCTATTAGAGTGGTTCCTGCATCTTTTGCTCGGGTACTGTCTAATGGTACTGTACCGAAACGTTCCATACCTTCTGGTACTTTGGTGATGTTTATGAGTTTATGTGCTTCTTGTGCATTGATTTTTGCTTTTTTCTGATCTCCTTTACGTAGGAGTTTTGGATCATATAAATCTAGTGCTGCTCCACCTTTGGGGTCTACTTGTTTACTTCCACGTGCAAGTGAATCACTTATAACACCTGCAAGTCCTAAAAAGTTACCTATTGTATTTGCGTATGGTTCTTCTTTGTTTACTATACGGCCGGCTAGTGTACTTCCGAAATCTAGGCTGACACAGGGGTTTCGGTAATCGACTTCTGTCCATTTACTTCCTAGTTTTATTCCTGCTGTTACTAGTTCTCCTTCCATTTCGTTTGCTACTACTTCTCGGCCTCTTGGTGGAACTACACTTACTACTGCTCCATCGAAACTTATATTGTCTAGTAGGGTGAAATTTTGTAATCTTTTTGGTAATTGTTGTGTGGTCATTGCTGGTGCCATTTTTTTAGGTGGTATACCTGCATTTAAGCATCCGTCTGCTAGTGCTATTACTAGTTTACCTACTTCTTGTGTGGTTGCGAAACCTGCTGTTACACCTGTTGAACGTACTACGAAGTCTAAGTCTTTTTCCATGTCTACGTTTGCTTTGTGTAGGGATTCTAGTACTGTGTCTTTTATTAAATCTGCTACTGATTCTTTTGATAATTCTATTCCCCAAACTGTTGAACCGAATACTTCTTCGTCTGGTTTTGGTTTTCGAATATCTCTAGTCATTTTAACTGTTTTATCTAGTAGGTAGGATTTACTAGAATTTAAGTTGGTAGCTGTAAGAATACATTTGGTTGTTGTGTTTCCGAGTTCTACACTTGCAACAACATAATACTCATCAGGTCTTGTTTTGAAACCTGGACTTTGAGGCCGGTTAGTACTAGCTTTTAGAAAATCTAATTTTTCTGTTTGACTATGAGCTATAACTGGTTTTGGGCCTTTATTGAATAAATTACCTAAAAATGACATTTTTATACACCATTTAACTCCTAAAATTAATATTATAAAATTTTTTTATTTTACTTTTATACTTGTTTATTGGGTTTATAAATATAACAATATAAATTTTATTAAATTGTTCTAATATAGAATAGGATTTCCAGGAATTTTAATTAAATCTAGGGGGTGTTTTAATTTTTGTAAAAAAAAGTTAGTAATAATTTATGTAAAATTAGTATTAATATGGTTTTAAAAAAATTGGTTTTATATAGAATTTAAGTTTTAAATAAAAAATTTTTACTTAAAACCTAAAAGCCCATATAAAGCCTTTATATTTTTTACGTGTTTAACTTTAAAAGAGTTTAAAGAAGTAAACTCTATAGTAAAATCCTCAAACTAATAAAATTATTTATAATAATTTATTGAATGGGTGAGTTTCTATAGGTTCAGTTCCTAAATCTTTTGCAGCTTCAGCAACGAATCCATCAGCCATAGCAGCTGCTGGGAAAACATCAGGACTGTTTTCGATAGGTCCAAAGAGACAGAAGTCTCCTCCTACAGCAATTTGTAAAAGGTCAGAACCTATATCACATACGTGGAAAGTTTCTTTACGTACTGTCTTTTTGTAGTCTCTTAACCAATCCCATGCAGATGGTACATTATGAATACCGGATCCTATAGGGTAACCCCATTTACTTTTTTCAGCAAATGTTGTTCTGAGTGCAGGACCTGCACCTTGACCTAAAGGAGTAATAGCTACATCCATAAATGGTTTATCAATACCACATTCGTCTGCTAATTCAAGAATTCCTTGATCCATTACAGATCCACCATTTTCCCAAATATCGATTTTACCTTCGACACCAGGTTCCATTGGGTTGAATCCGAGAATAATTGAAGAAGAAATATCGGTTTCTTTAACTGCTTCGATTTCAGGTTCTTCACAAGCCATACTTAAACTGTTATATATAGCTCTGTCAGATAAACCTGCATCTTGAGCATATCTAGCACCTGCTACTTTAGCATCAGCACTAGTAGAATCAATCATGAAAGCCTTGTCTGATACATCACCGACAAATTCTAAGTATTTTACCATAGCTTCTGGTGTTGCACCAAAAGTTTGGATAATACATGGGTTACCAGTGGTATCTTCCATTTCTTCCATATGTTTAATTAATTCTTCAGCTTTGTCTTTATCGAAAATTCCTTCTTTTTCATCACTAATAATTTTGTGTCCGCCATAAAAGATAGTTCCTGCAAGTACGGTTGGATATTCTCCAGGTTGACCACCACATTTACATCCAGCAACATCTACGACGACTTGTTCTTTATCAAACTTATACATTTGTTAATCCTCCAAATATTAATTCTAGAGTAATCCTGTCAATATTGCTACTAAATTAAATTTAATAAATACTAACAATATTATCATTCCTATAATTATACCATATAAAATACCAACATCTCTACCAGATTGTTGACCTAAACGTTGGTAATATTCACCAATAGTAAAATCAACTTTTTCTTCAACATCATCTAATCTTGCACTAGATTTATCGAATTCTTCTGCAGAAACAAGTACTTGAGGTATTTCATTATCAGCCATCATAACACCTCTTTACATTCCGCATAATTTAACTATTAATGGTATTACAAGACATAGTGCAAAAGCAAATATAAGTCCGTATCCTATACCACTAACTCTAGTTTGATATAATCCTGACCATAATCGACCTTGTCTTCCTATAAGTTTAGAAGATCGATTAATGTTTTCAGATGTACTTTTAATACCTTTCATGTTTGGTTTGTTTGAAAATTTAACCATAATCCTACCTCCTAACTTATATTATTAAGAATAAAGCTCCGATTACTAAGGTAAATACAAGACCAATCATGATTCCTTGTACTTTACCTGCATAATTACCGGATAAATCCTTTTCAACTGCTCCAATCATTTTGATTTGGGTGTTGATGTTTCTCATTCGTGCTTCGAGTAAAGCGGTTTCAGGGGTTACAGGACGTACTGCATCTCCTTCATCTTCATCTTCATCGTCGTCACTAACGTCGATTACCATTGCTTCTTCTTCAAAAGCACCTGGATCTTTTTCAACACATTCTTTTACTTTGGAAGCAATTTGACCTTCATCTTCTACATCGATTAAATCAACTATTTCAACTTGTTGTTGGAATCTTGCAATTCCATCTTGTGGAATATTATCGATATATGGGATAGCTCCAGGAGCACCTATGATTTCTCCTTTGTCAGGGTCAGCACCGTTTTCATGTAAAGCTTTTAAACTTGCACCAGTAATGTGTCCTTGTACTTCAGCACCACATACTATTAAGAATCTGATGTTTGGATCAGAAATAGTGTTAGCGATTACTTTTTCAAGACCAAGGTTTTCAGTGTGACAGTGACCTGCAATAGCAGCTCCAGCAGCAACAGCAGCTTCTTCTAAATTAGAAGCTAAAGTTACAGCTGCAACAGGGCTTTCAGGGTCACCTGTAACATAATCTCCTGTGATAAGAGGCCAATCTGCTGCAGGTTCTTTTTTATCTACCATCTATAATACCCCCATCTTAGCTAAAATAGGAAGTATAGCTACTAATAAAAGTAATCCAATTAAGAATCCGTAAACAAAGTTTGTTTGTTTACCTGCAGTAACATAGGAACCTGCTCTTCCAGCATAAGCACCTACAGGAGCAGTGGTTGGATCTAAAGAATTAATTAATTCATCAGCTGCTTCTTCTATTTTATCTATTTCAACATTAACATCGTCTAAGGTGACTAAAACTCCGCCACCAATAGCTCCACCTATTGATCCTGTTACAGGGTCAATAGCTAGATCCATTTCTGGGACAACTTGAATTAAAGGTAACATTTCCATAATTGAACCTCCTATTGATCCTCTGTTTTAGGCCATAAACCAGACCATTTAACGGATGCTGCAGCTTCATTAGACATTTTAAGGAATTTTCTGTAACTGCAAATCCATCCAATAACTCCAACTATTATTACTAATAAGGAAACAAATCCAGAAGGTATTAATAATAAACCAACGACACAAATTGCAAGGAAACCATTAGCAACAGCTAAGGTTAAAGTTCTTTTTTGATCTTCGTTAGGTCCAAGACAAGCATTAAATGGTTCTTGTATAGCCATAGTGTTTAAAATAAAGAATAAAACAATATAACCTGGTATAAGAACTGCAGCAGATATAGAATTAATATCATAAGCTCCAGCTAATGCTACGGAAAATGCTATAACAGATAAAGCAGCTGCTCCAGCAATTTCAGTAGTACATCTAAGTAAAACAGGTATTTTCATTCCTACAATTTTTTTAACAACAACTGCTACAATGAAACCTAAAACCATTGCAATTATTAAAGCAAATACAGGTCCTAACATTACAAATCCAGATAAAGCTGGAACTAATGTTAAAGCAAGACCAGATAATCCACCAATAATACCAATAGCTAAACACATGTAACCTATAGAAGGTACACCAGTACCTAAACCATATCCTGCAACGGTTCTAATAGCATTTGCACCCCATACGATAGCACAAATACCACCTAAACAAGCAAGAAGTGGTCCTATAAGAGAGTTGATACCAACTAAATAAATTCCTAATAATCCACCAATTATTCCTACTGCAAGTAATGCATTAGAATTAACTGCGTTTTCTTCAGCCATTTTAGATACCTCCTAAAATGAGTACACAAAGTATAGCGCAGAGAATGGATGCTATAAGACAAGCTGCGAATCCACGACCAATTTTTTTGAACTTAGGATCATGGAATCCTTCAATAGTACCACCTATATTATAAGAAGCAATAACAGAATTAATGAAATAAACAGAAATAGCGATAATAGCTGCTAATGCTGCTGCTTCAATAGGGGTTGTAATAAAACTAGCGTTGGTAGCTGCATTATTTACTACATAGTAAATAAGTCCACCACCTGCACCACCCATGAGAGAACCTATAATTCCACTGACGAAACAGACAGTAGGAATTCCGTGTCCTTCTGTACCAGGTGTACAATAAATTTCTTGATTTCTACCAGTAATAGGATCGTTATCTACTTTTGCAGAAGCTGGTACAACACCACAACCATATACATAAATATAGTTTGCGATTAACATGGTGAATCCCATCATTAACATTGCACCAATTGCACCTGCTAAAACAACAAGAATCATTGGTTGACCAGTCATTGAAGCTGCTGTAACAAGTCCAGTCATACCTGCACCTGCTGCTAACATAGCTGTACCAGTACCTACACCGGTTGCTGTTGCCATAGCTGCTGGAGCTCCACCTACAGGAATAAAGTGTACACCTGCTCCAATAAGAACTCCACCTACAGCGATAAATATAATTAAACTAATTGGGTCTAACATAATTTTATCCTCCTTATTGTCCTGCCTTTTCAGCTTCTTCTACAATTTCAGCTTCTTCTGCAGGTTCAGCTTCTTCTTCATAAGGTCCATAAACATTACGAGCAAAAGTTTCTAATCTAAAGTTAAGATAGATTAAAATTAATATAATTATTGCACCAGCAATAATACCACCAGTAACTCCGAATACAACAGTAATCCAGAAACTGAAGAATACAATTAAACCGAAACAAACACCAGTTAAAGGTCCACCAAATTTAGCACAAAAGTTTCCTACATCGATACTGTTTTTAGCACCACATGCTTCTTTAGTAACTATATCTCCTTGAATAGCTACAGGAGTACCTCCACCAAATGGGTAAGTTTGATATTCACTTTCTGTACCGTAGTGAACATCCCCAGTTGAAGATCCGATAGCACCAATAGTAATACCCCATACAACACCTAAAACAGGTAATGGGAAGCTAACTAAAGGATTTCCTCCGAGAGGGATTGTCATTAAATAACAGAAACTTGTAATACAAAAAGTTGCAATAAATCCATGACCTGCAATAGGTCCTAAACATTCAATCAATAGATCATAAAATAGTGGTTGTTGGAACTGAGCTTGACCAACAATACGACCAATATGAGCTGTTGTTGTATATATAACGTGTACAAGAGCAGCGACTGTTGCACCAATAGCTATAGCTATAATAGGTAAGGATAAAAATCCAGCATTTAATGTCATAACTAAATAAGCTACGGAACAAGAAATTCCACACCATACACCGTAAGCGACTGGTTCCCCAGAGATCGCTTTATTTACCATTCTGTGTAAATGTCCCATTTGCGGAGCGAGTTGTACTTGTGAGTTAGGGTTACTTTCAGAACCGATATCAGATTCGATATCTTCTGATGCCCCACCAATAGTAGCAGCTATTCCGATTAATGCGACTACACCTAATGTAATTGGGTCCATATATTTTTTCCTCCTTAGTTTTTATTAAATTAATTTAATAAATTTAATAAGCTAATTTAAAGAAAACAATAATAATTATCTTCTTTAATAATTATTTCTCACTTTATAATGGTTCTGATTAATTAATAATTAATCATTAACAATTATTTTTATCCCAAAAAAAATAATTGTTATCCCATTTTTTAAAGGATTGCACTCATTTTTTTATTAATTGATTTTTTTTCTCCATTAAAAATAAATTCTAAATTTTTAATATTTTATTATAAATCATGAAAAAAATGATTTAATTTTATTTATTAATATCCACTCGAATTCCTTTTTATTAGAGTAAATAGTTTATAACTTAATGAAAACTTATAAACTAAAGTAAAACTTTCTAAAAATTAGAAATTGTTTTACATTTTTTTGTATTATTTTTTTTAAATATTCAAAAGGAAGTTTAACCTCTTTGAAAACATTTTTTGATTTATTTGAATATAGGATAGTTTAACCTATACTTTATATCTATATAAAAAAGTTTAATATAAGCTTTACTAAAAAGTTTTTAGGAAAACAAAAAGATTAAACCTTATTTGATAATTATTAAAATTGATTGTAATTTTATTTTTGAAAATAAATCGAGAAAATTAAGAAAAAAAATAGGTGTTTAATTAAAAACACCTATCTTAGTCTTAAAATATTTCGTGTTTATTTAGCTGGAATGATGACAGATCTTTCACCATCAGGTTCAAATTCTCTTAAAGCACCTTTAGCAAATTCAGAACGTACAGCACCGAAGTCAAATGTTAAACTTGGGTCAGCAAATGCGATTTTAACTAAAGCGTTAAATGCAAATGCATCTTTACGAGCTGAGTGAGGAGCTTGAGCAATACCTGCGTATTCACCTTGGTGACCTACATTCATTGCATAGTTAGGATAGTTTGGTCCTCTCATTTCAATTGGTAAACCTTCGTCGTTTCTTATAGAGAATACGTTAGCTGCACCACATTGATCTTGTAAATCGAAACCATAGAATCCTAATCTGGAATGTTCTTCTTTATGTAAGTACATGGATAAGTACCAAGCACTTAAACCAGTTTGACCATTACCAGTAGCAAATGCAGTAGATATACCAGATGCTGCGGAAATAACAGATGCTCTTTGAGAACCACCGAAGTGAGTTTCAAGTAAAGCAGGATAGTCTTCGTATTGTTCTAAAGCATAGAATGCAACTTCAGAACCTACATCAAGAACAGTATCCATGTTATTAGGAGCTTCACATAATCCACCATATTTATCTTCTACATATTCTTGTCCATAGTAAGAGAAGTCATCTAAGATATTATCAGTATATGCTGCTGTAGCATATTGAGTGAATCCGACTCCACCAGACATGTAAGAACCTAACCAGATTTGATCGTAAAGTGCAGCACCTAATGCTACAACTTCTAAGGAGGAACGAACAGGGTCATCTGGGTTAGTTCTACTACCTTGTGCAATATCTGCCATGAATCCGAATGGAATACCACCGACTTCATTTGCAGCTCTTGCTCTTCTTACAGGTAAGTAAGTACCCATGTTTACAACTTCTGCGTGTTTAGATGCGTAAGCGAAATCACCAGTTGCACCTTCACCAGCACATTGATTGTAAGCAGAAATCATAGACATACCGATTTGCATAGCAGACCAACGAGAGGTAGTACCTCCATCACAAACTCTACCTACAAGGGAAGGAATTCTAACTGCTTGCCATACTGCAGAACCTACTTCTTTCTTTAAAGCTTCAGCTTGTTCTTCAGGGAACATTTTATTAATATCTAAAACGAAGCAATCATCAATTTCATCTGCTAATTCATCGTCCCCAGTGAATACTTTTACATAACTGTCTGCTACTAACATAGGGTTGGTTTCAACCATATGTTCTTGAACAATAGCTCCACCAGGCATTGCGTGGTTTACAGTTTCTAAGTAATTAGTAATTGTTTCTGGAGTTACTTCCATACCTAATCTTTTTTCAAGAACTGTGTGTGCAGTGTTTAATCCTACAATAACAGTTCTTCTAATGTCATCCCAAGCTTGTTGAATAGCTGCGTTGTTAATAAAGTGTAAATCGTCACCTTCAACAAAAGTATCAGTTGTGGATAATTGGTAAGACATTAAAGCTCTTTGACCAAGAGGGGAACCAACGTCTGGATTGTACATTGGGATTCCTCTCTTTTTAGCAATTTCTTCTCCTTCTTTAACAAATTCAGTTTTTCTTTCAGATTGTCTCCAACCACCTAAGTTATAAAAAGTAGTGGTTCTGTCGGTAGGATCTTCTTTAAACTTTTTTGTTAAAGCTTCCATGAACTTTTTATCTGCTGCCATATTATTCTACCTTCTTGTTTCCATATATTTCTGGATTGTATGCACCTATAGATCTAGATACGTGAATGTTTTGACAAACTTTTACAGCATCTTTATCTTCTCTGTAGGAGTCACCGTCTCTTCTGTAGATGGTGGTTTTTTGTTTTAAGGTTTCTTCATCAATAGGTTCACCTAAAATTACAGGTTCATCTAATTCAATACCTATTTGGTTTTTAACCATTTCGACTTTACCGGTCTTTTTGTTGAATATTTGTCTTCTTAACATATCAAACATCATACCGTCTTCGTCGAGTCTTAAAGAGTGTCCGTGTACACTTTTACCTCTGATTCCAGTTCTAGCTGGATCAAAGTATTCGTTTTGTAAGATTTCTTTAGATAATTTTTCTAAATCTCTTTCACGACATTCTATAATTTGACGACCAGATAAAGTACCAGTATCTACACCTCTAAATCTGTTTACGTAAGATCTAGCTCTTAAGAAAGGTTGAGCTGGAGCGAAATACATGGAATCAGTGAATTGAATATATCTTACTCTGTCCCCTGCTTTAGCACCATCAATAGGTGTTACAAGTTCTCTAATAATATCATCAGGCTCATCCATTTCTTCTAATGGTGGGTGAACACTTTTATATTCTTCACCTGGAGCTCTGTGACCTAAAATTTTTACTACATCTTCATCAGATATTTCACGTAAAACTTCAAGATCGTTTGATGGATCCATAAATTTACGTCTATTTTCTGCAACCTGAGAAGTTCCTGGATAATATTGTACCATAATCATACATCTCCTAATCCTATTTTGACTTTTCTAATAATCTCATCTAATTTTTCCTGAGGAGCTGTTTCTCCTCGAATAACACCACTAATAATTCCCACAACAGTGCCCTTGGTTTTAACTTCATCAGGCATAACCTTTAAAGTTTTAACACCAATTTTTGCAAGGTCTTCAAAATCAATAGGGTATTCGCAAATAATAACACAAGGTTTATTAACATTTCTTAAAATTAATCTTGCTTTGTATATAATATGATTTTTAACTCCACCTAAATGCACAACAAGTAATTTATATTGACTCATTTGCTCAATCTCTTTATTGGTTAAACCAAAAAGGCTTCCACCACTAGCAGAAGGAGCATCACGAGGAACACCTGAACCTGCATCTAAGATAATAGTACTGGTTAAAAGATTAGATTCACGAAGTGCAAATGTGATTTCACATACAGGCTTAGTAATGTGACGTCTACCAGGAGACATAGCTACTGCAACAACATCACTTCCACATTGAGCGAAAGTTCCTCTTTGAGCAATACCTCCACCTTCACCAAGACCTCTAGTTTCTCGACAATCCACTACATGACTTTTTCTTCCAATCATTGTTAATCACATTTATAAAATATTAATTTTTATTTAAATTTTAAGAATTACTCTTATCTTTTTTAATTAATGAAACACTTTCTGAAAATTTTGAGTGTTGATCAGTCATTCCAATTAATTCATCTGGCATATCAACATTCCCATATTTCATATCATCAGTAACAGTTCTAGACTTTCTGATGTATTGTTCTCGGTTAGTGTTAATATCATAACCAAATGGAAGATATTTACCACAAATTTCATCAATTAAATCGATTGTTTCAGTGTTTCCCAATTCAATCCATATACGACCAGTCTTGACTTTTAATTCAACTTCTTCACCGTTTATTGTGATGACTCTGCGATCTCCGTATTTACGTTCAAAATCATCTAAAGGTGGGAATCTTGGTCCATGAATGACTGTTCTTTTCACATCATCTAATGATTCAATTTCATTTAATAATTTTTCGGTAGTGTCTGAACCGAGTATTCTAAAAGGGAATATTTCTATATCCATTTAATTACCTCATGTTTTTTATTTAATAAATTAGATTTTGGATGAATTTTTATAAATTCATAGATTACTTAGATGTCTCCTTTGATTTCATCAGCTGCTTCTGCAACGTATTTTAAAGGTTCACGGAATTCATCGAATGAACTGTATACTTCTTTAATAAGTCCAGAGGTTTTTTCTGGGCTGAAAAGTTGAGTACCTGCATCTAAGGACATTGCAGCTACTACTGGTGGAATACAGAATCCTTTACTGTGTCTGGTTACAACGTGGTTACCGTTGAAGATACCAGGACCTCCTCCTCCGTAGATGGAGTGACTGAAGAAACTGAATCCTACAGCTACACCTTCTGCTCTACCGAAGTCAAGACCAGGTAAACCAGTTGCAAATTCTATGTTATCGTTGAAGTATAATAAGGTACTTGGAATACCTTGAGCAGCTCTTGCTGCACCAACGTTAACCATAACAGCTGCTATGGAACCAGCAGCACAATATGCATTCCATTTTGCTACATCGTCTGTTTTGTATAATTTGAAGCCGTTTAAATCTTCTGCTTCAGAAATAACGTTATCGCCAATAGCTTTGTCAACTGTTGAAGCTACAACATTACCAACGTTACCTTCTGCGTTTTGTTTAACAAAATCTAATACCATATTATCAGCATTTAAACCTTGGTAAGCTAAACCTAATAAGTGTAATCTTTCGAATGCACCGATTGCATCTCCCATTTCGAACATAGCAGATTGTTCAAATATAGAACAAAGAGCAGTTCCTTGTAATGAGTTTTTAAGAGTTGCAGCTACGAAGTGGTTTGCACCAATATTTCTTAATGCGTAACCAGGTCCTTCGAGTTTTTGTGGTACATCTAACATAGTTGCAATGTTAGCTCCCATGTAATCTACAGATTGTGGGTATCTTCCTAAGATTGCAGCTTTTACCATGTTACCATCGTAGATGCTTACATCCATGTTTTCAATAATGGATTGTGTTAAAGCAGCTGCGGTAGCTAATGGGGATACAGAGTATTCTGCAGCACAAGCTAATCTTTTGGTTGGAATTTGTACTTTTAATCTTTTACCACCAGAGATAGGTTCTACTAATGTGTCGTCTCCTTCATCTACTTGGATCATTTTCTTTAAAGATGCTCCAATAGCGTCAGCGTTTCCTACTAAGTCGAGATCCATTTCTCTTCCTAGAATCTTGGATTTGTTTCCTCCAACAGATCCAGTTTTTAATGCGTTTTCGATACCTTCTAAGTTAACTGCTACAGTCCGTTTTACACCTTGAATAATTTTTTGTATTGCAGGATTTCGTAGTGGACTTAGAGCTTCGATAGGTACATCAGATGAAACTAATGAACCTCTTTCGTCGTATAAATCGACTTTATCATCAAACTTTGCCATTTTTTCCCTCCTAATTTAATAGAGTTACTAATATACCACTCAATCAAACAGTTTTATATAAAATATGTTTGAAGTGAGTAAGCTACAAAGCAAGTATTGCAATAGCCAGCTATTTGGTATACGATTTTATCTTTGAATAAGATATAATATAAATATATTTTTTAGAAAGATTTAGTAAACTTTATTAATGATAAGTTAAATTAAGTTGTTTCTTATTATTGGGATAAAAAGTATTACTAAATTTATTAAGAACAAATGAAGCTAAAAATAAAAAATTTAAAAGAACAAAAGATTAAAACATGAAAAATCAATAATAAAATTAAAACAAAACAAATACTAAGTTAAATAAGATAATTTAAGTAAAACACCAAAAAATATTAAGTTTAGTTTTTTAAATTAAAAAAAATTGAAATCTTAAAAATTAAATGAAAATTTTTTAACTTAAACATGAAAAAATTGTATAATAAGTTAAAATAATCTTAAATTTATAAAATTAATTTTTAATATTCTTCAATTATTATAAACTTTCAAACGTTTTAAACACAACGAAAAATAATAAAAAAACTGATAAAAATAATAAAAAAAGTTTTGAAAAATAAAAATAATAAAAAGACTAAAATAAAAAAAAGATTTAAAAAAATCAAACAAAAAACACAAAAACCTTACAAAAAAGAAAATAAAAGCAAAAAACCTTTAAAAACCATCCAAAACATTAAAACACCAAAAAATATAAGAAAAAAATAGAATAAGAAAAAATAAAAAGTAATACTGAAAAAAGAAAAAAAACAGTTAACTAGGTCTCATCCCAAAGAAGTTAATAGCATCAATCAAATCCCTAAAAGATTCTAATTCCTCCATAATAACTTCCTCTTCAGTAAAACCACTACTTAATTCCCCATCAACACTTAAAGTATCAGGTCCCCTACCAACAACACGTTCAACACCATCACGTGAAAATATATCCTCAGCAACCTTATCATGAACAAAACTACGACCCGGAATAATAACAGAATCTTTAACCTGACTTAAATCAACAGATTCAAAATCTTCCTGAGTCATTAAACAAGCAATCTCCTTATCAGTACCAATAACATTAACATTATTAGCACCAATCTTTTTAAACACTTTACTAATAAATGGTGCAGCTAACTTACTAGTAATAATAGTTGCCTCACCAGTAACCTCTTTAAGAAATTGTAAATACTCCTCATTACCATCACGAGCAATAATAAATGGAGCATTAATAGTAGGATCACCTAAAGGAGTTCCAGTAACTCTTAAATCATACTCCTTATTAATTTCCTGAACAAGCAATGAAAACTCATCAAGACTTTGAGAGTTAACATCCCCAACAATTGGAGAATTACCTAAAATAAGACCCTGATTAGTACTATTAGCAAATCTCATTAAAAGTAAAGCTTTAGCACCCCACTCCTCTAAAGATTCACAAGTTTTACGTAAAACTTCACCATCATTCACCCCAGGAATAATAACACTTGCAGCATAAAGATTAGCACTTTCAGCAAAAAGTTTAGCAGATTCAAGAGAAGCCTCAGGACTAGGATCCTTAACCCATTCCTTACGTAAACCAATATCATTAGCAAATAAAGTGAAAGTAACCTCATCAACACCAAGATTCATTAATCTTGAAGCCATCTTAGAATCATCAATCCCTTTACCACTAGTATAACCAAGATGTGATTTAAGTCCAAACTGATTAATTCCAGCTACCAATTCTTCAAGTTGAGGATAACAACTAACATCCCCACCACCTGAAATATTCACTTTAAGTTCTTTATCACTTGTTTGATTCATCATCATAGCAGTTTGAATCTCATTCATAACAAGAAATGAAGGTTTAAACTCTGAACCTGTCTCACAAACACCTTCACCACAATGTTTACAACCTACAGTATTTGGAGGACAGTACCTACAACCTAAAGGTTCAATAGGTTTTACTTTACGAAAATAACAATATTTACAAAATCCTCTACAATCTTTTCCAGGAATTCCACCAACATCAGCTACTATTTGCATAAGAATCTTTTATATAATTTCTAGTTAAAATAAATAATCCCTCTACTAAAAAAATAAATGTGTAAGTTTTATTTTTTTGGTAAGAGTTTTAATAAAACCATTTCACTATTTGTACCTAAACGTAATGGTGGACCCATAGTACCTACACCTGTAGATACAGATAAATAACTAGTCTTCTCTCCTTGATTATTAATGAATAATCCTTTACAAAATGGGAAAAACTTTCCAACCCATAAATTTGCAGGATAAAATTGTCCACCATGAGTATGACCAGATAATTGAATATCAAAACCATATTTAATAAATTCCCCCCAGTGTTGAGGTGCATGATAAACTATTATATTATTATCTTCAAGATTAATATTAAACTGATTAAATGATTTTTCTGGATTTTTAAAACTATAATCTAAACCATATATATTTAAATCTTTAAATGTACAGTAATTATCACTTAAAATATAGATTCCAGCATTTTCACAAGCCACGTATACATTATCTATTCCAGGATAATAATCATGATTTCCAGGTGTGAATATTACAGGTATTTTACTATTTTTAAATTCATTAAAATCATCTTTTCCTATACTTGTTGATCCATCAGCTAAATCTCCACTAATTATTACAAGTTGAGCCCCTTTATTTGCTAAGTGATTAATTTTTTTAACAATTTTTTTAAGTAATCCTTGATTTCTATAGGTCCCATAATGAATATCAGATATATGGATAATGTTTAGTTCTTCTTTTAAGTTTTCAATTTCTAATTCATATCCAATGACTTTAATTTTATGAGCATTATAATAAGCATAAAATCCTATTAAAAACACCACAAGATATATACTAAGTGTAATAATTTTAGGTATTATTACAAAATATGAAATTAAGTATAAAATTATCATTACAAACAAGAAAATAAGAGACGGCCATTTCCATGATTCCAAAACAACCATAATAGAACGTGTCACATTATTAGAATTATATAATTCAATATATGAAAAGATTAAAGTTAAAACACATACACCAACACTTAAAAACATAATTATATTATTATCAGGACTACCAATCAAAGCCCACATAGCTTTTAATAAAAAATAATTATAAAAACTTAAAATAATTGAAGGGAAAACTGAATTTAAAATATAACGTTCCTTTAAACTTTCCACAAAAAACACCAAAAAAAATATATAATTTAATAGAATAAGAAAAAGTATAAAAAATTTTTATAAAATTTATTTAAACTAAAGAACTTTCATTTAAAAGACGAACTAGAATATAATCATACATATGAGATTTTTCAACACTAGCTATATCCTTTAATTTTTTATCATCAATCATAACATTTTCAATGACTTCATGATACTTATCATAATCCAATTTAACACGTAAACCACTAATTTGACTAGTTACAGGTGTTGGACTAATTACTTCATGGATTGCTGGAACTTGAGATTCAATCTCATTTTTAACAAGTATACTTGGGAATAATGGAGGGTCTTGAGCTAAATCTTTTTTTAAAATTGTTAATTGATCTTCAACAACATCAACTAATCTTTTCAAAGCACGAATATCTGGTCCTCTTTTTAATCTACGAGGTATACGACCTAAACCTGAAACATAAGCATCAGCTCCAGGTAAATCTTCTAAATCTATTTCTGGAGATCCTGTAACAATAACTGGTATGTCTATATCATCATAAAGGAAAGATTTATCAATAATACAATCTTTAAAACTTCCAAGAGCAAAAATAGCTATATCATGTTCCTCAATTAAATCTTTTTCAATTTCTGAAATTCCAGAGGTACCTTTACCATGACCACGAGCTAAACCGATCATATTATCTTTTGCACCATAACGACGTAAATATTCACTAATATCACATGCTGCATGAGGTAGGTGATGTCTTGCAAGAGTTGGAGATACAATAGCAATTTCAGTTCCTGCCATAGGTGCAACTGTTATTTCACCAAGAATTTCTTTAGCTTTTTCTTTAACTTTATCAACATCTTCCATTGGAACAGCCATATTAATGATTAATTCCATTTGTAAAACGTTTTCTTGAAGAATAAACCCACCTAAATCTTCAATGAGTTCTTTTAATTCTTCGCTTCTATGAACTCCACCTTCATATGTTAATGTTTCATACATACTATTAAAATCTCCCTAAAAAAAAATTTTACTAAATAAATTACAGATAATTATATTATATAATATATTATTATATTAATAGAATATAAAAATTTTTTTAAAAATTAAATATTATTTAATATAATATTATACCGTGTGACTGCACGTTCTAATGGATTATTAGGTACATTAGAATGTGAGGCCACCTTAATTAATTTACAATCCTTATTTTCCATGCTTATTTGATTTGAAAGGTAATCTGGATAAATTACAATATTATAATCTGTATTCTCATCATTTATTATATTAAAACCTAAATCACATACAATGTCTTTTAAAAAATTTGAGTATACTTTAACATTAATGTCTTTATTCTCATAGCGTATATTATCTAAATTATTTATTATATTATAAGCATCCCTATTATTTTTAAATATTTTTTCTATAGTTTCCTCATCAATATCTGTTTTAAATATTTGAGATATTTTATTAATTGATTCTTTGATTTGTTTAAATGTGTTTAAACTTATATTTATAGAATCCATATTAGTTTCCCTTTCAGCTAAAACTATTGCTATATCCATATTTTTTTCTGTATCTGGAAACTTATTTACAGTATAGTCACATATACCTGCCCATAGTACAATTTTTTCACACATTGGAGTTACAACTATTTTCATATTATGATGTCACCATTAAAAAAAGATAAAATAAAAATTTTTTTTAAATAATTATTATTAAATGATTTTTCATTTTTTTATAAATACTTTATTGTTAAATAATATTTAATTCTTAATATATATTAATAATTATTATTATTTTAATTAAATTTTAAAGGAAAAAAGGAAATGAAAGTAACATTAAGTCTTGAGAAAACCCAAAGTAAAGATGTGAGCATTGTAGTAGATGCCTTAAGAGCAAGCGCCACAATGACCATAGCATTCAATAACTTTAAAAAAGTAATCCCAGCATTCACACCAGAAGAAGCAAGAAAAATTGCAAAAACTGAAAATGCAGTACTTGCCGGGGAAAGATTAGGGAAAAAATTAGAGGGATTTCAAATAGGAAACTCCCCTGAAAAAGTTGAAAATTACAAAACAGATAAAGACACATTAGTCTTAACAACAACTAATGGAACAAGAATAATGGAAGCAATGAACTCAACTGTATTAATAGGTAGCTTTATAAATGCAAAAGCTGTGGCTAAAAAAGCAGTTGAAATAGCAAGCACAGAAATAGACCTTGTAATGGCTGGAAGAAAACATAATTTTGCCTTAGAAGATTACCTTGCTTGTGGTGAAATATTGTACTGGATAAAAAAAGAATTAAAAAGTACAGATGAAATAAGTGAATATGCAATAGGAAGCATTCTTGCATCACGAGATGAGGAAAACTTCACTGAATCAATACTAAACACTCACTCCAGTCAAGTCCTAAAAAAATTAGGACACACTGAAGACATAAACTACTGCATAAAGAAAAATATAACAAATAATGTAGTAATGTATAAAAATAAAAAATTAGAATTGATCTAAAAAAAATAAGTTTTATATACTTATAAAGATATTATTTAAATAGTTAATAAAATAAAACATGATAAATTAAAGATTTTTCTTAATTTATAAAAAATATAATACCACCCCCCCCATAAAATTTTTTTATAAAAAAAGAAGAATAATTTAAAAAATATATTTTTAAGAGTTTTTACCTATGAAAAGAGAATGTTTAACAATAATTGGAACAGCTCACGTATCCTCAGATAGTGTGGAAGAAGTTAAAAACACTATCTATGAATTACAACCAGACGTGGTTGGAATAGAATTAGATTATGGACGATACGATAGATTAATGAAAGAAAGAGCTGGACTCGTTGATGATGAAGAATCAATCCACATCAAACAAATAATAAAAGAAAACAAAGTCGGATTATTCTTCGCAACCACCATACTCTCATATATTCAAAACAAAATCGGGGCAAACTTAGATGTTAAACCTGGTTCTGAAATGATAGCAGCAGCAGATGCAGCAAATGATTTAGGAATAAAAATCGCCCTACTCGATCGTGACATAAACATAACACTTCAAAGAACCTTAAACAATATGAGTTTTTGGGAAAAACTTAAATTCCTCTTCAGCACAGTAACAAGTTTCTTCTCAGGTGACGATGAAACCGAAGAAATAGACATTGAAGAGTTAAAAAACGAGGAAACCTTAGAAGAAGTAATGGAATATTTCCAAGAAGTATCCCCTGGAGCTTACCATGCACTCGTACAAGAAAGAGACGCATACCTTGCAAACAGTATACGATCTATTGAAGAAGATAAAGTAATAGCAGTTGTAGGTGCAGGACACCAAGACGGAATAAATCGTTACTTAGATAATCCAGAAACAATACCACCAATTAGTGAAATAACTAATACTGAAAAAAAAGGTGGAATACCATGGCTTAAAATAATCTTAGCAATGATACCAATACTATTCGTTGTGATATTTTTTCTTGCATTTATAAAAGGTATTAAAATTGAATGGAACATAGCAGAATTCATCATAATAAGTATGATAATGGGATTTGTAGGATCCATATGTAGTGGTAGTAAAATTCAATCCGCACTCGTTGGAGGAGTAGTTGCACCATTAACAATAATCCACCCATTACTTGCAGCAGGATGGTTCAGTGGTTTAACTGAATTAAAATATCGTAAAGTTCGTAAAAAAGATATTAAAAACTTAAATGATATTAACTCTTTAAGAGATTTATGGAATAATAATATATTCAGAGTATTACTTGTAGTGATTGGTACTAATTTAGCTGTAAGTATAGCAACACTTGTAATCTTACCATCACAAGTATTCATACCACTATTCTTTAAAATATTCTAAAATCAATTACTACTTTTTTTATTTTTTCACACATTGTTTTATAATTTAATATAAATGGCTCTGTCAAAAACTTATGTGTTTTGATTTTTTGAAAGTTTTGGCTTATAATTTTTTTTAAGCTTTAAAATTGTTTTATTTTTGATTTAGAAATAGTAAATTTAATATATTAAGTGGAGCTAATATATTTATATGAC
>ENA-UOOK01001701-UOOK01001701.1-fermentation-metagenome-genome-assembly--contig:-NODE-1701-length-28491-cov-4.177873_pt1 | contig 28491 bp, 19 predicted proteins | sample MGYA00245777_ERZ724023 | MGnify/ENA primary metagenome ERZ724023 (study PRJEB28704, sample SAMN03018312) | fermentation metagenome | biome: anthropogenic terrestrial biome; feature: soil; material... | reverse complement strand
AGGTACTTGTCAATAAGCACAGGATTTTTGCTGTCATTTCTGAAGGCCCTTCCCAGATACTCAACAAGTTCTTCCCCATCATAGGTTATTTCCATACCTTGACCGCCGAGTACGTAGGAGGGCCTCACCAAAACAGGATATCCAAGCCTTTTAAGCGATAGAATGCTGTGAACCGATGCATAGTCAAACTCAATGCCCTGCCCTATCCTTATAGGGCCTGAGCCTATTACTATCACCTTCTTTTTATCTGTTACATCAACTTCATCATACATTTCATAGGTTGAGTAATAGTAAGGAGAAACTGCTTCAAATTCACCTGCACAGGTATCGACCATTTTATATGAAGCGTTTATATTCCATAAGCTTCTTAGATTATATATGTCATCAGGACTTGCCTTGAGCATCTCTGCCAGCCCCTTATCCGAGAATCCCATTTTTTTAAGCTTAAGGAGCCATTCCTTATTGACCTCATCAAAGCTTGATTTCTTTAACCTTTCTTCTTCATCAACGATTCTCTTGAATTTGGATATATAAAATCTGTCTATTCCCGTTATTTCAGCAATCTTTTGAATCTTATAGTCCCTTCTTATCATTTCTGCAAGGCAGAAGATTCTCTCATCGTCTCCGCGCCTTATTTTTTCCTTTAACTCCACCAAAGACATGGACTTGACTTCCGTTGTATCAAGAGTGAATTTCCCATTCTCAAGAGAACGGATTCCCTTTAGAAAGGCAGCTTCAAAATTGCTTCCTATCGACATTATCTCACCTGTTGCCATCATCTTTGTTCCAAGTGTCCTGTCTGCATTCTTAAACTTGTCAAAGGGCCACTTGGGTATTTTCACCACGACATAGTCAAGAGACGGCTCAAAGCAGGCATAGGTCTTTCCTGTTACAACGTTTTTAATTTCATCAAGCCCATATCCCAAGGCTATTTTAGCTGCTACTTTTGCAATAGGATAACCTGTGGCTTTAGATGCAAGGGCAGAAGAACGACTAACCCTTGGGTTTATCTCTATAACCACATATTCAAAAGAATATGGATTTAGGGCTAATTGGACATTACACCCTCCTTCTATTTCAACTTCACTTATTATATCTATCGATGCAGTCCTTAGCATTTGATATTCCTTATCTGATAAAGTCTGGCTTGGTGCTATGACTATACTATCTCCAGTATGAATTCCTACAGGATCTATATTTTCCATATTACACACTGTTATACAATTTCCAAAACTATCTCTCATAACTTCATATTCTATTTCTTTCCAGCCCTTCAGACTCTTTTCCACTAAGACCTGAGGAGAAAAAGAGAAAGCTTTCTCAACGATTCGATCGAGTTCTTCCTCATTATCAGCAAAACCGGATCCTAATCCGCCCAAGGCGTATGCAGCACGGATAATTACCGGATACCCCACATCCTTGGCAGCCTGCCGGGCTTCATCAATATCCTCACAAGCCTCACTCTTAATGGTCTTTACATCTATCTCATTCAAGCGTTCTACAAAGCGTTCACGATCTTCCGTATCCATTATGGCCTTTACAGGTGTACCAAGGACGCGAACACCATATTTCTTCAACACTCCACTACGGTCAAGTTGAACACCACAATTCAATGCAGTCTGTCCACCAAAACTCAAGAAGATGCAATCCGGATGTTCTTTTTTGATTACCCGTTCCACGAAATACGGTTGAATAGGCAGAAAATAGACCTGATCAGCTACCCCTTCAGAAGTTTGTACCGTTGCAATATTCGGATTGATAAGGACCGTTTCGATTCCCTCTTCACGAAGGGCCTTCAAAGCCTGAGAACCAGAGTAATCAAATTCGCCGGCTTCACCTATCTTCAATGCTCCCGAACCAAGAACCAATACCTTTTTAATATTTTCGTCTTTCATTGTATTCTCTTTTATTTAGTGTTTAATAATGAAGGAACCTTTCCTTTCAGGCAATCCACAAACTGATCAAACATAAATCTCGTATCCAGCGGTCCTGAATCTGCCTCAGGGTGAAACTGAGAAGTAAACCAAGGATTCGTCTTATGTCGAATACCTTCATTAGAGCCATCATTCATATTGACAAAGAGTTGTTCCCAATCATCTCCAAGAGTCTTTGCATCAACAGCAAAACCATGATTTTGACTTGTAATATAACAATGTGTAGTTCCTACAAGTCGAACTGGCTGATTATGCCCACGATGACCATACTTCAGTTTATAAATCGTAGCACCGGCAGCTTTCCCTAATAGCTGATTCCCCATGCAAATCCCACAAATCGGTTTACGGCTCTGATTTATCTGTTTGCGGATAATATCCACAGCAGCATTACAAGTGTCAGGATCTCCTGGACCATTTGCGAGGAAAAGACCATCAAAATCCATATCTGTATAGTCATAATTCCAAGGCACACGGATTACTTCTATACCACGATCAATCAAACTACGAATAATATTAGCCTTTACGCCACAATCTACGAGAACGACCTTTTTCCCTGCACCTTCATTGTACTTGATAACACTTTTTGTACTTACCTGATCGACAAAATTAATTCCTTCATAATTGGCTTCAGGAACACAATCCGGTTCATCATCGAAGAGAATCTTCCCCATCATCACACCATGAGATCGCAATATCTTTGTCAATTCACGTGTATCTATACCAGTTATCCCCGGTACATGTTCACGTTTCAGCCAATCTGCAAGGCTCTCGACTGCATTCCAGTGACTATACTGCTCACTATAATCGCTGACGATCAAGGCAGAAACATAAATTTTACTGCCTTCCATAAAGGTCGGCAGTCCATTCTTTTCAAAAGTAAAAGGCGGCACTCCATAATTTCCAACAAGTGGAAAGGTCATTACAAGCATTTGGCCTGCATAGGAAGGGTCAGTAAGACTCTCCGGATAACCCATCATTGCTGTGTTGAACACGACTTCACCTGCTACCGGAGCATCATATCCGAAACTCTTTCCGTGAAATCTGGTACCATCTGACAAGACTAATGTTACGTTCTTCATTTATATAAACTATTGCTAAGACTTATGACTTATCATCTTTTCTGAGGCAGAGAATATATCCCTCTGCTTATTATCAGAATCTTCCTTCACACATTTTCAATCAAAATTACCCTTCCCCCGGGAAGTTTCTACATAGCGGATAAAAGCTTGCAGACAGCATTTTGTCCCTCCAGGGGTAGGATACTTGCCAGAGAAATACCAGTCACCCTTATGATCAGGAATCGCTTTATGTAAACCGTCTATGCTTTGGTAAACAATTTCGATAGGTGTCTTCATTCCTTCAGGGCGAAGCATCTCTACCATCTCCTGATTAATTTCATACACACTGAAAGGCTCATAAAGGTCACGTACCACATTACGCATCTCATTCTTTGGCTTGAGAAGCTCCCTTTTACAAGATTCATAGGTACTGGTTATAAGTTGCTCCATCCCCTTATTCCTAATCAACTGGACAGTAGCTCGAAAAGCCGAAAACTCTTCCAGTTTAGGCATATCAATGCCATAATAATCAGGGTAACGGATCTGAGGAGCACTGGAAACGACTATGATCTTCTTAGGATGTAAACGGTCAAGGATTCTCAGGATACTTTCCTTCAAAGTTGTTCCCCGGACAATACTGTCATCTATAATGACCAAGTTATCCTCGTATGGAACCAAACTCCCGTATGTAATATCATAAACGTGACTGGCCAGATCATTACGAGTATTGCCCTGAGCTATAAAAGTACGCAACTTGATATCTTTCCAAGCCACCTTTTCCGATCTGATATAGGTGTCCAGAATCTTTATGAGTTCTGTATGAGTAGGCACATGACCAAGGTTTTCTATCTCCTTGATTTTCATTTCGTTCAGATAACGCTTGAAACCGTCAAGCATTCCATAGTAAGCTACTTCAGCCGTATTCGGAATATAACTGAATACCGTATGGTTAATGTCTCCGTTGACAGCCTTGATAATAGGTTCAACCAACTGTTCACCGAGTTGCTTACGCTCCTTGTATATATCCCTATCAGAACCACGACTAAAATAAATACGCTCGAAAGAACAGGCATTGTCTCCTTTTGGCTCAAGAATCTGTTGGAGATTACAATGACCGTTCTTATTCACGATCAAAGCTTCTCCCGGACGAAGTTCCTTAACATCATCATATTCCAAATCAAATGTTGTCTGCAAGACAGGCCGTTCTGAAGCGACAATGACAATCTCATCATTTTTATAGTAGAAAGCAGGACGGATACCCCACGGATCACGCATTGAAAACATCTCACCAGAACCAGTGAGGCCGCAAATGACAAAACCACCATCAAAATCTTTCATGGAACTCTTAAGCACATTACTTATCTCGATATGATCCTCGATATAATGAGTAATATCCTTATTCGTAAGTCCATCGGCTTTGGCCTTGATGAAATTCCGCTCTACCTCTCGGTCCAGACGGTGTCCCATCAGCTCCAAAAGAATATAGGTATCGCTGTATATCCGTGGGCACTGTCCCTGATCAGTAATTTTCTGAAAAATCTCATCTACGTTGGTCATGTTAAAGTTTCCGCAGAGACATAGATTCTTCGCCTTCCAGTTATTCCGTCTTAGAAACGGATGGACATAAGAAAGGCCACTCTTTCCGGTAGTTGAATACCGAAGGTGGCCCATATAAAGTTGCCCGGCAAAAGGCAGATTTTGTTTTGCATAACTCACGTCCGAAAGCAATTCAGGTGGTATGCCATGAAAATTCTGAGTGAGATGATCGAAGATTTCCGTAATGGCATTACTCCCTTCCGCCCGTTCACGAAACATATATTCATGTCCAGGCTCCGAATCAAGATTTACACAAGCCATACCGGCACCTTCCTGACCACGATTATGCTGCTTCTCCATCATCAGATAGAGTTTGTTAAGCCCATACATCCACGAAGAATATTTCTTCTGATAATATTCCAACGGTTGAAGCAGACGTATTAATGCCACACCGCAATCTTCATGAATTTCTTTTTCCATCTAACTGTTATCTTTCTTTTAAGACTGAATCTTTTTCTATTCTCTCTCATAATAGAGCAAGATCCTATTTTATATTATATATCTACTCTACCGTAACTGATTTTGCCAGATTTCTGGGCTGATCAACATTTTTGCCTTTGCATACAGCCACATGATAAGCTAACAGTTGCAAAGGTATCGTGGCCAGCAAAGGTTCAAGACATTCGATAGTAGAAGGCAATTCAATTACCTCATCAGCAATCTTGGAAATAGTTTCATCCCCTTTCGTGACGATGGCGATTATTCTGCCTTTACGTGCCTTGATCTCTTGAATATTCGAAAGGATCTTCGCATACATAGCATCATGAGGAGCTATCACGACTACAGGCATATCCGAATGACCACCGTTGGCATCTCCTGATCAATCAGGGCGATAGGGCCGTGTTTCATTTCGGCTGCCGGATAGCCTTCTGCATGAATATAACTGATTTCCTTCAGTTTCAAGGCCCCTTCCAAAGCTACAGGATAACTATATCCACGTCCTAAATAGAGAAAATTGGTAGCGTATGTAAACGTCCGACTGAGATCAGCAATTTCATTATTAAGTTGAAGAACCTGCTTGATTTTGTCTGGAATATTCCAAAGTTCCTTGATCACACTCTGATAATCTTTATTCGAGATGGTTCCCTTTTCCCTGGCGATAGACAGAGATAACATGATCAAGACAGTAATCTGCCCTGTAAACGCTTTTGTTGAAGCCACTCCTATCTCCGGTCCTACATGGATATAAGTACCCGTATCCGTTACTCGGGGAATACTACTCCCTACTGCGTTACAAATACCAAAAATAAATGCTCCCCTTTCCTTTGCCAGTTTGATAGCTGCCAACGTATCTGCAGTCTCACCACTTTGACTGAGAGCTATGACGACATCGTCCTTTGTAACTACCGGATTACGATAACGGAATTCACTAGCATATTCTACTTCCGTAGGGATACGGCAGAAACTCTCCAAAAGTTGTTTTCCGATGAGACCCGCATGCCAGGAAGTACCACAGGCTACAATGATAATACGTTTTGCATTCACCAATTGCTCCTTATGGTCTGTGATGGCACTTAAAACAATGCCCATCTCCGTTTCTTTCTTTGTAGGTCCATTTTTATCATCACTGACAGCTGTTGTTTCAACGATTCTGTTAACGATGCGGCCTCGCATACAATTTTTAAGACAATCCGGTTGCTCAAAAATTTCTTTCAACATGAAATGAGGGAAACCACCCTTTCCGATTTGTCCTAAGTCAAGATCTACTGTTTGTATTTCAGGATTAAGTTTCAAGTTATGAATATCCACGACCTTCAGATCCTGCCCAAGTTTCATGACTGCAATATTCTCATCATCAAGATAAACAACTTTATCCGTAAATTCGATGATAGGACTGGCATCTGAACCCAAGAAAAATTCATCTTTATTTTTCCCTATTCCCACGACAAGAGGACTAGCCTTCCGAGCAGCAATAATCTGATCTGGTGAATGTTTGTCTACGATGGCAATAGCATACGCACCAATGACCTGACGAAGAGCGATCTGTACTGCTGTTAACAAATCGATTTTTTTCTTTGTCTGAATGTATTCAATTAAATTAATGAGTACTTCTGTATCAGTATCACTTGTGAAATGCATCCCTTCTGCCAGCAGGTTAGTCTTAATTTGGGCATAATTTTCAATGATTCCATTATGGATAATTGCCAAATTTTTTGACTCAGAAAGTTGGGGATGAGCATTTACCGTAGAAGGTTCTCCATGAGTTGCCCAACGAGTATGGGCTATTCCGATACAGCCATTGACATCCTTATCACCACACAAAGTTTCCAAATCAGAAACCTTTCCTTTTGTCTTATAGACATTCAGATTACCTTTTGGATTGATCAATGCCACTCCGGCTGAATCATAACCACGGTATTCAAGTCTTTTCAATCCTTTAATAAGAATCGGATAAGCTTGCCTTTTCCCTAAATAACCAACAATACCACACATAAACCAATTATTGAGTACTATATCGTTTTCTAACTACTAATTGCGCAACACATTGACGAGCAATGAGGCCACTGAGGTAACAATACTAACAAGTGAGAACCAGACCGTAGTAGAACTGCCGATAGCGGAATTCTTTGCCTGTACACTATTCGGCTGCACATAGAGAATATCATTCTGCTGCAAATAATAGTAAGGAGAATTAATCAGATTAGCATCATTCAAATTCAAACGATGAATTGATTTCTCTCCATCAGCAGCCTCCCTTATCAGCATCACATTATTACGCTTACCGTAAATTGTCAGGTCTCCGGCCTGAGCAATGGCTTCAAGCACGCTCATCTTTTCAGTAGGAACTTGAACAACCCCTGGGCTTTTTACTTCACCTAAGACCGTAACCCGGTAACTGGCCATACGCACCGTCACAATCGGATTCTCAGTCGTAGACATATAAGGTTTGATCTTACTTCGGATCATGTCCTCGCATTCATTCTTTGTCAAACCAGCAACATGCAATTTACCTACAATCGGGAAATTTATATATCCATCATTGTCAACCAAATACCCTTGCAAACTACTTCCGCCACCACTGTTCAATTGTCCACTTGTCCCTACAGTAGCAGAGACTGAAAGATTAAAAGGAGCAGCAGCTTCGGGATTAGTGGTATTTACTGTAATCGTCAACTGATCTTTTGGCATGATCTTAGCATCATATAACACCTTAGATGCTGCCAGACTCACAGAATCGGCGTTTTGAAAATAAGCCACACCCTTTGAAGTGGAACAACTGTCTAAGGCCAATGCCATTACCAAAACCAAACCGACTAGAGCCAAACGGATCAACTTTTTCATTTTAGCTTGAAAATTTTCGTTTTTATACTTGCAAAAATACGCCTTATTTTTTAAAACAACAAATTTTTAGCCTATAAAATAAAAGAAAACATCTTCTTCGAACAGCTTATAATAGTATGATTAAATATCCGACAGAGTAATATGACATGTAGATTATCAGAAGATATTAAAGAATATATTTTACATTCAGAATTTTTCTTAGCGATAAGTCTGTATAGCCATTCGTTTTTTATTCTAATTTGCAAATCAAAGATAATAAAAAGAATGTAAGTACCCCTTCTGTGATAGTTTTAAACCCTGAAGAAACAGATGAGGGATGAGTTTGAAACTCATCCCTCACTATTTTAGCAACAGAAATATCTTGCTAAGAAATACTTTTACAAAAATATATGATCAAATATCCATCAGATGCTTAGTAGAATTTAAAATATTTCCGTGCATTATTATAGGAAATATCTTCAACCATACGCACTAGCGTCTCATGATCATCCGGTAAAAGTCCGTTTTCGACATCATTACCAAGAACGTTACAAAGCAAGCGACGGAAATATTCGTGACGAGGATAACTCAAGAAGGAGCGGCTGTCTGTCAACATCCCTACAAACCGGCTCAATAAACCCAGTGTAGAAAGTGCATTGATCTGCCTGGCCATTCCATCCAATTGATCATTGAACCACCAGCCGGAACCAAACTGAATCTTTCCAGGTTCACCTCCCTGGAAATTACCGAGCATAGTAGCTACCACCTCATTATCACAAGGATTTAAACAATATAGAATAGTACGAGTCAATTTACCTTCTGTATTCAAATCATCAAGGAAATGACTCATTGCTTTCGCCGTATTGAATACGCCAATGGAATCAAAGCCCGTATCAGGACCAAGTTGCTTATACATCAAAGTATTATTATCACGGATAGCCCCATAATGGTATTGCTGAGTCCAGTCAGCATCTGCATCCATCTCAGCACTGATCTTCAAGAAAGCATGCTTATACTGGCGTATCTCTTCTTGAGACAGATGCTGCTTACGCATGGCCTTTTCAAAGATAATCTCAATTTGAGAGTCCGTATATGGATCATCATAGAACTCCTCCACCCCATGATCACTCAGTTTGCAGCCGTTGGCTGCGAAGAAGTCATGACGGTTCTGCAGAGCATCTACCATTTCCTTGAATGTAGTTATATCGGAATTGTTTACTTCTGCAAGTTTATTGATATAATCCGCATAATCAGGCTTTTCAATATTCATAGCCCTATCAGGACGCCAAGCCGGTAACATTTTGATTTCAAAACCACTCTCCCGAGTCTTCTTGTGATAACGTAAATCATCAACAGGATCATCTGTCGTGCAGACACACTCCACATGATAGTGACGCATCAAACCACGAGCGCTATACTCCGGTAGTTTCAATTTTTCATTGCACTCATCATAAATCTCACGTGCCGTCTTCGGGCTCAACAATTTAGTAATGCCAAAAGCGGTTTTCAATTCAAGATGTGTCCAATGATACAGAGGATTGCGGAAAGTATAAGGAACAGTTTCAGCCCACTTCTCAAATTTTTCCCAGTCTGAGGCATCTCCGGTACAATATTTTTCCGGAACGCCATTCGTACGCATTGCTCTCCATTTGTAATGGTCACCTCCCAGCCAAAGTTCAGTGATATTCTTAAACTGATAATCGTCAGCTACCATCTGAGGTATCAAATGACAATGATAATCAATAATCGGCATCTTAGCCGCATGATTGTGAAAAAGATCCTTGGCTATATTATTTTGCAGCAAGAAATCTTCATCCATAAATTGTTTCATGATAGAATATTTGTTTTTAAGTTCTAAGATACTTATGCAAAAATAACGAATCTTTTTGTATTCCGAAAATTTTGCGTTATATTTGCAACGTAAAATAACGCAAACGATTGCGAGGGCACGTAATAAATACTATAAATTAAAACAAATTCGCCAGATATGGGTAACAGATATGAATAGCAATAAAAAAAGTAAAGTACTCCTCATTTATACAGGTGGAACGATAGGAATGGGAAGAAGTTCCCAGACTGGTGCTCTTGAACCTCTTGATTTCAATCACTTAGGAGAATTAATGCCAGAATTAAAGGATGTAGATGCAGATATTGACATCTACCAGTTTACCCCTCCCATCGACTCCTCAGATATGAACCCTCAGAATTGGGCGCAACTTGTACATATTATTTCATCTAATTACCCAACCCATGACGGTTTCGTCATTCTTCATGGTACTGATACCATGGCTTATACAGCATCAGCTTTGAGTTTCATGCTGGAAAACCTGACGAAACCTGTCATACTGACCGGGAGTCAACTCCCTATGGGACTTTTACGAACTGACGGAAAGGAAAATGTACTTACAAGTATTGAAATAGCCAGCGCCAGACGTCTTGACGGAACCCCGGAAGTACCTGAAGTATGTATTTATTTCAGTCAAAAACTTATTCGTGGCAACAGGGCTATAAAGATTGCAGCTGATGGATTCAATGCCTTCAATTCCTATAATTATCCATCTCTATGCGAAGCCGGAGTCAATTTTTCATTTCATCGGCATCATATTTTACGTCCTGACTATTCAAAACCTATGATTCCTCATTTCAGGATGGATGCTAATGTGGTCGTATTCAGTCTGTTCCCAGGAATAGAAGAGAGCGTTATGCGCCATATTCTGGATCACCCACAACTAAAGGGAATTGTAATGCGAAGTTTTGGAAGTGGTAATGCCCCACACATGCAATGGATTTTACGATTACTCCGAGAAGCCTCATCACGTGGCGTAACTATCGTCAACGTAAGTCAGTGTGTCAGTGGAAGAGTGGAAATGGGCCGTTATGATACAGGCTACCAACTCCAACATGCTGGTGTCATCAGTGGGTTCGATAGTACTGTAGAGGCCGCAATTACAAAACTGATGTATTTACAGGCCAGATACACGGATTCACACATGGTAAGAATAATGATGTCTCATTCTATAGCAGGAGAAATCACAACCTGAATTGTCCGTTTAGATAATTATTCTCGTTTTGTGGTAATATTCTCTGAATTCACTTGGAGAGCAACCCTTTTTGCGCTTGAAAATTCGATTAAAATTACTCAGATTATTAAATCCGCAATCAAAACTGATTTCGCTGATACTTTTTGTAGTATCCAACAACTGTCTGGTAGCATATCCCAGCCGCAAATCAATAATATATTCGCTCAGATTACGACCGGTATGAAGCTTGAAAAATCTACTGAAAGCACTTGGACTCATTCCCGCAATGTCTGCCAACATAGGGAGACGAAGGTCGTCCATATAATTATTTGAAATATAATCCTTTACTTTAAATACTCTTCGGGAATCATCTTCAACCATCACCTTGGCGTAACTTGTTGTAGCCAGAGATCTAGCCCCCTCTGTCATCGATAATTCATAAAGTATAGTAAAAAACTCTCTGACTGCATAAAAGCCATCCCTTATCTGACTCAACTTCGTTAGCATCGGATAGACCTTCATAATTCCTTTCAAAGGAAAACACAATCCTTTTCTTGCTTCATTTAGCATACGGGCAATGGATGACAATGGAGTTCGACTGAATATGGTGTCTTCTCCATAATTGAAATCAAATTGAACTGTAATCTCATGAATGTCTCCACTCTTACAGTGATATTGCTCCCATACATGCTCAAGTTGACTGGATGTAATAAGAACCAAATCATAATCACCTATTACTTCTTGAGAATCCCCGACAATACGCCTCACACCTGAAGCCCCTTCTACAAAATTCAATTCACATGCATCATGATTATGTAGAGGGTATGTAAATTCCTTCTTATGACGATCAGCAATATAAAGTACATCCTTGAACATAAGAGGGGTAACCTCATGGATAACCTTTTTCGTCTCTTCTGACATATTGCTAATTTTAATAATGAGATTCTTAATAAATAACGACCTTCATTAGTTTCTGAGTTCTTTCAGTATTTCAGCCATTCTTTCCTTCGTCTTAATGGTTGTCGGAACCAAAGGCAGACGAAGTACGTTGTTGATAAAACCCATATCATTGAGTAATGCTTTAACACCCGCAGGATTACCATCTACGAAAAGCAATTTGTATAATTCTGTAAATTGATGATGGATCTTACGAGCTGCTTCGTATTCTCCATTGAACTCCAAACGGACCATTCGGGAAAACTCCTTTGGCAAGGCATTGCCAATAACACTAATCACACCTACTGCTCCGCTGGCAATCATTGAAAATGTAAGTGCATCATCACCACTGATGACATCAAAATGGTCAGGCTTCTTTTTGATAATCTCATCAATCTGTTCAAGTGAACCGGAAGCCTCCTTCACGGCAACGATATTAGGACAGTCATTCGCTAATCTCACCTGCGTATCGGCATTCATATTCACACTTGTACGCCCTGGGACATTATACATGACCACTGGCAGAGGACTTGCTTCCGCAATAGCCTTAAAGTGTTGATAAAGACCCTCTTGTGAAGGTTTATTATAGTAAGGGCAGATGCTCAGTATACCATCAACACCCGTCCAGTCTGTAGACTTGATCTCATCAATAACTGCTGCAGTATGATTACCACCACAATATTTTAAGATTCTTACACGACCATGATTTACTTCTTTAACTACTTCCGTAATCTTATCCTTTTCTTCACGACTCAAGCAAGGAGTTTCAGCTGTTGTCGCAAGAATACAAAGAAAATCCGCACCATTGTCAAGTTGATATTCCACTAGTCTTTTCAGGGCTTGATAATCTACGCTACCATCATCATGAAACGGAGTAATTAAGGCTATACCCAAGCCTTTAAAGATATTCTGCATAATCAATTTTATTGAATAAGGTCTTTGCAAAAATACAATTTTTCGATCGTATTGCAAAGAAAAGAAACAGTTTTATATCATTTTTTAACCTATATCTGCCAACTATGATTCTTTAAGATACAGACGGTCCTCTTCTGAAAACAAACCAACAAATAAAACAACCTATTTTTAAGATCTTACTACAGCAATCAGACCATACGTTTTATTTAGACCCGATATACAAGAATACCATTCCCAACAAAACCAAGGCCAAATCAAGAATCTTCGCTTTCAGATTCTTCTCATGAAATACAGCTGCGCCAAACAGGAAACTGACAATAACACTCCCCCTTCGTATCATTGAAACAATAGAAATCATTGCACCCGGCAGGGAAAGAGCATAAAAATAAACAAAATCGGCGGCACTTAAAAAGAGTGAGATCCAAGGAATGGCCCAATTCCAATGAAATTTGCTTTGAGGAAACAAAGCCCTGCCTCCTCGAAGATGAGCAAATGGCTTGAATACGGCAATCAACAAGATAATCGCCATCATAAACATCTGGTAGATATTATACCAACTTTGTACGAGCATACGATCAAGCCCTAAACCCCCATTCTCTGGTTTGGCCATCAGATATTTATCATACAGTCCACTTACTGCACCTAATATTGCAGCGAATAGGATGCAATAAATCCATCTGTTATGTTTAAAGTCAATACCTTCTTTCCTGCCACTTTTGGAAAGCATGAAAAACGATGTGACAGCCAAGGCAACACCAATCCACTGATAAAGATTGAGAACTTCACCAAACACTAGCATCGCACCAACAAGAACCATAACAGGCCGAGTGGCATTTATAGGACCAACAATAGTCAAAGGAAGGTGCTTCATCCCAAAATAGCCAAAAATCCAACTTGCCAGAACAATGCAACTCTTTAAGATAACATATTTATGTATCTCCCAACCACCATCAGCTACATGGAAGACGCTTCCATCAAGTACTGTCGTAAAATGAGATAGCAGGATAAAGGGTATGAAAATTACGGAACAGAAAAATGTATTGAGAAAGAGTACCGTGATAACAGCATTTTCACTTAAAGCCGCTTTTTTAAAAGAATCATAGAATCCCAACAAAGTCGCTGAGATAAACGCTAATACCAACCACATCATTATCCTAAATATTTTATATTCATCATCCGCTTCATTCCTTTTTAACTTACCATGTCCGTCATCGGGAATATAAATCAATAATCAATTTCTTCCAGAAACAAAGCTTTTCCAGGTACACTTTCTCCTGCATCACTCCTCGTGCCGCTTAGCAGAATCCGACGGAAATCGTCAAGTGAGATTCGGTGACGTCCTAAATCGACTAGAGTTCCCACAATAGCCCTGACCATATTTCTCAAGAAGCGATTGGCACGAATCGTAAACACCCACTGATCACCTTTCTGATCCCAATGGGCTTCCGTAACATCGCAAAGCGTATTATTCTGATTTCCACCGGCCTTGCAAAAACAGGCAAAATCCTTCTCTCCCAATAAAAGAGAGGCTCCGTCATTCATGATTTTGAAATCAAGAGGATAATGTATTTCCCAGGAGTAATGGCTTAGAAACGGATCTTTACTCTGATGTATATAATATCGATATAAACGAGATGTTGCAGAAAAACGAGCATGAAGATTTTCATCCACCTTTTGAATCTTGCTTACCGCAATATCTCCTGGAAGCAGCCTGTTCAACCTGTAAGCGAGCCTCTCAACATCAAGCTCCACCGGCCAGTCAAAATGCGCTACCATCATACGGGCATGCACTCCTGCATCAGTCCGTCCTGCTCCTACTGTCTCAACATCTCTCCTAAGCAAAACAGACAGACACTGGTTCAACCGTTCCTGGACAGAGATTCCATTTGGTTGAATCTGCCACCCGTGATAACCGGTACCATCATAAGCAAAAGTGATAAAATACCTCATTGCGACCGCAAAGTTACAAAAAACAATGCAAAAATTCCCACCAAAGCTATATAAATCAACAGAAGTTGTTCGTTATCGAGGTATATTCCTTCAATGGAAGCTCCGGGCAAAGAAGAAATCCATAGCACGATATGGTTAAGGAATCCAGAAACCGTATTTGCCAACATAAAGAAGAAATCAGCAACCGTTATCCATAGAGAAAAGGTAAATCCGGCTACTACCAGATAAAGCAGCCAGGTAGCCAGTGGAATGACGATGATATTGGTCAACAGGAAATAACAGGAAAACCGTCCGAAATAATAAGCCACTAAAGGAGAAGTCCATAGTTGAGCAGAAATCGATACTATTAAAAATCCCCAGATCCACCTTTCCACCTTCCCTCTAAAGGTCTTATGGGTTCTTATTTTCAATGGAACAGGAAAGAGTTTAACACCCAAAAGAATACCCAAAACGGCCATAAAGGACATTTCGAACCCGACATCAAAGAGATAGAGGGGATTATAAAACAGCATGATAATCAAAGCCAGTGACCATGTATTCAAACTAAATTTATCTCTATTCAACAAAGTTATCAGTGCATAAATAGAAATCATCACAGCCGACCGGACAACACTCGCCCCAGAACCTACCAAAACAACAAAACTCCAGATGGCCAGCAAAATCAAGATCTGATTCCACCAGGAATCCCGTCCTCCGAAAAAGAAGACTAGTATACCATAGATAATCCCTAAATGCAAGCCACTTAAAGAAAGAATATGGGAAGCCCCGGAAATAGAATACGCATTTACAGTAGACTTTGATATACCCGACTTGTCTCCCAGCGTCATTGCTGCAATCACAGCTTCTTCTTGCCCGTTTATACCTAATCTGGCATACTTTTCAACCAACTGCTGACGTAACTGAAGAGCGGCCAATACTGTACGTTGATAGCAGGAAAGGTGCGAAAGATCCACACTGGCAATTCTCCAATCTTTCGGAGTCAAAAATGCAGTCCCAATAAAGTTATGGATCTTTAACCACAAAGAATAATCAAAGTTACCAGACGACTTTTTCGCATCAGAGGATTCTATTTGCATGTAAGTTTCCAGCCCCTCGCCTACACGCAGATGTGAAGCATCCACACCTTCCTTCCGAGTATATGGCGTATCCAGAAAACTTGCCTTTATCTTCTTCCCCGAGAAAGGGCCATCAGCAAGAAGAAGATCACATCGCTCTGTTTTCCCATGTTTGACCGGTGTGGAGATGACTATAGCATGGCAATTGGTCATCACTGTAGCCGGCATAATATCATAGACCTTTAAAGTCATCGTACTATTCCAGGCTCCTAATGAAAATACCGTGATGAAAATGAAACAAGTCTGGGCAACGGCAAAACGGATTGCATTTCTTTCAGAAAGACAATCGCCTTTCCTATGTGTATACAAGAGCCCGACTGACAACAGCAAAAATGTCAGGACCAGTATCATCCAGACACCGGGAGAAATGAGGTGATAAGTTATTTTTCCGGTCAAAATACCAGCAACTAGCATGACAGCAATCCGCAGAAGAGGATAAAGCTGTAGTTCTGTATTGGTTCTCATAAGATGTGTTTTTATAGGTCTTAGAATTCCATAAAGAACATTGAACCAAGAGTTCCGCCCGAACCGTTTGATTCAATATTCCGAATAAAGTATCAGACACGCTTTTCCGTTCTGATTAAAATTGATACCGGAGACTGGCAGAAATTATTTTGTAACTCTGAGCCAATCTATATCCAGCCATCCACGATTTGAATTGCCAGAAGGATATTCAGCAACAAATCCTATTTTAGCTCCAATCCATTTACCCTGTTGCATCAGGAAAGGATCTCCTACTACTTTGAATTTTTCTCCATCCGGACTCCAGAAGAAACGTACCTGACCATTACGGACAACCATCCGCAAATAACCGACTTCATGAATACCTTCTTGATACCCATTATGATCTTTCGATGTAGGATTCAAAGACAACAAGGTCTTAACCGTGTCCTTTCCCCCATGATCTGCCTTATGACAAGTAATCTGCCGGAGTTGAAACTGATCTCCTGCTCTGGTAAGAACGAGAGCACTATAGTCCAGTCCCATCATGATTATTCCCCCATACTGCCGATCTTCCTTAGCCGTTAATTTCACTTTGGCAGTTGCGGTAAAACAATCAGCAGGGGTCTTCTGTAAGAGCAAATTCGGAGTGTGCCAGATTGTTTCATCAGTTTTATAAGTATAAAGACGGAAAAAGCCTAAAGATGCAGGCATTCCGAAAGTCTGGTCATAATTGGCCTCCCACTGCCACTGTAGTCCAAGATAAGGAGCATTGAATTCATCAGATTCCTGAGGATTCACTCTGTCAACACTCCCAGCCGTTTGCGGTTTTCTATAACGTAGAACAGGCTCACCGCAATATCCTCTGGCAGGAATCTTGCCAATGACCGGCCAATTATTCTTCCAGTGTAGAGGCTCAAGGAAAATGACACGGCCATATACTCCCTTATCCTGAAAATGTATAAACCAGTCTTCCCCAAATGATGTATGTACCCACGCTCCCTGATGAGGACCATTAATTTTCGTTTTACCTTGCGCCAGGACCTTTTTAACTTCATAGGGTCCAAAGGGGGATTTTGAACGCATCGCCAACTGGAAACCGGTTGTTACTCCTCCTGCCGGACACATTATCCAATACCAGCCCTGACGCTTATAAAACTTAGGACCTTCACAGGTATGGTTTTCCGTTCCGTTTCCATCAAATACAATTACAGGATTACCAATTGGTTTTGTACCTTTTGCATTAAGTTCACGTACAGTCAGTACACTGGCAAAATGTACACGACTATTAGCCCATGCATTAACCAGATAGCAACGCCCGTCATCATCCCATAATGGAGTCGTGTCAATCAGGCCTCTACCGTGGATGACACAACGAGGAGTACTCCAGGGTCCCCTTGGATTTTTAGCCGTCACCATAAATACGCCAAAATCAGGATCCCCCCAATAGATATAGAACAGGCCATTGTGGTAACGGATGCTGGGAGCCCATACCCCATTTCCATGAGAAGGTTTTGAGAAAACACTGTCAGGCTCTAACTTTCGGATAGCGTGACCAATAATTTCCCAGTTGACAAGATCTTTAGAATGTAAAATCGGCAATCCGGGAATACAGTTGAAAGAACTTGCCGTCATATAGTAATCATCCCCTACAGCAATCACATCAGGGTCACTATAGTCAGCATTAATCACAGGATTTATGAAAGTCCCATCCCCCTGATCCGGACTCCATACCTGACTGATATAAGGTGAAGGAGTCTGGGCTTTACCTGTAAAAGAAAAAATCAAGGCAAAAGCAGAAAAAACTGCTATTCGCATAGAAAAAAGAATTTGTTTCATAGATTAGTCGTTATCATAGATTTTTGGTATTTATAATTCCGGTAATTGATTTTCAGATCTTTTTTATTGATAGATGATAATGGTGACCGTCAAACGTCACTGCCATCGAGCCCTTTGAATAGTGGGATAAGGCAAGTGCCACATGTCCCATAGTACGACGAAGGTTAAGTTCGCATACCTGAATATGGTTCTCTGCTAGTCCACTGTCAATATTGTTTTTTGCCAATATAAAGTCAACACCCAAAAGACCAACATAACGGCCGCTGATGTGTTCTTTGATTACTTCTTCTATTTTCACACGCCAGGATTTCAAGTCTACATCAGATACGCTTCCACTAAGAATCTGCTCCTTATCCCTCTCGTCTGCCAATACATTTCCGACATAAGCAGAACCCTTCGTTTGGAAAAGATTAAGTCCTAGATAATGAACAGAACCATCAATACTAACCTCAAATTCCATGGCGAAATCCTGCACTTTATTGTGATAAGGTTCTACCAGACAAGGAAAAGATATGCCGGGAAAAGAAGAGGATTGTGACAAATCCACGAAACGTACTCCTCGCCCCGAACTGCTCCATGGAGTTTTCAGTACGGCTTTCCCTCCATGACCCTTGATGCTGTCAATTAATTCCTTTCGGTCTTTTACTTCATCTACATGGTCCTGAAGCAGTGTACGCCAATATTGGCGGGACGATAAAACACGAACCCACTGTTCTCTGAAAACGAACTGCTCTTTCTCCATTTCATTCGGGCGAGCGACAAAATAACCCTCTTCTATCCGAGAGCCAAAAAGTTGCATGATTACAGACCTGTCCCATCCCCAGGGAGATATCACATGATTAAGGCAGATTCTATTACCCATGTGATTGGCAACGGACTTAAAAGAGGTCAGTTCCTTAAACTCAGAGGACTGTCTGGTAATGAAGCGGATGGCAGGAAATTTAACACCTAATTGTTCCTCCAAGACGGAAAAAGAAGACACCGCATCACGTATATCATCAACAAGCACGAAATCACCCGTTTCCGCCCATATTGCAGGTATCCAACAGAGATCATGCCGCAACTGCTGAGCAGCTTTGGGCGGTGTGTATTGCCACTGATTACATGCTAATGCAAGGTCATGCTCAGGATTGAATATATGCAATTTTGACATTATAGTTGCAAAGATACGAAAAATCGATGAAGATATAAATCTAAAAAAAACTAAAATTATAATATTTTGCTATCTTGGGGTTGCAAATCAGAAAATATGTATTATCTTTGCATGAGAAACTCAAAATTGATTTAAAGACAAATCTAACAAACGCATTCTGATTATGGAAGATGCTTTCTTTCGCACGCATACCTATCTTCTGGAACATACTCATGCACCAGTACGCCGTACTTTAATGGATGAGATTGACTGGAATTATAGACTAATTGGCATAGTAGGTACAAGAGGTGTGGGGAAAACGACCTTTCTTTTGCAATATGCTTTGGAAAAATTTGGCATTGCTGACCCAAGATGTTTGTATGTAAATATGAACAACTTCTATTTTCAGGGACATAGTATTGTCGATTTTGCCGGTGATTTTATTCGGGATGGAGGAAAAGTACTTCTTATCGATCAAGTATTCAAACACCCGGAATGGAGTCTGGAATTACGGAAATGCTATGATCGTTATCCAAATTTAAAAATCATCTTTACCGGAAGCAGTGTCATGCGACTTGAAGAGAACTATCCTGAACTTAAAGGAATAGTCAAGAGTTATGACCTATGGGGATTTTCTTTCAGGGAATTTCTCAACTTGCAGACAGGGAACCATTTCCATCCCTATTCTCTTGAGGAAATTTTAGGAAATCACGAACATATCATTAAGGATATACTGCCTAACGTAAGCCCCATAAAATATTTTCAGGACTATATTCACCATGGTTTCTATCCTTTCTTTCTAGAGCATCGGGACTTCTCGGAGAATCTGTTAAAGACCATGAATATGATGACAGAGGTAGATATCCTGCTTATCAAACAGATCGAATTAAAATACCTCTCAAAAATAAAAAAACTTTTTTATCTGCTGGCTGTCGGCGGACCAAAGGCACCGAATATCAGTCAACTTGCGCATGATATCCAAACCAGCCGTGCAACGGTTATGAACTATATCAAATATCTGGCAGATGCACGACTTATCAATATCATTTATCCACAAGGCCAGGAATTTCCCAAGAAACCAGCGAAAGTCATGATGCAGAATTCCAATTTAATGTTTGCTATCTACCCTATCAAAGTAGAAATGCAAAAATTGATGGAAACTTTCTTTATCAATGCATTGTGGAAAAATCATATCGTTAATATCGGCCCGAAAGGCCATTACTTCTTAGTTGATAATAAACTGAAATTCAAGGTTTGTGATGCCAAGGCACCAGGAAAATTAAGATTAAATCCGGATATTATCTATTCACGTTATAATACGGAAGTTGGAAGAGGAAATCAAATTCCTCTCTGGCTATTAGGTTTTCAATATTAGAGAGGACAACAGAAAAAGCAAGAAACAAATCGATTAAATAAGGAAATAGGTTTCAACTTCAAGGTACAAACAAACTCCAAGAAGTTCTGGTACATCATAAAAGACAACAAAAGTCTTTTGAAAGAAAAGAGAAAGGAGAATATATCAGTACCAGTAATCAGTATCCAAAAAATCAATAAGTAAATATAAAAACAGATTAATTTATCATTAAAAATGGCTAAAGAAAAAAAGTTTATCACATGTGATGGTAACACAGCTGCTGCCCATGTAAGCTATATGTTTACAGAAGTAGCTGCCATTTATCCTATCACTCCGTCATCTCCTATGGCAGAGCATGTAGATGAATGGGCTGCCAAGGGGCGTAAAAACCTGTTTGGTCAGACTGTTACAGTTCAGGAAATGGAATCTGAGGGTGGTGCTGCTGGTGCTGTACACGGATCTTTACAGGCAGGTGCATTGACCACTACATTTACGGCTTCTCAAGGCCTTTTGTTGATGATTCCTAATATGTACAAGATTGCAGGCGAATTACTTCCGGCTGTATTTGATGTTGCAGCACGTTCAGTTGCTACTCATGCCCTGAGTATATTTGGTGATCAGTCTGATGTCATGGCTTGCCGCCAGACCGGTTTCGCCATGTTCTGCTCTGGTTCTGTACAGGAAGTAATGGATCTGACAGCAGTTCCTCATCTGGCAACTTTGAAGACTAGTGTACCTTTCATCAACTTCTTCGATGGTTTCCGGACTTCTCATGAATACCATAAGATTGAAGAGATTGACCAGGACGCTGTAGCAAAATTGGTTGATCCGGCTGACATCAAAAAATTCCGTGACCGCGCACTTACACCGGAACGTCCTGTCACACGTGGTACAGCTGAGAACCCTGAGACATTCTTTGCACACCGTGAGGCAAGCAATAGCTACTATGACAAAGTACCGGAGGTCGTAGAACATTATCTGGGTGAGATCTCGAAAATAACAGGCCGTGAATACCACCTTTTCAACTACTATGGTGCTAAGGATGCTGAGAACATTATCATTTTAATGGGCTCTGCTACGGAAGCTGCTCATGAGGCTATTGACTACTTGAATAAGCAAGGCAAAAAAGTCGGTATGATTTCCGTTCACCTCTTCCGTCCATTCTCAGTTGACTTCCTGAGAAAGGCCATTCCTTCTACTGTAAAGCGAATAGCTGTACTAGACCGTACCAAGGAACCTGGTGCTGAAGGAGAACCACTATATCTGGATGTAAAGAGTGCTATGTATGAAGATCCTCGTAAACCGCTGATTGTCGGTGGTCGCTATGGATTAAGCTCTGCAGATACTACTCCTGCCAAGATTATCTCCGTATTCAATAACCTGGAATTGCCGGAACCGAAGAATCACTTCACAGTAGGTATCGTAGATGATGTTACTTTTACTTCTCTACCTGAAGTACCGGAAATCCCGATGGGTGGAGATTCTCTTTATGAGGCCAAATTCTATGGTTTAGGAGCTGACGGTACTGTTGGTGCCAATAAGAACTCTGTTCAGATTATTGGTAATAACACGGATAAATACTGTCAGGCTTATTTCTCATACGACTCTAAGAAATCAGGTGGCTTCACCTGTTCTCACCTTCGTTTCGGTGACGAGCCGATCCATTCAACATATCAGGTCAATACCCCTAATTTCGTGGCGTGCCACGTTCAGGCTTACCTATATATGTATGATGTGACTCGTGGACTTCGCAAGAATGGAACTTTCTTGTTGAATACGATCTTTGAAGATAAGGAACTGATCAACTTCATTCCTAATAAGGTAAAGCGTTATTTTGCAAAGAACAATATCAAAGTTTACTACATCAATGCAACCAAGATCGCTCACGAAATCGGCTTAGGTAATCGTACCAACACGATTCTGCAGAGTGCATTCTTCCGGATTACAAAGGTTATTCCTTTGGATCTTGCTGTAGATCAGATGAAATCTTTCATCGTCAAGTCCTATTCTCGTAAGGGTCAGGATGTCGTTGACAAGAACTTCCAGGCTGTTGATCGTGGTAATGAATATAAGGAACTTACAATAGATCCGTCATGGGCTAGTCTGAAGGACGAAGAGGAGAAAGTGGATAATGCTCCTGCATTCATCAAAGAACTTGTCCGTCCTATTAACGCACAGGCAGGTGACTTGCTGAAAGTATCTGACTTCGTCAAGAATGACACTACTGACGGTACTTGGAAAAACGGCACTGCTGCATACGAGAAGCGTGGTGTTGAAGCATTCGTTCCGGTATGGAATTCTGAGAACTGTATCCAGTGTAACAAATGTGCATTTGCTTGCCCGCATGCAGCTATTCGTCCTTTCGTTATGGATGATGAAGAAGTAAAGGGTTGCAAGGGTGACACTATTTCTATTCTTGCACCACAAGCAATCAAAGGAATGCACTTCCGCCAGGAAGTTTCCGTAATGGACTGTATGGGATGCGGTAACTGTGTGGATATATGCCCGGGTAAGAAGGGTAATAAGGCTTTATCGATGGTTCCGTTCAGAACTGATGATCCCAAGATGATTGAGGAAGCTCAGAATTGGGATTGGCTGGTTAAGAATGTATCCAGCAAACAGGATCTTATTGATATCAAATCAAACCCGAGAAATAGTCAGTTTGCTACTCCACTATTTGAATTTTCAGGTGCTTGTTCTGGTTGCGGTGAAACTCCTTATGTAAAATTGGTCAGTCAACTCTTCGGTGACCGTGAAATGGTTGCCAATGCAACGGGTTGTTCTTCTATCTATTCCGCATCTATTCCAGCTACCCCTTATACTACGAACGCCAAAGGACAGGGCCCTGCTTTTGACAATTCCCTGTTTGAGGATTTCAGTGAGTTCGGTCTGGGTATGGTTCTTGGTAACAAGAAGATGAAGGAACGCATCACGATTCTGCTTAACCAACTGATGGCTAAAGACAGTACACCTGCCGATTTCAAAGCCGCAGCTCAGAAGTGGATTGAAAATAAGGAAGATGCTGAAGGTTCTAAAGCAGCTGCTGCTGAATTGAAACCGTTAATCGAGAAGGGTGCTCAAGAGGGATGCCCGACTTGTACGGAACTGAAGACCCTCGAGCACTATCTTGTAAAGCGTAGCCAATGGATCATCGGTGGTGACGGTGCGTCATACGATATCGACTACGGAGGTCTTGACCACGTATTGTCAACTGGTGAAGATGTCAATGTACTCGTTATGGATACAGAGGTTTATTCCAATACCGGTGGACAAAGTTCAAAGGCTACTCCTCTAGGTGCCATCGCACAATTTGCAGCACAGGGTAAACGTGTCCGCAAAAAGGATCTGGGTCTGATGGAAACCACTTATGGTTATATCTATGTAGCTCAGATTGCTATGGGTGCTAATAATAACCAGACATTGAAGGCTATCCGCGAAGCTGAAGCTTACCATGGTCCATCACTGATTATCGCTTATTCTCCATGTATCAATCATGGTCTGAAACGTAAAGGTGGTATGGGTAAGAGTCAGGCAGAAGAGGCTCTCGCCGTTGATTGCGGTTACTGGCATCTTTGGCGTTACAATCCAGAGCTGGCTAAAGAAGGCAAGAATCCATTCCAACTCGATTCGAAAGAACCTCAATGGGATAAATTCCGTGACTTCCTGTTAGGAGAAGTTCGTTACTTATCAGTAAAGAAAGCCTATCCTGCTGAAGCTGAAGAACTCTACGCTGCCTGCGAACGCATGGCTAAGATTCGCTATCAAAGTTATGTACGCAAGAGCAAGGAAGACTGGAGTGACAGTTTGGAACAGGAAAACAAATAATTCCTCATCATTATAAGAAAAGAGGATATGCTGTTGGGCATATCCTCTTTTTTAATGATAAAAAATGGGCAGATCAATCTTCACATTGGTCTGCCCTTGATATTTTAATAATAATTTTTCTCGTAAAAACAAATTCTCTCCTTGAACAAGAAGAAAATATGTCAACAACTAGCGGATTCGATCAGCAGCCTTTAAAAGTTTTTCATCATCCTTTATACCAATCCGTGCCAAAAAATAAAAGATAATAGCTACGAACGGCAGACATACTGTCCAACTAAAATGAAAAGTTCCCTGGGCATTGAATTCATGGAATACAATATGCAAGAAATAAGCATACCATATCACACATAATACCATCGTAGCTACACACAACTTAATCTGCAAACTGCGTCTATGAAAGAGAAATATAGCAGCCACATCCAAAGGACATGTCAATAGTAAAACACCAAATAACGGCCATACTGGGTAAGAAGACTTGAAAGAACCCTGGATACCCAGATTATACACGACTGAATTTACTCCCATTCCTTTAGGTTCGATAGAGCCTATGGGAAGACTCATACACGCAACAGTCGCTATCAAGGCCAATAAGAGATACAGAGATTGCTTACGCTGTAACATCAAATCCTCTCTTTTTGGGTTTCATCTTTATCCTTGGCCGGATCCCGCCAATAAACCTTTCCGTCAACGAATTCTTGCGTAGCCAGCAACGTAGACTTAGGCAACTTTTCATAGTAACGAGAAATCTCAATTTGCTCACGATTCTCAAACACCTCTTCAAGAGAGTCATTATACGAAGCAAACTCAGCCAGTTTTTTATCCAAATCCTGTTTGATTTCCTGAGCTATCTGGTTACTACGCTTAGAGATGATAACAACACTCTCATAGATGTTACCGGTATCTTTCCACAAATCTTCAACATTTCGTGTTACTGTAGTAACAGGAGCTTTTGACTTTTTATAATCCATATCTAAAATGAAAATTGAGAGAATGACTTATCGTCACTCCATATTTATATTCCTTTGATTTAATTATTCTCTACACCCTTAATCAGACAAAGGGTTTATATTCTTATGTGTAGAAAGAAATTGCTTACATTTCGCAATATAGTCCTGAGCCGTTGCACGCAGTTTGCTATCAGGGTATTCATTGATAAAACCATAACACTCATCCTCTGCATCCTCATACCGCTGATATTGCTTGCTTGGCACACTCATCTTTGCCAACTCATACTTACTCCTCATAATCAGAACTGAAAAATCCTTGCGTTTACTACTATAAGGATAATCATTTAAGGCATTTTGTGCTGTAATAATACAAGCCATATAGTTATTGCCACCATCGGTACAATTACCAAAATAAGATCCAAGATCAAAATAAAGTTTTGCAGAATCATACTCCTTCGTTACTAATTTGTCTTGAAGCTGGAAGAGCCGGTTCTGAGCCTGTTTTTTCAATTTAGCATCAGGAAACAAATCCAGATATTCCTGAAAAGCAGCAATTGCCATTACAGTCTTACTCTGGTCAAGCCGTGGTTCAGGAGTGCTCTGATAGAGACTTTCTCCTGCATAATACTCTGCCATCTCAGCATAGAAACCTTTGGGATAGGACTGATAGTATTTTTTAAAATAATCAGAAGCAGTCTCATAATCCTTCATGCAATATTCAGCCATTGCCAACATATAAAGACTTTCCTGCGCATTATCCGTACCCTTTTCGATAGTTACCAACTCCTGTAATAAGGTCACGGCACGAGAATATTTGCCATTAGCAAAACATTCTTTTGCGTATTCATACTTATATGAATAATCACTTGTCTTATATACTTGATTAAACTCATGGGCACAACCGGAGAGCAGGATCACTACGGTGAAGGATAAGACGGCAAAGATTAATTTCTTCATATTATGCTTTTTGAACTGCAAAGTTACTTACTTTTCTGCTATTTACAAAGTAAATACTTAATTTTTAGCATTTTATTATAAATCAATAACTCATAAAGCGATCTTTTTAGTAAATTTGCAAGAATACATAAAAAAAGAATTAAAAAGTTTCAGGGGAAAAATGGATTTCAAACTTACTGCAAAATATAAACCTACCGGTGATCAGCCACAGGCTATCAAACATCTTTTAGAGGGAATTAAAGAAGGTGATCCTGCACAAGTTCTTTTAGGCGTAACCGGTTCGGGAAAAACGTTTACGGTAGCTAATGTCATAGCAAATATCAACAGACCAACTCTCGTACTGAGTCACAATAAGACTCTGGCGGCACAACTTTATCAGGAAATGAAGGGATTCTTTCCTAATAATGCAGTCGAATACTATGTTTCTTATTATGATTATTATCAACCAGAAGCTTATCTTCCATCCACAGACACATACATTGAAAAGGATTTGGCTATCAATGATGATATTGATAAACTGCGTCTGAGTACTCTTTCTGCCCTGCTTTCAGGACGAAAAGATGTCATCGTTGTATCTTCTGTTTCCTGTATCTACGGCATGGGCGGTCCTGTTGCAATGGAACAAAGCATCATCAAACTTAAACGCGGTGATAAAATGGACAGAAATGATTTTCTTCGCAAATTGGTTGATGCTCTCTATATAAGGAATGATATTGATCTAAAACGTGGCAACTTTCGTGTCAAGGGAGATACTATCGACATTTCAATGGCTTATTCAGATAATGTACTACGCGTAACCTGGTGGGACGATGAGATCGATTCCATAGAGGAAGTAGACGCTGTATCTTTCCACCGTATTGAATCTTTTGAAAGTTATGAAATCTATCCGGCCAATCTTTTCATTACGACAAAGGAACAGACTGTAAAAGCTATCAAGGAAATCCAGGATGACCTCGTAAAGCAAACAGATTACTTTAAGGAAATAGGAGATAACATTAAGGCTCAACGAATTAAGGAACGTGTCGAATACGACATGGAAATGATAAAAGAACTCGGCCACTGCTCTGGGATAGAAAACTACAGCAGGTATTTTGACGGACGGCAACCAGGCCAACGGCCTTATTGCTTGTTAGACTTTTTCCCGAAAGATTATCTGATGGTCATTGACGAAAGTCATGTCAGCATCCCTCAAATCAATGCGATGTATGGCGGCGACCGTGCCAGAAAAAAGAATCTGGTGGAATTCGGCTTCCGGTTACCAGCTGCTTTCGACAACAGACCGTTGAAATTTGAGGAATTCCATTCCCTCATCCATCAAGTCATTTATGTAAGTGCCACCCCGGCGGACTATGAATTGAATGAAGCTGAAGGTGTTGTGGTAGAACAACTTATCCGGCCTACAGGATTACTGGATCCGGAAATAGAAGTCCGTCCCTCCGAAAACCAGATAGATGACCTGATGGATGAAATTCTTTCACGAAGCCATCATAACGAACGCATTCTCGTCACCACTCTTACAAAACGAATGGCCGAGGAACTTACAGAATATTTATTAGAACATGAAGTCAAAGCTGCTTATATCCATAGCGACGTAGCCACTTTGGATCGGGTCAAGATCATGAATGATCTGCGCGCAGGCGTCTATGACGTATTGGTGGGTGTCAATCTGTTACGTGAAGGACTTGATTTACCGGAAGTTTCTCTTGTCGCCATCCTGGATGCTGACAAAGAAGGATTTCTTCGTAGCCATCGCAGTCTGACACAGACTGCCGGCCGCGCAGCCAGAAATGTAAATGGAAAAGTGATCATGTATGCAGATACGATTACTGAAAGCATGCAGAAAACGATAGACGAGACAAATCGACGCAGAACCATTCAGATGAAATACAACGAAGAGCATCATATTGTGCCTCAACAGATCGTAAAAGCCATTAATACGGATCTGCCTATCGGACATTCTGAAAAAGCACTGAATCCAGGCTCAAGCACACAAGCTTATATAGAACCTGCTGAAGCTGCCTTTGCAGCTGATCCGATCATTAAGCGTATGACACGCCCGCAATTGGAAAAGAGTATTGCTGACACAAAATCTCAGATGCAACAGGCGGCCAAAGAACTCAACTTCATTCAGGCAGCCCAATATCGTGACGAAATCATCCGGTTGCAAAAACAACTGGAAATGAAATGAACCTCAAATCCGCAACTAAGCCC
>ENA-UOOK01001699-UOOK01001699.1-fermentation-metagenome-genome-assembly--contig:-NODE-1699-length-28497-cov-32.502285_pt1 | contig 28497 bp, 19 predicted proteins | sample MGYA00245777_ERZ724023 | MGnify/ENA primary metagenome ERZ724023 (study PRJEB28704, sample SAMN03018312) | fermentation metagenome | biome: anthropogenic terrestrial biome; feature: soil... | reverse complement strand
TTCGTTTTAAAAAAGCGATATCCAGTAGAAAAAATTTCATATGAATTAATTACCATTGTTCCCACTTAAAAGAAAAAAACTATATCCGAAAATATAGTATTTTAGTAATTAGTAATACGTTTTATTCTTTATTTCTTGGTACATCCGTTAACTTTGTACCTTTATAGAGGAAGTAGAGTGGACCTTGATATGCACCACTACTATTAACTTTTCCTAATCTTGTATAGAGTTCTCTTGCAAGTGGTGATAAATACCATAATTGTCCTTCAAATAAAACTTGTCTACTACTTGCGACAATTGCTGTAACGGACGGGTTATCAACAAAATGAATGATATCACCATCTTTTAATCCTCTTGAGTAAAAATCAAATGTTTCACTCATTTTTCTCTTTGTACCATTACTCGCTAAACAAGACTCGACATTATCCCCTTTTAATTCTAATTCTGCCTCATCTCCTAATAGTTCTTTAATATCCACTAAAATCTCATACGCTTTCTCTGGTGGTATATTGAAGAATTCACGATTAGCAGCAATTCTTAAATCTGTAATTCGATCAATAGAACGGTGGATCATACTTTCTGCTTCATTATATTTAACGGTTTTTAGTGTCGCATAAATTTCATAAGGTAGCGGAACCGCTGTATTGTAAAGTTCTTTTCCTCTAACTTCTGGTTCTCTCTTACTTTTTCCTATTTTTACCCAGTTTTCTTTAAAACTTGGGTTTGTTAGTACATAAACGTAACCTTTCTCACTCATAATAATCTCCTCTTTAATGTCATTGTTAAAGACATTATATCAAATATATTAACGAATTATTATTTATGTTTTAATTAAGTTTGTTTTTATAAAATACTTTCCATTCTCCTTTTAGCTAATTGATAATATTTTTCTTCTTTTTCAATTCCAATATATTTACGTTTTAGTTTTTTAGCAATATAGCAGGTTGTTCCACTCCCCAAGAACGGATCAAGTACTACATCAAATTCTTTAGACGAGGCAAGTATTATTCTTTCAAGTAAAGCTTCGGGTTTTTGAGTTGGATGATACCCAAATTGTTTTTCACTTAATTGGACTGCAGGAATTAGCCAAACATCTTCCATTTCAGTGTTATGAACATTAAACATTGCTTCATAGTCAAAAAAGTGTTTAGTGCCTTTCTTCGCCCAAATAATAAACTCATAAGAAAATCTCAATTTGTTCTTATAGATTAATGGTGGTGGATCACTTTTATGCCATATCACGATATTAATAATCTTAAACCCAATTTTCTTCATCTCACGTTCAACATCAAAAACATTGTGATGGGTACCTGATACCCAAATTGAACCACTTTCTTTTAGCAGTCTATAACACTCTTTTAACCAGTTATAAGTAAATAAATTGGTATTCATGTAATTAGTTTTTTTATCCCATTCACCTTTATTTACTGAAACCACTTTACCACTATTAATACTTTTACCCCCATTTGATAAAAAATAGGGTGGGTCAGCAAATATCAAATCAATTGATTCATTATTTAACTCTTTCATCACTTCAATACAATCACCTAAATATAGCATAAAAAAATCACTCCTTGTTTAATAACTAACAAGGAGTGACAAATATTACTTTATTATTTAATAATTTGGGTTAAAATACCATTTTCTAAATCATCAATATTATACATATGTTCTAATACATCAAACGTTTCTTCTAAATTTTTCTTAGCAGAATTCCATCCAATACCATCTGTAAACCAAACAAATTCAAAATTAGGAATATCTTTGGACTCTTGAGCTAACATCTTATAACTTCTTGATGTCTCATTTAATTTAGAACCGCCTCCTGAATAAAAGTTTACTTCTATCGCGTAAACCTTCTGTTCGGTTTTTATCACAAAATCAAATCTTTTTTCCGCTTTACTTTCATCCAATGATTCAAGGGTTAGTTCAATGCCGAATAATTCTTTAATTTTTGATGTTTTCATTTCTTTAAAATAAGTAACATCTTTTATAAAGCCGGCATCCAAAATAAATGCTTCCACAATATTTTCCATGGCTGTACCGGTTCTATTTTTTCTTGCGTTGGTATCGAGCCCTACCTCAACACCTTTTACATAGTCTGTTAAGTCCGAAATGATATGGTTGGAGAGCAAATCAAATAAACCCGTTTTATGCATAAAATCAACATATTCATCAATAGAAAAATTTTGGTTAAAGAAGTCAAAATTTTTGTCTTTTCCTTTATCAATAATTTTAATTTCTTTGTCTCTTTTCGCTAGTAGTATAGGAACAACCTTTAATACTTCAGGGTATTTAGATACTAATGTTCTAAATTCATTTTCAATATCTTTAGAATTGATTAGAGAATTTAATAAATGTAATTCGATTTTAATGGAATCAACGTTCCTATATACTTTAGGAAAATCTACATAATAAGTCCAATCGGCTATACTATCTTTAAATTTAATAATCCATTCATTAAAGTTTCTTTTCATTATCCATACTCTCCCTTAATCCATTATACCGTTTTTCTGTTAATTCTAAATACTCTTTTTCTAAGTCAATACCTATATATCTTCTATTATGTATATAAGAGGCTATACCTGTAGTTCCACTTCCATTAAATGGATCTAAAACTAAATCATTTTCTTTAGTTGATGCTAGGATAATTCTTTCTAATAAGGCAAGTGGCTTTTGTGTAGGATGTTTTCCATATTTCTTTTCTCTTTTAGGAGTTAAAGAAAACTCCCAAACATCCTTCATTTGTTTACCACCATTAATATATTTCATATCTTGATAATTAAAAAGGTGTTTGCCTTTTTTAGTATTTGTTAATTGCTTTCTAGCCCACAAAACTGTTTCCGTCGAGTGTGTAAATGCTCTAGTGGATATGTTTGGTGGTGGGTTTGTTTTACGCCATGTAATATTATTAATGATGCTAAATCCTTCTAGTTCCAGGGCAACCCCAACAAAATAAATATTATGAAATGTTCCACTAATCCAAATAGTACCGTCATCCTTAAGTACTTCTCTACACAACTTAATCCACTTTCGATTATAAGCTAATTTCTTTTCAGTGGACATCCCCATATCCCAACTAGCCTTATTTACTGACACCATTTTCCCTGACTGAACTGAAATTCCCCCATTGGAAAGAAAATACGGTGGATCAGCGAAAATCATATCAACTGAGTTTTTAGGAATTTTTTTTAACAAAGAACAAGCATCTCCCAATAACAAGGTAAATCCTTCATCTTTTATATAAAAATGTTTCTTAGGTATATTTATTTTCATAATAGCCTCTAATAATTCGTAATTATGACTTCTTCAACACTACCTCTACCAGACCCTTTTGAATTTATAGCACGTCTTGCTTCTATGACTTGAATATTAAATCCTTTATAGAGCTCTTGTATAAAAGGGGTGTTGTGATTGCTGAGCATCACAAAAACACCTTTTTTATCTAAATTACGGTAAACTTCAGCTAACCGTTTTTGTTCATCTTTTCCAAAATTATCTTTTGTATAAGTTGTGAAATTGCTTTGTTCATCGAATGTATCATAAGGAGGATCAAAATAAACAAAATCATCTGTTTTAGCCGTTTGTACAGCTTTTTCAAAATCCGTTTGAAGAATTGATATATCTGAATTGATTAAGTACTCATGTAAATCATTAAATAAATCTTGATTATAAGCTTTTACTACTTCTTTTTTCCCGGAAGGCACATTAAAGTATCCCTTGGAATTTACTCTATATAATCCGTTAAAACAAGCTTTATTTAAATAAATCATTCTAGCAGCACGTATATAGATTGGTAAAGATAAAAAGTTTTCAGTTCTATCCATTTCTCTTACTTGATAATAATACGTTTCACTATGATTGTTTTCATGTTTTAATATTTCTTCAATCATTAACGTATAATCATTACTATCTTGAAAACACTTAAAAGCAGATATTAACTCATCATTTGAATCATTAATAACTGCTTTATGAGGGACTAAACTAAAAAACAGTGCGCCACCACCCAAAAAAGGTTCATAATAAGTGTTAAACTTCTCAGGTAACAAAGGTTTAATCTTATCTAAGATTTGAGTTTTACCTCCAGCCCACTTAACAAAGGGTTTAATTTTATATTCTCTATATTTAATATTCTCTAATGGGAAATTGAATAAATCCGATAAAGGGGTTTCCAAAGCAAAACTAAGCTTTGAAATCGTCTCTAAAGTTGGATTGATTTGTCCATTTTCTATTCTTGAAATTTGTTCTCTAACAATTCCCGTTTGTTCAGATAATCTAATTTGAGAAATACCCATACTTTCCCTAATACTTCTTAATCTATTTCCAAATAATTCTAGTAGCATAATATCACCAAATATATTTTAACATAATGTGTATTAAAATACACACACTATATTAACTTTTATATTGTTTTATTTTCTATTATAACCGTTATCTACATTTTCCCAATATCAACTATTTATTCATACCTTTTTTTATCAAAAAATGATACAAAGCGCTTAATTTACCAATAAAACAGTGTTTTTATATCAACTATCTAGTGATTTTAAAAATAGTATTTGTTTAAAAAATATTTCCATATTTTGTTATGTGCAGAACTTTATTATCTAATTACACTCATTATGAATAAGAACTAAACAAAAAAGACTAATCCGTTTTTTCAATAGTATTGAATATCAAATCTGTAAGTTCATTTAAATCAAAAATCTTCGCTGTTTCTAATTTTCCTATTGCTAAATAAAAATGGTTCGAAGACTTTGGTATTAAATTTTCATCCCCTAAAATAATTCTGAATTCGTTTTGGGCGGCATATTCACTTGTTTTATGAAAAAAAGTATCATATCTATCTGTTCGAAGTATAAGTTTTAAATCTTTTTCATCAGTTTTACTAATGTCTTGATCATATTTCATTTTTGACATATAAGGTTTTACTTCAAGTTTTATGCTGCTTTTTTCAACCTTACTGCAAAATTCATCTTTAGACATCACTAAAAGAGTACTTCCCCATTGTTTCATCTCATTAATAAAAGTATCACTTAAACAATATTTATTATTACCAAGACTTTTAATATTAGATGAGTCAATTTCAGAACAACAAAAAATAGGGGTTTTTCCTGATTTCATTGATGATATATTTACTTCTTCAATATTTAAATGCTTAATTAAATCTATAGTAGGATCACTAATCCTAGATAATTCACTCGGATTTATTCTTATTTTTCCCTCTCTAGTATCAAATCCTTTATTATTCTCTTGTTTTCGAAAATACTCAGCTTGGTTAAAATAAACAATTCCCTCTTTTAGTTCTCTTAAATGTTCTAACTTACCAAATTTGATTAAAACATTAGGGTATTCTATATTATTTATAACCATGTTTTTTCCCGATTAAAATCCAACACAATTTAATCATATTTATACCTCTAAATATACATGTATTTTCTTGTTTTATTCTCATTTTAGATGTTTTATTGTTTTCCATTATAACCGTTAAAAGTTTAAATACCTAAGAAGCATCATTAATAATAACAACCATATCTAGAAGTAAATAATTAGGTTAATGTAGCTTTTAATACTCAAATAAACTTCTGGAGATAAATTTATAATACCTTAACAATAATATTCTTAATCTTTTATAATAGGATAACTTTTATTAAATTACTTGTTTTCAATAATTTTATTGTTCAATTTATGCATTACTACTTAAATATATTTTATTTTAATTTTATCATGTTTTATTTGATTATTGTGATCAATTTTAAAAACTGCTATTTGTATAAAAAATACTTTATTCGAAAATATAGTATTTTAGTAATTAGTAATTTGTTTTATTCTTAATTGATTTATATTCAGAAAATAAATTTAGACAAACTTCTCTATCTAGTTCAATTACTCTTTCTTTAAATCCTGTTTTCTGCATCTCATAAAATATATGATCTCTAAAGCCAATCTCTTCGGCATCATTAATATTACAGCCATAATAGATTTTATCTATATTGGCCCATAATATCGCACCCAAACACATTGGACAAGGTTCACTCGTAGTGTAAGTCTCACAACTACTTAAATTAAAAGTATTAAGTTTCTTAGAAGCTTTTCTAATTGCCTGTATTTCCCCATGACAGGTAGGATCATTATTTAAAACAACTTGATTATGTCCTCTACCAATAATCTTATTATCTTTTACTACTACAGCTCCAAAAGGACCACCATGATTATTATGAATTCCTTTTTGAGCTTCTTTGATAGCTTCTTTCATAAATTTATTCATGTATTTAACCCCCACTATTATTATACCAATTTTATAGTTCATCGAACATATATTTTTCTACCCATTTGATATTTTATACAATTAGAATGACTACTCAATCACAGTTTATTGTATAAATTATTATGTTAATTATACATAGTTCAAAAAGTAAGGTAAACATGATATAATTATGACTAAATATAACATTCCAAACTTAAGGAGGAATTATGAAGCATTTTAAAAACCTAATTTGGGTTGTTTTATTATTGTTTACACTATCTGCGTGTGACAATAATAAATTAACCTATGATATTTCTATCAACAACGATTTATCCACCAATTATTTTGTGGGTGATACACTAGATTTAAAACAATACTTTATCATCTCTGATTCAGATGGTAATAACATTGAAGTCACCGACTCAATGATTGACTCATCAACAATCAATATGAACCAAGTGGGTCAATATAAAGTAACACTTACGTATCAAGGAGTAATAAAAGAGATTACAATTAAAGTTAGTAAAGAAACACTAACCTATAGTATTCAAGTTAATGATAGTAAATCTACTACCATTAATTTAAATGATTCATCTATTGATTTTAAAGATTATTTCATTATTACCGATTCAAAAGGTAATAATGTAACTATTTTAGATTCAATGATTGTGGATACTTTAGTGGATTTAACTAAACAAGGCTCTTATCCTTTATATATTCAATTTGAAGGTTTAGTTGAAGAAATCATTCTAAATGTAATAGATGATACCCCGTTAACCTATACCATTTCAATTAATGAAAGTAAGTCTACTTCCATCAATCTAAATGATTCATCGGTTGATTTAAAAGATTATTTTATAATTAAAGATTCAAACGGATTAGACATTGAAGTTTTAGAATCAATGATTGATGATTCAAGTGTTGATCTATCTACACCAGGTTCTTATTCTATCAGCATCCAATATCAAAATTTAACCAAAGAACTGGTTATTCACGTAGTAGATAATACTCCACCTATTACTTATAAAATCAGTGTGAATGAATCATTACCTAAAGAATTTACTTTAGGTGTAACCACTATTGATTTTAAATCTTATTTCATCATTTATGATTCAAAAGGTAACACTTTTAAAGTATTGGATGACATGTTAGATTTATCAAATGTTACATTAAATAAGGTTGGTATTTTCACCGTAAGTATCACTTATAAAGGTATTATAAAAAATATTACATTCACAATAACTGCCCCTGATAAAATGGTTGCTTCTGATTTATTCATTAGTGAATATTCAGAAGGTAGTAGCTACAATAAATATATTGAGCTATTTAACGGGACTGGTTATGATCTTGATTTATCAAACTATGTTTTAAAGCTCTTTAACAATTCTATAGTACCCGCCCAATATGAGTTCAAATTGACAGGCACACTAAAAGATGGAGATACTTTAATTGTTTATAATGGTGCAGCTAACGCCACTATTAAAAACAGTAACGGGATTAGTAACCAAGTCATATCATTTAACGGAAATGATCCTATTGGATTATTCAAAAATGATGTTTTAATCGATATTGTTGGTGATATAAACCAACAAGTTTCAGAAGGCTTTGAGGCAGGCGGGGTACCACTTGCCACCAAAGATAACACAATCATTCGTAAATCCAATGTCTTTGGTCCTAATAATACTTGGAGTCCAAGTGAGTGGGAAGTATTAGGCTTTGAGGTTTATGATAATATGAATAAACATACAATGGATTATTATCAAGCCCCAGAAATCGTTATTCCAGTTGATAGAACCCCTGATTTATTTATTTCTGAATACTTTGAAGGGAACGGAACTTATAAAGATTCCAAGTATATCGAAATCTATAACGGTTTAGGTCAAGATGTTAACTTAGAAAGTTATGCTTTAGAGTTATACGCAAGTGGGTTAATTGAACCTAAGTTCATTCAACCTTTAAGTGGCACATTAAAAGATAAAGAAGTTTTTATAGTTTATGCGCCTTATTCAGTAGATGAAATTAAACAAGCTGGACACTTATCTAGTGAGGTCGCTTACTTTAATGGTAGACATGCAGTATCTCTAACTAAAAACGGAGAGATTATTGACTTGATTGGGGTTATTGGGGAATACCCGCCTGATGCTGAAGGCTGGTGGGTTAATGATATTATTGGCACCGCCAATAATACGCTAATAAGAGATTATTCAGTAGATTCTCCTTCTTCCACATGGATTATTAGTGAATGGTATGTTTGTTATGAAAACTACTTATATGATATAGGTCAGCATAATATTTCGTATGAAGATGAAGTAATCGAAGACTTCGATATTTTATTTAATCATATTAAAAATCTCGAATTAGATTCTAAAGGTACCGCAACAAGTACCTCTCAAGTCACCATTAGAGGAACTATCTATATGGATGTAAAGAGTGAAACGACTCTAGTATACATTACAGATGGTAAGAATTTTATCAAGTTACATGGTGATAAAATTCATAATTATACTACCCCAAATCAAGTTTATGAGGTGGTTGGTTATTATAAATCTTATTTATACCAACCAACCTTTGAAGTCGTTACTCCTTCTACTGACATAACTGTTTTAAGAGACGAAACCCCTATTACAAACATTACCAGTAAAGAAGTTACTTTAGAAGAGATTTTAACAATGAAAAAAGAAAACTTTGTTTCTAACATTAATAATGGTTATCTACAATCCATGTTACATGTAAAAGGTTATCTACAACTTGATACCCATAATTCAAATAAGTGGGATTATGCGCTAACTATAAATGAAACTTATGCAAAGAATGATACACAGTATATTAATAATGCCCTTTATTTTAAAAATGAAGTCGGTGAACTCGAAAATATCTTAATCGACTATGAAGTCGATTTAGAATTTGAAAACATCGAGGTTGATATATTTGGGGTTATTTATGATTGGAACCCAAACCGTAAAAACTGGAGACTTTATGTTTCTGATACCTTAACATTTGATTTTCTTACAACTTAATAAAAAGTAGTATCTATTTTTCTATTTTTCAAACGGTGAATAAACGACTTTTTTAAAGATTAAATCTTAAAAAGAGTCGTTTTTATTTTAGACCATGATATTTTAGTAAAAATATTCACATTTAAAAGAATAAAAAAGCATTTCATCCATTTAAGATTGAAATGCTTCATTATTTATATAATTACATTTTTGTCTATAAAGTGATTATGATGCAGAAATAATATTTGCTTTAGCAACAACCATATCTAATAATAGAACATCACTGGCAGTTATACCATCTAATTGTCTAACAGCAAAAGTAAATGGTGAATTGTTGGCTGTAACAAAATCTACATCAAAATATAACTTAACTGTTTCTCCTGGTTGAATAGTAACATGTCTAGTTGTTGCGTGGGAACCACTTAAGCTTCCAACATACAATTCTACTGTCACATCTAAAGTTGAGTGATTGTTTGTAAACATTACATATATCCTTTGGTTTCCTTGAGTTGCTGTTGAAAGGTTTGATGAGGCAATATTATTAATTTTATTCCCCTCATTGTAATCACTCTTGACGGTAAATCTATAACCATCAAGCCCGACAAAATCGGGGTTCAGCTCAACATCTGAATCTTCAATTAGAACCTTATCCTTTGTATCATAGTCATAGAATTTTCCGTCTTGTATGACTCCATAACCATCTTGACGGTATCTAAAATATGACATCCCTTCAAATGGAAAACCTAATCCACTTACATCTTCAAATATCGTTGTTATTTTCACATTTTCACTAGGCATCATATAAGGGCCATATTCAATTTCATTAATTACATCAACTCGAGTAGTACCTAGAGAATTTGTAATGTCCCATCCAATAACCATCTTACCTGTTGGCATAGGATCGGCTACTAACAATATTATTTGACCGGCTAACATATTATATTGTAACTCCTCACCAACTAAGACCCCTGAACTGTTACCTTTGATAGATGCCCCAACTAGACTAAGTGTAAATTTATCTGTCCCCGCATCAATAAACTCAGCAGTTAGCATAATATTATCTGTTACTTCAAAAGTATAAGGGTTATCTGTAGAAACTACGACGCCATCAATAGTCCACCCTATAAATTCTTTTCCTTCAGGAACTGTAGCGGTTACTGTTGCTGAAGATCCCATTTCATAGTCGCCTCCACCAGTACCATTAACGACGGAAACATTATAGAGTTGTACAAATTCAGCAGTCAGCTTGATATTGTCTGTTACTTCAATAGTATAAGGGTTATCTGTGGATACTACAACGCCATCAACAGTCCACTGTTTAAATACTTTTCCTTCTGGAATTGTAGCGGTTACTGTGGTTGAAGAACCGACTTCAAAGTCGCCTCCACCAGTACCGTTAACAGCAGAAACATGATAAACCGGTGTCGTATATCCAATAACATTGTTGTAAAACATTTGAATCATGATGTTATGGTCATAGACAATACTCGTATTGGTTGGTGTGCCTATATTGTCATTGATCGGTTTAATAATACTGAAGTATACTTCATCAGCCTCAGCACGAGGAATTATAAGTTCAATTAGTCTAGTAGTGTTCCCTTCAATTACTAAATCGTAAGATACTTTATTTGGATCTAAATGAGGATTTTCAACATTTCCAATATTGAACTTAAATGTCCCAAGATTTGCATTTGTATTAGTAACTCTAAAATAGACAACTAGTTCTGGGTTTGCTGGGTCAAATGTAGGTAAATTCGCTAGTTTAGCAGATATATAAGGTAACCCGCCTTTTGTGAAATCAAAAAATGTTGAACGGGTAATAATACTTGTTATACCATAATCGTTGTTTACATTTCGACGTCCGCCCCAAACACCAGAGGTTAAAGTTGCATTTTGATAAGTATCTGCGAGTCCTGGTCCAGGTAAATAAGCTTCATTTCTAATGCCTGTTCCTGCAGGAAAATCTGGTTGCTCAGGATAACGAGAGACTAATCTAACATATTCTCCACCCGCAACACTAAATTGTGGATCTCCACTTGGATAAGTATCTGCCGTTTGGTAAACCAAATCCAATACGACAAAATCTGTTGATTCACCTGTTAAGTCTTCACGAATAGCGATTCCAAAACTTGGATTATGAAATCCAATCGGGGCTAAAAACATTACTGTTTTAGCTTCTCCTGGTTGAATCGTAACTACACCTGATGAAGCAACAGTTGAATACTGGATTGCATAGAACTCTACGCTAATAGGAAGTGTAGCATGATTATTTTTTATAATAGTTTTTACAAGTTGTGAACCATATCTCAATGTAGAAAATCCCTGGTTACTTGTAAAGTTTTCAACTTTATAACCTACGTCACCAGCAAGAGTATTTGCTTTAAACTGTAGTCTATATCCATTCATCCCTTCTAAATCAGGATCAGGTGAAACTTCTCCTTCTACTTGACCAGCAGTAATAGGCGTTCTACTATCTCCAGCACTAACGCTGCCAAATATGATCGAATCCGTATTAGCAAATACACCAATAACAGTTAATGTTTCGCTTGGCATAGTGAATGAATATTCTTCTGCACCTGGTTCACCAACCCGATTATTAGCTTCATTATAATCCCAACCTACAAACATTGTTCCTTCAGGTTTAGAATCAGCTATAACTGTAACATTTTCTCCAGCTTTTAATTGATATTGTAAAGCACCACCTACTAGTACGCCTGTATCATTATCCTTTACAGATGCATTAAAAAGAGTTAGTGTATATTTAAATTCCAATGCATTACTATAAATAATTGAAGTACTAACGCCGTCACTCACGATTGCATACGCTCTAATATTCGTAAAACTATCTTCTGGAATACTTCTTAAAAACTCATTTGTTTCTGGGTGAATAGAATTAGATTGCATCACAGTAACTTCTGGATCATCTAGAAGTAAAGTCTTATTGATCTTACTTGCTATAAAACCAGTTTCAAAAAGTTCATAACCAACTGGTAAATAAAATTGTCCTAAATATGAGTTATATCCTTCTCTAATACCAGTTACATCTACTACTGTAACTAAAGGTTCTTCAACACCACCAGTTTTTTCTACTACTGTTCTGTTGGTTAATGCTGTAAACGAATATGAAGAGTCATAACTTACAACAACACCATTTTCTTCCCAATGTGTGAAATCAACTAAATCAGTTTTAAGTGTTACGATATTATTGTATGGGTAACTTTCACCATTAATTAAAATAGGTGGAACTGTACCATCAAGTTCATATTGTAATACATATACTTTGCTTTCAGTTATGTTATCAAATACTGCTACATTTCCATTTGCTTCTTTCCATTTGTTACTACTCACAACATATTGTGGTTTACTATAAGAATCAGTATTAGGAAAAGCGGAATAACTTTGTCCGTTAGTTACGAAATCTGTTTTAATAACTTTTCCATTTGAATCCATAAATACTACTGCATGGGCAGAATTATCAGCAGGTTCAAACACTGCAGTAAGTTGTAAATTAGAAATAACAGTAAATTGAGTATTAAATTCTAAATCTTTTCTAACTATATCATTTACAATCCAAAAGGCAAAATTATGCCCTGCTGGAATATCTTCAGATGCAATTGCAGTAATTTTATTACCATATACCTGATCTTTTATAACTGTCACGGAATTTGCTGCATCTTTTACAACTATTGTTACTTCTACATCATGATTAACATCAGTATATGCTTGTACAACTAAAGATGCACTCGTAATTCCAAAAAATATGAGAAAAACTGTGGAAAATACACTTAATATTTTTTTCATGACATGTCTGGGTCCTTCCATATATCTTCAAAGTATCCAGCTCCATCTCCAGAAGCAGCAATACTTTCCTTCAGTGTAAACTCAACTATTTCTATAATTGGTTCTTCATAAGTCAGTTTTTTATCCATTTTCAATCCTCCTAGATTTATTTTATGGTTTCCTTACTCCGTATTTTTTTTATTAATGTAACCTAATTTTAAAAACTGTTACATTTAGAGTTATTAACAATAAACATTTATTGATTCATTAAGTAAAGTTTTATATGATTGATTCGTAATTAATTAGTTTAACAATCTTAGTAATATTTACTTCATGAACAAATTCGACTGTTGCTTTCTCATCTTTTTAGACAGATGTAAACACAAAATTAGTAAAAATGACTAATGAAAATATTCATGCTTTTTTCATATCATTTTCCTCCAAAATCATAAATTCATCATACAAACATCGTATATGAATTGATTAAAGAAACATTACATTTTTCATTTAAAGCTCAACTGTTTCGAAATATATTACCCTTAAGTTTTCTTATTCCTCATTTATTATCCTCCCTTTTATTTGTAGTCCTTTTAGTTTAAAAACCGAACATATTGATAATGATTTCAATATATAAAATCTTGATTATCGGTTGTTTTTAACAAAAGTACTTACTAAATTTCTCCTCTTCGATCAGGGTTATCAGTTAATTCTACCCATTCTAATTCCACATTTGTTGTTATTTTGACACAATCAATTATTGGACCAGCAGTTGTCCCACCAGCTAATTCATTGGCAAGAACGGTTAACGTTAAAACATTTTCTCCTTCTTTTAAGGCTGCAGTTGTCGCAATAGTTTTATCATAGAAAACCATCTCGCTCAATGAAGGTGAATTACTTGCTATCGTCATATTTCCATATTCTATTTCTTGACCATTAAGATTAACAGAAAATGAAGAGGAATTGAAAGTAAGCTCACCCATTTCCGAACCTAGTCTTAAAACTATAGTTGCTCCAGTTGTAGCTTTTGAAGCAGTGAAGACAAATTTCAGTTGAACGCCTTCTTTATGTGTAAAGGCAATAAAATACCCATTACTCCAACCAGCTTCTTTTTGTGTTTCTGTCCCGTCGCCATAAATAACGTCAACACCACTAGCTTCATTTGAATGACCTCCGCCTTTAACATCTGATAGATCTACATATTCAGCTTCCATTACATAAGTTTGAATTTTTCCTTGTTTTGAGTCATCATCATTATTATTTGATGGACCACATGCTACCAAGCTGGTAGTTATAATTAGGGCACTAATTATATACAATACTTTAGTTATAAAATTTTTCATGTTTTCTCCTTATTTTTATTTGTAAAGTGTTGAGGAATACGGTTTTAAATTAAGTTCCCATATTCCAACTACTTTACTTATTTATTTTGTGTTTCTATTACATTTTCTTCTTAACGATAATTGTCCCGCCAACAATAACAATTACTACAATGACTGATACAACACTTGTGATTATCACACCTGTATAATTTGCCTTTGGCGCAGGTTCAATAATATCTGCATTAGCAACATATAGAGTTAACTCAGTTTCATCACCTTCAAAACCTGTTGCATTTGCAAGAACTGTAAACTTATACACTCCTGCTTTAGTTGGGGTACCTGTAATTGTTCCATTTTCGCTTAATGTCAAACCTTCGGGTAACAAACTTCCTTCTTTAATACTATACGTAGTAACAGCTGCTCCTTGTGCCGCATCAACAGTCGTATAATACTGTTGGTCTTCTTTTCCGTCAGGTAATATAATTTCATTAAATGCTAAGCCAATGGTAATTTTATATTCTGCTTCAACCGGTTCACAATAATCCGCTGATGCAATAATAATAAAGGTTGCATCTGTAATAGCTTTTAGTGGAGTACCTACAATCGTTCCACTTTCAGTAAGAGTCAATCCTTGAGGTAAGCTCAGTGGATCCTTAAGTAAATATGTAACCTGTTGGGTACTATTAACTGGCACCACTTTATCGATAAATGCTGTTCCAATTTTACCCGTTGCTAGGGTTTTACCAAAAAACTCTAAATCAATAAACACAGTTATATTAAAAGTTAATTCAGTATCTTTATATCCCAATGCACTCGCAACAACAGTGAACGGATAATCAATACATTCCTTTAAAGGGATTCCACTGATAGTACCATCTAATGAGAGTGTAAGACCCTCTGGAAGTTTACTTGCATTTTTCAACGAATAAGTAATTTTAGGGAAATTTTCTATTTCTTCAGGAGTTGCTCCATGTTTATAAATTTCTGCATTAGCCACTGAAACATGATAATCATTTCCTATGGTAGATGAATCTAACTTTGAATCCATTTGATAAATAATTGAACCACTTAAATTAACGATGCTAACCATATACGAAGCTTCAACCACATAACTACCATAAGATGCTTCTATAACAAAAGAGAAAGAGTTGATTTCATCTATAGGTGTTCCTGTTAACATACCATTTTCACTTAAAGTAAGACCGTTAGGTAATTGATACCCTTCTTTGATTGCATACTTAATATCTGAATCATCTGGTACAACTGAACTTTCTAAAAAAGCATCAGGGTTAATGGTTGCTGTACCAAGATTAACTGAGTACGAACCTCCGACAACACCAAAAGGAAGTGCTCCACCAACATATTCTTTTATGGGTGCAGGTGGAGTGGCATAACCAGTGTTCATCGCCATACTATTTACTTGTGTATACAAAATATTATGAACTGCATTTCTAAGTGCTGTTCTTGTGGTTGCAGAATCAATTTGATTTAACCATCCATTATCGGTCAATGAATTACCTAAAGATAAATCACCACCAGCACGAATCATTTGATCCACATAGGAATAGGAACCGATATAACTATCAGTAACAACCGAACCCACAAAACCCCACTCCTTACGTAACACATTGGTTAATAATCCATAGTGTCCGCCTACCCAAGTAGGACCTAAACGATTTAACGCACTCATTATTCCAGTTGTTTTTCCTTCTTTTACAGAAATCTCAAATGGTTTAAAATAAATTTCACGCATGCTTTGCTCATTTGCCCAAGTAAGTATTCTAACACGATCTGCTTCTTGATCATTTACCGCTAAGTGTTTTAAGAAAGTAAACACACCTTTTTCCATTGCACCTTTGATAATTTGAGAAGCCATTTTTCCACCAACAAGACCATCTTCAGAAAAATAATCCGCATTTCTACCACCGAAAGGTGAACGATGTGTATTTACAGCTGGTGCATACCAACCAGGGAATCTTGATTTATCAATACCCGTACCAAATAATGCCTCATTACCAATGGCAATACCTTTACGATAAGCAAGTTCCTCATTGTGTGTACTAGCTGTTACAACATCACTAGCAAAAAATGCATATATTTGGCCTTCCATCCCCTTAAATAGACTCATATAACCAGCAGGTTGGCCCGCATTAATGACTTGTGTAATCCCTAACTCTGGTAAGTTAATACCTGAGTTGTAACTTCCATATCCTACAAGTCGTTTCATAGTGTCGAAAGACAACTGATTTAAAAATGTATCCCAAAGAGGATCGTTATAATCTGCTCCAATTAAATCAGCATATTTTACATCACCTTGGTCATTCCCATACGGCGCAGGCATCTGATCTTCTGCAATATACCAAGGTTGACCTACATCAGATGGTTTATTGCCCGAAGTCCAAGCATTAATACTCGAAATCAGTTCAGGTGTTGCCGTAATTCTCAATGAAGTAGTTGGAAAAGTTCCAGCAAAATCACTGCGGGACATGTATTTTTCATTTTGCCCGCCGTTTTCTACTGAATTGGTAAGATAATTACTAACATCGTCAAATTGATTAACTACAGGAGTGCCTGTTGTATCATCATTTTGACATTTGATCCCAGGACTAGCTACACTATAAGTCACTGATTCTATCACAGCATGAGCATCATTCATTATCTTTATTTCATAATTGCCAGCTTCCAATTCATAACCTTTAAAGCCATTACTATTGGCATCATCAAAATCATAAGAAGCCATCTCTCTCACTTTAAGTGAAACTGTAACTATTTCTGATTCACCGGGTTCTAATAATTTTGTTTTTGTAAATCCACCTAATACAACACTAGATTTTTCAATTGCAGTCTCACTGTTATTAGGATTATAAGGTGCTGTATAGAAAAGTTGTACAGTTTCTTTGCCTGCTACATCCCCTGTATTCGTCACTTTTATAGACATTGTGATTACGTCACTTTCAGTGATCAATACTCCGTCAGCAAGATTGGTTGACACAATTTCTTGATTAAAAGTTGTATAGGATAAACCGTATCCAAATGGATATACGACATGAGCTTCATACCAATTATTCCATTGCGTGGTTGTTGTACCATTAATATGTGGTGCATTTGCGGTTCCGTCTGTTAAGTAACTAAAGTCACCTTCAGTATATCCACGTGTTTCATAATATCTATAACCACTATAAATACCTTCTTTGTATATAACATATTTACTACTTATGTTGCTATATTGGTTACCTGCTGATTCACGATTATCCGAAAAATTTTGCCATGTTGGGTCCATCTTAAAATCTCTGGCCCAAGTATCTACGGTCTTACCAGATGGATTTACTTCACCGTTTAAAATACGTCCAAGTGCCATAATACCCGTTTTACCAGGATAACCCATCCATATAGCACCTTTAATATTCTTATGATAACCATAATGACCTGGATCATCTAAAAATCCTGTTTCAAATTGAGACGGTGTATTAAATACCACAATCACTTTATTAAAATTATCACCAACATGTTTAAGTAATTCAGCTTCGTTTGCATCAAGTTGCAAATAATGGTCAGTCATACTACGTGCGCCTGGAACCAGTTGTCCTCGACCACCAGACGTGTAATTTAAACCATTCCATTCCATGGTACGAGGCATATCCCACCCTTCACCACTTGAACGAGAAAAAACAACGATGGCTGCATCATTATACTCTTGATAACTGTTTTTGACATTATCAGTGTACATATTTAGTGGCGTTTCTCCAGTTTTATATCCAAACACTCTACTTCCATTAGTTGGTTGTGCACCTCTGCCTTCTCCAGATGCAGTATTATTGTTATAAAAGTTAACTAACGTAGGGTTGATTTGAAAACCTGCCCCCTGCAATGATTGTTGCAAAGTAGTCATATTTCCTCGTAAATGGACATAGTTACTTGATAAACCATATAGTATTGAGGCACTACTTTTACCAAATATACTAATGTTAGCTCCTTCACCTAAAGGAAGCGAATTATCTTCATTTTTCAGAAGAACAAACCCTTCTTCACTAATTTCTTCATTAAGAGCATCAGCTGCTTCTAACGCTTCTTCTTTAGATTTGTAATCAGGTGTATAATAATTACCAAATTCATTTGGCTTTGGAGCAACATACCCCTCAGCGTTTATACTGTTAGAAAAGACTGGAATCAATATTCCAATACTTAAAAGAAGTACAAATATTTTTTTTATATATCTATTGTATTTTCTTAGATGTTTTTTCATTTTTTTCTCCTTGAATTATCATGTAAAACCATTAAGGTTTTGCAATAATTTCCGATTCTTCAACACCTATCTTATTATTAAATAACATTTGTATGATGATGTTATGATCGTAATTTCCGCCATTTGTTGCTGCTCCAGAGAAGTCATTAATCGGTTTAATTATACTGAAGAATACTTCATCCGCTTCCGCACGTGGAATAGTGATTCCAAATAATCTAGAACTATTTCCCTCTATCACTAAATCATAAGATACCTTATTTGAATCGAGGTGAGGGTTTTCAACAGTACCAATATTAAACTTGAATGTTCCCTCATTCTGGTTCGTATTGATAACTCTAAAATATATTGTTATTTCTGGATTTTCTGAGTCGAATTTAGGTAAATTCGCTAGTTTAGCAGATATGTAAGGTAACCCGCCTTTTGTGAAATCAAAATATGCTGAACGGGTAATAATACTTGTTATACCATAATCGTTATTTACATTTCTGCGTCCACCAAAAGGAATTCCGGTTGCTTTTGTTGCATTTTCATAAGTGTTTGTAACCCCAGGCCCTGGTAAATAAGCATCATTTCTAATGCCTGTTCCTGCAGGAAAGTCTGGTGCACTTGGGTGACGAGATACCAACTTAACGTATTCCCCATCTACTACTCTAAATTGGGGGTCTCCACTTGGATAAGTATCTGCTGTTTGGAAAACAACATCCAAAAGAACCTTATCTGTTGATGCACCTGTTAAGCTCTCACGAAGAGCAAATCCAAAACTTGGATTATGGAAACCAACTGAAGCCACGAATAACACTGTTTTAGTTTCACCAGGTTCAATCGTAACTACGCCTGTTCCATTAACCGTAGAATACATTGTCGTATAAAGTTCTACACTAATTGGTAGAGTATCATGATTATTTTTAAATATAGTTTTTACTGTTTGTGAACCAAATCTCAAAGTAGAAAATCCTTGATTGTTTGTAAAGTTTTCAAGTTTGTACCCTACTTCATTTGCTGCAGCATTTCCTGAAAATTCCAATCGATATCCATTCATCCCCTCTAAATCAGGGTCAGGTGCTACTTCTCCTTCAACATACCCATCAGTAATAACTGATCTACTGGATCCAGCAGTAACGCTGCCAAACACGAGCGGTTTCACTTCAGAAAACACACCGAAAACCGTTAAAGTTTCACTTGGCATAGTGAATGAATATTCTTCTACGCCGAGTTCTCCTACTCTATTTAATGTCATTTCATAATCCCAACCTACAAACATTGTTTCTGGTTTAGCTTGATTAGCTTTTAGCGTCACTTCAGTGTTAAATGGTAAGTCATATTTCATAACATCTCCATTTTCAGTGCCTGTTAATTCTAGTGGTTCCGAATCAGAGAAGGCTGTGTGAACCGTACCATTTACAACATTAAGTGTATAGAGTTTATCTTCACAGATAGCTCTAACTAAAATGTTTCTTGATGGCATTCTAAAGTTGTTACCATTAATCCACAAGTTATCAATTTTATCTAAACTATCCGCATCCAAATACTCCCATTCAACAAACGATAAATGATCACGTTCATATTCATTTACAGCTGCCGTTAAAGTAACCTGGACTCCTGCTTCTGAACTTGTTACATTGGAAGTACCGCCTATAACTGTAATAGTATATTTCGCTTTTGCACTTCCAAATTCATCACCAATAATAAGTGCAATTGAATGGTTTTTATCCCCTGCATTTGCAGTTATTATGGTTTCACCTTTCTTTTTAATAACAACTTTCCCTGAAGAAGCATCTATTTCAGCAACTGATGGTTCACTGCTAGAAAATGACACTGTACTATCTACGGTTCCGGTCTTTCTAACATCAGCCGACAATAGTATAGTCTCTTCAGTTAAATCAACAGATAAAACACCTCCCGTTACCTTCATACCATCATATAAAATCGTAATGGATTTTACTTCATTTACAGGTTTTGGTGGATTTACGATTATCGGTGGTTCTGGATCTTCATTCGAATCAACGCATGCTATCATACCGAAAACCATAACTACCGATAATACTAAACTAATGATCAATCTACTACTTTTTTTCATTTCTTTTTAGTGTAATAAGCACAAATATTAACTTTATAAAAATTTGTACTTAAAACACACCCCTTTCTTTATTTTTTTGATCCCGTATTTTTATTATTTATTCATCAAATTGATTCATTGAGTGATAATTATTCCTACTCATATACAATTTAGGAATATACTTTTGAGTTTATATCTAAAATGATTAAGATCTCATCGGTTTAATTAACTCTTTTTGTATCTTTTTATATTGCTTTCTTATGACATAAACTCCCCAAATAGCAAATATAACTACTAATCCAACATTAATTACAATCACTAAAATAATCCATGTTGGCATTGTATACTTATAAACTAACCCTTCACCATAACCATTCATCGCATTACTATTCGCGACAGTATATAAAATATTCTTAGTTGCCTGTCGTAATGCACTTACACTAGTAGGAGATGTTGTATCACTAAAATTCTTACTTGGACTTAAACTAATATCGCCACCAGCTCTAACCATTTGATCAGTATTCATATAAGTCTTTAGGTTAAAATCTGTAATAACCATCCCTCTAAAACCCCATTCATCACGCAATAATGCTGTTAATAATGGGTAACTACCACCAGCCCATGTTGTCCCAATTCGGTTAAATGCTGACATCATGGCATTTGTTTTGCCTTCTTTAACTGCTAATTCAAAAGGTCTGAAATATAATTCACGCATGGCTTGTTCGTTTGCCCAAGTGATAAGTCCAGTATTATCACGATTTGTTTCTTGATCATTTAAGGCAAAATGTTTTATATATGTGTAAACGCCTTTTTCTTTTGCACCTTTAATAATATTTGCAGCTAACTTTCCTGAAAGTAAACCATCTTCTGAATAATATTCAAAGTTTCTACCTCCAAATTGGGAACGGTGAATATTTGCCGCTGGTGCATACCAACCTGAATAAGGCATACCATCGCCTCGTTCATTCCCAATTAAACCTTCATTTCCAATCATCTTACCAAACTTATAAGCTAGTTCTTCGCTCCAAGTTGCTCCTAAAACAACTCCACTTGCATAATAAGCCGTATCATAAACAGAAGGATCTCCCATAAAGTTTGCAAATCCACTAGGTCCATCCGGATCTGTTGTGAGTGGTTTACCAATATTGTCGATATTCATAGTCTTAAAATTACCGCGTGAAACTAAGGTTACCATTTGTGTAATGGTTAATTGATCTAACAAGTCATCCCACATCGAATCATCATAACTTTTGTCGACTAAATCATATAATTTAATAGTTGTGTCATTAAATGAATTAACAACATCACTTTGGGTCGGCATTTGACTTTGATACCAAGGGTCGGTAGGACTATCATTTAATTGGTAATTAAGTAAACCAATGAAATCACTATCAACCGCTCTATCTTCAACTGTAGGTCTAGTTGGCCAAGTACCTTCCCAATTACGTCTTGACATGTAAGTATCAACATGATTGCTAACATCATCAAACAAGTTAACTATTTCAGTGCCAGTTACTTCGTCTTTTTCATATTGATACCCACCAAGAGGAACATCTACTACTTTTTCTTCAATAACTGTATTAGAGTTATTCATTAATTTAATAATGTACTTGCCTTCTTCGACTTCATACCCTTTAAAATCGTTGTTATTGGCATCGTTATAATCGTATGAAGCCATATCTCTAACTGTAAATTTGATACTTAAGGTTTCACTTTGTCCTGGTTGAAGCGTACCTGTTTTACCAAAGCCAACTAACACAACATGAGCTTTCTCAATACCACCATCATAATAGGGTGCTGTATAGTAAACTTGTACGACTTCTTTACCAGCGATATTTCCTGTATTGGTTACTTTAACATCAATATTAATTTCATCATCTGCTAAAATCGTACCATCTTCTATAAAACTTGTATTGCCTATTTCTTGAGTAAACGTTGTATAAGATAAACCATATCCTAATGGATAAATAACATTTTCATCGTACCATGCTTGACCATCTGTAAATCCTCTTGTTTCATAGTACCGATATCCGACATAAATCCCTTCTTCATACTCAACATAATAGGCATTTCTTTCTTTACCATCGACACTGTACCTATTACCATCGTTTTCTAAGTTGTTCCCAAAATTATTCCAACTTGGATCTTTTTTAAAATCAGCTGCATAGGTGTCTGAAGTTCTTCCACTTGGATTAATTTCCCCTTTTAAAATCTTACCTATAGCATTCGCTCCAGTTGCGCCAGGGGTACCAATCCATAAAGCGCCTTTAACATTAGGTTGATAAGCATAATGTGTTGGATCTACTAAAAATCCTGTCTCTATGGTTGATGGTGAGTTAATTAAAACAACCACATTTTGGAAATTATCGTTTGCTTCTTTTAACAAATCTGTTTCATTCTGATCTATTTGTAGATAGTGATCTTCTTTACTTCTTGCTCCAGGAATTAATTCTGTTCCACTCCAATTAGAATACTTTGATCCATCCCAAAACATTGTACGAGGTAGATCATAACCTTCTCCGCCCATTCTTGTTATCACAACAATCGCTAAATCGTTAAAATCTTTATAACTATTTTTGAGTGCTGTGTTATTTTGATAAAGTGTTTTTGGGGTTTCACCTATAGGATAACCGGTTAATATTGTGCCCATGCCTGGCACAGCTGGTCTACCTGATCCAGATTTACTGCTACTAAAAAAATCTTTAGCTACTGGATTATATTCAAATCCAGCATTGCTTAAACTTTTATATAAATCAATTGAGGTTGTAGAACCTGTCCCAGCACTTGATCCAGATCCACCTAACACTAGGTTAGTTGAGTTTTTTCCGAATACTGTAATCTTTTCAACACCGTTTAATGGCAATAAATTATCTTCATTTTTAAGTAAAATAATACCTTCTTCAAGAATTTGTTCGTTCAGTAAATTGGCCGCTCTTAATGTGTCAGCCTTTGATGTATAATCTGCTTCATAACGTATGTAATCCTCAGGATTGCCTGATACTAATACTCTTTTCGGTCCACCCATAACAGAATCAACTGTTCCTTTTAAGAAAGGCGTTTGGGTTCCAATTATTGATGCTGTAATCACTATTGTTAGTATCAATACACTGACAATTAACCAGACCTTAACGGCTGTGCCCTTCCAAATATCTCTTATTTTCATATAACTTCACTCCTACTTTACGATTGTATTCAACTGTTAATCTTTTTCTTTATATAATTAAATTGTTTTATTTACTGTTATCCCAATTCATTTTGAACTAAAATTAATACCTTCTCAATAATATCATCCATATTATAATACTTATATTCTGCTAATCTTCCCCCAAATAAATACTTGGTTTCTTGAGATGCTTTTTTGTTATAAGATTCATAAACTTGATTATTATTAGAATCATTAATTGGATAGTACGGTTCATTTTCACCTGTATAATCACATGGATACTCTTTCGTGATTACCGTTTTATTAGACTCTACAAACTCAAAGTGTTTATGTTCTATTATTCTGGTATAAGGAGTTTCTCTGTCGGTATAATTAATGACTGCATTACCTTGATAATTATCAACATTTACTACTTTTTGTTCAAAATATAAACTACGATAATCTAGTTTTCCTAATTGATAATTATAAAATAAGTCAATTGGTCCGGTATATAATACCTTTTTAGCAAGTTTATCAAAGTTATCCTTATCCTTAAGATAATCGACATTTAATATAACATCGATTCCTTCAAGTAATTGATCAAATAGCTGTGTATACCCCCCCACAGGTATACCTTGGTATTTATCATTAAAATAATTGTTATTATAGGTAAATCTAACTGGTAATCTTTTAATAATATATGGTAATAATTCTTGACAAGATTTACCCCACTGTTTTTCTGTATACCCCTTAACAAGTTTTTCATAAATATCAGTTCCCACTAAATTGATAGCTTGTTCTTCTAAGTTCTTAGGATTATCTTTATAATAATCTTTTCGTTGTTGTTCAATAATCTGTTTTGCCTCACTGGGCTTAGTAATACCCCACATTTTGCTAAAAGTATTCATATTAAAGGGCAAATTGTAAATTTCACCTTTATAATTAGCTAAAGGACTATTGATATAGTTATTAAACGATAAAAACTGGTTAATGTATTGCCAAACAGTTTCACTTGAGGTATGAAAAATATGTGCCCCATAAATATGAACATTAATACCTTCAATTTTTTTTGTATATAAATTACCGCCAAGATGATTTCTTTTGTCAATGACTAATACTTTTTTACCTTTTTTATGAGCTTCATAAGCGAAAATTGAACCATATAGTCCTGCACCTACAACTAAATAATCATACATGATATCACCCTAACTTAATCTTTTTAGCTAGTTTTAGATAGCCTTTAGTCATAATCCAACCTTTAAATTCCCACGGTAAGTAATTCACAAGCACATTATAAGAACGATACCTTAAAAAGTTATACATTTTTTTATCGCTTTTCTTTAAATCTTTCCATAAACTTTTTAGTGCAATTTTTCTTTCTTTTGTATTATTGCCAGTTGTGAACATCTGAGTAATAATCATGATAGCCTGTAGAAATTGCTTAATATACCTCTTTTGTTTTTTTGGAAGTTTAATGATTTCTTTATAGCTAACTTCACTTAATAATAAACGCATTACTTTAATTTGTTGATCATACCGTTTTACAATATTATCAATGTTAACAGATTGATCTTCTCTACCAATATGATAGTGATAAATCACTTTAGGCATATAAAACATTTTAGTTGTGTAAAAAAGTGGTGTATATGAGAACAAATTATCTACATAAAATGTATGGTGTGGCAATTTAACACCACTTTCTTTTAAGACTGATGTTTTGAACATTAACGCATGCATCAATAATGTTTTTGAAAATAGAAAAGGTTTTTTTAGGTCATTCCATTCGAATATGACGTTATTTGGAAAATTTTCTTGATAAGTTCTTATATAACTCGTATTATCAGTTGCTCGTTCATAGATGAAGTCCAAGATGTATAAGTCTGGTAATATGTTTAATGTTTCATGTGATTTTACCTGTTCTAATAACAATTTCCCTGTTTCTTCATCCAACCAATCATCCGAATCAACAACTTTATAATATAATCCTGTTGCTTTTTCGATTCCTGCATTCACTCCTGATCCATGCCCTCCATTTTCTTTATCAATAATTCGAATGATATTTGGATATTTCTTTTGGTAATCTAATGCTATTTTGAGGGTATTATCTTTTGATCCATCATTAATAACAATAACTTCAACTTCTTCGCCCAATCCAACGATGGATTCAATACAATTAGATAGATAATCTTGTGAATTATAGGATGGTATTGCAAATGTAATATATTTTCTATCCATGATTGTTCCCTTTTTAATCCAATTATTTATTTTCATTTTTTTGTTTAAAGATTACTTTGAATATTGGGAAAAATACCCAAAATGATATAGCGCTATTAATAATCATAGTGATAAAGTCAGCAATAAGTTCGCCACCGCTTCCCATGTTAAAAGTATTCATGAATAAATTATAAATTGGCGCTTTATAGAAACCTTGTGCGGCTGCTGCAATTAATGTTATCGCAATATAAGCAGCAAAATACCATACTGCCGCAACCCAAGCATTACTATCTGATTTGAAGGTAATTTTTCTTTGTGTAAAGAAATTAATAATTTGAGCGATGGCTAATGTCACTTGAACTGCCATAAAATAAGCTAAACCGCCACCAGTTCCATCAATGATGGGACCTTTTGGATAATTAAACATATAATAAGGAGTTCCATCAAAATTATTACCTATACGCCCCCACAGTAAGTTAATATTTATCATATTAGTTTCATTAAAAATCGATTTAAACATTGGCATTAAAGCTAGTTGTAATAGCGTAACACCATTACTAATCATAAAAAATACAAGAAACTGTGCAACCCCTGGATGTTTCATTTTAATTTTTTTCCAAATAGAAAAGAAAAAGTAATGAATTGTTTTTAAAAGTTTAATAATACTAATTATTATTTTTTCAGTTTTTTTAAATGTGATATTTTGCATTATGTTTTCAATTTTTGTGTTGACATTAAATTTAATATTACTAATATTATTTTTAATAAGTATATATTCAAAATCACTTTCAGAATAATTAGATAATTGTACTTTTTGTTCTTTAATTAGTTCTTTTCTGGATTTTTTCAAGGCTTTAATTTTATTAATTCTGTTTTGTTTTTCTGCTTTAGTCTCAACCTTTTGTAAAGCTTGTTTAGCTAGTTTCTCAATTCGATGACTATTTTCCTTGTATGTTTTTTCAAGCGTTTCTAATTTTTTTACTTTTTTAAGTTCTGCTTGAATATTTCTTTCATTAATTTTAGTTTTTTCTTCGTGATTTGCTTTCTTTAACTTTTTTTTATTTTTTGCAGCTTGTAATGAAACATAATAATTAATACGGTATTTCTCATTTTCATAATATTTGTTTAACCGTTTTAAGGAATTTATTTCTTCTACTTCAATACTATAGTCCATTGTCTTATTCCTACCTTTGTGCTTTTAGTCGTCTACGTTTATTTCTTCCGGCTTTTATAAATGTTTTAAAACCTCTGAAAAATTTGCCGTTGAACATAATTAATAAACCCTTTAATTGTTCCCAGTTAATCATACCGTTTGTCATTCTTGATATTCCTCGCATTGGTTGGTGGTACATTCCCATATAAATCGTGTTTGAAAGTTGTTTTTTTCCAAAAAATTTTAGTATTTTAGGAATCACTGTAATCCCCCAGGCAAACAGTCTACCTGTCCATCCTTTTGCATATCTCAATTCTGCTACAGTTGTATTATAATCAACGAGTATTCGATTCTTTTTGATATATTTTCGTTTTGAATCCGGCGCTTTATGTTTGAGTAAATTTTCAAATTCTTCAAGTTGAATTGATTTAATATCACCTGAATAATAGGAAGGAATCATTTCATTACGATATGTTTTAACACCATTTACTTTAATTTCACCTGTTAAGACTATCTCATTAACATTTTTACCAACATATATTTGATAAGTTCCTTCTTCAATTAAATAATTGTCTTTTTCAACGTCAAAGTATCTAAATGTATATTCATCAAAAGGTATATGAACCTGTTTAGTTTCACCTTTTTTTAGAAAAACCAAACCATTTTGGGCGATGCGAACCAATCGGTAAATCCTTATGGATCTTCTACCGCCGGAATGATTCAAAAAACACTTGTCACTGGCGAAGTTATGAAGCTATGCAAAAGCTACCGTTCCACTTATGAGATTACCGATTTTGCGCAAAAGATACGGATAAATGAAGAGTTGGAACATGTCGCCAGGCACGGAGAACAACCTCAGATATTGAAATTTGACAACATTGAAAATGAAATATCCTGTATTGCCGACTTGATAAACTCCTTTAAAAAATCAGATTATAAATCACTCGGTATAATTTGTAAGACGGAATCACAGGCAAAAGAAATAACGGAAAGACTTAAAGTCTTTACAGATGATATTTATTTCCTGTCGAACCGAAGCAATGCCTTTGTGCAGGGGATTATCGTAACTTCGGCTCACATGGCAAAAGGTTTGGAGTTTGATGAAGTAATTGTCCCGCAAGTGGATAATAAAAACTATCACTCGGAGATAGACCGAAGTATGCTATATGTTGCGGTAACAAGGGCGATGCACAAATTGACTTTAAGTTATAGCGGGAAATTGAGTGAATTTATTCGATAACTTTTCAATATAATTGATATACTCAAAATAATTACTTCTATCCGAATCAGTTAGCGTGATTCTACTCCAAAGGAATAGTATGTCGGATCGAAATTTAGTGGGGAAAT
>ENA-UOOK01001698-UOOK01001698.1-fermentation-metagenome-genome-assembly--contig:-NODE-1698-length-28506-cov-4.649432_pt1 | contig 28506 bp, 28 predicted proteins | sample MGYA00245777_ERZ724023 | MGnify/ENA primary metagenome ERZ724023 (study PRJEB28704, sample SAMN03018312) | fermentation metagenome | biome: anthropogenic terrestrial biome; feature: soil; material... | reverse complement strand
TCTCTCAGGCGTCGGAAGCTTCGCTTCCGCTTACGCCGTGAGGTTATTATAACATCGGAGCGGTAAAACTGTACAGCGAGCTTGTTTTGTGATATGCTTGATTCAATTAATATTGTTCGGAAAAGTACCCTTTATCCTTTACAAAATTCGGCCGTTCAAAAGGAGCCTCCCGATGGACCAGACGGATATCAGAATTATGAATATTCTGCAGCAGGACTGCAAAACTCCGATGCGTAAAATCGGGCGTCAGGTAGGGCTGACCGCGCCCGCTGTTTCGGAGCGGATCGCCCAGCTGCGCGAATCGGGAGCCATTCGGGCATTTTGCGCCAAGCTGGATTTTGCCGCGGCCGGCAAAAAGCTTGCGGCATATATTATGGTCAATGTTCCGCCGGAATTTTATGCGCGATTCTGCGCTTTCACAAAAGAAAACACCGCGATCACGGAACATCATCATATCATCGGACCGTATAACGCGCTTTTGAAAATTTATGTTGCGGATTCGCAGGAGCTTGAGCGGCAATTATCTGAAATCCGGAAATTCGGCATGTCCCAAACCGCGATGGTGCTGAAAACATATTTCGATCAAAAGCCGCTGCCCGGATCGTTCTAGAAAATCGGCTGAGCCGGTGGCTATTTGATGCGGGGATGCCCATCCTTTTGGGCGGTTTCGCGCCCTCGTTTACAGTCTGCATTTTTTATTAATTAACCTGCCAATGACAAAAGCGAATGAAAGGCCCAAAACCTTCCTGGTTTGAGGTCTTTCATTCGCTTTTTATCTATAGGTACACTTGAAACGGAATATTGATAAAATCGAAAAATGGCGGGAATTTGATTTGAGACCGTGCAAAGGCGGATGTTGATATGTCAATTCAAAAAGTGGTTATCTTTACTTTAGGGACAAGGGGAGATATCCAGCCGTATCTTTACCTTGCAAGAGCGTTAAAGAGCGCGGGCTTTGTGCCCACAATCGCAACTCATCCCTGCTGGAAATCTTTGGTGGATCATGCCGGGGTCGGCTTTTCGCCCATCGGGCCCGACATCGATATCTCCTGCGAAGCCGCGGCGATACGGGAAAAATCCGCCCATTGGCTCATTGGAGCAATGAAAACGATGAAGTTCGTCTTCAAAATCATCGAAGGGGCTACCGACGAAATTTACAGGCTGTGCAAAAGTGCCGATCTGGTGATCGCTTCCCACAGCCATATCGGGGCAATCGAAGCACAGGCCTGCCATAAGCCAATGATAAGCGTTACGCTACAGCCGGAAATGATTCCGCAGCCCCTCAAGCCGCGCACGGAAGCGCAGCGGCTGAGCGAAAAATTAATCGGAGCCGCCGTCAATCCCATGATGATCGGCCCATATAACAAAATCCGCAAAAAGTACGGGCTTGGGCCGATGAAGGCCATCGACGAGATCATGTCGCCGTATCTGAACCTGATCCCTGTCAGTACCTGTGTGGTGCCGAAAAATCCTTATTGGGAGGAAACCAATCAGGTCGTCGGCTACTGGTATGAGGAAAACGAAGCATTTGAGCCCGCCCCCGAACTGCTGCAATTTTTGGAATCGGGCAGCAAGCCCGTTATCGTAGCTCTCGGGGCCATGGCTTTTGAAAGCAGGGAAGAAAAAAGTAAACTGGATCTCCTGATCCATGCGTTTCAGCAGACGGGCATGAAAGCCGTCATCCAGGGATTTGACGAAACTTTGAAGAGCTACAAGCTGCCCGAAAGCGTCATGCGGGCCGGCTCCATCCCCCACAGCTTGGCTTTTCCGCCGGGGCTATTGCGTCATCCATCACGGCGGCTTTGGGACTTCAGCTTCCGCAATGCTCGCCGGAAAGCCCAGCATCGTGATCCCGCATGTTCTGGACCAATTTCTGTGGGCGAACAGAATATACGAATTACACGCCGGGATGAAGCCGATCAAGGCGAACGACCTGAACGAGAAGCTCCTGATTGAGACCATTGAACTGCTGAAAGCCAACTATGACCAAATGACGGATGAGATCCAGCGGCTGAGCCGAAAAATGAAGGAGGAAAACGGGCTAAAGGCAGCCGTCACTTTGATCCAGCAGGTATGTCATCAATTAGACTCCGAATCCGCAGGATAAGCATCACCCGAAGCGGTCATGAAATCTTTTTGACCATATTTTCCGTCTGAAGCACTCCAAATCCACTGTTGATGCGGGTTTGGAGTGTGTCCGTCATTCAGCAGGCGTCTTTCACGCAGTAGAGCAGGGTTTGGACAGAAAACTTTTCCGGGCCATCCTCTATCTGAACATCCCCGCCGTATTTTGCGGCGGTTTCCCGGATATTGGCCAGCCCGAAATGGCCGAAGCGGCATTCCGGGTTTTCCACCGGAGTTTCGGGGGATTTTGAATTCTCGCAGCCGATGAACAGGATGCCGCCGTTCCGATGTATGGTTAAATCGATGAACCGCTTCCCTTCGCTTACCCCGTGGACGGCGTTCACCGCGTTGTCCAGCAGATTAGACAGGATCGTGCAGAAGTCCACGTCGTCGATTCCGATATCGGCAGAAACGCCGACCTCCGTCTTCAGCCGGATTTCACCGAGCCTGCAGCGCTTTTCCAGGCTGGCAAGCAGATAATCCATCAGCGGATTCTGCTGTATTTCAGGCCGCCTGACCCTTTGGACCTCAGCGATGGAGCGTTCCAGCTCGGAAGCGGCATCCCCGATCTTTCCGTCTGCGATCAATCGGGAAAGGCGGTCCAGCTGAGCGGCCATATCTTCCTCCAGCGCCCGGATTTCTTCCTGGTATTGTTCTGCCTGCGTTTGACGTTCCAGCGCAAGCCGGTATTCCTGCTCCAGAAGTCTCCGTTCGCGTTCCTGCCGGGAAATGTTGCCGATCCGTTTGAACAGCCAGAACAGCAGCAGCACGGAGGAAACCAGCAGGACAGCCGACGCGCAGACAGCCGCAAGCGCCCTTGTTTTTTCAGCGGAAACAGCCAGAATGACAAAGCAGACCATGACGGTGACCGCCACAAACAAAGCGACGAGAATCCGGGTCAGGTCGGCCACGCTCTGCGGACCCGGATCATCTTTCGCCCGGAGGACGGGGCGAAGAAGCAAAGCAAGGGGAATCAGTAAAAGGTTGCCGACGACCACATTGACGATCCATACGAACAGGCGGTTTTGCGTCCACGCCGCATAGGGAATGTCCAGAATCTTGATAGCGGCTACGAAGGGCAGGTCCAGAAAAAGGATGCAGACCTGATTTGCTGCGGCGATCCAGAGCTTCCGCAGAAAAGAATCCCGGTATAGCACCAGCACAAGGAGAAAAATGCCGAAGGGGACGAAAAGACTACGGGCCAACACGGGAACACGGGAATAGAACAGGACGGGGACAAGCGTAAACAGTGTATAAATCAGCAGGGCGGCGGCACCGCCGACACGGCAATCCAGATACTGCTTCATAAAAAACCAGAGGCTCAGGGCACAGCCGAAGGCCAGGGTCAGATCATACGCCAGATCGGCAATCGGGAAAGAGAAGCCGCTCATTTCGGTGCACGCCCCTCTTCCAGAAACGCCCGTATCCGGTTGACATAATCTCCGGCCTGCCCTACCTGGCCGTCCCGGAGCAAAGAATACAGCACGCCGAGATGATTCTTCAGGTCATGATGAATCCGCAGGATTTTTTCTTCGTGATCACGCGTCTGCCGGGAAAGCCTGACAATATGCTCCATTTGAAGTTTCCGCAGGGCTTCTTCCTGAAGCAACGAAAGCTTTTCAAAGACATGCCCGATTGCGCGCCAAACGAAAAAATTCAGCAGCAGCAGGGAAAAAAGCAACAGCGCAAAAAGCGCGGCAACGCGGGAATTTTTGAGCGTACTGGAAAGCAGCAGGCCGGCGTGCAGGAAAAGCACAATGACGGTAATGGCGGAAAGAATCCATCGAATCCATTTTCGGCTGGCGCGGTAATCTTTCATGGGGCCTGCTCCTCCCTGGCCACAGAGTGAAACTGCATAAAATCCTTCAGAATCTGCGCATAGCAGTTTCGGCTGACCGGCAGCCGGCTGCCGTCCGCTAAAACCGCTTCGTGTCTGACTTTATCGATTTTCTGCACATAATGGAAGTTCACCAGATAGCTCTTGTGGCAAAAATGGAAATATTCCTTCGGGAAGACTCGGCTGATTTCGGCAAGCTTTTCCGGAAAAACGATCGGCTCGCGCTCTCCTTGGCAATACAAATAGATCTGTTTCAAATGGCTTTCCAGGTAAATGATCTGACGGAACGGGATGGACCGCTCATCCTCCTTCCGGCGCAAAAGAAAAGAAGGCGCGGCGTTTAGATGGGAAAGCGCCGTGCCGAAGGCCTCTTTCATTTTCGTTTCATCCACCGGTTTGATCAGGTATGCCGATGTGACATAGCGAAAGCTCTCCGCCATCCGGTCGGCAAAGGCCGTGATGAAGATGATCGCGCAGGGATACCCCTTCCGCCGGACGGCGGCGGCAATGTCGAAGCCGATCTTCTCGTCGATGTACAGATCGAGACAGAGCAGATCGAAATGCACGGAGCCGTTTTCGATTTCGTTCAGAATGCTCCGGCTGTCCCGATAAGAAAAGACAGTGGCCGCACAGCCGAATGCCTCCGCCGCCCGGGAAAGCATCCGGCTGATCTGTTTCAGTTCATACTCCTCGTCGTCGCATACCGCGATCTTCAGTTCACGCATTCCCATCCCACGCCGCATTTTCTGATTTTTCCATCATTTCCAATGTAAAATTATGATAGCATGATTGCAACCGGCAAAGCCGTTTTAAAACAATAATTTTCTAAATTATATAAACTTCTCATGCTTCAATGTTCTCCCAGGCGTCGGAGGCTTCGCCTCCGCTTACGCCGTGAGGTTATTATAGCATGATTGCAAGCCGCAAAGATTCTAAATACGCAAAGCCCATCATGCTTCCATGTTCTCTTAAATTTTATTATATCACAGCCATCTCGTCGGGGCAAAACTCCTTTCCGAGTGGATGCTCCAGATTTTGCAATATGCGTGAACGTACCTGTAAATTATAAGGGTTTCCTTAATACCCGGCTCGGTACCATTTCAGGCAAAACTTGTTTCTATTCTTCGGCCCGTATCTACCAAAGAAGCACCTCGGCTGGGCAATGCCGGCCGAGGTGCTTCCTGCGGATCAATGAGATGGGATCCTTCCTTTCTGGAAGCAGAAACAAAACCGCCCTAAACAACCGCATAATTGGAATGTGTGGCGGCCCCTCCCTGTCTTGCGCCCTTTGCCACATTTACTTGAAACGACAGGTGCGCATTGCCGACCTGAACGACAACATAGGATGTTCCCTCTTTGACGGCGGTGATCCTGTATTTATCCGTATTGGAGATGCGCGTCAGCTTCACGACGCTGCCAGTGCGGGAATCGGAAACCTTTACGTCCTGCTGGGTCAGATCCCCTTTCAATGTGACCTTGAAATCATAAATATTTCCCGGCGCCATAGTATAGCTGGCCGTGTCGAGCTTGAAGGCCCGGCCGGCCTCTTCGTAGCTGACTGTTTTCACGGGAGAAGCTGCTACCTGACCTTCCGCAACAAGCTGTGCGTTAGCAAGGATGAGACTCAAATTACCACTATACAGGCTTGAAATATGGATACTCAACGTATTCACAGAGCTTACATCAAGATTCAGGGACAACGGCTTCGTTTCATTCGTAACACCGGTCTTGTACAGCGTATCGCCGTCGCCCAGAATTTCAATAGAAAGGACCCTACTATAATTAATAAAATTACCGGTCAGAATGGTGGAAAAAGTTTTATATTGACTGTTCAGCGCATAGTCGATCTGATAAGTCGCATAATCGGCATCATACGCATCACTTGATTCATCGTACGCATCTGGCCAGCAAGTAAAATCATACTTTACAGAGTTCTTGCAAAGATTGCCGTACTGATCTTCTCCGTTATAAATGGAATACTGATTCTCTTTGCTGGCCGTGACGACCTTCGACGGCACCAGGCTGTAAAGCCAGGTCATGTTATTCTCTTTGGACAGACCATTCACAGAAACGCTGTCATTCCGCTTTGACGCATCGACGTGCTGCGGCGCCGGATTTTGGCCCGGCAGGCCTGCGCCGCTCTCGCTGGCGGCGGCGAAGCCCGGAAAGCCGAAAACGGCGGACGCAAGCAATGGGACAACGAGCAGGGCCGCACGGATTTTGTGAATCTTCATGTTTATCACCTCATTAAAAATTTACGGCGGGAAAAGGAATTTACAGCGCGGAAGACCAATCCCGCTTCAGTATAGAAAAGCTCTTTCCAGATTTTAGCAGGAAAGAGGCACAATTTTCCACAATTCGGCAGAATCGGCAGACGAAAGGGTATTTTTTGCGTAAAACAAAATGCCTGTTCCTGCCGGTTCGTGCAAGTCTATTCCGGAACCGATCGGGCATATTGCAGGCATCGTCATTTTAATGGGAGCTCATATAAGAATTTATGATGGGGACTAAAAATTTCATCTTCTATGATCGATATCGCCTTTAATGTTTTCTGGTCTTCAACGGACAACCGATCCGTTTCCTTCCGCATCACGCGGTCATATTGAATTTTGGCGCTCGCCAAAGCGCACAATCGATTGAAAACACACATTTCAGGAGTCTGTCGGCCGATATCTCCCGTCGCCGATAAATTGCACGCATAGCAGGTGGGGCAAATGTATAAGAACCTGCATTCGGCGCACGGGGTATCTTCCGGCAGCGAAAATCCGGAAAAGTCGCACCCAATATAATTTTCGGCTTCCTCTCCCAATGTAACCGGCGCAAAGCCCTGACATGGATACCGTTTCCCAGCCGCATCATAAGCATGGACGGATTTCCCGGCGCCGCAGTACCGGAATTCTTTCTGTGGGGAAACAAAAATGGAATCGAGATCGATGGACAACAGTTTGCAGAGTTCCAGATCGGGATGATCCTGATAATATTCAATCAGCTTTCGCAGCTGCACGATCAGTTCGCTCACGCTCTCCGGACGCGTCCATCTGATCCCCGTCGCAAACGTGGTCACTGCTTTCAAGCCTCTGCTTTCCACATACTTTACTCCATCTGCCATATCTTTTAACGTCTCGGGAGAAACCGTCATTTTGGCATTGACCGGATCCCACGTTTTCGTAAAAAAATCGATGTCTATGGAATCGAAACTCCCCTGACCCGATTCTTTAAAAGGCCTGTTTCTGTTATGCATCCATGGGGTCCCATCCAGGCTCAAAGAGCAGAAGAACTTCGTCCGATGCGCGGACAGCCATTTTTGCACCTCCCCGTGAACCAAAGTGCCGTTTGTGGTACAGCTGTAATGAATCCGCTTGTTTCGATATCGGCGGTCAACATAGTCCACGATATTTTTAATAAGCGAAAACGCCAAAAACGCTTCCCCGCCGATCAATTCAATTTCCACGATCGTGTCGTCATCGATATCGGCCAGCTCAGAATCTAAAACCCGTTTCGCAGTTTCAAGAGACATCACACGGTCGGCTTTATGGATTTCGTAACAGTAAGTACAATTCAAATTGCAGTTTTCGTTCGTAATCAGCATGATTTTCTTTTGAACTTTATGGATCACGGCTGCTCACTTCCTTTAAAATATAAAACGAACTCCATTTTGTAAAATTGGATATAAAAATTGCAGAGAATATGGCCGGCATCCTTTTCCCAACATTCTCTGCGAAGTATGACGATGATTAATCTCTGGAGTTTGCGCAGTTGCAGGAAACAAAGCAATCATAATGTTTGCATCCGGCTTCATTTCCAGTTAACGTGCCGCTGTAAAGATCAGAGCCGTTGGCCGCTTCCAGCACCTGCAAAACACAATGCAGGTACTTCTTCTCATCGTTATCGAGAAACAGGTCATTCATTTGGATTTCTCCTTTTTATTATTTTATATTATTGATTTTAGCAAATCCAGAAGCCTGTTTTCCATCGTTCGGCAGAATCGGCGGGCGAAAAGGCATTTTCGGCACATTTTCGAGCGGATCTTCCCTGAAAAATTCTGTTCATCATCGTGAAATCCATATTTATAAAGAACAAAGGAAGGTATAAATTGTAATTTTCTCCGCCACAGGATCGGAACCCACTTCTTTAGAGGGACAAAGATCGAATTGTACGACCAATTCTCTTGTCTAATTTCAGAAGGGATGATAAACTGAATGACAGGGCAACAAGCAGAAATGAGCAGGCGGCGCTTGATAGGCAGGCAGAAAGGGGATCGGGCCGGCCGCCGGTAAAAACGATGCAGGAAGGCAAAAAATGAGCGAAATTTTTGATCATGGGTACATTGACATTAAAGATGCGTACCAAAACAACCTGAAGCATATCAACATCCGGATTCCAAAATATAAGACGACCGTGTTCGTGGGGCTTTCGGGCTCGGGAAAGTCTTCCCTCGTTTTCGATACGATCGCGGCGACTTCCCGGCGTGAGCTGAACGAGACCTTTCCGAGCTTCACACAGCAGTATCTGCCGAAATTCGGTCAGCCGCATGTCGGGGAGATCGAACACCTTCCGGTCGCCATCGTGATCCAGCAAAAGCGGGTCGGGCAGAACGCCCGGTCGACCTTTGCCACCTACACGGGAATCTATTCCCTGCTGCGTCTGCTGTTTTCACGGATCGGCAAGCCGTTCATCGGGTATTCGGACAACTTTTCCTTCAATCTTCCGCAGGGGATGTGCCCGCGCTGCCAGGGACTGGGCTATGTGGACGAAATAGACGAGTCAAAGCTGATCGACCCTGAAAAATCCCTGAACGAAGGCGCCATTACGTTCGTCAGCTTCGGCCCGCACACCTGGCGCTGGGACCGGTACGCCCTGAGCGGCCTGTTCGATCTGGACAAGCCGGTGAAAGACTACACGGAAGAGGAGTACGAGCTGCTGATGCACGCGCCGCAGCAGACGCTGAAAAACCCGCCGGATGAATGGCCGCGCACAGCCAAGTATGAAGGCGTCGTCCCGCGGATCCGCCGCTCCATCGTCAACAGTCAGGAAGGGAAACACCATCAGGCCGCCATTGCCGAGGTCGTGACCAGGCAGACCTGCCCCGCCTGTCACGGAGCCCGGCTGAAACCGGAGGCGCTGACAAACAAAATCGCCGGCCGGAATATTGCGGATGTATGCGGCATGGACCTGGTCCATATTCTCACGTTCCTGGACGGCATTACGGAACCGCTGGCCGCCGACGCGGTGCGGGAACTAAAAACAAAAATCCGGTCGCTCGTGGACATCGGCCTCGGGTACCTGACGCTCAACCGAAGCACGGACACGCTTTCCGGCGGGGAAGCGCAGCGGATCAAAGTGGCGAAATATCTGACCAGCGCGCTTTCCGACATGGTCTACGTGCTGGACGAGCCCAGCGTGGGCCTTCATCCCCACGACATTCAGCTGATGCAGAAGGCCCTTGCCAAATTAAAAGACCGGGGCAATACGATTCTGATCGTGGAACACAACCCCGAATTGATCGCGTCTGCGGATTATATCGTGGAAATGGGCCCGGGCGCGGGGCGCAGCGGCGGGACGGTAACCTTTACGGGAACCTATCCCGAGCTTTTGAATTCCGACACGCTCACCGGGAAATGGCTGAGCCGCCCGCCGGTGTTCCGGGCAGAGCGCCGGCCCTCCGGCAGCCTTCCCCTGCGCCATGTGTGCGACAACAATCTGAAAGACGTCTCGGTGGATATCCCACTGGGGATCCTGACGGTGATCTCCGGCGTGGCGGGGTCCGGCAAAAGCTCGCTTGTAAACGCGATGAAGCGCCGGCTGAAAGAAGATTACGTCGATCTGTCGCAGGTTCCGGTAGGGATCAACATCCGTTCCACGCCAGCCACTTATCTGGAGATCCTGGATGAGATCCGCCGCCTGTTCGGTGCGGAAAATCACGTTTCGACGGGTCTTTTCAGCTATAACGGAAAGGGGGCCTGCCCCCGCTGCGGCGGGAAAGGGGTAACCATCACCAACATGGCGTTTATGGACCCGGTGATTCAGGTCTGCGAGCTGTGCAAGGGGCAAAGGTACAGCGAAGAAGCGCTTTCCTACCCTTATCATGAAAAGAATATCGCCGAGGTGCTCAACATGTCTGTCACACAGGCGCAGCGCTTCTTTGCCGATCAGCCGAAAATAAAAAAGCCGCTGGAAAATCTTGAGCGGGTCGGCCTGGGGTACCTGACGCTGGAACAGCCGCTCACCACCCTTTCCGGCGGTGAACTGCAGCGGCTGAAGCTGGCTTTTGAGCTCGGGAGGAAGGGCGAGATTTATTTGCTGGACGAGCCGACGGCAGGCCTGCACCTGCAGGATACCGAACGGCTGATCGTCCTGTTCAACCAGTTGGTCGACAACGGCAATACGCTGATCATCATCGAACACGATCTGGCGGTGATCAGCCAGGCGGACTGGCTGATCGACCTCGGACCCGACGCGGGCGTATACGGCGGCCAGATTCTTTACAGCGGAACGCCGCGCGATTCCATGCGGGTTCCGGCGTCAAAAACGGGGACCGCACTCCGGCTTTACTGCGACAGCCATCGGCAAATTGCAAAAGTAAATGCGGAGCGCTGATTTCGGACGATTTTTTAAAGCCATGAAAATACCGGGATTACTTTCCACCTTGTCAACCGTCTGAACCTGCATCCTGATATTCCGGCTAAAATAATGATTCATGAGGGATAGAAAAATGAGATTTCATCAACAGGTCCAATTGAAAAATGGAAAAACGTGCATCCTGAGAAATTCTAATGGTGAGGATGCGCAAGAAATCCTACAACATATGATTTTAACATCTGAAGAAACCGAGAACATGTTGCGTTATTCCGATGAAATCAAAATGACCGAGACAGAGGAAAGAACCTACCTAAGCGATATGGAATCCAGTTCGGATGCCATTATGATTTCCGCCGTTGTTGACGGAAAAATCGTCGCAACTGCAGGATTAACCCCAATTTCAAAATTTAAAAAATGCAGGCATCGGGCGGAATTCGGAATTTCCATTCAAAAAGAATATTGGGGGCTGGGAATAGGTTCTCACATCATGGCCGCAATTCTTGAAACGGCACGTCAGGCTGATTATGAACAGGTCGAGTTGGATGTCGTTACTGATAATAAGCGCGCAATTGCTTTATATGAAAAATTCGGATTCAAAACATTTGGCACGAATAAAAGGGCATTTCGGTGCCGTGATGGACAATATCAAGCTTTGCATTTAATGTCTTGCAGATTATGACATAATCAGCAGAGAAACGAAATTTGGATTCTATATCAGGAAAGAAATTTATGTGCATGAATAGATTCATGATTAGCACGCTGGGAAACAGCATTCTTCTGTGGGATTTCGATTTTTGCTGCGGTGAGGTATCGAAAGATGAAAGTCTTTGACTTGAAGGAGGCCGCCCTATGAATGATATGCGGCCGATCCGGGAATTGCTAAGACGGGAATTGCTCAGATATTAAGAAATCGGCTATCGGGATGGCCATGAACAGGCAGGGCTTTGTGTTCCACCCAATCGATATTTTTTGAAAGGATGATTGTTATGAAAGCGACGATTGACAGAGACGGCTGCATTTCCTGCGGGCTGTGCACGGAAACCTGTCCGGAAGTTTTCCGGATGGGCGACGATGGAAAGGCGGAAGCGTATCAGGACCCGGTTCCGAAAGAGGCGGAGGGCAACGCCGTTGAAGCGCAGGAGAGCTGCCCCGTTTCGGTAATTACGGTGGAAGGATGATCCCTTCTTTGTAAGAGGACAAGCAAATCGGCGGCTGCCTTGAAAAGCGGCCGCCGATTTGCTTGCGCGCTATTCCGTTTTTCCTGGAGCAAATTCTTTGGCAGGCAAAGTGCGCCTGCGCTTTTGGGATAGATCATGTTAGAATAACCCGGAGGATCGGATTATTTATATAATCTTTATCCATCTGCTTGACGCAAGCTGCAATTGCGTTAAAATATAAATGCAAAGATAAAAACACATCCCGGTAGGTAGTCCGGGAGCAACAGAAATGTTGTCAGTAACCTGCCTCCTTTGGTTGTCCATTCTTTGCGGGTAAGCAATAAAGGAGGAATTTCTATGAGTACCAGTGTATCTAAACTTACCATCCTGTTTGAAGCCCCTTTTTGGATTGGTCTCTATGAACGTGAGGATAACGGGCAATACGAGGTCTGTAAAATCATATTCGGAGCAGAGCCAAAAGATTATGAAGTCTACGACTTCTTGCTGAAAAATTGGAGTAAGTTTAGATTCAGCCTATCCATTGAAGCCACAGCGATTGCTGAAAAGCACATAAACCCTAAGCGTATGCAACGCCTCATCAAGCGGCAGATGGATGATGCCGGCATAGGGACAAAGGCACAACGGGCGTTAAAGCTTCAGCAGGAGCAAGGAAAATTGGAACGCAAGTCCCGTTCCCGCGAACAACGAGAGGTAGAAAAGGATCGAAAATTTGAATTGCGGAGGGCGAGAATCAAAGAAAAACACAAAGGGCGTTGACTCTCTGTGTTTTTCACATCATGGGCATAATCAGCAGTCAAATTTACATTCGTATGATTGAAAGCAGGCGGATAAACAGGAATGAAGTGAGGTGCTTTCCATTAAAAACTTGGCGAACATGCTGCTGTCCCTGATTCACACTGGATTTTCAGTTTCTCCAGCGCTCTCTTTGCTCTTTAGGGTTTTGCTTGGCTCTTAACGAAAAAACTTAAAATTCTTCGCAGTATATCGGCCCGGAACCTATCGCCGGCATCCAATAAATCGGAAGATTTCATGTGAAATCTTCCGATTTATTTTTGTGCTTTTGTGCGCTATAATGATGGTAAATTATTACATCTATACCAAAATAGAGGATTCTATCCCTTAATTATTTAATATAAATTGATAGGAGCAGTCTGCCGAAAAAAACAGCTGATTTCACGAATTCCATATTGAAAGATCGCAATACTGAAAATCCAGCGAAATACAGCGCAATTGAAGCACTCAAAAAAACGGTTTGCTGTTTTTTAACAGTGTCATTTTGTGATACCCCAATCGAAGAGAGGACTGCATTTTATGAAGCCAAATCGAAATATCGGGATCATGTACGCGATCGCCCTTTTACAGGGCATGGTGTTTTATGGGCCGATCACCACTTTATATCGTCAGGCAGTCGGAGTATCGATTTTTCAAATCACGGTCATCGAAAGTATTTCGCTTATTGTTTGCCTGCTGCTCGAATTGCCCTGGGGCATCATCGCCGATAAAATCGGATATAAAAACACCATGATTTTCTGCTGCGCACTGTATTTCCTGTCAAAAATCGTATTCTGGAGAGCAGACAGATTCGCGGCCTTCCTTCTGGAACGGATCATGCTGAGCGTTGTGGTCGCCGGAATGTCGGGCGTCGATATCAGCATTTTATATCTTTCCTCTGAAGAAGGCAAATCACAAAGGATATTTGGAGTCTACAACAATTTACAGATGGCCGGCCTGCTTTTTGCCTCGCTTGTCTATTCCGTTTTCGTCAGGGAAAACTATCGTTTCGCCGGTTTTCTTACCGTCGTCAGCTATGGCATCGCCGCATTGCTCTCCGCCGGACTGGTCGAAGTAAAAAGCACAAGTGGAATGCAAGAGATTCATCTGAAAGGGCTTCTTGCAATCGTCCGGTCAACAGTTCAGAACAAGCGGCTTTTGCTGTTTCTGCTCGGGGTTGCATTGCTGAATGAGGCGCACCAGACAATTACCGTATTCTTAAATCAGCTTCAATATGTGAAATGCGGTTTGTCCGATGCGGAAATCGGTTATATTTTCATCGGCGTCACAATTTCCGGCATGATCGGCATATTTTCCGAAAGGCTCACCCGCAGGCTCGGCATTGGACTATTGACAGCCATTTTATATGGGATGGCTGTGACGGCGTGCATTATTTTGGCTGCCGTGAGCAGCGCATGGCTGTCTGTCGTCGCCGTTGGTCTCTTACGGATCAGCTTCAGCCTGTTTCAGCCGCTGCAAATGGACCTACAGAATGAGCAGGTCATCACGCAAAACCGGGCTACGGAACTCAGTGTCAATTCTCTGTTGATCGATTGTGTCGGTGTTGGAACGAATTTGATCTACGGAAAGCTCGCAGATGTCAATCTGTCTGCCGCGCTGTTCACGGGCGCGGCCTTCTGCCTGATCGGATATTTATGCGTCTGGGCCAGCCGCTTTGTGAGAATGAAAAAATAGCCGCAAAAACCAGCTGATGATGTCAGGCGGCACAAAATCCACCTTGCAGCCCGTATTTTTCAAACAACCGGCAAAGCTTTGTTTTACCGGCTGCGCCTCAAGGCGCCCGAAGCTTTCTTCCTCTTGCGGCGGCACTTCCCCTTCCTCACCAGAGAGCAAATCGGCGGCTCCCGCTTTACTCCTGAAACGCATCGATGACGGACTGCCAGATCTTTTGAAACACATTGAGCATTCTCTGGAAGGGGCTGATCTTCTCCTTTTCCTTTTCCAGATCTTTTGTGTTGTCCTCTTCGTCATCAAGGCTGATTTCCTCGGTGCGCAGAATGATCTGGATGCTTTCGGGAGAGGGATTTTTCGCGGAGGTGAAGGAAACCGGCTTTGCCTCGGCATCCAGGTTTAAGAGGTTGTCGTCTTCATATTTGTCCGTTTCCTTATCGATCGTGTCTTTGATGGTGTTGTTGGCCTTTTTGATGACCGAGGTTTGGGAGATGCCGTCGAGGCTCTTTCCCAGCACATCGATCATGCCGTTCAGGCTGTCGCGGGTCCCCGCGTCCAGATTGCCGTCGCTGGCCTTCATGGTGGATTCGAACGACGACAGGAATGCGTTCGAACTGTTCAGGGCGCTTGTCAGGCGTCGTGTCAGCTCTTCGGTATCCTTCAGGGCGCTGACGGTTTCAGGTTCATATCGATTCATCGTGCCGTTCAGAGCCGACGCCCGGTCGATCAGCGCTTCCCCCTGCCGCAGCAGGCTCTGTGTGGAGCTGCCCAGCTCATTGGAATGCTTCAGCATCGAATCCGCGGCGTCCACGCCGTCGTCCAGCGCGTCGAAATAGACTTCCGCCAGGTCGGCCGTATCCTCCGCCGTATCCAGATATTCATCCGCCTGGTCGCATACCGCTCCCAGCGCGGCCACGAGGCTGTTCGTGGAATCGAGCACGGCTTTCGTCTTTTCCAACAGAGTGATTTGGGCGGGCGCCTGCGGGTCGCTGCTGCCCGCCAGCACTTCTTGCAATTGCCCGAGGAGAGTGCTCAGCTCCGTCAGGCTTTTGTTCAGGGAGCTCAGAAGCGGCTGAAGATCGGACAGATCGCCTCGCGCGCTTTTGATGTCCTTTTTCATTTCGCGCAGGACTTCATCCCGGTCGCCGGAGGCATCGCCGACATCGTCGAGCACCTCCCGCAGCTTCTTTATGTCGCCCTGGATTTCCCCGATGGAACCGTCAAGCGAATTGAGGTAAGGTTTGGCTTCTTCAACGGTCTTCGTCAGCGCGTTCAGGTCGCCGTTCACATCCCCGACCATCTGCTGCGCGCTTTGCAGATGAGGAACCAGCACCGCCGTCTGCTGCGCGACGGCGGTGAGATCCGCAAGGCTCAGATCCGCTTTGTCATACAGCCCGTCCTTTGCGGAGCTGATTGTGCCGCGCGCCCGGTCCACGGAGGAAAGGCCGGACTGTACCCGCCTCAGCCCGGCGGATGTGGATTCGATCGTCCCCAGGATCAGATTGGTGCTATCGCTGATCGCATCCGCGGAATCCTTCACCGTATCCTTGTCGTCTTTGATTTCCTTGATATCCTTCATCTGTTCGAGCGTGCCCGGCACCATCATTATGACCAGACCGTCGGTTTCAAATTTCTTTGTTCCGATCCGCATGGTAAAGGTCGTTTCCTCCCCCGGCAGCGCGGCAAACAGGACAAGCTTCGATTTTCCCACCGTCTGCACCTGCGCCCCGGGCGCTTCGACACTCAAAGTGTCTTCCATATCGACCATGGTGCCGACCTGCAAAAGCATATTGTTTTTGTAATAATCGCTGACGTTTTTGTTCGGTATGGCCTTTATCGTGACTTCCACTGTACCGGAGGCCCCGGCCAGCTTATCGGCGTTTGTCGGGACGCCGTTGAGCTGATAGGACACGTCGAAGCTCCATGGAAGGCTTGCGGCTTCCGGCTTGAGCGTACATTCATAATAAAAGCTCCCCGTGCTCTCCGGCAGCTTCCAGCCGACACCCTGCGCGGAAACGTTTGGTTTCGCCAGATTGGACATGTTGGTCACTTTTTGATAGGAACCATAATCCGTAAATTCACTGTTTCCGTTTAAACCGACCCTTTTTACGACATTGATTTGCTCCACTTTTCCGTAATGGTCCAGATTGACGTACATCGATTCATCCGTCGTCACCGGCGCCCTGGCCGCCTGCACGGGCACCGCCAAAGACGGAGCCAGGACGGCCGTGGCAAGGATGCCCGCCAAAATTCTTTTTCCCGTTTTCATCGTATAACCTCCTTCGATGTATTTCGTTCAAACGCCCTGCTTCCGCCCGGTCTTGCGGGGCCCGAAAACTCTCTTCAGAAAACTTTTCAGTCCGCCCCGTTTCAGCAGGGGGTTCCCGTTTTTCCTCTCGCGCAGCCGCTGCAGGCGCTCCTCATGCCTTTGCTGGCCACGCAGGATCGGCTTGTCAAACAAATACAGGATCGCGGGAAGCAGAAAAATCATGATGATGATGCTCAGCAGCGCGCCGCGGCCCACCAGATGCCCCAAATCGCCGATCGCCGCGAGGGAGGAAGTGAAGTGCAGAATATACCCCGCCCCGCTGAGGATCATGCCCGAAGCCAGGATCGAAGGGGTGCACGTCGCGATCGTCTCGATATACGCCTGTTTCCGGTCCATTCGTTTGCGGAAATCCAGATAAGTGGTGGTGATCAGGATCCCATAGTCGTCCGTGGCGCCCAGAATCAGATTGCTGACGATCAGGTAGCCAAGAAACGATGTGGTGCTCCCCGTCAGATAGGGGAAAATCATATCGAGGAATACAGTCATCTCGACCGGGATCATCAGCAACAAGGGAACGAGAGCGGATCGGAACGTAATCGCGTAAATCACACCAACGCCGGCAAGGGAAAGCAGATCGACCACGTTGTAGTCGCCGTTGATCGTGGTTTTGATGTCCTGTGTGGAAGGGGTCTCGCCGATGACGTGGGAATCCTCGGGATAGTATTTTTTAACAATCGCCTGTATTTCGTCGGAGGCCTGGAACGCCAGCTCGCTTTCCCCTTTGGTCCTGACATAAACCAGCATCCGCGCATATCGATCCGTGTGCAGGTCGTTGAGCGTGCTTTTCGGAACGATGCTGTCGGGGACGCCATCCGGCAGCGTGTCGGCAAGCGACGTGACGCTTTTCACATAGCCGAGGTCTTCCAGTTCATCCGAAAGCTGCTTCTCTTTCACCATGGAAGTATTCGGGTACAGGACCATCATCAGGTTGCTGCGCCCGAACTGCGCGTCGATCGCCTGCTCGTCCGCATACAGCTGCGTACCGGGGCTGAGGCCCATCGTCTCATTCCCATAAACAAAATCATTCATTCCCTGCGCGACAAAGGCCGGCACCGCAACAAGCGCGGCGAAAATCAGGACGGCATAGCGCGCATCGAAGGACATCCTGCCCAATTTTTCAAACTTCGGCAGAAAGGGGCGGTGCGCCGTTTTTTCGACCAGCTTGTAGCTGTGCAGAATCAGCGAAGGCATCAGGCAGAGCACAGTGGCCAGACTGATGACGATCCCTTTCGCCAGAACGATCCCCAGATCGAAGCCGATGGTGAATTTCATCGTCGCCAGCATCAAAAAGCCCGCGATGGTGCTCACGCCGCTGGGAATAATGGAGCTCATGGATTCATCCAGGGCATCGCGGATCGCCTGTTCCGGTTCTTCGCCCACTTCTTTTTTCCGGATGAACGCGTGCAGCAGGAAAATGGAAAAATCCATGGAACAGGCCAGCAGCAGGACGGACGAAACGTTTGAGGTGAGGAAGGAGATCGTCCCCAGAAAAATATTGGTCCCCTTGTTTATGATGATGACGATGGCCATGATGAACAGGAACAGAACCGGCTCAAACCACGAGGTCGTCGACAGAAACAAAACCAGAGCGATCAGCCCGAAGGCAAGCACCATCACGCCGCCCATCTCGCTTTTCAGGCCCGTGCTGACCGTCTTATCCTGCACCGCCGGGCCGACCAAGTGCCCCTTTGCCCCGGTTATCTTCTCGATCTCGTCGATTGCCTGCGAAGTGCGCTTGCTTGTGTCGCCTTCCTTAAAAACGATGTCCATGACGGAATGCCCGTCTTTGTAATAATCCTTGATGTCCCCGCTCTCGACGAATTCACCGGACTGATAGACATCCGTTTTGGAGTCTGCCCAGACCACCCGGTCGACGCCGTCGACCGCTTCTATTTTTTCCTTATAGTCCTTGGCTTCATAGAGAGACACGTCATCCACCATCACGCGGGCGGTCCCGGGGTAGCCGAATTCCTTTTCCATCAGGTGGATCCCGGCTTCCGACGGCGTGTCTTCCGGAAGATACTCCTTCAGATCGTAATTGATTTCGACGAACAGGTTGCAAAAAAGGCTGAGAACAACGAGGACGCCGAAAATGATTTCAAGCAATCTCCGCCGGTCGACAATAAAATCGATGATGTTGCGTTTGGTTGGTAATTTTATGCCTGTTTTCATGGGTAGAAATCTCCTTCTGTTCTTCCTTCGGCGCAAGCGGAAACAGTGCCCGAAGGGCTCCCCACAGCGATGAGCTTTTTTATTTTCTTTCCATTTTGAGAGGATCGGATGATTCAAATCCCTTTCAATGAATCAAAATCGGGATTGATTAATTGACACAAGTCTATTATAATAATGAGTGTAGAAGGCGACAATAATCAATTTATAAATGCAATGCTTAATAATCAACAATTGTAAATAAATGTGTTGACCAGAGGAGAAAATCATGGGAAATGATAAAACGGATCGCCGTGAGCAGAAAGAAACTATGAAAAACGGCAGGATCGACCGCCGCGTGCGGAAAACGAAAAAGCAGCTTCGTCAGGGACTGACGGAACTGCTCAAAGAAAAAAGCGTCAAAGATATTACCGTTAGGGAACTGTCCGATCTGGTGGACATCAATCGGGGCACCTTTTATCTGCATTATAAAGACGTGTTCGACATGGTGGAGCAGATTGAAAAGGAGATGTTTGAAAACTTCCACAACGTGTTGGATGAATATCCGTGCAAGACGTTAAACGGAAAACCGCTGCCTATGATCGTGGCTATTTTCCGCTTTATAAAAGAGAATTCCGATATGTGCGGAGCCCTGATCAGCGAAAACGGGGACATATCCTTTATCAACCGTCTGAAAGAGCTGGTCAGGGAGCGCTGTTTCAGCGACTGGATCGAACTGTTTCATAAATCCCAGAACTTTGAGTATTATTACTCCTTTATCGTTTCCGGCTGTATCGGGGTTTTACAGAGCTGGCTGGAGAGAGGGCTGAAAGAATCCCCGGAGCATATGGCCAAATTAGCCGAGCAGATGATTATGACGGGGATTAAAGTCATTCAATAGCATCCGCATGCCATGGATGCGCCCATTTCCCGTCAGGCTCCTGTTCCGCTCCCCAAAAGGCGATGGACAGCATACCCGGCCCGGTATGTGCCCCGATGACAGGCCCGACGGGCGCAATCAGCACCCGCGCCCCGGGAAAGCGCGCCTTGACCTGTTGGGCCAGCCCATCCGCATCCGGCCTGCAATCCCCATGGCCGATCAGCACAGGCCCTTCCTGTCCCGAGTTCCGGGCGTAATAGTCGAGCAGGGAATCGATCGCCCGCCTTCGTCCGCGGATCTTCCCGACCAGCTCTAATCTTCCGTTTCCGTTGATGGTGAGGAGCGGCTTGATCTGAAGCGTCGTCCCCATCAGGGCCGTCGCAGGTGAAATGCGACCCCCTCTCTTCAGCGTATTGAGATCGTCCACAAGGAATCGGCAGCGCACACGCGCGATCTGTCCGGCAGCCCAGTCGGCCAGCGCTTCGAGCCCCATTCCCTCTGCCTTTCTGCGCGCGGCTTCATATACCAGAAACCCCTCTTTAATCGAAGCGGACCGCGTATCGACGCAGAGAATCTTCCGCTTTGGGTAACGCATCCGCAATTCCGCGGCGCTGATGCAGGCCGACTGGAACGTCCCGGACATCCCCGAGAAAAAAGAGATACAGGATGTACGTCCCTTTCCGAAGATATTCCTCAAAAACGCAGTTGTAAGTATCGATGGTGATCTGCGAGGTAGAGGCCCTTTCCCCGCGGCGAAGGGCATCGTAAAAATTTTCGACGGACAAATCACCCTCCGGTCCATAGCGGCGCAGCTGCCGGCCAACCATCACTTCCATCGGAATCACCGCGGCATCCCAGAGCGCCCAGTCCATATCGGCCGTCGCATCGGTGATGATCTGGTAGCACATGTCACACGCTCCGTTTTTCCTCCGGGCACTGCGAACAGTCCCCGCTGCAGACGGCGCTTTTACCATTCCAGATCCGCTCCGCAACGGGCGCCCAGCGTTCGGCGTACGGGGCCGTTTTGGCGCACAGCTCCTCGGGTTTTTCCGGGGCTTCCAGGTCGGTCGAATGGGCCCCGGTCCTTTTCACAAGCTCGGGCAGAATCGTGGGGTTTTCCAGCATGGGGCATGGCCTCAGCATATTGCCGTTGAAGGGGATCCCGTCGTGGTACGCCATAAAAATTGGGGACTGAAGGGCCTCCAGCAGGGTGGTGTTGTGGATATTGACATTGGAATAATGGATAAACACGCACGGATCCACGTCGCCGGCGGCGTTGATGTGCAGATAGCGCCGTCCGCCGGCGATGCAGCCTCCCACGTATTCCGCGTCATTCTGAAAATCCATCGCGAAAATGGGCTTGGTGCTGCGGAAAGCCCGGATCTGTTCATACACGTGCACGCGCTGCTCGGGGGTCACCATCAGTTCGGGGACCGCTCCCTTGCCAACCGGCATGTAATGGAAAAACCATACGAACAGCGCGCCCATATCGATGATCTGATCGTAAAATTCCTCGCTGCTGACGTCATTGTAATTGGCGCTGGTATAGCAGACGGAGACCCCAAAAGGCAGTTTATGCTCCTTGAGCAGACGCATGGCATCCATCACCTTGGCGTATACGCCCTTGCCCCGGCGGCTGTCGTTGGCTTCCTCAAAGCCCTCCAGGCTGATCGAGGGAATAAAGTTCTTTACGCGCAGCATTTCCCTGCAGAAGTCCTCGTCGATCAGTGTGGAGTTGGTGAAGCACAGGAAAATGCAGTCAGAGTGCTTCTCGCACAGCCGGATCAGGTCGTTTTTCCGCACCAGCGGCTCGCCTCCGGTATAGATGTACATGTATACCCCCAGTTCTTTCCCCTGCTCGATGATGGAGTCGATGTCCTCATAGCTCAGGTTCAGCTTATGGCCGTATTCGGCGGCCCAGCATCCCGTGCAGTGGAGGTTGCAGGCGGAAGTCGGGTCCAGCAGAATGGTCCAGGGGATGTTGCAGCCGTATTTTTCCCGGTTTTTCTCCTGCTCCGGCCATCCGAAAATATTCTCGTTCAGGATGAAGTTCCGGAAGAAGGCCACCCTCGTCGCGGGATCCAGCTCATAGAGCTTCATGATCAGCTGATACCAGTTGTCCTTCCGTTCAATGGCATTCCGGATGGCCTCCCTCTGTACGTCGAACTCCTCCTTGGGGATCACCCGGTCCACAAGCCCCTGCAGCTTTTTGATATTGGTTTCCGGATCCTTTTCCAGATAGTTTACCGCCTGATTAAAGCCGAATTCTTTTATTTTCTCGCTGAAACCCATATAACCGTCTCCTTATATCTGAGTATTTGTCTCCAGCCGATGCGGCATTGGAGGCGCCCCGGCCAGAAACAGACGCTTTACCGGTGCGTTTTTCATTGTAACCTAAAATAAAAATATGCTCTATGAACAGATACATGCCTGTGTAAGGTTTCTTTACACGGGCATGATTCTGTAAGCTGCGTCATCAGGAAGCGCCTTTATCGCTTCTTTCCCATAAAACCCGGACAAAACGGGCACAATAAATTTTCCGGACGCAGAAAATTTCAGGCTGAGGAAACTGCGGATTAATCAAAAAAGAAAATTTATAATACTCATCTGTTGCTTTTTACTCATGTGTATCTTATAATGTCATTATCAATTTCACTGCTGAAAAATGAGCAGATTTCAAACGAAACGGGTGAGATCATGAAAACTTTGGAATCGGGCAGCCAGGACAGGCGCTGCGTTCGGACCCGGATGGCGATCAAGCAGATCCTGATGAAGCTGATCGCCGAAGAAGACGTCTGCAGCATCACCATCAAGGAGATCGCGGAAAAAGCCGACATCAACCGCAAGACGTTTTATTCCCATTATAAAGACGTAAATGCGGTCCTCGACGACATTCAGAACGATTTGGTGGATCAATTGTCCGGAGTTTTAAAAGGCTGCGAGATCAGCAGAATTTTGCGGGACCCCTATCCTTTTTTCCAGAAGCTCACCGAGGTCATCAACGAGGACTTCGATTTTTATAAATATCTGGTCCGGTCGCAATCGGCGAGCCATTTCTGGGAAAAGATAAAAGAGGCCCTGAAAAACAGAATCATGGACAATCTCCATGATGAAATGAAGTCCGGCAAAGAATTCCTGTCCTTTACCATGGAGTTCATCGTGTCGGGGATTCTGTCCATCTACTGGGAATGGGTGAGTTCGGAGCGAAAAACGTCGCTGGCGCAGGTATCCCGGATCGCGGGGGCTTTGGCGCTGAACAGCCTGAATACAGTCAACGGAGGGGAAAATTTCTCTAAATGTTAAAAATCGGCCCCACTTCCACAGAAAACATCATCGATTATGTCGCCGGGGAAAGAGAACCTTTTTCAAGCAGGGCTTTCACAGCGGTGGACAGCCTGGTCCTTTCCCAGCTTTCCTACCTTCATTTTGACGGGATCGTCCCGGATTCCGTCCACGGGGCTCCGGTTACGATCGAAGAGATCGCAGGCCGCGGAACGCCCGACACGCTGTTCCGGGATGTGAGGGATGGCGAGAGCAACCGAAAGCTTTTCGCCGCGCTGGCACAGAGCCCGCGCTTTCAAAAGACCGGGCTGACCTTTTATGTAAACCGGCTCAATTTCGAGGAAGAAAAGCAGTTTTCCGCCGTCACCTGCCTGCCGGGGGATGGAACGGTCTATGCCGCGTATCGGGGGACGGATTCCACCTTTGTGGGCTGGAAGGAAGATTTCAATATGGCGTTCCTGACCCCAGTTCCTTCCCAGCAGGAGGGGGCCGCATATCTGAATCTTGCCGGACGTGAGTTCTCCTGCGGCATCCGGGTGGGCGGACACTCCAAAGGCGGCAACATCGCCGTCTATTCCTCCGCCGCATGCGAGCCGGATGTTCAGGAACGGATTATCGAGGTGTTCAGCCACGACGGGCCCGGCTTCCGGGAAGAATTTCTGCAAAGCCCGGAATATGCGCGGATCAGGGGCAGAATCCACAAAACCCTTCCGCAGTCCGCGATGGTCGGGATGCTTCTGCAGCATTCCGAAACATATACCGTCGTAAAAAGCAACCGCATCGGGCTGATGCAGCACGATCCGTTTTCATGGGCGGTGGAAAACGGGGATTTCGTATCGATGGGGGCGGTGAACAACAGCGCCATGTTTATGGACGAAACGCTGAATTTGTGGGCCGATTCCCTGGACGACCGGAAACGGGAGACGTTTATCAACACCCTCTATGAAGTGATCAAAGCAACCGATGCCAAAACGATTTACGACCTGACCGACCACTGGCAGGAAAAAGCCGCCGCCGCTCTGGGAGCGGTGCGGGAAATGGATGAAGAGACAAGATATTTTGTTTTACAGACGATCGGGCTGCTGTTCCGTCTTGCCGTCAGGAACCTGAGGGCAACCCGCAAATAAAAGAAAAGGCGCGCGCCCACACAGCCCCGCCTTGCCGAATACTGAGAACCATGAAAGGAAACGGAAGCGATGTTCCGCAAATGACGCAATCGCGGATTTCCGTTGACTGAAAGGAACGAATAGGAGATATCTTCATGTCTATATCTGCAATTTCAACATGTTTTCTGTGGCTGGTTACATATAGCTTTATCGGATGGGGAATCGAATCCGCCGTATGCTCCCTTTACGAGAACAAACCGGTCAACCGGGGTTTTTTGAAAGGGCCGGTCTGCCCGGTGTATGGATTTGGAGCGCTCACCTCCATCATATTTCTGTATCAGAAAACGGATCACATCCTTCTTATTTTTATAGCCGGCACGGCGCTCGACTGCACGGTGGAATATTTTACCGGCGCTCTGCTGGAAAAACTGTTCCACGCAAAATGGTGGGATTATTCGGACCACCGCTTCCAGTTCCGGGGCCGGATCTGTCTTTCGAACGGCCTCGCCTTCGGATTTTTATCCGTTCTGCTGGTAAAATATATTCACCCCGTCGTCGCGATGTGGACGTACGGCGTGCCGGAGCTGGTCCGGATCCTGGCGGCGCTCGTAATTCTTGCCGTGATAGAGGCAGATCTGTATGCAACCCTGCGCCGGCTTCTCCCGCCGGACAACCGGCTGGAGGAAATCGCGGCGCGGCTGACGCCGTATGCCGCGCTCGCGGGCCTGTGCAGGGGAGGCAGTTTCTTCGGGAGCGCCGGCTATGGGGACGGCCCGTTTGGATCGCTGCTCCATTTCGGCAGGAGCCGGACAAAACGGATGTTGAGCGTATTTCCAAAGCTCAAATCCATAAACTATAGCAAGGCGTGGCAAAAACTGAAAATCATTCTAAGGGGGTCAGGGAAGGATTGAGGTCCATGATTTCTTCCCCTGACAGGAGGTGGAAAATGCCTCGGATATTCGGGAAACAGATCGGCTGGAAAAATATTTTCAGCCTTGTGTCCATATTGTTTTCGCTCGGGATCCTGCTCTATTTCTGTCTTTCGGAAAACGGCCTGATCACACTGCTGCAGCAGCTCCATCGATTTCAGGCAAGATGGATCGTCCTGGCGGTCTTCTGCATGCTGGCGGACCTATTTCTTGACGCCTGCCTGATTTATCTTTTTATCAGGAACAGGGCAACAGATTATCGCTTTCCCGCCGCCGTGAAGGTCTGTCTGGCCGGCCATTTTTACAGCGCGATCACCCCGTTTCAAAGCGGAGGCCAGCCCATGCAGATCTATCTGGCAGACCGGCAGGGGATCGACCCCGGCAGCGCGACCTCCGCGCTGGTTCAAAAATTTTTTGTGTATCAAACCGGCATCACTTTATACAGCCTGCTGGCAATTTTTCTTCAGATCCATTTTTTCAGGAATCTGCTGCCCCCGACCATGTGGGGGCTGACTTATGTCGGTTTTGCAGTTCAGGTGGCCGCCGCAGTCTTTCTGCTGCTGATATCATTCGACAGGAAGCTGACGCATAAGCTGCTCGAGTGGGTCAGCCGGCTTCCCATTGTAAAAAAACATCACGGCGTGATTCCGGCCTGGGAAAAACAGGTGGACTTCTTTCATCAGAGCAACCGGCAGATCTTCCGAAACTTCCGGCTTCTGGGAAAGACATATTTCCTCACCTTTTTGCAGCTCACCGCGATTTTTCTGGTCCCCTACTGTATCTTCCGCGCATTCGACATCGGCCAGGCTTCCGTCATCCAGATGATCTGTTATCAGGCTTTCGTCATGATGGTGTCTTCCCTTTTCCCGCTTCCCGGCTCTGCCGGGGCCGCGGAAACAAGCTTCTATACGTTTTTTTCCTCCTTCTTTACCCCGCAGACCATAAAATCCGCCGACCTGCTCTGGAGGGCGATTTCTTATTATTTTGTGATCCTGATCTGCGCACCTTTTTCCGGGATCGGAAAAGGGTGGAAGGACACACAGAAAAGTGCGGCGGATCCGTAAGCTCAGTGCTTCAAAACCGCCGTTCCCCATGGCTTTTTGGACGAGGAAGCCTTTCCCCCGCTGTCCAGTTTATAACAGCACGGCATTTTCTGTCGATCGCCGGACAAATCGGTGCCTGTGTAAGAAAATCTTACACAGGCACCGATTTGCCAATAGAGCGTCTCCCCGTGATCGACTAAAATGTATTTATTATAGCAATTCCGCTTATGATTGTGAAGAGCTGGCTTCCCGCCGAGGCAGGAGGAGCAGAAACTAGCTGGAAATGCCGTATCAAATAATTTGCAGAAAGAGAAAACAGGGAGGCTGAAATCTTGGAATTGCGTCACAGGCTGGTCAGGCAGACAATCGATTGGGCGGTCAGCAAATCCATGGATGCCATGGCGGGAAATACCGGAAGGGAAATCCGGAAGCTGATCGACCTGGGACAGATGTTTGCACAGAGCAAAAATCAAAAATGGTTCTTCAACTGCGCCCAAAAAGTCGTCTGTGACCCAAAAAATTCTTACAACCATCTGATGCTGCGGGTCCTTGACGATATCGATCGCAAAACGTTGAAGACGGTCGGCCTGAACCTGGGATACAGCAGCCTGATTTACGGGGCGAGGAAGCTTCGGAAACAACAAAAAGCGACGGGAGAGCAGCTCCCGTGGATCCTGGTTTTTGATCTCCGGGACTTCTCTCCCGCCGACCTTCCTCAAATTGAAAATCTGATCCTGGAAAACCGGGAAACGGGAATTTACAGCTACATTTTCTGCCTGCGGGAGTTGGACGGCATCTCCCCGCTCTGCGCAGCCGCGGAAAAATTCGGTGAATGCCTCTTTGCGTTCCGGGCACCCGCCGGGCGGATTACGGAACAGGCAAGCTCCTCTCTTGGCACGCTTCCCAACGCGATCGTTTCCGTTGAGGTACCGGGCGGCGGCTTCGCCGACGAAGATTGCGTCCGGGCTTTCCGCCTGCTGAAAAGCCACCGATGCTTTTATGGGTTCGACACCGTCTATGAAGAAAACGGATGGGAGAAAGCGGCCTGCCCGGAATCCATCTGCAGCGCCATCTCCTGCGGCTGTGTTTTCGGCGTGTTCCGTGCCGGGGAGGGCGTCCCCGATTCCTGCAGAAAAGCGGTATACGATTTTGTAAGCAGGGAAAGAGACGGAACCGGGCTTCCGCTGGTCGCCTTTGAATGGGACCGCGACATAGAGGAGATCAGCCTGAAAATTCACGCCCCCACGGGATGCAGGCTGATCCGCTTCAATTCCTATGGATGAAGCTGCGATGCATCCGCCGTTTTCCCCTGCCCGGCTGAAATTCAGGCGAATGGAAGGGCCCGCTAATCAGCGTCTCCCCTTCTTTTTTCTTTCGTTTCAAGCTCACGCATGACACTGCCGTCGAAAAGCTCTTTGAGGTGCGCGACAAAAACGGCCGGATCCTCCTGCATATCGGCATTTACCCACTGGACGATCAGGCTGACAAAAGAGGTCGCGATGAACTCCGTGATAAAGCCCCACTTTTCTTCATTGAACTGAGCGCCCTCCGTGCTTTCGGCCACTGATGCGGCGAGGCTGCGGATATAGTCGTGCAGGTACTCCCGAAAGGAATTCTGGCCCGTTGTATTGATGGCGTTGAAGTAAAAGGCTTTGTTTTCCCTCATATAACAGCACAGATCCCGCAGTCCGTCCGTCCAGTCTTCCACCTTTTGATAGGCACTCATAAAAGGCACGGTTTCGGTATAGTAAATCCAGTTCATCAGATCGTATTTATCTTTAAAATGATAATAAAAGGTAGTCCTTGTCACTCCGCAGTCCCTGGCAATATCGCCCACGCCAATTTTGCCGAACGGCTTTTCGGCCATCAGTTTTTTTAAGGAACCGGCGAGTGCAAGCTTTGTGATATTGGAACCCGGCACGGCGAGCGGTCTCCTTTCAAAAAAATTTCACAGGACCCTTATGCCCGGTCCGCGGGAATCCGCTTCCCAGAGCAGGACAAGAATATCCTGCGCCAGCGAATCTGCATCCATGCGGTACAGCCGAAACAAATCGGAGCGTTTTCCCTGCTCCACAAAGGTATCGGGGAAACCGAACATCTTTACCCCGGCTTTCACACCGTATTCGTTCAGCAGCTGCAGCACACTGCTTCCAAGGCCACCCGCGACGCAATGGTTCTCGACCGTCACGACACAGCCGGTATGGGTCGCGGAATCCAGGATCAGCTCTTCATCCAAAGGTCTGAGAAACCGCGCATGGATAAGGTCAGCGCCGACTCCCTTCTTTTTCAGCTCATTCACGACACAGAGGGAAGTTTCGACCATATCCCCCGCGGAGATAATGGTGACGTCGTTTCCTCTGCAGATTCTCAGCCCTTTCCGCCAGACGACAGGCTCCCGTATGCCGGGCAGAATCCCGCTTTTCCCTTTGGGATACCGAACCGCGACCGGACCGCGGTGTTCCAGGACGGCGTATCGGAGCATCTTTCTCAGTTCCCAATCGTTGCACGGAGAAAGGATGGTTATGTTGGGAATATGGCCGAGAAAAGAAAGGTCGTAAATGCCCTGGTGCGTTTCGCCGTCCTCCCCGACAATCCCCTCCCGGTCCAC
>ENA-UOOK01001697-UOOK01001697.1-fermentation-metagenome-genome-assembly--contig:-NODE-1697-length-28514-cov-11.257950_pt1 | contig 28514 bp, 16 predicted proteins | sample MGYA00245777_ERZ724023 | MGnify/ENA primary metagenome ERZ724023 (study PRJEB28704, sample SAMN03018312) | fermentation metagenome | biome: anthropogenic terrestrial biome; feature: soil... | reverse complement strand
TGTATTTAGAAGCCGAAAAGAAAAAAGAAATTTTTGCTCAATATGGTAAATCAGAAAAGGATACTGGTTCAATTGAAGGGCAAATAGCATTGTTCACATATAGAATTCAACATCTAACTCAACATGTGCGTGGAATGAAAAACGATAAGTTCACAGAACGTTCGTTAGTTAGATTGGTTGGAAAGAGAAGACGTTTATTAGATTATCTAAAAGATAGAGACGTTGTTAAATATCGTGAATTAATCAAAGAATTAGGTATTAGAAAATAAAAATTCAATACTTATACAAGCACAAAAAAGGCAATTAGCTTCTAATTGCCTTTTTTTGTATATAATATAATTGTGGAGCAAATCTAAAATAAAGCAAATAATAAATAAGACAAATCTAATTTAGCTCCAATTAGAAAGAGGTATGTAATAATAAGAAAAAAAGATGCAAGTAATTAAAAAAGTCTTTACCATAGAAGATGGAAGACAAATTGAAATTGAAACAGGCAAATTGGCAAAGCAAGCTGATGGTTCGGTAGTAGTAAGAATGGGTGATACAATGCTTTTGGCCACAGTTTGTGCTAAGAAAGAGGCAGGAGAGAATGTGGATTTTATGCCACTAACAGTAGAATATCAAGAAAAGTATGCAGCAGTTGGACGTTTCCCTGGAGGATTCTTTAAAAGGGAAGCACGTCCTTCAGAATATGAAATATTAATCGCTCGTTTAGTTGACAGAGCACTTCGTCCACTATTCCCAGAAGATTTTCACGCAGAAGTCCAAGTACAAATCACTTTAATTTCAGGAGACCAAACAACTCCACCTGATGCTTTGGCAGCATTGGCAGCATCAGCAGCTTTGGCAGTATCAGATATTCCTTTCAATGGACCAGTGTCAGAGGTTAGAGTAGCTTATATTGACGGGAAATTAGTAATTAATCCTTCCATTGAAGACTTGTCAAAAGCTGAATTAGACCTTATTGTAGCTGCAACAGAGGATAATATAATGATGGTTGAGGGAGAAATGAAGGAAGTATCGGAAGACGTAATGCTTGAAGCCCTTAAAGTAGCTCATCAATCAATCAAAACACATTGCAGAGCAATAAAAGAATTGGAACAAATGGCTGAAAAAACTCAGAAAAGAGAATACTGCCACGAAACCAATGATAAAGAACTTGAAGAAAAGATACATCAAGCAACTTATCAGAAATGCTACGACTTCGCAAAGCAAGGCATAGCCAATAAATCACAAAGAGCAGATGGCTTTGCAGCAATTAAAGAAGAGTTTATAGGAACTCTTTCCGAAGAAGAAGTATTAGAAAAAGCATTTCTGATAGATAAATATTTCCATTCAGTAGAAAAAGAAGCAATGAGAGATATGGTGTTGAACGAAAGAGTTCGCCTTGACGGAAGACAATTAAATGAAATCCGTCCAATATGGGCAGAAGTTAATTATCTTCCAACTCCTCATGGTTCAGCAGTATTTACTCGTGGAGAAACACAATCTCTAACCACATGCACACTTGGAACAAAGCTTGACGAGCAAATAATAGACGGAGCAATGATTGAAGGAAAGAACCATTTCATTCTACACTATAATTTCCCTGGCTTTGCAACAGGAGAGGTGAAAGGAAACAGAGGATTGTCCCGAAGAGAAGTTGGACATGGAAATCTTGCAATGAGAGCTTTAAAACAAGTTCTTCCAACGCAACAGCAGTGTCCTTACACCATAAGAATTGTTTCCGACATTTTAGAGTCTAATGGCTCTTCCTCAATGGCAACAGTTTGTGCAGGATGCTTAGCTCTTATGGACGCAGGAGTTCAAATAAAGAAGCCAGTCTCTGGAATAGCAATGGGACTAATTGCAAAAGACGGGAAATGGGCAGTTCTTTCTGATATATTAGGTGATGAAGACCATTTAGGTGATATGGACTTTAAAGTAACAGGAACAGTTGATGGTGTAACAGCTTGTCAAATGGATATTAAATGCGATGGACTTTCCTACGAAATACTTACTCAGGCACTACAACAAGCCAAAGAAGGACGCTTACACATTCTCAATATAATGAACACAGCTCTTGACAAACCAAGAGAAGACTACAAGCCACAGGTGCCAAGAGTTGCTCAATTAACTATTCCAAAAGAATTTATTGGAGCGGTAATTGGACCTGGTGGAAAGGTAATCCAAGAAATGCAAAAAGAGACCCAAACTACAATAGTAATTGAAGAAAAAGGTGAATTTGGAATAATAGATATTTTCTCTGTTAATAAAGAAGGAATAGATGCAGCTTTGGCAAGAATAAAAGGTATAACAGCCGTTCCAGAGATAGGACAAGAGTATGATGGTGAGGTTAAAAATCTTCAAACCTTTGGAGCCTTTGTTGAGTTTCTACCAGGGAAAGATGGACTCTTACATGTTTCAGAAATATCTTGGGAAAGAGTAAATAATGTTGAAGATGTATTAAAGGTAGGTGATAAGATAAGAGTTAAATTGATAGAAGTAGATAAGAAAACAGGCAAATACAAACTATCGCATCGCGTTCTTACTCCAAAACCAGAGGGATACGTTGAAAGACCACAAAGAGAAAGACCGGAGCATTCTAACTCCAATCGTCCTAACAACCATAGAAATAACTCCGACAGACCAAAACCACAAAAGCCAGAGAGACCCTTAGACGACAATTTCTATGTATAGAAAAATATAACTAAATAGAAAAAGGGGATAAGTCGATTAAGATTTATTCCCTTTTCTTTTGTATGATTTTAACCCTTGGTATAACGCCCTCTCAAAAGCGATAAATCATACAAAGTATTATTTTGCAATGTTTTATATAATGTAAGATAGTGTTTCTTTGCCCTTAAATTTTTCCTTATTGGGATAAGCATTTTTCTAATGCCTATCAGAATTTATTTCAACGCCTATTGAAAATATTTTCAACGCCTATTGAAATTTATTTCAACGCCTATTGAAATTTTTTCTAATAACCATTAGAATTTTTTCTAATAAGCGTTAGGATTTTCTCTAAAAACTATTAGGATTTTCTAAAACGGCGTTAGAAATATTTTCAATAAGTGTTAGGATTTTTTTCAACGCCGTTTGAAATAATTTCAATAAGCTTTGAAATAAATTTCAAACGGCGTTAGGATTTTCTCTGATAGGCATTAGAATAAAAAAATAAGGGATAGACCATAGGCCAATCCCTTACAAATTAGATTTATAGATTGGTTTATAATGCTAATTTCTTTTTCATTTCTTTTGATAAAGCATTCTTGTTTATCATAAAGTCAATTGTTTTGTATTTCACGAATTGTTCCGAAGCAAAGAAATAACCATCATATTTGCTTTCGTCGCCCCAAGAGTTCTTTACTTTGTAGAATTTGTTTCCGTTTTGGTCTTTTGCAATTCCAACTATAACCATTCCGTGGTCGTCAGTTGTGTTGAAATTGTCAAAAGCCTCCTGACGCATCTCTTGGGTTATTGCTTTCTCTTTTGCGGTGCCATCAAAACTGTATGCAGATTTTGCTTTTTCGGCAGCAGTTAGCTTTTCCCAACGATCACGCTCTGTTCCTGAAAGATCTGTCTTTTCTTCATCTGGAACTATTGCAACTGCATTTTTCCAAGAGAAACCTTTTTCGCTTACATCTGCTCCCCAGCCAATAGTGTAACCATTCTCTATTGCATTATCAATAATTTGCATCATCTCATCTAATGGAACATTATAAATGGAACCCAATAGCCAGTTGTCAGGAATTTCAATTATGAAAGTAGAATAGAAAGGGTGGTGAGTGAAAGAGCCTATTTCTATATAGTCATCCATATTTAATCCCAAGCTTTGTGCAAAACTCTTAGGTGTATATTTAACTCCTTTATAAGTGAAGTCCTCTGGCATTTTGCCGAAATAAGCATCAAGTATTGCATTGAAAGCTGTTTTCCATGCAGGAGAAAGAGTTTTTTGAGCAACTAATGACTTACAGAAACCTTCCAAAACTTTATCAATTTCTGCATGATTATGCTTTGTTTCTCCATAATTTAGTCCTGTGTATGCTTCTTCTGGAACAATACCATATTTCTTAATCATTTCAGTTATGTCGTGGAAGCCTCCACCAGCTGCAAAATTGATTGAGCCATGAAAACGTATGTAACGTTCTGCCTTTTCCATATAAGCGTTTCTTACAATCCACATCTCTGAAAGGTCATATTCACCTTTGCCATTTTTAAGTAGCTCTGATTCCAATAAACCTATTCCAGCAAAGCTCCAACAAGTGCCAGAGCGAGATTGATCCTTGGCAATAGTTGCAGGGTTTTCTTTAACAATTGTGAAGGTGTAACCCTTACTTTCTTCTTTTTTGGTTTCTTGTGCAAAAACTCCTCCTGAGAGTAGTAAGGCACAAGTTATTAACATTAGAATTCTTTTCATCGTAGTTTTCTTTTATTATTATTTCTCATTTATTAATTAGCTAACATAACAGGCATCACAAGCATAAGGATTGATTCCGCAGTTGGCTCTGCACCTTCCTCGTAAGGATAAATTATTCCAGCCCTATTAGGTTGCGACATCTCTAAAAGAAGATATTCTGTTTCAATATTGTTTATCATTTCCAATAAATACTTTGCATTAAAGCCTATCTCTAAATTGTCGCCTGTATAATTACAAGAAAGCCTTTCTTTTGCGGCATTTGAGAAGTCGATATCCTCTGCTGAAATAATCATTTCGTTTCCCTCTAAGGTCAAACGAACCTGCATAGTAGATTGATTAGCAAATAAAGCAACACGTCTAACTGAGCTAAGGAAAGCTGCCCGTTCTATGATTAATTTATTTGGATTTTCTTTTGGGATAGCTCCTTCATAGTTTGGATATCTGCCTTCAATTAAGCGACATACAACATTATAGTTCTCAAATTTAAAAGAAACATTCTTAACATTATACTCCATCAAAACATCAGCATCTTCCTTATAAGTAACAAGAATATTCTTCATTAAATTGAGAGGCTTCTTAGGTAAAATAAAGCTATTAGGCACATCATTAGAGAAGTCCGTTCTTCTATAACGAACCAATTTATGAGCATCAGTAGCCACAAAGGTTACGCTATCCTCTTTTTGTTCGCATAATATACCAGCCATTTGTGGTCTTGTGTCGTCAGTTCCTGCTGCAAAGATTGTTTTAGAAATAGCATTCACAAGCAAAGAAGAAGGAATTGTTATCTGAGAAGCATCATCAATGGTTGCAACTCTTGGATAATCTTCTGCTGGAACTCCTGTCAATTTGTATTTTCCCTCACCAGAAGTAATTTCAATGGCATAAGTATTTTCATCAATCAAAAAACTCAAAGGCACATTTGAGAAGGTTTTAACAATTTCCGATAAGATTTTTGAAGGAATTGCAATTTGATTTAAGCCATCAGCCTCAGCATCGGTCAAATCTAAGGTAACCGTAACTGTTGTTTCAATGTCAGAAGCAGTAATAGATAGGGTTTTACCTTTTAATTGAAAAAGAAAATTCTCTAAAATAGGCACAGCATTATTGGTTGTAATAACGCTATTAATTGATTGTAAGGAACGTGATAAAGTTCCTCCATGAACAATAAATTTCATATCTCTTATTATGTATTAAAAATTAAAAATCATATTAATTAGCAAAAGTAGAACCTTTTCTCTTATTATCCAAAGACAATGAGAATTATTTATTAACAATTTGTTTTAAAAACAATTTCCCTCTTAAATATTCCTTAGCAAGATTACTAATTGGTTTTATTTAAAAACAGAATAAAAAATTAGAATCAAATCTCCACAAATTAGAATCAAGTTCTGTAAGATTAGAATCAAGAGATAAAAAATTAGAATCAAGTTTTAGTAAAAATAAACAAGACTTAATTTTTTTAAGTCTTGTTTGATTTTGATGAGGATTTGTTTTTACTAAAATACTTATATCTTTACAATGATTGAAAAGAAGAAGCTATTATTTTTAGTTTCAATTATTTCGTGAAAAATAGTAAGAGGCTGGTTTTAGAAGGTTGTCAAAGGCAAAGTATTGCAATACTAAGGTGTCTTTGCTTCCGTCCATAAGTCCATACATTCTGTTAATGTCAAATATCTCGTAGAAATTATCCTTATCGTTCTCACTTACCCAAGTTCCTTCGTTGAGCTTCATAAATGTTTTAAGACTTTTGGTTTTGCCTTTTTTATCAGTAACAGTAAAAATAAAACTTGGCAATTGTGAAAAGATAGTGTCAGCTTGAACCTTTGGGATGTCTTTTGCAATATTCTCGAAGTTAAGGTCGGTAAAGCTGGATATTAGGGCTGTAACCTTTATGGTGTCAAAGCTTGATAGTTGTTTGTTGGTTTGAAGAAGCCTGAAATGGAAGGTATTCCCTTGACCATACAATTCAAAACTCTCTTCGGGAAGTTGAGGTATCTCAACCTTGATTGAAGCAATATCATTAGGATTATACTTAAATATAGTATGGGTTTTCCAATCGTTTGCCTCAGCAGTAAAACGAGAAGAAAGATAACCTCTAAAATTAGGAATACTAACAATGCAAGGGTTTTCAGTTCCCTTTATAAGCATATATGTTCCCATATTATCCATTGTCTGGTCGCCAACATAAATAGATTTCTCTAATTTCTCTCTTTTAAAGAGTTTAATAAAGCCTAAGTTAATATAATACTTTTGTACGAAAATATCTAACCTCACATTCCTTGCCGAGAGTTGCTTTATGATGTTTACATGAGCAGACTTGGCAACAGGTTCTCTAACTCTCATTTCTCGTAAAGTCTCCATAAGAGTTGAAACCATCATTGGAGACGCTTGAAAGTCATTATTTACTATCCAAATACTGTCATTACTTTTTTTAAGCTCTGTTTTTGCACCATCTCTATCCTCTAAAACCATCCTAACTATGTCGTTTGTCTTTTCAATATGGAAATTCTGCTCCAAGGTAGAACTCTTCTGATTAGAAACAACAATTAGGATTATCCCCAAAAGCACCACGATAGACCCAATAATAATAAAATTTTTCTGTCTTCTATTTAACTTCTTCATAGTTTTTGAATATCTCTAATTCTTATTTGTATTATTTATTTTATTTGCAGTTACTCTCTTCGATAGCTTGAAAGGATTGGTCTTGATAACATATTTATTTTTGCGTAATAGATGAATAACAAATCCTATAATCACAATAATCAAAATAGGTAAACCAATATTCACAACTTGCCAAAATGATTTCTCTCTTTCGGCCTTTACGTTGTCTAACTTTCTCATTGCAACCTCCCTTGAACGAATAGGAATCATATCCTCATCACCACAGAGATAGTTTACGCAGTTAATCAAGAACTCTTTATTGCCATACATATCACGAGTATATTTATCATAACCCAAAGGCAAAGGGTTACCGCCTGAGAAGTCATTCCTTATTATATCCCCATCGGCAACAACAATCATTGAGTTTATTGTATCGCAATTCTCTTTAAATGCAATCATATCGTTGTTTTCCATTTCAGGAGCCAAGCGATGTTTGAAAGCAGAGGTAAATACTCCTTCCAAAAGCATTGCAACAGGGAGGTTAGAAAGGTTGAAAAGCCTTGCGTCTTGTCGTTGTTTGAGCATTTCCAAAGAAACAACAGCAGGAGCATTCATAATACGAGTATTTTTAGAACTTATTAGCAAAGGGGTCTTTTTAATGTTATTTTGAATGGTATCAATACTGCTTACAAACTGCATCTTTACAGGATTTATCTTATCGGTAATGATATGATTGGAATTAGGACTAATAATAGGGAAGAAGTTCCAAGGGAAATAAGAATATTGAGGAGTATTATCCCCATAATAACCTGTAATAATAGGCACTTGAGAACATTGCATATCCATAACCAAATTAGTATTTAATCTAACTCCATAACGAAACAATGGGTCATCAACTCCTGTAAAATTGGTAATAGCATAAGTTTCGCCCTTGTTTTGAATACTATCCATAGAGCAAAGCAATGGATCAACGAGCCAAAGTATCTTACCTCCATGCATAACGAATTGATCCAATATATAGAAATCCTTATAGGAAAAAACCTTAGTTGGATTAGCAATAATTAAAGTCTTATAGATGTTTCTAAACTTTACCTCGTTAGGACGTAAAGAGTCATAAATTCTTTCTGTAACTGCATTTAGCTTTTCATCTAAGGTAACTGTATCTACTGCATAGAAATCATTTATGCTTGAAACAAAATCCCACATATAAGGTAAGTCCCACTCTCCATGACCTCTGATAATGGCAATCCTGTTTTTAAATGTAGTAGTCAAACCTCTTAGAGCCGAATAAAGATTATACTCAAGGTTTTGAATAGAGCTATTGAGTATCTCCGCTTCCCCCGTACCCTTAGTGCTAACAAGCGAAACAACCTTTGTCTCTCCCTTATAAGTTATCTCCAAATAAGGAAACATATATTGCCTAACTTGTCCGTCTTTTTGTGCAGAAGTCTTTAAGATAGGCCGAAAGCCTTTTTCAAACAAACGATGATAAAACTCTGCCTGCTCTTTCTTATCTTTAAAATCATTAGGGTTACGAAACTCAAACTCAATATTCTTATTGTAAGAGCGTAGTTGATTTATCATCTCACGAGTCTCGTTTCTCAAACGCTTATAGTCAGAAGGAAGTTCCCCCTCTAAATAACAACGGATAAAAACGACATCATCAATATTCTTTAATAATCTCTTAGTGGATTTAGAAAGGGTATAACGTTTCTCGTTGGTAAGATCTAAACGTGTAAAGAAATAATAGCCAACAACATTAAGAAAAATAATAATCACCAACCCAATTGCAAGCTGTAAGATATGAGAACGCTTAACATCAGTTTTAGCATCAGGCTTTGCAAATATCTTCTTTAAAAAACTAAACTTCATATCCCTATTCTCTTTATATTAAATCTCTTTTTTCTTTTAATAATTCTTTTGTCTAAATGTTTATTAATATTTTCTTATTTCTTCCAATTCCTGCTTTCCAAACTAATTTTGGTCAGCAAAAGAAAGAATGCCATTGCACTAAGATAATAAATAATATCCCTTGAATCAATAACCCCTCTGCTTATAGAAGTATAGTGATGATTTATTCCAATAGACTTAATGGCTAAATCCCAATTGCCAAAAATACCTAAGCTTGTTATGGCATCAAATCCAATATATGCAAAGGCAGACAATAAAACCGAAACAATAAAGGCTACAATTTGGTTATTTGTAATGGAGGAAGCAAAAATGCCAATACTCACAAAGACCCCGCCTAAGAATAAAAGTCCTATGTATGAGCCAATAATACCACCTAAATCTAAGTTTCCTTTCGGAGCACCAAGATTATAAATGGCGACAATATATACCACAGTAGGCAATAAAGAAAACACCACCAATGACACCCCTGCTAAAAACTTTGCCATAATAATAGAAATATCACTAAGTGGCTTAGTAAGCAGAAGTTCTATTGTTCCATTCTTTTTTTCTTCGGCAAACATCTTCATAGTAATGGCTGGGATAAGGAACAAAAACACCCAAGGCGAAAGCACAAATAAACCATCAATGCCGGCATAGCCAAATTCCAAGACATTAAACCCAAAAGGCAATACCCAAAGCAATAATCCCATCACCGCAAGGAAAACAATAATAGTAATATAGCCAATTAGTGAAGAAAGAAAGCTATTTAACTCTTTTAAAAATAATACATACATTAATCTTATAGATATTTATTGTAAAAAAATAACTCTTTTGCAATTTGCAAACTTACGAATATTATTTGAAATATTATCTATCAAATCTCTATTTGTTATTGCTCTAAACCAAATCAAGTATCAAGAAATTAAAATCAAGAGTTATTAAATTAGAATCAAGTTTCAGTAAATTAGAATCAAGTTTGGTTAAATTAGAATCAAGAGTTATAAAATTAGTTTGAGCTTGAAACCTCCTTGCGTCATTGAGTTAGGATAAGAATTTGATATGTATGGTGTGTTGATGGTCATTTCAAAGAAAGCTGTAAGAAGGATTTTTTCTGTAATAGCATATTCTCCCGAAATGTTAAGGTTTAATACATCACTACCAGAGGACATTATGTTTACTCTTTGGTCTATTTTTCTAAGAATTGTTGTGTTCTTTGCCCACGAGAGGCTTGCTCTAAGGTCAATATCACTTTTTAATTCTCTTGATGAATTACCTGCTCGGATATTTAGTTGTACGTCTTTAAACCTATACCCTCCACCAATAACATATTCTAATTGATTCAGTTCTGTCAGCTGATTATTAGAAAAGCTCAATGCAAGTCGTCGGTTTTTCCTTACTTCAAAGTTTGCTTGAAGGCTGTTTTTAAAGTTTGCATCCACCTTTATCAGAGGGCTAAATGCTTCTGAAATGGAGATATTATCTATCACGTCTTTGGCAAGGTAGTTATTGTTTAGCTGATTTCTTATCCACTCTGTTCCATAGTCGTAGCGAGAATCAACCGGTACTCTTACATCTGAAGTAAATGCCCCTACGTTATATGTTGAAGTATATGCATTGGAAATAGTTATTGAGTTTATCCATTTCTGTAAAACTTTAACCTTACCAAGTCCGGTATAGTCTATCGTCCAGTTAGGAAGGGGCAGTTTGTTAAATGGATGAAGGGAACGTGAATTAGGGTCAGAGCCAGTGTAGGCTGCCAAAAAGGCTGGAATTAAGACTTGTTGAGACGTTGCTCCATAGCCATCAGGATAGTATTTCCCATTAATTGTATCTAAGAGCATATTACCGGTGTAGTTAGGATTAGAGTTTGCAAGTCGTGTTGCAATAATACTTCGGTATTCTAAAAACTCGTTGAAGGTTTGGCTTTCATTATCTTTTCCTAATGACCTAAAAAAGGTGGTAAGAGCTATAATTGAGGTGCTATAATTACCGGTTCTCATCGGAGAGGTAGGTCCAACGATTCCATCTACTGCATTGTCATATTTGTAGTAAGCAAGGTAGCTCTCCGATTGTGTTTGAGTGAACTTTAAGTTAATCCTGAAATCAGGGATAGGCTCTATATTGACTTGTCCGTTTAGGGTGGAGTTTTCTTTTCGTTGGAAGGCGTTGTTCATTAAAGAGTCCTTTGATAGCCAACCTCTTTCTATTGCTCTGTCCATTATGTTTGCTTGTGAGCCGAATACGAATCCGACACCCGGTGCCCAATTATTGTTTGGACTCATTCCAAAGTTCCGAGCAACAGGCATAAAACCAGGTATAAATGTACCCTGTGTGTTTGAGTAATTAAAGCTTGCAGTTTTAATACTTGTTAAGAGCCTTATAGAGTATTCCCCTATTACTTTAAACACCTTTGTTGCGGTAGACTCAGCTGAATCTTTCTTGTCATTGGCGTCTTTTTTAAACTCTGCTGAGCTTTGAGTATCTTTCTTATTCCTAACATTAAGGTTTCTTTGTATAGGTTTATTAGTTTTCGGAGCAAGAGCTCTTTTTACAAATGGTATCTTATTATATATTGTAATAAAGCTTAGGTTAGTATTTATGGTAAATCTTGCGCTATTTTCAATAGTATTTCCTAATCTTTCCATAGCTTGCGTTGAGCCAGTGAAGGTATATTCTCCGGTATAGGTAGTAGATACTCTTACCCAATCTAAGTAAGGAAGCTTTTGTATTGGAACAATCCAGCTAAGGTCTGTTTTTTGGGTATATATCTGAGCTCGTCCAAGGTCAAAAACAGATGTCCAAACAGAGTCTCTTTTTTCTTTGCTGTCAATTTTACCTTTTGGTTCATCAATTCTTGCATTCATGGTTGCATTATAGTTTAGTTTTAGGTTTTGAGTTATGTCGTGAGCAAAAGTATAGGCTCTATTCCAATAGAATTGCTTGAAGTAGTAAGGTTCCATTATAACTATTCCTTGGCTTTTTGGTCTAATTAATGTCTCTTCAAAATCGCGTACGGCCTCTGTTCTAAATGTTATGGTTTTTGGCTTATAATTGAAGGTAAAGTCTCTTAATATGGCAAATGCTTTATATTTAAAGATTTTTACTTTACTGAATGGTCTTATTGGTTTATTTTTGAAGTTGTAGTTATAGTTTATTCCTCCACGTTGCTGTGTTTTAGAGTTATATTCAATATCAACATCTCTTCTGAAGATATTTGAGTAGGAGTAGGAGGCGTCAAAATTCTCTATACCCAATAAATATTGTTTAGAATCTGTTGTTTGGATTTTCTCTTTTCTTATGTTCATAAAGTTAAGATTAGTCCTTGCTGTATAGTCTTGAACCATATGTCTGATTGAGTCTCTTTCTTTCTCAGTTTTGTAGGTCATTAGGTCATCTTTCAAAAGTACGTCTGGGTCTAATGGATTGTAGCGAGGGTTGCTTATTTGTTGTGAGTAGTCAAAGTGCATTGGAAGACTTATTCCAGCGGTTTTTGGCAAGAACTTGCCTAATTGGATATTTGTTGAAATATCAAAAGTTCCAACGTTGTCTTGCGATATTTCTGAGATAGATTGTTCTAATGTTCCAAATCCTGCCGAACGATAAGAGCCCGATATAGCTAAATCTCCTAAGTCCGCCAAGTTTGTTCTTGCAAAACCCACCGCAGCAAAACCAGATGCCTTATTGAAGTCGGCTAATCTTAATTCGTTTATCCATACTTCAACACTTTTGGCTAACATATCATCGTTATCATTTATATGCACCTTTTTTGGATTTCTAACACCAATCATCATAACCTTAACATTACTAATGCTTGGAGAACCTAATACTGTAACCTTTTTCCCCTCCACAATTTCATAGTAAGGTATTAAGGACGAAACAGAATTATCACCCGAACGAACCTTTTTGTTTCTACTTTCTTTAACCTTTACAATCTTTTCCAAATCAAGTTCAACATTATTTGCCTTAGGCCATATAGCTTCTTCGTTAGAAGAACCAGTGTACCATGGAGTGAAATTAAGAGGAAGTTCGTATTCGTAATAGTTATGAGTGAAGTCGGAACCAAGACGAACAAATAAACTTACTTCACCATTTCTATAATTGTCTCCTTCGTTTACCTTTTCAGCATGAACAAACATTTGCATTTTTTTGTATTGTCTCATGTCAAAATCAGATGTCTTGTATATTGCTCTTGCATCACCGTCAGATAAATCGGTAATCTTCATACTTAGAGATTGTTCGTTTAATTGCTGAAAACTTGTTGAGCGATATTCTTTTTCTCTTTCAATGCCCGGTGGTATAACATAAGGTATTGGCGACCTTTTCCCATTTTCTTCAATATTTACTGAGGCCACTGTAAATGTTGTATTCTCGGTTTGAGTCCCCGAAATATACATTCCTTCTGTCATTAGATTATCAGTATATTTCCTCCAATCACCACTAACTAATTCAAGAGTTGCAAAACGCAAGATTACTGGCTCTTCAAACTCTTTTAGAAACATTCTAATAAAACGTATAGACTGGAAGCCTTGCATTGCTCCAACTGTCTTTTGAGGATTACGAATAGGAACTTTAAATTGATACCATTTGCAATCTGTATATTCTCCATTAGGTAGAGAAATGTTTTGTGCGTGTTGTATGTCTGTAATGTAGTTCTGCCCAACAACAAGATTTGATGGGTCTAAATCAATTATATATTCGTAATAGTTTTCTGCCTCACTTAAAGTATTATCTTGATTTATATCTTCTACATTAGGTAATGAAGTTTGTTGAGTAGGATAAGCCTCGGTCGTGTTATCAGATATTGCAGAGTTGCCTTCGGAATTATTATAATTTTTATACCTATCTGTAATCTTTACATTATTATTATCGTAGAAGGTGCTTCTAAAATAGCGAAAATCATCAGCCGAAGGGTCATTCTTTAATGAAGCATAAGCGTCAGCATTCAATTGTCCTTGTGCAATTTCTAAGAAACGAGAAAAGAAACTTTCTTCATCTTGTGAAGATATGCCATCGTAACCTATGTCTTGATACTGCCTTGAAGTAGGGTCATTATTAAATGCATTTACTATTGATTGAAGCTTTGGAACTCTTCCCCAGATTGTAGTATCTACATCAACTACTGTGGCATTTGCAGGCAATCCATTTTCAAAACTCTTTCTTCCATCTCTAAGAATATCTTCTGAAATATCTCCCAAGTTAAAATAAAGTTTTCCTCCTCTTGCTGTTTCGTTATTAATAAAAGGATCCATTAACCAGAATTCAATGTATTCAATGTTGGCTGCTTCAAAGTCGGTTGCTTCCAATTTTCTCATTATACCAGCCCAACGCGTGTTAGGATTGTTTAATTTTCCATCAGGGCTTAATCCTGCAGAATACACACTTGTCGTATCATAATTATAAGGACCTCTTTCGGAAGGGTAAAAAGCAATATTAAATTCTCTAATATTAGTTGGCTGCCCAGAAGGAATTTCTTTATTAGGGTGAACTTCTCTTTCTAATATTTGACGAGCATAAGGTTGAGAGCGGTCTTCCTTGTTTATATTAGATGGCATATTTGAGCTGTTATAAAAAATATCATCAATACTATACCATGCTAATTTTGCTCTATTGAAACCATATTCTAACCCTGTTGTTGGATGAGTTTCAGGAAATAATGCATTTGCAGAAGAATAGTCTTGAGGAGTACTTGCCAAGTGCCATGCTCCAACAGCTCTAAGGTCTATTGATATTTTAGCTGCTTCAAAGTCGTCTATATATGCAGTACCTGAATTACCAATTACGGAAGGATTACCAGGAATAAAATGAGCAAATTCACCATTAAGGGTAAGTGTGGAAGGTGCTTTTGTGGAATAGAAAGGAAGTAAATCAAGTAGTTTGGTTATAAAGTTTACATCTTTCTTGTAATTGAAATCAAAACCCCAAAGAGTATTACTCATTGGCTCTTCTTTGTAGTTTACTTTGGTGGTAATTGGACTTTCGTGAAGATTCATTAAGGTTGCTCCAATATTGAAATCTTTATTAAGTTCATAACTTGCCCTAAATCCCATCATTCGCTTAGTTGTAAGGTTCATAAGTTGATGCGATTCTGTTGAAACGGTGATAGGGGTTCCTGAACTCAAATAACCAGGGTTGATAATTTTAACTCTACCCATAGCGTAATCCACAGTATAATCTATTCCTTCTGTAAGAGTGATACCTCCTGCCATAACTTTAACAGAGCCCTTAGGTATATTTATACCTTTTAATGAAATTTCTGAACTTGACTCTGATTTATATCTACCCTCTAAATAGAATTTATTTTTATCGGGATATTGTTGAGCTTGCGAAAGAGTCAGAGTGTAGAGAGAGTCAAAGCAGTACTTACTCGCAATATCATCATCATTTAAAAGAGAACGAAGGTCCTTACCAAAAGGTTCAACATAAGGGAAAATGATCAGCCCTCTATCCGAAACGATTGTCCCTCCATTAACAATAGCATTATCAATATAGTCAAATACTCCATCAGGAAAAGGATTTTGTTGATTATCCATTCTATCTAAGCCAAAAACTCTAATAAGAGGAATCCCTTTTAAACTTCCTTCTCCAAAATATCCAGTTGGAATACCTTGCTCGTCTCCCTGATACAAAATATTCAAACGAAAATCTTCTCTTTGGACTTGATTTGCTTGAAGATAATAAATATTCTTCATCATTAGCTTCCACATAGGGTTTTTAACATTGAGAGAAGAGCTCTTTAATAGTTTTACAACTAAAGTGTTTGGATCATTTATTCCTTCATCAGAGAATTCCCCTACTTGATATATTGTAGAGTCCCCAATTATTTGATAACGGAATGCAACAGCCAAAACTTGATCATTGCTCAAAGGTTGATTTAAAGAAATAAAACCTAAGCGAGAGTTAAAAGTATATTCGTATGGCGTTAGCTTTCGAGCACTTTCAATCTTTTCGTAAGTTTGTCCTGCAACAAAACCCATACTCTGTAACAATGAACTAATATTATTAATATTGCGTAAACTTTCAGAATTTACAACAGATAATAAATTATTAGATCTTATTCCATCAGGAAGATAAGAACCTCCAGGGTTCTCAATTGCAGGATTTTGTCCATAAGGTTTTTGTTCCCCAAGGTCAGAAAAAGCAACCAAGTTTCTATTTTCATTTATGGCAGCTCCAACATTTGTTCTCCAAACCTCAATCTTAATAATATTAACATTGGAGTTTATTAAAGGGAGTGAAGCCATTGCATTATTATAGTTTTCGTAAAAATACTGCGATAGAAAGTAATTCTTATTAGCTTCGTATTGGTCAGCTTTAAATTGGAATTCTCTTAACTCAGCACCACCTTCAATGGTTTGATGATTTGATTCTGACTTTTGTTCAGAAAAGACGGCATCCACAAATAGCTTTCCAAACTTCAAACGTGTTGAAACTCCAAAAAGAGTTTGAGAGCCTTGAATAAGAGATGTTGGTAAAGGAAATGAAATATGACCAACCTCAATTTTTTGAATTATATTATCTTCTTTACCTTCATATTTTAATTTAAGCTCATTTTCAAATGAAAAAGTAGCCTCTGTATTATAATTCAAATTAAAAGAAATAGCCTCTCCAATTTTTGCAGTAACATTTAATTGGATGCTCTCATCAAAATCAAATCTTGTAACACTACGTTGGTTCTCTTGTATAGATAAATCTTCTCGTTTATTGTTTACAATTGCAAATTTTAGTTCTGCACTACCAACAGGACGAATGTCAATTGTCTGACCACCAAAAATTGTTTCAAAGAGTTCGGAATTAATCCTTAGTTGAGGTATTAAATTATCTAAAACTCCATCATTTGAAGAGGTCATCTTGGCTGTTGAAGAACGATTTTTCCAATAATCGTTAATCATCTTATCCATATCATAGTTTTGATAATCGGAAAAAGATAATACCCTACGTTCTATAATTAAATCTCCAATGCGTTTAATAAGAATATACTCATTATTCTTAGCATCATATTCTATTTCAGTAGTTATATTAGTGGGATTTTGTAAATGTAAAGGGCTTGTCCCATCAATTCCATAGCGAGTACTATCTGGATTAAACAAAGATGAGGGAGATACATTTGTATAACCCTTAGTAGTAAAAAATATAGAAATCAAGATAACAAAAAGACCTAAAAGCCCTCTGCTACTATTTTTTATCTTCATCAAGAAATCTTACTATAATACTTTTAATGCTTGTTTAATTAGCAGTTCTACACTTGCATCAGGAGCACTTTGAATAATCTTGTTCAAAGCTCTTTCAACTATTATTTTACTAAAACCTAATGTTTGTAGAGCTAATAACGCCTCTTCTTTATTTTTATTGCTTACAATATTTGTATTAATAATCTCAATATCTAATTTAGATAAAGGATCCTTTAATTCTAAAACAACCCTTTGAGCAGTTTTAGCTCCAATACCCTTAACTTGTCTCAAAACATTTATATCCTCTTTTACAATTGCAGTATGCAGTTCGTTTGTGTTCATTGAAGAAAGCATCATTCTTGCAGTATTAACCCCAACACCATTAACAGAAATCAAATAACGGAATAATTCTCTTTCCTTCGCAGAATAAAACCCAAATAATTGGTGAGCATCTTCTCTTACAACATAATGAGTAAGAATTCTTCCAGAATCTAAATTCTTAATTTCAGAGTAAGTAGTTAAGCTAATCTCAATATGATAACCCACGCCAGAGGTATTAACCACCACAAACGAAGGGTTTTTAATATCAAATTTTCCTTCAATAAACTCGTACATAATAAAATAAATTTAACGCAAAAGTACTTATAATTTCTCAATTTAAAGAGTTACACATTAAAATAAAAGAGTAAAACGTAATTTTGATTGGTTTTATTTCTAATTTTGCAAATAATTACCAAAGCAAAGAATAAAATGTCAGTAGCAAATAAATCAGATGTCAGAAAGATAACAGTACACGTATTGCAGTCAATGAAACTCAAAGGAGAGAAAATATCAATGCTTACAGCCTATGACTATACTATGGCACGTTTGGTTGATGAAGCCAATATAGATATTATACTTGTTGGGGATTCAGCAGCTAACGTAATGGCAGGTTTTCAAACCACCCTTCCAATAACCCTTGATAATATGGTATATCACGCAGCCTCAGTTGTGAGAGCGGCCGATAGAGCATTGGTTGTTGTAGACCTCCCATTTGGAACATATCAAGGTAACTCCAAAGAGGCACTCTGCTCTGCAATACGTATAATGAAAGAAACAGAGGCAAATGCCATTAAAATAGAAGGAGGAAAAGAGATATTAGAATCTGTAAATAGAATACTCTCAGCAGGTATTCCTGTTATGGGACATTTAGGGCTCACGCCACAATCTATTAATAAATTTGGGACTTATGTAGTGCGTGCAACCTCAGAGCAAGAGGCAAATAAGTTAATTGAAGATGCACATCTCTTAGAAGAGGCTGGATGTTTTGCCTTAGTACTTGAAAAAATACCGGCTGATTTAGCCCAAAGAGTAGCACAAGAACTTAAAATACCTGTTATAGGAATAGGAGCAGGTGGTGGAGTTGATGGTCAGGTTTTAGTACTTCACGATATGCTTGGTATGACACAAGAGTTTTCACCACGTTTTCTAAGGCGTTATCATCATTTAGGAGAAGACATAACCAATGCAGTAAAGCAATACGTTTCGGATGTAAAAAGCAGAGACTTCCCTAACGAGAAAGAACAATACTAAGAAAATATTCGTTATTAAGTTCTAAAAAAATATCTCTTGATTCTAAAATAATAGAATCAAGAGATATTTTTTTGGATTCAAATTCTAATTTTGGTTATTTATTAGCCTCTATTAGGATGTCAAGAATCTTTATAGCACATTCGGAAATGATTGAACCAGGTCCAAAGACTGCGGCGGCTCCTGCTTTGTAGAGAAAATCATAGTCCTGTGGAGGAATAACGCCTCCAACAATAACAATAATATCTTCTCTTCCAAGCTTTTTTAATTCTTCAATTACTTGAGGAACTAAGGTTTTATGTCCCGCTGCCAAAGAACTAACTCCAAGCACATGAACATCATTTTCCACGGCTTGCTTTGCTGCTTCCTGTGGAGTTTGGAAAAGAGGCCCCATATCAACATCAAAACCTATGTCGGCATATCCTGTTGCAACAACTTTGGCTCCGCGGTCATGTCCATCTTGTCCCATTTTTGCCACCATAATTCTTGGTCGGCGTCCTTCCATTTGGGCAAATTTATCTGCAAGTTCTACGGCTTTTTTAAAGCTTGAACTATCTTTTGTTTCTGCACTATACACGTTTGAAATTAAGTTTATTTTTGCTTTATAACGTCCAAAATGTTTTTCCATTGCAGAAGAGATTTCTCCTAATGAAGCTCTCTTTCTTGCACAATCTATTGCGTATTCTAAGAGATTGCCTTTGCCCGATTGAGCTACTTCTGAAAGTTTTTCTAAGGCAGCTTGACATTCTGCTTCATTGCGATTCTTCCTTAGTTCTGCCAAACGTTTTAGCTGGGCTTCTCTAACCACTGTGTTATCTACTTCAAGGGTCTCAATTGGGTCTTCTTTATCCAAACGATATTTATTTACCCCTAAAATAGTATCACGATTCGAGTCAATACGAGCTTGCTTTCTTGCTGCTGCCTCTTCAATTCTCATTTTAGGAACCCCGCTTTCTATTGCTGTTGCCATACCTCCCAAGCGTTCTATTTCTTGTATGTGTTCCCAAGCTTTATGAGCAATTTCGTGAGTTAGGCTTTCAACATAGTAAGAGCCAGCCCAAGGATCAACACTTCTGCATATATTGGTTTCTTCTTGAAGATAGATTTGAGTATTTCTTGCAATACGTGCTGAGAAGTCAGTAGGTAATGCTATTGCTTCGTCTAAGGCGTTGGTATGAAGTGATTGGGTGTGTCCAAGAGCTGCTGAGGTTGCCTCAATACAAGTTCTTGCAACGTTGTTAAATGGATCCTGCTCGGTTAATGACCATCCTGATGTTTGGGAGTGAGTTCTAAGGGCGAGAGATTTAGGATTCTTTGGATTAAATTGATTAACTATCTTAGCCCAAAGCATTCTTGCGGCTCTCATCTTTGCTATCTCCATAAAGTGATTCATTCCTATTCCCCAGAAGAAAGATAGTCGTGGTGCGAATTGGTCAATTGTCATTCCTGCATTTATTCCTGCACGCAAATATTCTAATCCGTCTGCAAGGGTATATGCCATTTCTATATCGCATGTTGCACCTGCTTCTTGCATATGATAACCTGAGATAGAGATAGAGTTAAATTTTGGCATATTCTTTGAAGTAAATTCAAATATATCAGCAATTATTTTCATAGAAGGCTTAGGTGGATATATGTAAGTATTTCTCACCATAAATTCTTTTAGAATATCGTTTTGGATAGTTCCACTAAGTTTATCCATAGTAACTCCTTGCTCTTCGGCAGCAATAATATAGAAAGCTAAAATTGGAAGAACAGCTCCATTCATAGTCATTGACACCGACATCTTATCTAATGGAATTTGGTCAAATAGTATTTTCATATCCAAGATTGAATCAACCGCAACACCGGCTTTTCCAACGTCTCCCACAACTCTTTCATGGTCGGAATCGTAACCACGATGTGTTGCAAGGTCAAAAGCAACCGAAAGCCCCTTTTGTCCTGCTGCTATATTCCTACGATAAAAAGCATTCGATTCTTCTGCTGTTGAGAACCCTGCATACTGACGCACTGTCCAAGGTTTCATAACATACATCGTAGAATATGGTCCTCTAAGGAAAGGTGCAACACCTGCTGCATAGTTAAGGTGTTCCATGTTTTCCAAATCTTTTGGAGTATAAATAGATTTTACAGGAATTTGTTCAGGAGTTATCCAATCTTTTTCTCTATCAGACAATTCTCCCCATCTTTCAGAGCTGTCTTTTGGTTGAGCTTTGAAATCAATGTTTGAAAAGTTAGGTCTCATTTATATCTTTTAATTTAAGTTAAACACACTCTTATAAATCAAGTTGCAAAATTATATCATAATAATGAATTAACCAACAAAATAGTCTTTTTTTCTTTGTTTTGTGAAATTATTGTACTTTTGTAGCTTACTCAAACTAAAAAATATTTAGATATGGAAAACCCCAAAGATTATGGTTTTAGTTCACAATTAATTCATTATAGTGGACATAATGACCCTTATAAAAGTGCAACTGTGCCAATTTATCAAACCTCAACCTTTGCTTTTGATAGTGCTGACGATGGTGCAGAGTGCTTTGCAGGAACAAAACAAGGATATATTTATACCCGAATGGGAAACCCAACAGTTAAAGCATTGGAGCGTCAAATTGCAGTATTAGAACATGGATATGACTCTATTGCTTTTTCTTCTGGTATGGCTGCTGTTTCAACAGTTTATATGGCTCTGCTTAATGCAGGAGAGCATATGATTAGTTCAGCTGCTGTTTATGGAGCATCAAGAGTTATGATGGAACAACATCTTTCTCGTTTTGCGGTTCAGTCTTCTTATGTAAACACTGCTGATATAAGCGAAATCAAAGCTGCTATCAAGCCTAATACTAAAATGATATACATTGAGACACCAGCCAATCCAACAATGGACATCACAGATATAAGGGCTTGTGCTGAAATTGCACATTCAATAGGTGCCGTTTTAGTTGTAGATAACACCTTTTGCTCCCCATATTTACAAAATCCAATAGATTTAGGTGCAGATGTGGTTTTACACTCTGTTACAAAGTTTATCAATGGCCACGCTGACATAGTTGGAGGTATAGTTATCTCAAAGACAAAAGAACTTAACGACAAGATTAAAGGCGTTATGTTTAACTTAGGAGGTAATATGGATCCCCATCAAGCTTATATGGTTATTCGTGGAGTGAAAACACTTGCCATAAGAATAGAAAGAGCTCAAGAAAATGCCAAAAAAGTTGCAGAGTTCTTAGAAAACCATCCACAGGTTGAATGGATAAAATATCCTGGTTTGAAATCTTTTGCTCAAAAAGAATTAGCAGAAAAACAAATGAAGGGTTCAGGAACAATGATTAGCTTTGGCTTAAAAGGAGGACTGCAAGCCGGGAAAACCCTAATGAATAATGTTAAGATGTGTATTTTAGCTGTCTCATTAGGAGGAATAGAGACTCTAATACAACACCCTGCCTCAATGACTCATTCTAAGATGACACCAGAGGCACGTAAAAGTGCAGGAATTGGAGAAGGAATGGTTCGTTTCTCTGTGGGGATTGAAAATGTAGAAGATATTATCAATGATTTAAAACAAGCTTTAGAAAAAATATAATTTGATTTCGTTTAAATAGAACTTGATTCTAATTTATTAAAACTTGATTCTAATTTCTCAGAACTTAATTCTAATTTGAGCGAAACTTAATTCTAAATTAATGAAAAAAGCAATTCTTTTTGTTCTACTACTATTTATTGCGGTAGCTCCATCTTTTTCGCAACGCATACAAAAGGTGGGCTTAGTGCTTAGTGGTGGTGGGGCAAGAGGACTTGCACATGTTGGAGTAATTAAAGCTTTGGAAGAAAACAATATTCCTATTGACTACATATCTGGCTCTTCTGTTGGAGCAGTTGTAGGAGCTTTATATGCCTCAGGCTATTCGGTAAAAGAGATAGAGGAATTATTTTTGTCAGAAGAGTTTCAAATCTGGCTATCTGGCAATATGGATCAAACCTATTCTCTCTATTATAAAAAGAAGTCTGATAATCCAGCGCTATTAACCTTTTCATTTGATACCAAAGATAAGTTTCGCTTTAAGCTACCTTATTCGTGGGTAAATCCAATTCAGATGGATTATGCCTTTATGGAGTTATTTGCTGGAGCTTCTGCGGTTGCAAATAATAACTTTGACTCTCTTTTTATTCCTTTCCTATGCATAACTTCCGATATTACATCCAACAAGGCAAGTATTAGGAGAAATGGCGATTTGGGTCAAGCCGTAAGAGCTTCGATGACCTTTCCTTTATATTTTTCTCCAATCTCAATTGACGGAAAGGTTATGTTTGATGGAGGAATGTATAATAATTTCCCTTCGAAAGAAATGCACGAATTTTTTAATCCCGACATAATAATTGGAGTAAAGATATCGGGAAATTATCCTCAACCTCAGGAAGGTGATATTGTGTCTTACCTTCAAAATATATTCACTCGAGAAACAGATTACGACATTATTTGCCACAATGGAGTAATGATAGAGCCCGATTTAAAGGACTTTGGCATATTAGAATTTAGTAGAATGAAAGAGCCTTATGATATTGGTTATAGGGCAGCATTAGAGAAAATATCTAATATAAGAGAATTTTTGATAGATAGTGTTTCCGAGTTGCATATAGATAGTTTAAGAAAAGAGTTTAATAAAAAGAAACCACCCTTAGAAATAAAAGATTTTGTAATCAATGGAATAACCGATATTCAAAAAAGTTATATAGAAAAGGCATTAATGTATAAAAACTCCAAAGCTTATTCCACTCCAAAGCTAAAAGCAAACTATTTTGCGCTATGCCTTGACAATAACATCAAAGCCATACAACCTTACATTTATTATAATAACTTTTCCGACTCTTATGTTTTAAATCTGAATGTGCAAACAAAAAGATACCTTACTACTAAGATAGGGGGTTGTTTTTCTTCAAACCCTATATCTCACCTTTATATTGGTGCCGATTTCAATGTTTTAAGAAAAACTTCTTGGCTCTTTCAAAGCAATGTTTATTTAGGACGATACTATACTTCCTTTATGGCAAGTGCAAGATCAGACCATCAAACCACTTTGCCTTTCTTTTCCGAATTAGAATTTAATACAAATATGTGGAGTTATTATAATTTAAAGACCAATTTCTTTGATTTCTCACCCCTAAACTATATTGTTCAAAGAGAAAACAACCTTCAACTCCGTTTTGGAATACCATTAGGGACCAAAGATAAGCTTGTGGCAAATGTTGGCCTTGGTATAGTCAGAGATGATTACTTTAACACAGAGCACGCCTCAATTACCGACACCGCAGACAATACAAAATTCACACATTTAGCAGCAGGAATAACCAGAACCTTCTCAACCCTAAACAATAATCAATATCCAAGCTCAGGAACCTTCTCTAAGATGCAAATTCAATACATAAGTGGTCAAGAAAGATTTGTTCCAGGTAATACGTCTTCCTTTAATGATTTAAAGAAAAAAAGTCATAATTGGATACAATTTACATTAAGACATAAGCAATTCTTTAATCTATCCAAGTCCTATTCACTTGGGTGGAATACTGATATATTCTATTCTTTTCAAAACCTTTTTTCCAACTATACATCTTCAATTCTAAATGCAGGAATATACGCTCCAACCTTAGAAACCTTCACTCAATATATGCCAGAATACAGAACAAATCAATATTTAGCAACAGGATTAGAAAATATATTTAAATTCAAGCTTTTTAGAGTTAATTCCTCCATAAGACTTAGCGGATATCTTTTCGCACCAATTTCACAGATTGTAACCTTAGAAAATGATATTCCGAGCTATTCCAATGACTTTTTCAAGAAAGTATATTATATATTTTCGTCTGCCTTAGTCTTTGAAACACCAATAGGACCTTTCAGCATATTGGGGGGATATCATTTAAGAGATGATAAAACTAAGAATCCGTTTTCTATATCCATCAACTTTGGATATGTAATGTTTAATAATAAGAATATAGATAGATAATGATAGAAGTAAAGAATGTTTTTAAATCTTATGATGGTTTAGAAATACTCAAAGGTATCAATATGAGGGTTGAGCCTTCTGAGATAGTGTCTATTGTAGGTGCATCAGGGGCAGGTAAATCCACCCTCTTACATATTATTGGCACCATAGACAAACCAAATAGTGGAGAGGTATGGATTAAAAACAATAATGTATGTACAATGTCAGATAAAGCATTATCCTCTTTTAGAAATAAAGAAATAGGATTTATCTATCAGTTTCACCATCTCTTAGCAGAGTTTTCAGCAATAGAGAATGTATGTATTCCTGCCTTTATTGCCAAAAAAACTAAGAAGGAAGCGAGTAAAAGAGCTGAAGAATTATTTGATATTTTGCAACTAAGAGAAAGAATGAACCATAAACCCTCAGAGCTATCGGGCGGAGAGCAACAAAGAGTGGCAGTAGCCAGAGCATTAATTAATTCTCCATCTATTGTTTTAGCCGATGAGCCATCGGGCAATTTGGATAGCCAAAATGCAAAAGAACTACACCAGCTCTTTTTCAGGCTAAGAGAAACTTATAAACAGACTTTTGTTATAGTAACCCACAATAAAGAATTAGCTCAAATGAGCGATAGAGAATTGATTATAAAAGATGGAATTATAATTTAATTTGAAGAGATATAAAGGTTGATTGTATCAAAAACAAAAAACGCAAAACAATATGAAAGAATCGCAAAAAGAATCGCAAAAAGTTTACGGCATAAGGGCAGTTATAGAAGCTATAAGAAGTAAGGCAGAAATAGAGAAAGTATTTATACAGTCTTCCTTGCAAGGAACTCTTTTGCAAGAGTTGAAACAAGAACTTAAAAATAAAAATATAGCAGTTCAATATGTACCTGTGGAGAAGCTCAATCGCCTAACCAAAAACAATCATCAAGGAGTTGTTGCGACCATTTCCCAAATTGAATATGCCGATTTTGAGGAGGTAGTAACCAAGGTTATAGAGAAGGGAGAGAAACCATTTCTTCTAATGTTAGATAGAATAACCGATGTGAGGAATCTTGGAGCCATTTGTCGTAGTGCTGAATGTGCAGGAGTTAATGCTGTAATTATCCCACAGCATGGTTCAGCTCAAATTAATGAAGATGCAATTAAAACATCATCTGGTGCTTTATTACGTCTGCCAATCTGCCGTCAAGCTAATCTAAAAACAACTATAAATCTTGCCAAAGAATTAGGAATAAAAGTATTTGCAGCAACAGAAAAAGCAGGAGAGATTTACACAAACTCCAATATGAAAGAAAGCATTATGATAGTTATGGGGGCAGAAGATAGTGGTGTTTCGCCAGAAATAATTAAGCTTTGCGATTTTAAGATTAAAATTCCAATAAAAGCTAATATAGAATCACTCAATGTTTCGGTAGCAGCAGGGATTTTGATGTATGAAGTGCTAAGACAACGTTCCTAATAAAAACAAAATTAAAGTGAGAAAATATAGTTTATATCTTATATATTTTGTTATTGCACTTGTTTTCGTGTCTTGTGCAAAAATAGGTACTCCAACGGGTGGGGCTTACGATAGAGAGGCTCCAAAACAAAGGGGAGCTAATCCTAAAAACAATTCCACCAATTTTAAATCTAATGGATTTGAAATAGAGTTTGACGAATATATAGAGCTATCCAATACTTCCGAAGAGTTGATTATTTCACCACCACTTAAAAATAAACCCACCATTAAAGCTCATCTCAAAAAACTAAAAGTAAATTGGACTGATACCTTAGCTGAGAATACAACCTATATATTTGATTTTGGGAGTTCAATTATTGATTTTACCGAAGGTAATAAAGTAAGTAATTTTATTTATAGCTTTTCAACGGGCAATCATATTGACACAATGGAATACAAAGGTAGGGTTAAACAAGCCTACACCCTTAATAATGTTAAGGGAAAGTATGTTATGCTTTATAAATCGGAAGATAGAGATATTATTAGAAAAGAAAAGCCCAACTATCTCACAAGAACAGATAGCTTAGGTAGATTTACATTTAAGAATATTGCAGAAGGAAACTATCAAATAATAATGCTTGACGATAAAAATCAAAACCTACTCTACGACCTTCCAACCGAGGGATTAGCCTTTTCAAATACAAGAGTTTCTGCAACCAACTACACAAAACCGAAACAAGACACAATTAATCAGGTGCCAATTGCTCCAAAACCAGAACAAATAGATAATATATTTTACTTCTTTGAACCAAAAGATACTACAATAAACCTCTCGTCAAGCAAGCTAATCTCAGCTCATCATCTCCAACTTATATTCTCTAATCCAACAACAGACAGCCTTAACTTAAAGTTTTCTTTTCCTCCAATAAAAACAGAGGACAGCACACAAGTATTTATTCAATATAATTCAAATAAAGACACCCTTGATATTTGGTCAATGGAGCATAGGTTTGATACTCTAAAACTTGATATAAAAGACCTCTCGCTCAAAGAAACAATTGAGTTATACTATATTAAACCTCGCAGAGAAATAATTAAAGACACCTTCTCTTTCATTTTACCAAAGCAGCCTCTTGCTTATTTTTCAGAATTTTTATTAGAACTTCCATTCCCAATTCATAAAGATTCAGCCCATTTTAAAGCCCTCTCAATAAGGGACAATGATACTTTGGAAATTGAATTTAGCCCTTATCCTTTATCACCTCTTTTTGTGAAGATAGACCATAGGTTTGAGCAGGGCTCAACACAAAGAATAAAGATAGAACAAGGAGTTGTTAGAAATAGATTATCCCAAGTTAATGACTCAATTAGTTTTGATTTAACCATTGATAAAGAGAGTGATTACGGGAATTTTTATCTTACCATTGAGGATAGCCTTTTCGAAGGTAATAATTATATTCTCATTCTTGAAGACCTTAAACAAAACCCTCTCAAAACGCTTTTTGCATCAAATAAAGAAAAGGTAAAATTCTCCAATTTGAAGGAAGGGAACTATAAAATAAGGTTAATAATTGATGCCAATAATAATAAGAAATGGGATTATGGCAATTATGACCAAAGCATTTTGCCTGAAAAGATTATCTACTACAATAAGCCAATAAATATTCGCAAAAATTGGGACGTAGAAGAAACTTGGATACTTAAAAATGAAGAGTAGATAATTAAATCATATATTCTAAGAAATTATCTTTTGATTTAAGAAAAATATCTTTTGATTCTAATAAATTGAAATTTGATTCTAAATTTTTATCTCTTAGTTTTAATTTTAGGAATTATAGAATTGATAAAGCTTGGTTTATTCCAAAGGGAGTGTTGATAAAAGAAAAATTTGCAGATATGGATATGGAAATTCATAAATTAATTTTCGATTATTGCGACAATAAGTATGTAAAAAATATCTTTGACGGTATGAAATTAAGAATAAAGCAATATCAATTCATTTCATATGAAAATTTAAATGATAGTAAAGAAAGTATAATTCAACATATTGAAATTTTAGAGTTATTAAAAGCAAAAGACTTAGAGAATCTTATTAGGATGCTAGAAGATCATATAGACTGGTCATTAAAAAGTCTGCTAACATAATAATGTCTGGAGGTGAATTATATAAGAAATATAGAGAAGCTGCTGAGCAGTATGGAAGACGGCATCCATTTGTACAAGCTTTTGAACAATTGCTTAGTAAAAACAAAGTAATCCTTAAGGATTTCAAGATTGATGTAATTAAAAAACTTTGGGAAAGTGAGGTCTTGAAAGTGATAAAAGATAAAAATGATGTTGTATTGGTGAATAAGGATAATCTTGTATTAGAGAAATTAATAAACAGTTATAACACAAGGAAAGCTAACGGTTTGTATAGCTTCTGGACTCTCCTGTCAACCAGAGGAGAAGCTT
>ENA-UOOK01001695-UOOK01001695.1-fermentation-metagenome-genome-assembly--contig:-NODE-1695-length-28518-cov-77.465903_pt1 | contig 28518 bp, 14 predicted proteins | sample MGYA00245777_ERZ724023 | MGnify/ENA primary metagenome ERZ724023 (study PRJEB28704, sample SAMN03018312) | fermentation metagenome | biome: anthropogenic terrestrial biome; feature: soil... | reverse complement strand
ACACTTGCGTTGTGTCCCCCAAAGCCAAAAGTGTTAGATAACGCAGCTCTTATCTCCCTTTTTTGAGCTTTGTTGAATGTAAAATTAAGATTATAGTCAATTTCCGGATCGTCATCCCCTTCTTCATGGTTGATGGTGGGGGGGACAATCTGATCCCTGATTGCCAGGATACTAAGCATTGCTTCAAGTGCGCCTGCTCCTCCCAGCAAATGGCCTGTCATCGATTTTGTAGAGCTGATATTCAGTTTATAGCTATGTTCACCGAATACTTCGAGAATAGCTTTTACCTCTGATATATCTCCAACAGTTGTAGATGTTCCATGTACGTTTACGTAATCGATATCTTCGGGCTTCATTCCGGCATCTTCCAGTGCATTACGCATAACTAACTTTGCTCCCAATCCTTCAGGATGTGAAGCGGTTATATGGTATGCATCGGCAGACATACCTCCACCGGCCACCTCCGCGTAAATGTTTGCTCCACGGGCTATTGCATGCTCCAGCTCTTCCAGGATGAGTGCTGACCCTCCCTCGCCGATAACAAACCCGTCACGGCTCGCACTGAACGGGCGTGATGCTGTTTCCGGAGAGTCGTTTCGTGTAGACAGAGCATGCATTGAATTGAATCCGCCCACGGCAGACGGGCTGATGGTCGATTCAGCACCACCGGTAACGATCACATTTGCCTTACCAAGACGAATGAGGTTGAAAGCATCCACGATGGCATTTGTTGATGAAGCGCAAGCGGATACGGTTGCATAGTTCGGACCTCTCAGTCCGTAAATCATAGAGATATGCCCAGCTGCGATATCCGCTATCATTTTCGGAATGAAAAAGGGGTTGAACCGTGGTCCTTTCTCCTTATTGATATAATAGTCACCTACCTCGTCTTCAAATGTTCTTATTCCTCCGATCCCCGCAGAAAATATTACCCCAATACGGCTTGTATCTTCTTTCTCCAGGTCAAGTCCGGAATTTTCCATCGCCTCTTTGGCTGCCTTGATCGCAAGTTGGGCATATCTGTCATATTTTCTTGCTTCCTTGCGGTCAAAAAGATCGCTGGGGTTGAAATCTTTTACTTCGCAGGCAAACTGCGTTTTAAAAAGCGATGCATCAAAATGAGTAATAGGCCTGGAACCACTCTTACCCGCTAAGGCATTTTCCCACGTTGTCTTAACGTCGTTACCCAGCGGAGTAATTGCTCCCAAGCCTGTTACTACTACTCTTTTTAACTCCATGAATAGAATGGATTATTTCGCGTGTTGTTCTACATAAGAAACTGCGTCGCCAACAGTAGAGATTTTTTCTGCCTGATCGTCTGGAATTGAGATATTGAATTCCTTTTCAAATTCCATGATCAATTCTACTGTGTCAAGTGAGTCGGCTCCCAAATCATTGGTAAAGCTTGCTGTTTCTGTTACTTCAGCTTCTTCAACACCTAATTTGTCGACAATAATCGATTTTACTCTTTGTGCTACTTCAGACATAACTTTCGATATTAATTAATAAATTAAAAATTTTATTCTTAAATTTGCGATGCAAAGTAACGCATTTTTTCTCTAATTGTGCAAACTTTTGTCTATTAAAATCAAAATAAGTGCACAAATCACGTTTTTTTGTGCAAAAAACATCCGTTTTATGACTCGTATTTCTATTTTTGCGTCGGGTAACGGCAGTAATGCTGAAAATATTGTCCGTTATTTTTCCGATAGTGACGATATTGTGGTTTCACTAATTATCTCTAATAAAAGAGATGCTTATGTGCACGAGCGTGCCAGGCATCTGGGTATCCCCTCTTTTACATTCAGCAAGCCTGAATTTGATGACGGCCTGCTTGTTCTCGACACTCTTCGTGAATACAATATCGATTTTATTGTACTTGCCGGGTTTCTCCTGAAATTGTCGCAACCTCTTCTTGACAGTTATCCTGAACGAATAGTTAACATTCATCCTGCTCTTCTGCCAAGGCACGGAGGAAAAGGAATGTATGGCGACAGGGTGCATCGTGCTGTGGTTGATTCAGGTGATAAGGAGTCGGGAATCACAATACATTATGTAAATGAAAATTATGATGAAGGTAGCATCATCTATCAGGCAACCTGTGAAGTAAATAAAGAGGATACGCCTGATGATATTGCCCGGAAAGTTCATGTTCTGGAGTATACTCACTATCCGCGGGTGGTTGAAGAGGTGGTAAAAAAAATAGCAAGCGGAGAGTCGCAGATAAAAAAATAAGTAGTACCTTTGTATCCCGTTTTGCGGCTGTGGCGTAATTGGTAGCCGCGCTAGACTTAGGATCTAGTGACGAGAGTCGTGGGGGTTCGAGTCCCTTCAGCCGCACATTAAAGCTCCTTTCAGGGAAACCCGAGGGGAGTTTTTTTATTCTTCAAGGTTACTTAAAGCGCAGATGTAAAAGCTTTTACTTTATTTCTTCAGTAATATTATTCCTATTAGTTTCCTCCGATAAGTCTTTTATGTCCAAAATATACGGGAACATATTCTGAAATTCAGTGTTTTACAATCCGTTAAATTGGTTTTATGGTTTTTGAATCAGACTCATCATATCAATCTTAAGCAGCTGAGTTATAAATGAAGTTAAAGTGCTATTCCGGGAGTTTTTAAAATTTTACGATAAGCCCTATTGTTGGTAATACTGTTCCTCTGAAAGAGTCGAGCGTGCGAAGCAACTGCCGCTTCCCTGGATCATTCGGATCGTCCATTATCTTCCCCTCAGTATCTTTATTGGTATAGATGGGCGTATTCTCAGAACGGAAGTTATATACATTTTGTACATCGGCATAAACATTCAGCATCAACCACTGAAAATAGAACTCCTTGTCGATACGAATATCCAGCTGATGAGAATCTTTTAAACGCAATGTGTTGAATTTCTTATAATCGATATAAGCCTGACTGGTGATGCTCCATGCCTCTTTGTCGGTCGACAGGTTCCAGTCGATGGGAGAATAGGGTGCCCCACCCACATATCGCCACCGTGCTGCAATATACCAGCTTTTGCCGAAACGGTAGCCCCCCGTAATATTCAATATTGACTTTGTTTCCCATGATGAAGGGATATAGAGGCCTTTACTATTGCTGAATTCGCTTCTGAAAAGGGTAAAGGTAGAGGTTAGATCTACATTTCCCAACGACATAACCCTGGCTAGAAACTCTACACCGTATGCTCTTCCCTTGCCTTCGGAAATCACCTCTTCGTCTCCCACCTGGCCGTATTCGGTGCCCTTGCTGGCAATGCTTATTCCATCGGCTACAGAAATCGGATAGCGGTTATATTGCTTGTAAAACCCTTCTACCGTAAACCGTATCATTTCCTGGGGATTATATTCAAAACCTGCAACTACCTGATCTGAAAGAATATATCGAACACTTTCATTTCTGTTTGCAAATGTTCCGTTACTGTTTTTAAATCCCATAGTCGTATAGGAAGGTTGCATAACATAACGTCCAATGTTTGTGTTCAGGTTCAATCTTTCGGATAAGGCATATGATATCGAAAAGCGGGGCGAAAGTTGATTAAAAGGGTTTCTCATATTATCGTTGAATGTGTTTCCTGCCGTATTGAGTCCTAGAGAGAGCCTAAGCTTTCCGTCTATATAATCGTCGGAAAGCTGTACGAAAGCCTGATAAGCAAACAGGTTGAGTTTAGTTTGATAATCAAAATCGCGAGTTGTTCCGTCAATAAAGATCTTCCTGTAAGTATAATTGGTATATCGGGTATGCTTTACTCCTCCACCAAACTGCAGTTTTACAGGAAATGCAGGGTAACTGCGCTCAAAGCGCAGTTTATTTTCTGCTTCATCGGAGCGATAATCGGAACTCTTAGGTTTGGATTCATCGTTTTCAGGATATTTGTAATTACTGTTTCGCAGCATGTTGCGACTGAGTACCCAAGTGTCAAAATAGTTGTCGGAGAAGTGCTTGTAAACGGTCCCTAAAGCATAATTCCATTGTTTGTAAACGGGAAGATAGCTTAACAGATACTGTTGCGACTCGGTACCGGTCTTTTGCAAATCGGTGTTGAGTGTCATGTTATCGATAGCGCCGAGGCCAATAAACGTGAGTTCGTTCTTGAGGCCGACAGAGTACTTATATTTAATTTGAAAATCGTTGTATGTAGGTAAAAAGGGAAGTCCTATCGCTTTGAAAAGCAATTGAAGGTAGGATTGTCTGGCTGAAATGATAAAAGTGGATTTCTTACCTGCTGGGCCGTCAAGGGTAAGAGCTGCATCCGAAGCTCCGACTGAAATCTTGCTATGCAGACGGTCTTTGCTGCCATCTTTCTGACGTATTTCCATCACTGAGCTTAATGCATTGGGGCGAGCAGCAGGGAATGCTCCGGTGTAGAAGCTGATTTCGCGAACAAAATCGGGATTGATGATTCCGACTACACCTCCAGAAGCTCCCTGGGTGGAGAAATGATTGATCACCGGTATCTCTATGCCATCAAGGTAAAAGACATTTTCCGAGGGGCCTCCACCACGGACAATCAGGTCGTTACGGTTTGGGTCGGTTGCGCCCACGCCGGGCAATGTCTGCACTATTTTAGATACATCGCGGTTGGCACCGGCGCTTTTTTCAATCTGTTGTACTCCGATAGTTACCACCGACAATGGGCTTTCGATACGCTTTGCCGTGATCCTGGGCATTATCTCCACACCCTGAAGCTGGATAGATGCCTCCCTAACCTCAATATCTATATACGAAGTTTGATTTCCCTGTACCTGTATTTCCGGTGAGATTGTCTTTTCAAAGCCCACCATAGTCACGATAAGTTTTTTGAACCCGGGATCAATACCTGTAAGCCGGAAATTGCCGTCAATATCTGAATTTGATCCAATGGTAGTACCCTCAATCTGAATAGTAGCAAATTCAAGCGGTTCGTTTGTTTTGGCATTGTAAACGCGACCCTGGATATTTCCTTTCTGGCCATAAGACAAAACGCTTATGAGTAAGAAAATAAAAATGAAAAACTTTTTCATAAAAGTTTCACAATATGATTTTTAAAAAAAGATATTGGTGAGAATTTATACCTGAAATAAACATAATTTATTTGCTTTTGTTCAACATGAAGTAATGTTTTTTTCATTGAAAATTTTTCATTCATTCTTCGAATGCATCACGATTGCAGCAAAATAGTTCACTAACGTTAGACTATTTCTCGCTATGGAATAGTCCAAATAAACTTGTCCTCTGCTCATTTAGCTTAACGAAATAGTTCACTAACGTTTTCACGGTACCATACGGGTTCTTTGAAATTGCCGGACAACTTTTGGTGAGTAATGCAAATTTCCTGACGAAAGAGCTATTTTCCGGGATTGACTAAGCGGTTCTTTTCAGATAACGGAGTTAGTGTATGCAGCTGCCGGCGGGAGTCAGGCAAATGTGATATCCTATATTTAACAGAGAATTCAATTAATGAGAATTACTCTTTTTTTGGTGGCATTACCATGTTTGATATATCACATCCTTTGCAACCGCCGCAGTAGGGGTTGTCTCTCTTTTCAACAAAGAGATTATATATTGAGCGTATAAGCTTAACCGCAACCGCAATACCTGTTATAATAACTATAAGTAGTTGTAGGTCCATCTCCTTGAAACAAATTTTGTGATGTTAGATAAATATTTTTTAAATCTCTTCCCTAAAAGTCTCTTTCATTATAATCGGGCCAAAACAGATGTTTGTATTCAATAATATGTAATCAATTTTATATTTTGGGTTTTAGGAGCTGACTCTTATTTTTAAACAAAAAGATTTCCTGCCTGATGCACCACAAAGGCAACAAGCCACGCCAGGCCGGTGGAATAAAGTACGCTGAAGAGAGCCCATCTCCAAGAGTGAGACTCTTCCTTAATAGCCACGATTGTGGCAATGCAGGGGAAGTAGATCAACACGAAAAGGAGAAAACCAATGGTCACGAGATTAGTGAAAACTGGTGCCCCTCCCGGATAGGTTTCTGCTTGCAGCCGCTCCTGCAACGAATGCTGATTGTTACTATCGCCGGTGTAGAGTACTCCCATTGTGCTGACAACGATCTCTTTGGCAGCCATCCCTGAAAGCAGGCTGACTGATATTTTCCAATCAAACCCAAGGGGACGCATCACAGGCTCAATAAATTTTCCGATCCTTCCTATGTATGAGTTTTCCTGATGAGAGGTGTTACGGGCATGATCAATCACGGCTGTCATCTGCTTTTTCTCGTCGCTGCTGATTTCATTCTTGTCATATTGTACACCTATCTGCACTATATCTCTGTCGAACAAATTGTCTCTCTCCTTGTCTTGTGGAAAGTATCCCAGAAACCATATCAGGATGGATGCGATGAGAATTGGTCCTCCCATTTTACGGAGATACTGGCTTGAACGATCCCACATATGTGTGAGAATTGATTTTTTAGTCGGCATTCTGTAGGGAGGCAGCTCCATAACAAACGGAGTCTCTTCCTCTTTGAACAGTGTATTCCGGAACATTCGGGCTGTCAGAGCTGCTATCGCAATACCAAAAATATACAATCCCAGCATTACAATGCTGCCCCGGGAAGGGAAAAATGCTCCAACAAAGAGTATATATACTGGTAAGCGGGCGCTACACGACATGAACGGAACAATGAACATGGTTATCATCCGGCTACTGCGGCTTTCGATAGTACGTGTAGCCATGATAGCCGGAACGTTACAACCAAATCCCATGATTAACGGAATAAACGATTTCCCATGCAGCCCTATCTTGTGCATAAGCTTATCCATGATAAAGGCTGCACGTGCCATATAACCAGAATCTTCCATAAAAGCAATAAAGAGGTACAATATTACGATATTGGGAAGAAACACGATAACTCCACCCACACCCCCGATAATACCATCAACAATCAAAGCTTTCAGAGGCCCTTCAGCCATATTGTTTCTGATGAGGTTACCCAGTTGGGCCACCAGCCATTCGATCCACTCCATTGGATAGCCCCCCAGACGGAACGTAGCCTCAAACATGACCCAGAGAAAGAGAAAGAATAGTGGGAAGCCAAGATACCTGTGGGTAAGTATGGAGTCTAGCAGTTTTGTTTTATCTGTCTTTTGACCTTTCTCCGTGAGCGTTTCCTGCAGCCCACCAGCGATAAAGCCATAGCGGGCATTGGTGAATGCCGACTCCGGGTCTTCGCGGAGAAGTTTCCCGATATATGCTTGTTCCTTATCTCTACGTGCAAATATCTGTTCATTCAGGGGGAGTTCCCTGGTACGCCTTTCTACCTCGTGGTCGCCTTCAAGCATCTTGATGCATATATACCGTTGAGGTATTCCCCATCCGGAAATATTGCAGTTTTTTATTTCACGCTCCATGATGCTGATCGATTTTTCCAATACCCTGCCGTAGGGGATCTGTACATAATTGTGTACCTCCTCATTGTGTACTGCAATAACCTTCTCAAGCAGTTGCGGAATCCCTTCTCCCCTCTTGCCGACGGTAGGTACAACTGGAATATTGATAAGTGAAGAGAACTTTTCATAATCGAATTTGCGGCCGCTCTGTTCCAGTTCGTCGTACATGTTCAGGGCTATAACCATGGGGACTTCCAGATCTATCAGTTCGGTGGTGAGATAGAGATTCCTCTCCAGCGCGGAAGCTGACACCACATTCACAATTACGTCAGGCTTCTCATCCAGTAGATATTTTCTTGCATATAACTCTTCAGGTGAATATGCAGATAGAGAATAGGTGCCGGGAAGATCTACCAGCGTAAATGAATATCCGTTATGCCTTAATTTCCCCTCCTTGGAATTAATTGTTACACCACTGTAATTACCAACATGTTCGTGAGCGCCCGATGCGAGGTTGAAGATGGAGGTCTTTCCCGAGTTGGGGTTTCCCAGCAAGGCAACCTTGATGTTTTTCTTGTTCAGGCAGTTATCCCTTCTCCGGTGACGCTTCCTATGCCCCTTCCCTGTGCCATTGCAAGGTAGCTCTCCTGTTAAGGCCAGTTCATCTTTGGTGTAACCATTGTTCCTGACATCCTCTTTTAGCATGGAGATTTCTATCATCACTGCTTCGCTGCGGCGCAATGAAACATCGTACTCCATGATCTCATATTTGATGGGATCCCTTAAAGGAGCGTTCAGAATTGACTTTACCTCTTCTCCACGAACGAACCCCATTTCGAGAATACGTTTTCTGAAAGCCCCACTACCATTTACTTTTATGATGTATGCTTTTTGTCCTGTCTGAAGTTCTGAAAGACGCATAGATGAATAAACTCCCTGATTAGCCTGCAAAGGTAAGATTTTTCTCTGTATTATTTATATTAATTATAAATAATAACATTTGGGCTGTTCTAGGTTGTTCTCAGTATATTATTTAAAAGTTTAAAAATAATCAGTTTATAATAGATCAGTAAACTACAATATAGCTTGGATTACAGGATAGAAAAGATACGCTGAGAGAGGAGGCAGAGCGAGATGAGTCTTTAACGGCAGAAGACTCCGGCGAGAGGGTGCATCTTAAGGTATGGGCGACCGGGTATGACTGGGAAATGTTTTGCTTTATCGTTTTTCGATGCCGTTTTTTCTTTGTATTTTTGTCTGCTTAAGAATAAAACAGATAGTAATCAAAACAAATATAACCAATTATTTATGGCAAATAAACCATTCAAATATCAGCCGCCTTTCCCCATGTCGAAGGACCAAACGGAGTATTATCTGCTCACTAAGGAGCATGTTTCAGTATCTGAATTCGAAGGGAAGGAGATTCTGAAAGTATCGAAAGAGGGATTGACGCTGTTGGCTCAGACTGCTTTTCGTGATGTAGAGTTTCTGCTTCGTTCCGAACATCAGGAACAGGTAGCAAAAATTCTGTCCGATCCCGAAGCGAGTGAAAACGACAAGTTCGTGGCTCTTACATTCCTGCGCAATGCGGAGATATCCGCAAAGGGAATTCTCCCTTTCTGCCAGGACACAGGCACGGCCATTATCATGGGTAAAAAAGGTCAACGGGTATGGACTGAAGGCAATGATGAAGAAGCCCTTTCACTGGGTGTTTACAACACCTTTGTTAACGAGAATCTGCGTTACTCGCAAAATGCGCCGTTGAATATGTATGATGAAGTGAATACTGGAACAAACCTCCCCGCACAGATTGACCTGTATGCTGTTGATGGAGATGAATATAATTTCCTTTGTATTGCAAAGGGAGGAGGTTCGGCCAATAAGACCTATCTTTATCAGGAGACGAAAGCTCTGTTGACCCCCGGGAAACTTGAGGATTTCCTTATTGATAAGATGAAATCGCTGGGTACCGCTGCATGTCCTCCCTATCACCTGGCCTTCGTTATCGGTGGTACCTCAGCCGAAGCCAATCTGAAAACGGTGAAGATGGCCTCAGCTAAATACTACGATAACCTTCCTTCGGAAGGGAATGAGCTCGGCCAGGCTTTCCGTGATCATGAGCTGGAAGAGAGACTGAAGAGGGCTTCGGAAAAGCTTGGATTGGGTGCACAGTTTGGAGGGAAATATTTTGCACACGATGTGCGGGTGATCCGCCTGCCGCGTCACGGCGCCTCCTGCCCGGTTGGAATGGGTGTTTCCTGTTCGGCCGACCGTAACATAAAGGCGAAGATCAACCGCGATGGTATTTGGATTGAGAAGCTTGAAGATAATCCTACTCGCCTTATTCCTGAGGAATACCGTGAAGCAGGGGAAGCTGGAGGTGTTAAGATAGATTTAAACCGGCCTATGAAAGAGATTCTGGCTGAGTTGTCAAAATATCCGGTCTCCACCCGGTTGTCGTTGAACGGTACCATCATTGTTGGGCGCGATATTGCCCATGCAAAGCTCAAAGAACGTATCGACCTTGGCGAGGGACTGCCTCAATACATAAAAGATCATCCTATCTACTATGCCGGGCCCGCAAAGACCCCCAAAGGATATGCCTCAGGCTCAATGGGACCTACAACGGCAGGGCGCATGGACTCCTACGTTGATCTGTTTCAGTCGAACGGTGGCAGCATGATAATGCTGGCAAAAGGTAATCGAAGCCAGCAGGTTACCGATGCATGTAAAAAGCACGGTGGTTTTTACCTCGGGAGCATAGGTGGACCTGCTGCAATTCTAGCGCAGAACAGTATCAAAAGCCTCGAATGCATTGAATACCCGGAGTTAGGCATGGAGGCGATATGGAAGATAGAGGTGGAAGATTTCCCGGCATTTATACTGGTGGATGATAAGGGTAATGATTTCTTCCAGGTGGTGACGCAGCCAAATTGTTTATTTGGATAACCATAATGTCAATATTGAAGTTTATTAATTTGATATTTGCCAAAGTATTGGTTCACATTACAAGTAAAAAGACATGAAGAAAACGTTTATTATATTGATTGCTCTTTTTTTAGGTTTATCGGCTATAGAATCACAGACCCGGACCAGCATCACTCTGGAAAATGGGTGGAGATTTACCCGGGAGGATAATCCGAGGTCATCTGAAACCGATTTTAGCGACAGTGAATGGCAATCGGTCAGAGTACCCCACGATTGGGCTACTTACGGCCCGTTCAGCAAAGAAAATGATATTCACAGGATGGCTATCGTTCAGGATGGACAAACAAAGGCCATAGAACATTACGGCCGTACCGGCGGGCTTCCTTTTGTTGGAGTGGGGTGGTACAGAAACACTTTTACTATTCCCGGTTTTTCCAACGATAGGCGCGTAACCATCCAGTTCGATGGTGCCATGAGCAACGCCCGTGTTTTTGTAAACGGGAAAGAGGCGGGTGTCTGGCCTAATGGTTACAATACGTTTTACTTCGATATTACAGATCTTTTAAACAGTGATGGGAAAAACAATACACTGGCTGTTCGCTTAGAGAACTTCGAAGAGCAATCCCGCTGGTATCCGGGAGCTGGGCTCTATCGGAACGTACACCTTATTACAACTCACAAGACTCATATTCCTGTTTGGGGAACCTATGTAACTACACCCGAAGTAAATGAAGCATTTGCGAAGGTTAATGTGAAGACGAAAGTGGATTGCGCAGAAGGGCTTTCCGATATAAACTTTCTCAGGCTGAAGACCTCGATCCTCGACCCTGCCGGGAAGTTAGTGGCTGAGTCGGAAGATGAATTTACCAAATTCGATGGGGATGAGATGGAGCAGTCACTTATAGTAGAGAATCCGCTGTTGTGGGATATCAGGCAGCCCAACCTTTACAAGGTATATTCAGAGCTGATTATGGTTGAAAGAAAGGTGAAAACAGAAGAGAATAAAACTACTACTGAGGAGTTGGCATATCCTGTAGATGAATTTACTACTTCTTTCGGCATTCGTAGTGTTGAGGTGGTTGCTGATAAAGGGTTCTTTCTCAATGGTAGAAAGGTGAAATTTCAAGGCGCATGCATGCACCATGATTTGGGGCCGCTCGGTGGCGCAGTGAACGAAGCGGCGATACGTCGTCAGATTGGCATCTTGCAGGATATGGGTGTAAACGCCATCCGTACCTCGCACAACATGCCCTCTCCTGAATATGTTCGTATTGCTGATGAGATGGGGATGATGCTGATGGTTGAGACCTTTGATGAATGGGCTATACCTAAGGTAAAGAATGGGTATAACCGCTATTTCAAGGATTGGGCAGAGAAGGATGTGGTCAATGTATTGCATCATTACCGTAACAACCCCAGCGTGGTAATGTGGTGTATAGGTAATGAGGTGGAAGAGCAGAGCAACCCGCAGGGTGCTAAGGTGGCCCGTTACCTTCAGGATATATGTCACCGGGAAGACCCCACCCGTCCTGTTACCAATGGTATGGACCGCCCCGATCATGTATTCAGCAACCATATGGCTGCTATCATGGATGTTCCTGGTTTCAACTACCGCTCATTTCGTTATCAGGAAGCATATGAGAAATTGCCGCAGCAGATAGTGCTTGGCAGTGAGACCACCTCCACGCTTAGTTCACGCGGGGTTTACAAGTTCCCGGTGGAGCGGAAGGCGATGGTTATGTATGACGATCATCAGGCCTCTTCCTACGACCTTGAGCATGCCGGCTGGTCAAACCTGCCGGAGGATGACTTTATACAGCATGAGGAATTGCCCTATACCATCGGTGAGTTTATATGGACCGGGTTCGACTATCTGGGCGAACCCACGCCCTATTATAGCAACTGGCCCAGCCACAGTTCCCTCTTCGGGGCGGTGGACCTGGCAGGTATTCCAAAGGATCGCTTCTACCTCTACCGAAGCCACTGGAACAAAGAGGCTGAAACACTCCATATCCTTCCCCACTGGAACTGGGAGGGCCGTGAGGGCGAGGTAACACCGGTATTCGTCTATACCAATTATCCCTCGGCAGAGTTGTTTATCAACGGCAAGAGCCAGGGTGTACGGAAAAAAGATCTCTCCGTTCCGCTCAAAGGGAGCTACAGCTCAGAAGCACAGAAAGGGCTGGAACGGCAGAAGCGCTACCGGTTGATGTGGATGGATACCCGGTATGAGCCGGGAACGGTGAAGGTGGTTGCATATGACAATAACGGGATTGCGGTTGCTGAAAAAGAGATCCACACAGCAGGGAAACCGTACCGTCTGGTGCTGGAAGCAGACAGGAATGTGATCAGTGCCGACGGAAAAGACCTTTCGTTCATCACCGTATCGGTTGAAGACAAGAACGGAAACCCTTGCCCCAATGTAAATGAACTGGTTAAATTCAATGTGAACGGGGCAGGAACCTACCGTGCCGGGGCCAACGGTGACCCCACAAGCCTCGACCTGTTTCATCTGCCACAGATGCACCTTTTCAACGGCAAGCTTGTGGCAATTGTTGAGTCGGCCGATAAGCCTGGAACAATTACTTTCGAGGCCAACGCCAAAGGGATTAGGAGTGCTTCAATCAAAATTCAAGCAAAGTAGTTCAGAATCATACAGAGATAGTGTAAACGCTCCATCAAAAGGTGGAGCGTTTACACTATCTCTGTTGTTTGATTTTTATTCTTTATAGTTAATCCACACTTTCATTTGTCCGGGTTCTCTGTTATCCCAGGCATAGTATGGAACAAAACGGATGCTATCGCTGTTTATATATGCATTTATTGCAACTACCCCGTTTAGTAAAGCAGGTTCAAAACCGTTTGTAAATTTTGTGTTCCTTGTCAGGAACAGGTTATCAAAAGAGATATTATCAACTTCTTCCATACAATATACCAACGGTCCGCGCTGAACGGCTCGTTTACCGATGTTCTCTCTTACACGATTGTCAGCCTCTACTACCTCTATAGGCATATCCATAGTGAATGTCAGCCTGTCGGAGTTTTTCCATTTTCTGTCGATCACAGCAAAACCTTTATCAACTGGTATGTTCTCTACTTTTTCACCGTTTATAGTGATTTTGTACTTTTTGCACCATCCGGGAATGCGCAGACGAATTTCCTTTTCCATTGGCCTTTTTAGTGAATCTATGCTAAGCTCTACTGCACCATCCCACGGATAACCGGTTTTCTGATGTATGATGACAGTTTCTCTCCCGGTAGTAATTTCAGCGTTGTTCCCTATAAATAGATTTACCCATATTGCCTTATCTGATACCCCGTAAATATAGCTTCCGATGGATGGCAAAAACCGGGAGATCTGGCTGGGACAGCAAGCTGTTCCATACCATTCACGGCGATGATGATTGCCGTGTGATGCCAACGGGTTCACATAAAAGAACCGATCGCCGTTCAAAGATATGCCGGCAAGAGCTCCGTTGTACATGGACCGCTCCATCACATCAATATATTTTGAATCGCCGGTTAATTGATGCATGCGTGAGTTCCAGAATACCATCCCAACCGAAGCACACGTTTCACAATAAGCTTCATAGTTGGGCAAATCGTAAGGCTCGGTAAAGCCTTCGTTCTGCAGCGATGAACCAATGCCACCGGTAACATACATTTTTCGAAGTACGACATCATCCCATAAACGGTTTAAAGCATGAATATAACCCTTATCCCCCTTAAGTGCAGCTACATCAGCCATTCCACAGAAAAGATACATGGCTCGTACTGCGTGTCCTGTTATCTCCTCCAGTTCTCTTACAGGTACAGAATCCTGATAGTAGAGTTTGTTCCATTCCCCTTCCGTTCCCTTGCTCCCATATCCATGGCCTCTCTCTTCGAGAAGCCAGTAAGCGAAGTCGAGATACTTTTTCTCTTTTGTCACTTCGTAGAGTTTAACCAATGCCAGTTCTATTTCCTCGTGCCCCGGCACCCAATGACGTTTGCCTGGCCCGAACAGACTCATCATATGCTCGGTCATCCGAACTGATACGTCCAGCAATTTCCGTTTGCCCGTTGCCTTGTAGTATGCCACTGCCGCTTCAATCATATGTCCGGCACAGTACATCTCGTGCTTGTCCATATTTGTCCATCGCTTATCGAGCCCCGTAAGCGCGTAGAATGTATTGATGTACCCGTCGGGTTGCTGCGCCGCCGCAAATTTATCGATCCATTCGTCACATTTTTTCTCCAGTTCGGAATCGGGGTTGTTGATAAGGCTGTATGCCATCCCTTCCAATGCTTTATACACGTCGGAATCATCGTAAAAAATACCCGAATGTTCGCCGGTACCTTTTCCCGCGTTTTCAAAATTGCGGATTCTCCCTGTTTTATTTTCAATTTGATCTATACAAACAGGAAGCGTTGATATTACATGGCTTTTTAGCCTTGGCGACCAAAAACTATCTGTGATTTTTACACTTGCGAAATTTACCTGGTTGATCATCTTTGATGAAGGGTTCGTTTCATTTTTGATCATTATACAACATAAGACCAAAAGGGGGATTATGAGTGAAATCAAATATTTGTTCATTTTTGATACATTTTAACTTATTTTCTTGTAATTGGAAATTCAGCTATCCTTAATGTTGTGCAACCATAAGGGATTAAAGTGATTTCTTCTTCGGGTAAAGTTTCCGACTGGTATTGAACACTAAATGGTTGGGGCCCTGCAGAACTGTTGTACAATTGCCATTCATTTATCCGCTTCCCTTTTGTTTTAATCTCAATGGGTGCATTGTTAACATTCCAGGGATATCCTTTCATCCTTTTTTTCACTACCTGAAAATCGGTTTTAATATTTTCCGGCTTAATTGATTCTTCTTTTAAACAGTAGTTCCAGGGAGAATCGCTGTGAACTTCGTAATACCAGTCGCCATACCTGCTACCGAACTTGCGGTCATCCCGAACCTTTGTCCATTTTTCCTCCATACGCAAAGCATATAAAAGCGGCCCCCTTTCAACTGCTGCAGATCCTTCATACCAACGGGTGATAATAACACTCATTGGTAGTATTAGCTCCACTTTATCTCCTGATTTCCATTTTCTTGATAGTCTTTCAATATTTCCGCCTTTCGCCTTTAATCGAATTTCATTGTTAATTTTTATAGTAGCTTCGCTGCACCACTCAGGGATTCGCAAATAGAATGGGAACTCTGTCGATTCTATTTTTTTATCCATAATCTCTATTTGGAAATGAATTGACTCGTCGAATGGATAATCTGTTGTTTCCTCAATTTTCACAGCAGTACCGGATCCTACCTTTGCAGTTACCATACAAGGCGAATAAAAAAGTGCTGCTAAACCGTTATCTTCTGACGCGAACCAAAGGTGCTTTGTAAATTTAGGCCAACCCTGGTGCAGGTTTGAAGTGCAACAGGGATATCCGGTCAAAAGCCCAAATAATTGATCGGTGCCGTTGTAGCTGGTTACAAAATTTCTTTGATGGCGTGATATTTCTACCTGATTAAGTTGCTGGTAATATTGCCGTGCATCGTAATTGTCAGTCACCTGTGTGGGTAATGCATTAAAAGTAACTCTTTCCAGCCAGTCTGCCCATGCTACATTTCCTGTAATTTCAACCATTTTTTCCAAAGAAAACATTAGTTCAACCGCAGTACAAAGTTCAGAACCATGGGTCGGATTTCCGGTATGCAACAGCTCGTCCGCACCATATAATCCATTAGGCCAACCGTGCGCTCTCATCAAATCGGAAAATCCTTTGTTAATAGCATCAATATGTTTTGTATCCTTTGTGGCTTGATACCGGATAATTGGTTGTTTCATGCCTTGTGCCAGATTCACACAATGTACGCCAAAGAGCCTGTTAAGCATATTTCCCTCCAAAAAAGAATTTGTCCAGTCGATAGTTTGCCCGGTGATTAAATCACCCAGATCCAATAGAAATTTTTCACCGGTAATGTTATAAAGCCAATAAACGACCATTAAGTTATCTCCTCCCCGTTGTTGTCCCCAACGTGTCCAATGATTCAAGGGTTTCTGGGGCAGCTCTTTTAATTGGTATTTAAAATAGTTTGTCATAAAAGGAATGACGCGCTCATCGCCAGTTGCCTCATAATATGATTTCATGAACTTTAATACAACCATTTTTGGCCACCAGTCCTGTGCATTTGTTCTTTGTAATCCCTCTTCCGGTTTCCGATCTACAGAGGGGCCAAAATAACCATCAGGCCTCTGACTTTTCAATGTCCACTCCACCCAGGGTTGGACCTTGGCTTTTAGCAAGCTGTCATCCAGGATGTATGCTAAAGGCAACAGCCCGTCAATCCAGTAAGGCCCTCTTTCCCATACATCTCCGTCGCCTCCCAGCCATCCATTTCGAGGCCCCATAACCTCACTGTAAAGAGAGTCAAGGTGTCCTGTCATCCCGTTTTTCATCTTTAGCAACTGGCTTTTCAGCCACCCTTCAGGGCGTACTGTCCCTACTGGGAGTTCCATAAATGGTTTTGTAATTAATGGTGTACGATTATTTAAATATAAATCTGTTGTCGGTTGTTTTAATTGAGACTTGGTGCACATATTTATTACAATAAAAAATAAAATGATCAAGTTTACTTTCTTCATAATATTTCAAATTTACATAAATTAATTTATTTTTGTCTGTCTGTTTTCTTTACATGCATATCGGACCCGGAATTTTTATCTAATAGGCCGGATTTATTAAAATCGCTCTCTGTATATCAATTGTAGAATCAGTTAATAATCAAATCTTATTCTTATAAAGCATCCTTGACGCAGCGGAACCCAACCGTTGCTTTTCTTTCGAACGATGGTGAGAGCCGTAATAAATATTGCCTAAAATTCAATTCTCTAGGGCCCCCCTGTACATACCAAAAACTAGATGTGGGTAAGAAATAACTTCCTCCTTTTAACATTATATATCTATAAGTGGTATTATCATATACATCATTTGTCAACTGCCATACACAACCGACTAAATCATTTAATCCGTATGGGTTTGCTCCATCCTTATATTTTCCAACCGGGTAAAGTGAACCATCGCCCAAATTACATCGGTTTGGGTTTATTCCTTTTATCTTCCAGACAGAAAGAGTATTCGTGATGAATTCTTCTTCCCTTTCCACTGGTTTTTCCTGTATCCATGGCCATTCGTTGCCTTTTTCGGTCTGAGCCGCATACTGCCATTCTATTTCGGTCGGAATACGTTTTCCTGCCCACTTAGCATAGGCTTTTGCATCTTCAAGAGTTACATACATTACAGGATAGTTCTCTTGCCCTTTGGGAATTTGATTGTTTGTCCAGTGCTTTAGAAAATTTGCCGTATCATTTGGTTGATATCCTGTTGCCTCCAGAAATTCCCGGTATTGTCTGTTGGTGACCGGGTATTTATCCATGTAGAATTTTTTCATTACCACTTTATCTCCATTTGATGTTGGATTTTCGGGATAACTGATGAATGAGTCCCCTGTCCGGTAGCTGTCGCATTGGAATATGCCTGATGGAATGAGAACCATTCCCTGAGGCGCTTTGCCAATCCTGGCCGTTACTTCAGGTTCCGATATAAGCCGTGCTGTATAAGGGGCGAAACCTCAAAATTGTTCGTCTGGAAAACAAGCAGTTCGTTGTTTTTTTCATCGTAAAATTCAACCAGGCGCAATTTCCCGGGATACAGCCGTTTCGATTTGGCGACCGTCAGGACGACCGTTCTGTCAGTGCACAATCCCGTTGTTTCATCGATGTTGAAATTCTGCTCCACCACTGAGTAGCGCATCGTTTCCTTGGCCCTGGACACGAAGAATGCATGTGCATTGTTGAGCCGGAACAGCGCTTTGAAATCGACGTATGCCTTATCCATCAGGTAGATGCCATTGGCATAAAACGGGATTTCATCCAACACATTGCTGTCGTGTTATTTGCCGTCGGTTATCAGGATAAACTCTGGAATACTTCCACGCAAATTCAGCAAAGTGTGCATCTTGACTGCCCCCCCGGCTGTATTTGCCTTCCGCCCAAGAGCAAAGGTTGATGCTCACCGAAATGGTGGTTGAATCCAACGCGAAGATTGCATTTTCGAGATTGGCATTTTCAACCGGAAAATCAGCGTACAGAGGCTGTACAAGCCGAATGAGATAATTCCCGAAATCGGCGAAAATATGCCAGTCGCGCCTTTCGTTGGCTCGCGAAATCACCGAGGCGTCAACGTATCGTTTGATGCCCAAATGGTAAGGCTGGTGTTGGTGTGCGCGCAAATTCACGCTTATCGAGCGCAACGAGTTGAGCGTAAGTGTCTGTCCGAAAAAAAGCAGGACAAACTGGTTCCAACAATCCAACTCCCGTGTATGCCGATTGCCTTTGTACCGTTTGACGCATTTAGTAAACTCGTATCTGTCCACAAAAGACAACAGTTGGGCAAAAACATACTTCCCCAAATACATAATTTTAAGGTTTTAATTGCTGAAATTCAAAATTACGGATTCTAAATTCAAGTCCAAAAATCAAAGAACGACCATATATTGCTATATAATAAATATGTTACACGAGAATACGAAAAATTAGTACATCACTACTAAAGTAAAATTACTTACCATTTTTAAATTTAAGTTATATCTTATTCCGCGGATGCGTATCCTGGGTTCTGTTCAATAAGGTGGTTACTACCCATTGCTTGCTCAGGTATAGGAAAGCGGTTGAAGTGTGCTTTGCTAGGACCGTCTGCCGGTTTATCCCACCATGCTTCGGTAGTGTATTTGTCCCAACGTACAAGGTCAGTACGACGACGACCTTCGCCAATGAATTCAATCATCCACTCGTCGAGCATACGCCATTCGTCAAGATTGGTAGCTGTTACCGGATCAGGATCACCTTTTGGGAAATAACGGTCGCGTACTTCATTGACCAGAGTAGCTGCTCCTGCTTTATCACCTGCACGCATTTTGCATTCGGCTAACATGTAGTAAACTTCTGCAAGTCTGAATACAGGTATATCGGGATTACCTTTAAATGTTTTCTCAGTAAGCCATGGAATTGGTGAAAACTTAGCCAAGCGAACTCCTGAAGCTTCTTCTCCCCAACGTGCACCTTCTTTACCATGATCAGCTTCTGCTCCAGCTTGAGGAAAGATACGGGCTATCTGGTCAACCAACACTAATACTTCTGTTGGTTTGACCTGACGGTTACCTCCGTGACATGCATCACCTGTAACAGGGTTGATTAGTTCACCAAAATAGAACATGCCACGCCATTTACCTTCACCTTCATACGCATTTAACTGTTTGCGTATATCTGAATCGTGAAATTTTGCAAAAGGACTTCCCAGTCGATATGTGCCTTTTGAACTTGGATTATCGCTCCCAGGTAAATAAGACTTACCTTCTACGTCGAGTGAAGGAACAAGGCAATATCCGTTGTATCGGTTACCAATCTCTCCATTAGCCCAGTATTCGTTCATTCCATAGTGTGAAGAGTACGGGCCAACGCTTCTTTCGCTGATGGCGTTCTGACTTGGTACTGACCAGATGATTTCTGTTGAACGGTCGTTATTAAATCCGAAGATATTTGTCCAGTCATCTTCAAGTGCATAAGTGCCATATTTTCCGTCAATGATATCCTGACAGATAGTTGCTGCCTCTGCATACATATCTTTTCTTATGTATGATTCTGCATTAAAGTATAGACGGGCTTTTAATAAAGCAGCTGCTGCCTGATTGATTGCTCCTGTTTCCTGAGCTCCAAGAACTGTCTTTTTAGGCAATTGTGGGATAGCTTCAGTAAGAAGGCTGTCAATGAATTTGAATGTTTCCACATCTGTAGCACGTGGCTGAATATCTCCCTTTGTGGAAATATACAGAGGCACACCTCCAAACATGTCAAGTCCGAACCAATAGAAATAGGCCGATAATGTTTGCAATTGCATCAATACAGCTTCGCGACTGCCTGCGGGGAATCCCAGTTCGTCAAAATTAACATACTGGTCTATATCATCTTTTGCACTCCATGCTTGCGCTATACCCATTGAAAAGGCTCTCCAGGCATCGTAAACGCCACGGGTTGTAGGGGTAAAATCGTGATGATACATTCTTAAGTAGTTACCACCGTCGTACCAGTCGTTATAACGCGATGGTACAAGCATTTCGTCTGTGGTGAATTCTTGCAGCATAACAAAGTTAGAGTGAGCCTGTCCAGAGGCCAAACACCATGCCCAGTGAGTGAAAGCACGCCCCATTCTCTGATATACCTTTTCTTGTGTATCAAAAAACAGATCGGGTGTTGATTGTGAATAGTATATAGGTTCTACTTCACATGATTTGAAAATGGAAGAGATAGCGATTAATGCTATTATTGTTATTAATAATTTGTACTTTTTCATAATTGTGTCTATTAGAAGTTTAACTGAAGGCCAAAAGTGAATGTTCTGGTTTGTGGATAAATATTGCCTTTTCTCTCAATACCGGCATCCCATCCTGTGATATCAATTTCGGGATTCAATCCTGGGTATTTGGTGAAAGTATATACGTTATCTCCTGTAAAATAGAATCTGATTGAATTGATCATATCAGTATATTTTCTCATTGCTAAAGTATATCCTAATGATAGGTTCTGAATCTTCAGGAAAGTTCCGTCATAGAGGAAATAATCACTTGGAGAGGGGCGCCCTGTAATATGTCCGTTCTTTTCAATTGCATCGTACAGCATATTGCCCTGAGCCACGTTCCTTAAACCATATTCAAGTTCGATAGCATTATAGATATCAAAATCGATCCAGCTGGTAAGAGTCATATTGAAGTCCCAGTTTTTATATCCTAAATTGTGAGTCCATCCTGCCATGATAATAGGAGTGAAGTTCTTCTGATAAACGCGGTCGTCAACAGTTCCATCATCAGAGAAGATTACATTATCATCTTTGTCATAAATCTGGAAACGTCCTTCACTTACACCTGCATAGCGATACATGAAATAGCTTCCTACTTCAACATTCTCTTCAATTCTGTGAGCATATTCAACCCAGTTGTTGATGTAACCTCCGTTGATATAAGTCTGATTTCCCCAAAGTGAACCGATGAAAGTTTTGTTGTGAGTCAGATTTAATGATGTATTGTAATTCCAGTTTCTTCCTCTTACAATATCTGCACCAAGTTCAATTTCCCAACCACGGTTGTTCATTGTTCCGATGTTCTTATACATGCTTGATTCTGTATTAGGTGGTTGAGGAACTTCCACGCTGTAGATCAAACCTTCAATGTTACGTCTGTAGAAATCGAGTTTACCGTATAATCTGTTGTCAAGTACTGAAAAGTCAACCCCTACGTTCCACTCATGTTTTTCTTCCCATCCTAAGTCTTCATTAAGATTAGTTGTGGCTCCATAGCTCATTGCCCAGTTTCCTGTTGGCATCAGCCATCTGGTATCAGAACCATACATTCTTGCCGCGTAATTGGCAGAGAAACCCTCATTACCAGTTACACCATAAGCAACACGAAGTTTCAGGTCATTTAGCCAGTTTACATCTTCAAGGAAGCTTTCATTTGATAGACGCCATCCTCCGGATAGTGACCAGAAGTTACCCCATCTGTTGTTTACAGCAAATTTACTTGATCCTTCACGTCGTGCAGAGGCAGTCGCCATATACGTATCATTGTATGAATAGTTTGCACGCATGAAATAAGCCATCAGTCGCTCAGTAATGTTTTTTGAAGATCCCATACTGGCGAGTCCTTCTGTTAATCTCGTTCCTTCGCCAAGGTTCCAGAACATTACGCGGTCATTGGTGAAATTACCGTTAGCAGCATTAAATCCGTCACCATTTCTTTCGAAATAGCTATAACCTGCAACAGCATTTACTGTATGCAGACCAAATTCGTTAAGATATGACAAGTAACCGTCGGTATTAAACAGTTCGGTTTTACTGTAGTTCATTTCGGCCCATCCTTTGCGACCTGCTCTAAGCTCTTCACGAGAGAACATTGAACGATAATAATGTCTTTCCCACTGTCTGTTTTCATAAGCAAAAGTATGCTGATAAGACAAGCCTTCGACTGGCAGGATATTCAATTTTAGAGACACGTCGGGACGGAACCATTTATCCATTCCTTCGTTAGTTTTGAGTGCTGCTTCACCTATCTCGTTCATCTCGGTATTATCACCTGTTGTCCAAATGTTCCATCCAGTCTGACTGCTGGGGTCACGCACAGCCTGTGTAGGATTGGCGCGCATAATTCCTTCAATAGAAGGGCTACTCTGATTACGTTTTGCTTGTCTGTAGCTTAAGTGTGATGAAACATCAAGCCATTCATTAAGCAATTTGAAATCTGTATTGATACGGCCTGCATAATCCTGGCGGTCGTCTCCACGTAAAACACCTTTGTTTTCGTCATACATTAATGATGCAAAAATACGGGCAGTTTCCTGTCCTCCCTGCAGTGTCACTATATGTCTCTGAGATGTGGGATTGTCTCTCAAGGCTTCAACCCACCAGTCAGTCTCATGCCCTTCATCGTTCTTCGCACCTTCATAAGTTGCAATATAATCTTGTGCATTAAGTAGATCAGGTTTACCGAATGCTTTCTTGAGAAGCAGCTCACTCGTGTAGGTAGCTTGTAATTTACCAGTAGACGCTTTCTTGGTTGTAACTAATATTACACCACCTGTAGCTCTTGTACCATAGATCGCACCTGCAGAAGCATCCTTTAATACGTCGATCGATTGAATCTCCTCTGCTGAAAGAGTGCGGATGTCACCGCCCGGCATACCGTCAATTACAATTAGTGGTGCCCGCGATGTGTTGATTGATGCCATACCCCGCAGCTGGAAAGTGTTTCCTGAGTTGGGGCTTGCCGTACCTGACATTACCAAACCAGCAACTTTTCCCTGCAATGCGTTAGCAATGGAAGAACCACCCACACCTTTCGGCAGGTCGCTTGCAGATAGTGAAGTAATGGAACTGGTAACCTGTTTCTTTTGCATTGTTCCATATCCCACTACCACCAGCTCGTCCAATAGTTCGGCATCCGAAGCCATGACTACATCGATGTCGGTGCGACCCTTTACTGGAATGATTTGGGTAACCATTCCTACATAACTGAACTGCAGTGAAGCATTAGAAGGAACATTGTTTAATCTATAATTGCCTTCTATATCGGTAACTGTACCAATATTGGCATTGTTTTCCACCATAACGGTAGCACCGATAACTGACATGCCTTTAGCATCGGTTACAGATCCATTTACCGTAATGTTCTGGGCAAATAGCCCACAGGATACTGTCCACAACATGGCAAACAGAAATCCTTTCCATTTGGAATTTGAATGTGTTTTTTTCATTCTTCTCGCATTTTTAAATTAATAATCATTATTCATACTATTTTTTGGTATCATATTAGTTTTTATGATATAAAACATGGATTTTCTAATTATGAGTCTATTTTGAAAAGTTCCTGGCATTTTTTCATGAAAATCCCTGACCATTCGGAAGTGATGATTAATATTTCAAAACGGCGCTGAAAACAGCACCTTAATTGTTTGCATATTAGTGTATATTTCAGTAACTTAGAGCAAAGCTTAAAGCTTGCAAATAATGTTCAAAGAGTTCGGAAAGAACCCACAACTAGACATGTTTTCATCCCCTTCCGGGATGCTAAGAGGCTCCTCGTTGAAAGATTACTTGAAAAATGACTTTTGGGATAATATTTCCCGCTAACCCGTTGTAACACGTGTAAACGAAGACATTTTAAAGGTCCTTTATTCTTCCGATAACGGCTCTTCCAACACCTCTGTGCGTGTCCTGGTTGTAATGGTGATCCTGATGATACCCCTCCTTCTCCTTCCACTTACTAACTTTTCCGATAAAAGGCAATGGATTACAACAGGGAAAATAGTGTGGACTTGTTCAAGGAATGCATGCAGCAGATCACGCGAAGTCAAATTCTTGACTTCAAAGTCCGCGGCAAGTAAATCCGTGTGGATATCAAGCTGATAGGTTCCAATATAGCTTGGTACTCTCGCTATGAACTCGTACACGAGACCCTCGTTTTGTTCATTGAAGAGCGTGCTGAGCATATTTACAAGCGCAGCCTGTCAGAGTCCGAGTTCTCGCTGATTGACCATACCATGGATGAGCCGGGGAATAAGTTCGTATATCGCAACAACAAGGAGGAGGTAAATACTAATACTTAACGCTTGAGAGTGTTCGTACATACATGCTTAGGGAAAAACTACGAGATGTTCCCATAGAGGAGAAATGGAAGCGCAACAATGTCGAGGCTTCCATGTTTCAACTTGGATTCCCTTGCAATAACGGCAAAACTCGCTACCGAGAGATTGCCGCCAACCAACTGTGGCCGCACTCCGGGGCTACGTGGATAAACTTCAGGAGAATACTGAAATACGTGATGCAAACAAATAAAGATCACTTCGAGTCAAAAAAGGCTCGCATTTTCCATTAAAATATGGATATATATCAAAAATAATGTAAGTTCAGTAATTAATTTTTAAGCAACTCCCTCCCTAAATATCTCATTTTTTTACGTTTTTGAAAAAAAGGTTTTAGGAGTGGACTCAATGTTTAGAGAATCCTCTTCCTTTTACGCCACACACATTGATTAGAGCATCTTTAACCCCCTTTTTAATAAGGATAAGTACACCCAATTTTTCTATTAAGATATCCATACGTATTCTGAAAATTTTTCTTATTAAAATTAAATTTGAGAACTCATTATATCGGAAATATCGCTTTTACAATATTCTTGCGAAATGATGTTATAGAAAGTGATTCAAAAATATTTCAAATAGAATGAATAGTCAATCCAAAGATGGACAAATTAAAGTGTTAAGGATTGAAATATTGTTCCAATTAAATGCAAAATTGTGTCAAAATAAGGTTAACAATTATTCCGGGGAGGATTAAAAATCCTTAGGCGAAACTCCAAACTGTTTAAAAAAGCACTTCGAAAAATAGTTCGGTGAACTAAAACCTACCATATATGCAATTTCGCTGATTTGATATTGTTTTTCTTTTATCAGCTCAGCTGCTTTTTTAAGCCTTATGAGCATAATAAAATCATTTGGAGAAAGTTCGGATACATTTTTGACTTTCCTATAGAGAGTTGATCGGCTGACAGCCATTTCCTCAGCTAGTTTGTCAATATTCAGATCAGGTTCATCAAGGTTATCATGAATAATAGCAATTAGTCTTTGTAAGAAATCCTCATCTGCTTTTGAGTGAGTAATGCTTTGATAAGCAAGTTCGGGTGAGTTCCTGAACATTTCCTGCATTTTTCTTCGGCTCTCCAGCAGGTTCTCAATTCTGGCCAGAAGATAATCGGTAGAGTACGGTTTCTCAATATATTCGTCTGCACCACAATTAATCCCTTCAATTTTGGATTCCAAATTGGTTCTGGCAGTTAATAGGATGACCGGTATATGACTATACTTAATGTTCTCCTTCATTGTTTTGCAAAATTCCAATCCATCCATTATAGGCATCATTATATCACAAATTACTATATCTACATTTTCCTTATCCAAAATGTCTAGAGCCTCCATTCCGTTTTTACACTGCAATACATGATATTTTTTTATCAAATGTTTATAGAGAAGATGCTGAAACTCCTCGTTATCTTCCACAGTGAGAATTGTTGGTGTAGCACTTGGCTTTTGACTTTTCAGCAAGGCTATTTGTGAGGATTCTGTTTTTTCGAATTGATCCTCTTCATCGTGAATATTTATACTTTGTTCCTGCTTAATTGGAAGAGTCATCACAAAGATTGTCTTTCCCATTTTAGAGTTATCACAACAGATCGTTCCCTTATGCAGCTCCACCAGCGACTTTACAAACGCAAGGCCCAAACCTGTTCCCTGGATGTTTTTGTTCAATTTAAATAAAGGTTCAAATATTTTTTCGACGTATTCGTCAGGAATTACATCACCATCATTTTCAATTTTTATTTCAAAGTATTTTTCATTGCACCTTAAACCCAGCTCTATGACTGTATGAGAATGTTTTAACGCATTTGAGAATAAATTACTTAATATTTTCGTTAAGACTTCCCTGTCAACATCGGCATAAAGGCTCTTGATTGAATAGAGTGTGTTAAATGTAATTTTTTTGGATTCAAAACTCGGCTTGAATCTATTAATTGTTTCGTTTACAATATTTATGATATCGGCTTTTGCAAAATTTAATCTGAGAACCTGTGATTCCGTCTTCCTAAAATCCATTAATTCATTCACCAGCTTCAACAATCTGTTGACATTTCGTTGGATAATTGTAAGATTTTCCAGATAGGGACTTTGCCGGTCGATATTTTTAATAACATCTTCCAATGGGATCTTAATCAGGCTTAAAGGAGTTCTTATCTCGTGTGTAATATGTGTAAAGAATTCAATTTTTGCAGTATATAGTTCCTTCTCCTTGGTGTTTTCAAGTTCTTTGAGTACCCTTGCATTACGGCGTTTAGCTTTTCTAACAATGTTGCGTATGCTATAATACAGGATGGCACCTGCTATTGCAAGATAGAGTAAGTACGCCCATACTGTCTGGTACCATGGTGGTAAAATATTGATAGACAGGGATACGCCTGTTTCGTTCCAGATTCCGTCACTGTTAGCTCCTTTTACTTTAAATGTATAACTTCCCGGTGATAAATCTGTATAATTTACCTGATGGGCCTGGTAGCCAAAAATCCAGTCGTTATCACGTCCCTCTAATTTATATGCGTAAATATTACCTTTAGGATAGACGTAGCTAAGGGCGGCAAAGCCAATGCTAAATACTGAAGAATTATATGGGATGTTGATGCTATTGCTATGTGTGATAGAGTTTATTAATGGAGACTCTTCGTCATTTAAAGAAACTTCTTTATTTTGAATTTGGAAACTGGTCAGAACTAGCGGTGGAATGTATTCATTAATGCCCAAATCACATGGATTAAATGCCACAAAGCCTTTAACGCCTCCAAAGTATATTTTACCGTTATGATCTTTAAATCCGGACTTGTAATTGAACTGATCTCCCAATAGTCCGTTCGAATGTGTATAAATTATAACATCCAAGCTCTCAGGATCAAGCCTGAAAATCCCCTTGTTTGTGCTGCCCCAAATATACCCTTTCGGATCCTCTATCAGCTTGTAGATAACATCGTTGGGTAAGCCTGTGTTAGAAGTAATTAAAGTAGAAAAGGAGTTTGACTCTCTGTTGAAGACTCCAATACCTGCCCCTTCCGTACCTATCCATAATCTGTTTTTTTTATCTTGTAACAGGCAAATAATTGATTTTCCGGTATCCTCGTCTTGTGTTTCAGATGCTGATAAATAGTGATGCCATACTTCTGAGAATCTGTCGTATGAGAAAACTCCATTGCCAATTGTGGCAAACCATAGAGTGCCTCTATAGTCTTCAAGTATATCGTTAACCTGGTTTTTTATGATTTCCTCCTTAATTCTCCTAAAGTCGTCTGTCTGCTCATTGTAGTATTGCAAGCCGGTCGATGACCCGATCCATATTCTTCCTGAGGTATCCTTATAAATTGAATAAATATTATCATCTTTTATCGAGTAGTCTGACACACCGTTTTTATACGAATCCACCTCTTGAGTTTCTAGATTCATAACATGAAGACCATCAGAAAATGTTCCTACCCATAATCTGTCTTCATCGCATAACAGGGAATGAATATTTCCTGATGTTATCGGGCTTTTAGTGAACTCTATAGTTATTGGGTTAAATTTATTAAGTCCGGCATCTTCTGTCCCGATCCAAATGTTTTTCTTTTTGTCTTCACAAAACTCACTGATACTTTTCCCACTTATTGAGTTTTTACCAGGTTTCGGATAGTATTTTTCAAACTGTGTGAAAGAGTTATGGAAATAGCTGACCCCACCAAAAAAAGTACCAACCCATACCCCTCCTTCTTTATCCTGGTAAAGACTGTGAATTGCGTTGTCGGATAATGAATAAGGATTATTATGACTATGTTTAAGATTAACAAAATCATTTGTTCTTAAATCATAGATAAATACACCTTCCTCAGTACCGATCCACAGTTCCTGATTGTCAGTTTTTATCATACACCGTACAAAGAGAGGTGAATTGTCCTGTCCCTTCTCCAAAAACGGAGTAAATTTTTCGGTATGCAAATCGAACCGTTGTACACCCTTATTGACCGTCCCGACCAACAGATAGCTGGAGCTAAATGACAAAATGGTATTAATATCGTTCTCTGAAATCTTATTCCTTTT
>ENA-UOOK01001694-UOOK01001694.1-fermentation-metagenome-genome-assembly--contig:-NODE-1694-length-28523-cov-5.473057_pt1 | contig 28523 bp, 27 predicted proteins | sample MGYA00245777_ERZ724023 | MGnify/ENA primary metagenome ERZ724023 (study PRJEB28704, sample SAMN03018312) | fermentation metagenome | biome: anthropogenic terrestrial biome; feature: soil; material... | reverse complement strand
ACTGGAGTTCAGACGTGTGCTCTTCCGATCTGAGCGCAGGATATCTGTTATTTGTTTCCCGTGGATTCTTGCCGCGAAAGATTGACCAACCAATTGCCATCCCAATACTCGGTCGTACTTCGTCAAAAGCCTCACAACATTCTTCACCCCAACTTTTGATTTCGAAACGAATCCGCATATCACATACAACTAAAAATTCGCACTCATGATCTAAATGTTGGACCTCAACCCATGAATTTGGAAGTCTTTCGGTTATTCCTCGGAAAAATACTTTTACATCTGTAGGTCTGATTATACATTGGATTAGCTTTTCATCATCCCGGAAGATATATTTCTCAGACCAATCAAAATCTTCTGCACGGACGTTTCTCATTGTGCTTATCTCATATAGTGGTGTGGACCAGCCTAGTTGTCGAGCCTCTCTGCACGAATATACTGAATCTGATTGCTTACCCTCTATCGCGTGAGAGTTAATTAGCTTGAATCGAATTTCTCCTTCTGGAAAATAGCCCCCCCCAACGTTGATTTTGAACCTTAGAAAGGAGTCAAAAGTCCCCAGTTCCTCATTCAAGCATATACGTGCATAAGCGGTCTGGAACAGCGGCCCTTCACCACTACTTGTGACTTCTTCTACTACCCCGTCCCAATCTCTAAGCTCTGATAATACGTAGTTAACCAATTCATTTGATAGTTCTGAGTTCTCACCAAGAAGTTTAAGCGTTTTCTTATCAAGTATTTGTTGGCCATATCTTCCCAACGTAACTCTTAGGGATTCATCAGATGGCGGGTCGGTCGGATCTAAGTTTGCCTTTGAGAAAATGACGGGCAATTTTTTCCGTTCTTCTTCTGACATCACAGTCTGGGCATATATTAAACCGACATGAGCAAGGTTTCCTCTTCTCGTCTTCCGGAACTTTCCCAACATATCGCCTTTCTCGACTTGGCTCCACTGTTGCAGATCGTCCCAGAGTTGATCTATTTTTGTGAAACATGCCGACATGTTGGTATCAGTATTATCTTCGACAATGTCTTTGAGTCTGGGATAATAGGAATTTATTTCATAGTCTCCTTCCCTAGTCGCCGCGCATACAAATAGTGCTAAGTAACCGATATATGGCGGGTATGCAAATCTCTTCCTCCTTCCTAGCAGATAAGTGCTATACGCCTTATGACATATATTATCAGAGCGAATATAAATAGATTCAGGCCCCTCGATTGACTTCTGGACAAAATTATCAAAGCCCTCTCCATATGATCTACCAATTTCGTTGATCAAATCTATATTCGCAAAAAGGATAACCTCTTTACCCGCCATTCCTTCGTTGAAAAAATATCGGGCGATTAGATCATTCCATTGGATATATGTTAAGGGCATAATGGACCATTTGAGGGTATCATTTAACCTTCATGTGAAGAAGAGGTTTATTTCATTATTTAAATACCTACCTTCTGCCTTGCCGTCTCAGCATCCAGCCAGCGCAAATAGAGCTCCATCTGGCCCTTGTAGGCGAAATCGTTGCTCTCAGCTTCAGCTCGATGGCCACCAGACGGTGCAGACTGGGGGCACACGAGCGGCTTTCTCTTCAGGGCATTCCTCTTTTACTGAATTAAAGACCAGGGAATTATAGAACCTGCATTTCGCATTAACAGAGCACTTCCAAAGATAATTCCAAAAATATATAAAGTCTTTTTTAATATGGTGTCCATCTACACTTCGGGTAAGGGAGAGCATGATGGAAATAGAGATGTCACGGTTGGACCATTTTGGGCTTGTAGTAGGCGTTTTTGACCAGCTTGGGATTAGCGAAGTCATTGATAATCGTCTTCCGAAAAGCAGGCATCATAAATTATCCCATACTCAGATCCTGAAAGCCATGGTTTTAAATGGTCTTGGTTTCGTCGGTCAAAGACTGTATCTATTTCCTTCATTCTTCGAGAACCTTCCTGTAGACAGGTTGCTTGGCGAAGGTGTAGTTGCAGCAGATCTCAATGATGATGTCTTGGGAAGGACATTTGATGCGATATACGAATATGGCCCAACCAACCTATTTAACGAAATAGTCCTGAAAGTCATGGACCGAGTCGACTTTGATACCAAGCTGCTTCATTCTGATACCACCAGCTTTGGCGTTCATGGAATGTATGAGGACGAAGACATCGGAAACACAATCGAGATAACCCTCGGCCACCCAAAAGACGGTCGAGCTGACCTGAAACAGTTCGTCCTGAGCATGGTCACGACCAACATGGCCTTCCTCCCTTCGTAGAAGCTAATCAGGGAACGCTTCGGATAAAAATACCATCATTGACACAATCTCAAAGCTCAGAAGAAGTATTACTTTTGAAGCATCTGCGTATTTTATAGCAGATAGCGCCCTATATACCAAAGACAATATCCAAAAGCTTGGAGACGGAGTTAGGTGGATCACCAGAGCTCCTGCAACCATCAATGAGGTAAAAGAGCTTTTAGATAGCGATGTAAGTATGATTCCTTGCGCAGACTCACGGTATTCCTTCTACCCCACGATCTCGAATTATAGCGGAATCAAACAGAAGTGGGTTCTGTTTCATTCTAAGCCTATGCAGCAGAGAATGGAGAAGACCTTTGAGAAAAGAATAGAAAAAGAGACCAAAGCAGCGACTGCATCCCTTAAGAAGCTCAATGGCCGAAGATTCGCATGCGAACCTGATGCGCGAAAAGAAGCGGAGATCGTTACAGAATCAAAAAAATTATAAATTTAAGAAACTGGAGTTCCAAGTTTAATCCAAGAGGATCAATGGCAAGAGAGGCAGACCTTCAAAGAACGAAGAACTTGATAGCTTTTGGATTATCAATGCCGATATTGAATTGGATGAGGAAGTCATTGAGAAAGAACGCTCTAAGCTTGGAAGATTTGTACTCGCCAGCAATGATCTGGAGATCGATGGAGATCGATGATGAGACTATGCTCCAGCACTACAAGGGACTGCAGTCAGTCGAACGCGGATTCAGATTCTTAAAGGATAAGAGGTTCAACATTGCTCAAGTATACTTGAAGAAAGAAGAGCGAATACAAGCGCTTGCTATGATTATGGTGCTGACTCTCCTGGTTTATTCTATTGCTGAATGGATGCTCAGAAAAAGGTTGATGGAGACGGGAAATTCAATTCCCAATCAACTCAAAAAGCCGACGCAGAAACCGACCCTAAAATGGGTATTCTTCTTATTCAATGGGGTCGCTGATGTCAAAGTCAGTATTATGGGGATTACTCATCGAGAAATGACGCAATTGACAGAGGTGCTCAAATTGATTTTAAAGTTGATGGGACCGGAGTGCGAAAAGTATTACGCTGAGGAATGGTAATACTGAATATAGGTTTTATGCTATAATAAGTTCAATTCAAAATCGCGGAAGATTGTTCAGCTTAACTACCTTGCCACCAGTCTTTTCAAACCTTCACCCGCAGCATCCTCTCGATCGCCCCTCTCGCCCGCACAGCGATCTCCTCTGGCACAACAACCCGCGGCTCGAGCGTCTGCAAAGCCCGGAGGACATCGGGAAGGGTGGTTTTCTTCATATTCTGGCAGATGGCCTCATCGCTCAGAGGATAAAACTCTCTATCCGGATGGGCCTTCTTCAGCCGGTAGATCATGCCCACCTCCGTGCCGATGATGTACTCCCGCGCCCGGTTGATATCGGGATGCTTGCACATTCCTGCGGTGCTGTAGACGAAATCGGCCAGGTCGATCACCTCCGGCCGACACTCCGGATGGACCAGAACCTCCGCCTGAGGATGAAGCTTGCGAGCTGCCTTCACCATCTCCGGGGTGAATTGGTCATGAACATAGCAGTAGCCATCCCAGGGTATGATCTTCTTCTTCGTATGGCGGGCCACATAGGCAGCCAGGTTCCTGTCCGGCACGAATATGACCTCGTCTTCAGATAGCGATTCTACCACCTGCACCCCATTAGCAGATGTGCAGCAGATGTCGCTCTTCGCCTTGATCTCCGCAGTGGAGTTCACATAGCATACCACCGCTGCCTGAGGATAGAGAGCCTTCAATTCATCCAGTTGCTGGGGGGTGATCATGTGGGCCATGGGGCACCAAGCCCCTTTCACCGGCAGGACCACCCTCTTTTGCGGGGATAAGATAGCGGCCGTCTCCGCCATGAAGTCCACTCCGCAGAAGACTATAACCTCCGAGTCCAGGGCCGCTGCTGCCCGGGAAAGCTCCAGGGAGTCGCCCGCCAGATCCGCTATATCCTGAACCGCCGGTATCTGATAATTGTGGGCCAGAATCGTCGCCCGGCGTTCCTTCTTCAAAGCTTGAATCTCTTCTATCATAGCCATCGAGAACAGTCCCAGGGAATGGGAAACTATTATTTCAATCTATTTAGATAGGTTTTATGAATATTATTAGCTCAATTAAACTGTAATTGATCCTGATCTGCATCATTTGAACTTATCGAATACCATCGGAATATCATCCACCAATAACAGCAGTGAACAGGGCCAGCTCATCCCCATCCGCCAGCGGGGTCTCGAGCGACTGCAGGCTCTCGATGTTCTTTCCCGAGAGAAAGATGTTTACGTCCTCGCGCAGCCTTCCTTCCTTGAATAAAAGCGGCTCCAGCGAGGCGTGATCATGGCATAACAGGTTCAGAAGATCTCTTATCATTGCCCCCTCGCCTGGAAGATCGATATCTTTCTCCTTTCCCAGAATATTTCGAAACCCGGCAAACGACCTGATCTTAATCCTCATCAATAGCTATCTCCTTTGCCCTCTCCAGGGCCCGGATGGCGTCCTCCATCTTGAAGTCTCGCCGGTTGGAGGCCAGGAATGCGCGAAACCTCTCTATCTCCTCCTCTGCCACAAAGTCCCGCGCCCTCTCCATCATCATCTCATAGCTCCTCTCAGGAAAGTACAGAGCCTGTGCGCAGCGAAGGAGCCTGTCTTTTCCGACGGTGCCGATCGCTCCCTTCTGCCAGGCCTGCTCCAGATTGAAGCGGATGTTCACCAGAGGCTCTGAATGCGGCTCAAACGTGAAAGGATCAAAGGTTAGCGCCACCTCATCATCTGATACCAGCATTCCTTTCTTATAGGCCTGATAGATGAGCCCTACTCCCTCCATGCCATAAACATCCAGCTCCGAGGCCCGCAGGGCTCCCATGCTCGACGCCCCCAGGACCCTCGCTCCTGCGTCCAATGCGTATATGACCTCTTTATGCGCCACAGAAGAGTCCTGAAAGAAGACCCCATCGATGAGAACGATGATCCGCGCTCCATCCTGGGCAGCCCGATAAACGTCACCCCGCCGGGCAGGAGGCCGCCATTCAGCCTGCAGAATCTCCTCTGCCCTAGCTCTGCAGAGGCTTGGCCCTAGGAAGACGACGACTTCTGGCATTCCTTATCCTCTTTCCCACCCTTTCCCTGTCCACCCCAGCGATCTCAAGACCCGGGACGATCACCCTCACCACCGGAACGCCGATCTCTTCTCTGGTTAAATCGACCACCACTGCTCGCTCCAGGCCCGCCTCTTCCAGCTTGCTGATCATGAACTTGATATCCAAAAGGAAGTCATTGCTCTCAAAAGACTGAATATCAGCAAAGCTCTTTTTCTCCCCGATATCAAACCAATAACGGTTGAGCCTCTTCGTCCTTTCGTATCCGATCTGCCGGCGGAAATCAGCGGTGACGGTATCCTCTCTTGCCCCGTGGATCTGGGTGAGCCGGCTCTGCGCCACCTCAGTCAGGGCGCGCAGCACCGCCACCCGGGCGCTGGTGTGGGTACCCATCCCAGTGGTGAGCAGAGTGGGATCGCGCAGCTTTATATCATCGGCAGCAGCCGCGCAGGTGGGGATGTCGATATCGCTGGTGATATCCCGCAGGTAGACATCCACCTCTGCTGCGGCAAACCTCTCCAGCAGGCCTTGTGCCTGTTCGTCCACAACATCAGATATCAGCGGCCCCATGTGCCTCGTCGCCTCCACTATTGCCCAGGCGTCTCTCTCTATAACCTCAGCTAGACCGTGGAATATCGCCTCTTCCATCATATTCCCTGAGGCGAGACCGCTGGTGTTGGTCCGAAAGAGCCTCTTGTAGTCAGAGGACAGAGGATGAAATACCGCATTGGCCGGAACCTGTATCTCTTCGTCGTTCATAATATCCCAGCCCAAAACCCAGGGGATCTCAGCGTCTGCATCCGCGACTGCTTCTGTGGGGAGTATCAGATCGACAGGGTTCAGAGCCTCGGCTTTCAGGCTGGAATAGCGGGCAATTGTCAGCTCCCTGTCTCGCACCTCTCCAGAGTAGCGCTCGAGCCCCTCCATCATCGCCGAGACCCTGGCCTCGACAGGAGTTGCCCCTTTGCCATTATAGACGGAGACCGCTCCCCGATCGGCCATCGGCCGGATGGAGGAGAAGACAGGTATACCGATTCGGTCCAGATTGGTTATATCGGCCACTCTGGTGATCCCGGCAGCGGGCAGCTTGGCCTCGATTCGCTTCTCAGTCTCCTCCGGGGATGCCGCCCGGTGAGTGTCCTCCTTGTATCTCTTTATGCAGGGCCCTAGCTTCATCGCCAGATCCTTGGGGAGCTATGGAATATAAACCCTGTTCAATAGCTCTTTTCAGGGGCTCGGTGGGGCCTCGGGCGGAAGGAACGGAAGGCGGTCTCTCATTCTATAAGCCAGGGCCTGGCAGGTGGCAACTAGCCGCCCGTCCTCTCCCGTCACTCTGATCTCGCAGGAAGAGATCTTTCGGGACCGATTCGTCTCTTTCCCTTCGGCCCGCAGAGTCTCCCCGGGATGAGCAGGGGATAGATAGTTGACACTTACCCCCAGTGCCACCGCCACGGTGCCATGGGAGTTGACGGTCAGCTCAAAGGCGGCATCCAAGAGTGAATAGATTGCCGCCCCATGGGTCGTCCCGAAGATGTTGTTCATCGTCTCGTTCGTCTTCATCTTCAAGATAGCGTGCCCCGCCTCCAGCTCCTCGATCTCTATCCCGAACATCCGGGCATAAGGCTCCTGGGCAAACTTCTCTTTTAGAGACTTTATACATTGGTCCATGGAAATCTCTCCTCTCCAGGGACCATTTCTCGAAACGGTTATATCTGCTCCGCCAGGATCTAGAGATAATGCCCTCTTCTCAAGGCCCAAGGCCGGAACCGGTCTCCATAGAGATCAGTGGATCATCCGTATCCATCCTGCTCACTCAGGGCTCCATCAACATCTGGTTCGGCAAAAAATTCGATAAGTTGCTTCTATCCAGGATTCTGCTAATGATCTCCAAGGTCGACTCGACCACAGAGCATGAGAAGGAGGTCTTGTGCCGCTTTGAGGAGATCAGCGAGTTTGAGAGCAATGGCTATATTCTGACCTCATATGCCCGCAAAAAGGACAAATACCGGGCGATATTCGTGGTCCCATTCTCCAATAAGAGGGCGCTGGAAAGGTTTATGGAGTCCGTATCCACGGAGACCGAGAAAGAGGATGTGAAGATCACCCTTTACTGGAGAGGGGGGAGGGTCAGGATGAACATCATGAAAGAGGAGCTGAGCACGCTCGGCTGCTTTAGCATTCTCAATGTGATCTATAGGGATGATCAGATCGGAGAGCAAAACAGGAGGGAGAAGCCATGAGGTTTGCATGTTGTACAGAGGAGATTGAGATATCAGGAATTAGGAAATGCTTTGAGTCGGCTATGCCCGGCTCGGTCAATCTGGGACTGGGCCAGCCGGATTTCGACACTCCATCTCACATAAAGAGGGCTGCGATCAGGGCCATAGAAATGGGGCAGTGCGGCTACACCCCCAACTGCGGAGTGCCGGCGCTCAGAGAGGCACTGGCAGAGAAGTTGGTGAGAGAAAACCAGATCGACTGCACCGCCGATGATATAATGGTCACCAGCGGTGCCAGCGAGGCCCTATTCCTGGCAATCGTCGCCCTGGTAGACCGGGGCGAGGAGGTGCTGGTGGGAGATCCAAGCTTCCTCTCCTATGCCGAGCTGACTCGGCTGGTGGGGGCAAGGCCCGTCTCCGTTCCCTTAGACGAAAACCTCCGCATAACCCCGGAGGCAATTGGGGAGCGAATAACCAAAAAGACCCGGATGATAATCATCAACTCCCCCTCCAACCCCACCGGATCGGTCCAGACCGAGGAGCAGATGAGGGCTATCGCCGAAATAGCCGATGACGAGGATATCGCCCTCCTCTCAGATGAGGTCTATGAGCATTTCATCTACCGGGGAGAGCATATCAGCCCGGCTAGGTTTTCAGATAATGTGATCACCGTCAATGCCGTCTCCAAGACCTATGCCATGACCGGCTGGCGGCTGGGTTATCTCGCCGCCCGGAACGAGGCTATAGAGCAGCATCTCAAGATTCATCAGTATGTCCAGGCCTGCGCCAGCTCCATCTCCCAGGCCGCAGCCCTGGAGGCGATCTGTGGACCCCAGGATTGCGTTCGTCAGATGAGGGATGAGTTTATGAGCCGCAGAGACCTTCTGGTAGCAGGCTTCCGGGAGATGGGAGTGGACCTGACAGAGCCGGATGGCGCTTTCTATCTCTTCCCTCGGGTGGGAGACGGCGACCTGGTGGCCAGCAAGCTGGCAAGAGCAGGGGTCATCACCGTTCCAGGATCTGCTTTTGGAGAGGGCGGAAGGGAGCATATCCGGATATCTTATGCCGCCAGCCGGGCCAATCTCGAGGAAGCGCTGCGGAGGATGAAAGATATCCTTTAAATAGGTGAGTCGCATTCGCCCTCAGGAGTGATGAAATGAAGGAGCAGGTTGAGGTCAGAGAGCTGAAAGAAGGAAGGTATGTAATCATAGATGAAGAGCCCTGCATAATCAAGAGCATATCCCATTCCAAGCCCGGCAAGCACGGTTCGGCCAAGGCGAGAGTGGATGCCATTGGCATCTTCGACAACCAGAAGAAATCCATCGTCCAGCCGGTAACCACCAAGATCTACGTGCCAACTGTCGAGCGCAAGACCGGCCAGGTCTTGTCCATCGGCGACACATCGGTGCAGCTGATGGACCTGGGCAGCTATGCTACCATCGATGTTCCCATAACAGAGGACCAGAAATCCAAGATCGAGGAAGGTAAAGAGGTAGCCTACCTAGCAGTGATGGGCAGGACCAAGCTGGACATCCGCTAGGGATAAAGCGATCGGCTTCCTGTTCCCAAGGCGGGCTTGTTCATATTTTCCTGGCCTGCCTTCGATTTCACATTTTGTGGGTAGCTTGGAGGCCATAAGTTGTCATCCTACTCCGCCTATAAGGGCACGGGTTTTGATCAGCTGGATCCCTTCGATTCCAGCGACAGCAATCTATGGCGCAAGGCGGAGTATCTGGGCCGATACCTCTTCGCCGCCGATTTTCTGCGCAGCCGGAGTATAAGGCTTGCCGCTGATATATCCTGCGGCCTGGGATACGGATCGATTGAGCTGGCCACTGCCTCCGAGGAGGTAGTGGGCATAGACGGTAGCCCGGAGATGATCGAGCGGGCGATGACAGGATGCCAAGAGCCCAATATTCGCTTCAATTGCCTGAACCTGGAGGAGGACGATCTCTGCAGGCATATCCGGGAAGGCTCTTGCGGGGCGGTGGTCAGCTTTGAGACCCTGGAGCACCTGAACGATCCGGGCCGGGCGGTGGATCAGTTCTCCAGAATCCTCATGCCTGAGGGTTTTTTCATCTGTTCCGTCCCTAATGTCATATCGGAGTCGGGAGATGATGCTGGCCTGCCAAAGAATAGGTCCCATAAGCAGTGGTTTACTTTTCCGTCGCTCTGCCGGATGGTGGAACGATGCGGCATGCGGGTGATATACCGGCTGGGCCAGTCACGCTCCAGAAGGCTCTTTCGAAGAGAGCAGCAGCTCTTCAATGCCAGGAGGATCAGGCGGAGGCTGAGCGACGAGACGGTGATGCACTCTGAAGAAATGATCCGCTGGCTGTCTTATGTTGCCGCCTATCCATCAGTAGAAGATGTCGATGGATCCTACTCCATCATCATCGTCGCCCAAAAGCAGGGCTCAGATTAATCAGATCCATTCGACTGTTATCTCATCGTTCAGATCGATCACTGCTCCATAGCCCCGACGCAGCTCTCCTACGTTCACCACCAGGGTGGAGCCGATATGGCACTCTCCCCGGTCCTCATGAATATGGCCGCATAAGACCAAATCGGGCTGATAGTTCTCTATGAATCGGCGCAGTTCAGAGGAGCCGGATCTCTCGCCATTGTAAAGAATATCACAAGCCCCCCGGGGCGGCTGATGAACGATGACGATCTTGGCCCGGGTACCAGCCACCTCCTGGTAGGCTTTCTCCAGAACGGAATAGACCTCATCATCGCGATGGTAGTACCTATTGGGGTCGCCAAGTCTACGGGGATCTTTAGCTATCATTCCTCCCATGCCAAGAAATCCGTACTCCTTATGGCGAAAAGAGGATTGGTGAAGGACGATAAAACCCGCTTTCTCCCAGAGATCAGGGACGACATCTCTGTGATCCATATTGCCGGGAATGATCAGCACTGGCGGACCAAGGCGGGCGAGGGCCATGGCAGCAGGCTTCGCTCCCTCTGTTGAACTGGCATTATGGAGGTCGCCGCAAAAGGCAATCAGATCATACTTGAGGTTCTTTAGATTCCGGATCCCCTCAATGCAGTCATGCAGGTCCGCCAGACCAAGAATCCTCAGAGCCTCACTCATGGATCATCTCCAGAAAATGGCTATGGATCTGCAGATATTTAGATCTCTATGATATCGTATGGGCGGGCTTGGATGATGCCGGTTCCTTCAGCTCGGGGAATACGTCCACTATGACAACGTTGCTCGGCTGGTTGTTGATCACGAAGTAGAGCATATGTCTTCCTGCTTGATCGGGATCAAAGCTCATATTGCTGTAGCCAGGATCCAGCTGATAGGTGCCGTAGTCGTGGAATATGCTGCTTGTCTGAATGGTCTGGTAGAATCCGGCATCTCCTCCCTGGGGTACATAGGCTACAAGCTCCAGCCTGCTTCCCAGGGGCACGACTGCATACTGCGACCAGTTAGCTGTTCCCTTTATCCATAGATCGCTTCTGGAGGCCATTGCAGATGCATATTGGAAATATGCCAGCCCCTGACCATCGCCATAGTAGACTGCTATCGGCTCTTTTCCAGAGATATCATACTGGGTAGGTTTGCCGATCACTCCGCTCTCAGCAGTCTTTGTGGCAGCGGCAAAATATTCGCTATAGGGAATGAATGCGCTCTCTGCTGCACCCGCCGTGTAGAGGGACGGGTCCGAGGGCAGGGGGTATTTGGCGCTGGGCACGGGCTGGTCCAGCCAGTCCAGCATTCCCGCCAGGCCCTCGTCCAGAGTCCCACGACCATAAGACTGGCCGATGTTGGGATTCGAGTAGCCTGTATCTGCGGCAAAGGCCGATAATGGAAGGCTGATTGCCATTATGCAGATAAGAAATATGACATGTTTCATCTCATTTCACCACAAACAGATTTCGACACATCCTAATAAAACTTGCGTCAACGGTTCGACAATCAGTGAAAGCTCAGGGCGTCCTTTGGGCAGGCATCTATGCAGCGGCCGCACTTTATGCAGTCCGGCAAATCCTGGATCTTAAATACCTGAAGCTGCATGGGGCAGACCTTCTGGCACCTCTTGCAGTCAATGCATAAATCCCCGTCCAGCTTGAGCTGGTATTTGCTGCCTCCCATAATCCTCTGCAATGTGCCCATGGGACAGAATGTGCACCAGGTCCGGGGGGCGATGATCACGCCAAAGAGTATGGCAATGGAGGTGGTGATTATGCATAGGGTGACAAATACCATTCCGATCCGGTCCACCACCCCCTGGGTTCCTAATAGCCGGTAGATCATAAAGCCCATCAGCGCGATGAAGATGGGAATCCTGATCCACATGCTGTGCAGGAAAGGAGGAATTTTCAGCTTGCGGCTAAGAGGAGCCAGCCAGAAGTCAACGAAGCTGCCCCGTGGGCAGAGGTTGCCGCAAAACCACCTCCCTCGGAAGGGGGCAATGATCAGAAGGGTGGCGAAGACCAAGAGGAGGATGTAGCCAAGCTTGGGATAAAAGATTCCGCCAATGGATACTATCAGCACGATCATGCCCAGATAAGGCGTAATTACCCTGATTTTGGACTGTTTCATAGTGGACCTTTCTCTCTTGAAGATGTCTCTGCCCTCTGGACTCTATCCATTAAAGATCTGTTATTAAAATAAAATTTTAATCCAGTCGCTATCTGCTGGATATATCTCCCTCAAGGATTATGTTCATGACGCTATCGAACTTCAGAGCCTGGCACCAGCCAGCCTTTTCAAATATCGACATGAAGCAGACGCCAATCAGCTTCTTGTATTTCATCTTGGCGAGAAAATCTGCCATCTCCTCGGCCTTCACTCCAATCTTGGGCATGGCCATTCCACCCAGAACAACCACGGCATCGGCCTCAAAGTTGCACTTCTCTCCCAACTCCATCCCCGATTCCGTGGCAACCAGCTTCCTGGCTTTTTCACTATCAAGGCCGGGAATGAAGGCCATCTCCTTTTCTCGCACTGGATAGCCCAGGAATAATGCAAAGGGAGTACAAAAACCAGGTGAACCCACGAAAATTATCTTCTGGTCATCCTTGACCAAATCCCGAAAGCCGTTCAGCATTCCGCCCAGGCCCTTGACCTCTTGAATCTTCTCCATAATGATCGATTAATCAGTTCCCGCTCATGGGCAATAATGTTTTTTATCTTCCGATCATCTTTTGCATCAATGACATGATCCCAGGCCGGCTGCTCCCGCTGCTTCCCGGACCCGTAGCCTCCAGCCCCAGACCCATGGAGCCCATCATCTCCTTATTGAAGCGGTCGGAGATCTCATCAAATATCCTCTTATAAGCGATGCAGTGAGGATCGACTCCCATAATTACACCATCCGTTGGAGCTATGGCATTGTAGGGGCAGCCCCCCCGGCAGTAGCGCAGGTGTTTGCAGCCCTTGCAGTTCACTTCCACATACTCCTTGAACTGGCGCATGTGTACTCCGGCGGGGGAGGCGGCCAGATCCGCCTGGCTGGGGCGGTCGCGGACGTTTCCCATGACGAATTCGGGCATTCCCACAAACCGATAGCATGGATAGATGCTCCCATCTGGGCCCACGGCAAAGGTATTCTCCATGCAGTCCACGAATGTGCAGACGGTACCCCTTCCGGTGAATACGCACCTCGCGTAATCGTTGATGTTCCTCACCTCGATTCGGTCCATGTTCTCCAGGTATTTGTCCAGGAGATAGACCAAAAGCTCGCCGTACTCCTCTGGGGGAAGAGCCCATCGGTCCGGCTCATTGCTGCGTAGCGATGGGAGTGCTGGGTGGAGCTTGAGGACCAGGCCGTTTTCCCGAAAGAAGTTGAATATCTCCTCTTTGAACTGCACTGAATAAGAGGTGAATGTGCAGATGAACTGCACCTGCAGGCCATGTTTTTTGGCCAGCTCATATCCGGCCATGGTCTTCTCATAGTATCCACTAGACCTTTGCAGGTCATTGAGTTCCTGAGGGCCGTCAAGGCTCGAGCCAATGGGAATCTCATGCTCTGCCAGGACCTCCGCCAGCTCTGGGGTCAAGAGCCACAGGTTCGTCTGCAGGGCGAAGTTGGGGCTGAGATGCTCAAGCTCTCTTTTGAGCATGGGAAGGGCAGCTCTGTAGTAATCCGCACCGGCAAGCAGCGGCTCTCCACCGTGAAACGTGAATGTAACCGGATCATCCCTAAAATCGCGCAACCATTCTACGATCTCCCCTACTGTCTCGATGGTCATTCTCGGGGATCCGACCTCGGAGCTCCAGCAGTAGCTGCACTTGGAGGGACAGCCGAGGGTGGGTATGATCATGACATGAAAAGGCCTCTTCTGTTTTCTCACATTTTTCATCTATTTTTGCCCCCTCGCTTTATTCAAATGCCCATGGCATTGATGGCCTCGATCAACTCTCCGAATGCCTCGACCTCCAGCTCTATGACTTCCTCTGCATTCATGGAGATGCTCATCTCGCCGTCCACGGTGAGAGTATCCGGGCCCCGAATTATCATCCTTTCCCTGCCGTCTTTTGACAGGACGCTCTTGATCTCTTTCTCATGGGCCATGGTTCGGCCGGGAATGATGACCGTGCCCATGACCTGGTCAAGATCAAGGCCTGAGAAGTCCTCGATGGTGATCAGGCAGCCGATGTCCTTTTCCACCGGCAGGATGCTTACTTTCTCTCCTCCCTCCATCTGACTGAAGATGCCCGTGAGCAAAGGAGCAGCCACCCGGCTGGTGATGATGCTCGCCCCTCTCCTCAGAGGGGGCAGGCGGGATATGATATCTGGATGCCTGGACAGAGCGAAGGGCGCGCCGGTGACCGGATCCCATAGAGGCGTTCCAGTTACCCGGAAGCTGTGCATCTCTGCAGTATGGGTGACCAGGTCTCTGAACTCCTCGATGGTATGAGGGATTATCCCTGGCATAATTGGTCCATTTCCCAGGATCAGGCCCTGATCACGGCGATTGGCAAACCTCATCAAGATCAGGCCTCGTGCTCCCATCTCCTCCAGGTCATTGCAGGTCTTCTCCAATTCCTGACCGTCGTTTACGCCAGGAATGATGACTGCGGCGCAGTAGACCTCGCAGCTGTGGCAGAATGCCTTCAAATTTTCCAGGGCGACCTCTGGATGTTTGTCTCCCATATACTTGCGTCGAAGCTCGGGGTTGGTGGAGAAGACGGTGAAAGAGACCTCGTTCACTCCGGCATCGATAAGCTTTGTCGCATCGTCCTTATCCCTGAATCCCTTTCCGCTGGTGTAGCCAAGGCTAATGGGCACTATTCCCTGGCCAACCATCCTCGCCAGTGGTAGAAGGTCTGGGTAGCAGCTCAGGTCTCCACCCCCGCTGATGGTGACCTTGTCCGGCATGCTGCCCATGCACCTCTGAGCCACCTCGAACAGGACGTCGTTCATGGGCTTGAAGCCCGGATAGCCCTCCATGATGGCGCGGGCGCAGTAGTCACAGCCCTTCTTGAAGGGCATGCAGTTCTTGCAACCGAAGGGCGGCACCTTTTTTACCCCTTTAAAGTAGCAGTAGCTGCAAAATCCCCTGCAGTCCAGGCCGGGCCTTCCACCTACATCTGCGAGTACGTCCATTCCCATTTCGATCTGCCAGATGGTAAATAAGCCTTGGGGTAGCCCTGAAAACAGGCTTAAGAACTATGATTAAATAAATATATTGATTTTGATAATTTAATAATAGTACTGGATAAAATGCTTAAATATGGGAAAGTGATATATACATCCTCGAATACATGATTAAGTTAGAGCAGCAATCATAAGCGAAAGCCTCAACTGCCTTAAGAAAAAAGAGCGGGCTTAAAGCCGAGGGACGTGATTCTAATGTTGAGGAGCATCGAAAGGGCCAGCATTGCAGAATTTGGGCGGAGGTAACCTTTGTACATCAAAGAGGTTGAGCTCAAGAACTTCAAGTCATTCGGCAAGAGCATCAGGGTTCCTCTGAAGAACGATTTTGTAACGGTGACAGGGCCGAACGGAAGCGGTAAATCCAATATAGTCGATGCTCTCCTCTTCGCCCTCTGCCTTTCCAGCTCGCGGGCCATGAGGGCGGAAAGGCTGCCCGATCTCATCTACCGGGGGGATAACGGAAAGAATCCGGATTTTGCCCAGGTAATAGTCAGGTTGGACAACACCAGCCGCCATTTTCCTCTGGATCAGGATACGATCGAGGTCTCAAGAAAGATCAAGATAAACCGCGACAAATATGCCTCTTCTTATTCCTTTAATGGCAAGTCCTGCGGCCAGGCAGAGCTTTTGGACCTGCTGGCCAAGGCGGGCATAACCCCGGAAAGCTACAATATCGTCATGCAAGGGGATGTGACCCGCATCATTGAGATGACGGCTGTGGAGCGGAGGAAGATCATAGACGAGATCGCTGGCGTCGCAGAGTTCGATGAGAAGAAGAAGAAGGCGCTGGAAGAGCTGGATGTGGTGCGAGAGCGCGTCGAACGGGTTGACGTCATCCTGGAGGAGGTGGGCGGCCAGCTGGACCGATTGCGGGCGGAGCGAGATAAGGCTCATTCCTACCAGGCGCACAAGGACGAGCTGAAAAGGCAGGAGGCCTTCCTCCTATTGGCCAGGCTCAAAGAGGCATCTGGAGAGCTGGAGAGCCTGAACCAGGAGATATCCTCCCTCCAGGGCAAGAATGATGAGATCAAGCTGCGGGCGGATGAGGATCGCTCCGAGCTTGCCGTCCAGGAGGAGAAGCTGCAGAACCTCGGTCAGGAGATTACCCATAAGGGAGAGGACGAGCAGATCGAGGTCAAGCGGAGGATAGAGGAGCTGAAAGGGGAACTCGCCCGCGAGACCAGCAAGATCCAGATGGCTGAGAAGGCCCTGAATGATCTGGATCGTCAGCAGAATGCGAGCTTCATTCAGCTGGGCAACCTCTCTGGGGAGGAGGAGGTTCTGGCGGAGAAGATCAGAGACGCAAGCATTCGCAAGGCCAGCCTGGAAGGAGAGCTTGAAGATCAAAACGACCTCCTTCAGCAGGCTGAAGAGAGCTTAAGCCGTGAGGACGCCCAGTTCTCCGCCCTCAGAGAGGAGCTTGAGAGAGCGAGGGGGGGCCGGGAGGAGGCCAAAGCAAGGCTTGGAGATCTGCTGCGAGAGCGAGACCGTCTGCTGGATGCCACGAGAAGGGGGAGCCTGGAAAGAGAGGAGCTCTCCGGCGCCATCAAGGAGGCCATGGATGCCCTGGCCGGCAGCGATCATGAGGCCGATCAGCTGAAAGAGGAGCTGGCCGGGCTCAACAGCCGAGCGATGGAGCTGGAGAAGGATCGGGATGACCTGGAGAGCGCAAGACTCAGGCTGCGCCGGGAGATCGCCGAGGCAGAGAGGGAGATGAATAAGCTGCAGAGCGAGTTCGCCCGCACCGACGGCCGGATTAAGGCGGCAGAGGACAAAGGCGGATTCAGCCGGGCGGTGGACGCCATCCGTACTGCTCTCAAGAAAGATATGCTCCCCGGCCTTTATGGCACCGTAGCGGAACTGGGGAATGTTCAGTCGCGCTTTTCTGTCGCTTTAGAGGTGGCTGCAGGAGCGCGGATGCAGAGTATTGTCGCCGCCACGGACGAGGATGCCGCCCGGGCCATTGAATATCTGAAGAGGTCCCAGATCGGCAGGGCCACGTTTCTCCCCTTGAATAAGCTGGACCGGGGCAGCCCTTCGGTCAAGCCCAACTACGAGGGGATAGTTGACTATGCCTTCAGGCTGATCGACTTTGATCCCAAGTTTCAGGGGGCTTTCTGGTATGTATTTCGCGATACTTTAGTGGTAGAGAGCTTAAACCACGCCCGAGCTCTCATGGGCCGCTACCGGATGGTCACTTTAGAAGGGGATCTGGTGGAGAGGTCCGGAGCGATGACCGGAGGCCACTATAGGACCAGGATGAAGTTCGCGGCAGAGGAGGGAAAGAAGCTCCTGGAGCTATCGGAGAGGATTGCCAACGCCGATGCCGAGCGCGGGAAACTTCTGGAGAGATTGGACCGGATGGAGGAGCAGATCTCCCACATAACCCGAGAGGTAGAGGAGCTGAACCGGTCCATCTCCAAGAAGACCTTCCAGGCGGACGAGATGGCGGGGTCAAAGCCCCGGCTGGAGAAGAGCATCTCTGAGAAGCGCGAGCGGCTCGTGCAGATGGAGAGCGAGTTTCTCAGCTACAAGGGAAGGCTGGACGTTCTGGAGGGGGAGATCGGGGAGTCTGAGGCGACCCTGGCATCCATGAATGAGATGATCGGCCGGATAGAGGCCGACCTATCAGGCTCAGCGATCCCCGAGCTGAATCGTAAGGCAGATGCGGCCAAATCGGAGATTAGAAGGCTGCAGGACCGGATAGCCGAGATCGATGCCGAGATCCTCAAGGACAAGATCCGGGAAGAGGGCATAATCGAGAAGCAAAATGAGATCTCATCCAAAAAGGAGCTACTGGAATCGGAGAAGGCAGAGGCAGCAGAACAGAAGGAGGCTGCCATGGCCATGATCCAGAGCCTGAATTTGGAACTGGATGGGATGAAGTCCAGGGAGGCGGAGATCGAAGTGGAGCTGCACGGCCTCAAAGGAGTGCGCGTAGAGCTTCTTGAGAAGACCATCACCATGCAGCGAGCGATCGACAGAATGGAACGGGAGATGGACCGGATTCAAGCTCGTCTGGATGCCAGCCTCTCCGCCAGGGATGTCATCCAGATGAGGGTGGAGGGACTGCGAAGAGAGATCGAACAGAGCGGTGTAGACTCGACCCAGGAGCCGCCGGATAGCAATACAGTCGCTGAGAAGATCCGGGCCCTGACCCAATTTATGAGAGACCTGGAGCCGGTGAACATGCTGGCCATCGACGAGTACGATCATGTGTTGACCCGCCATGACTTCCTGGCCTTGAGGAGGACCACCCTAAGGGAGGAGAGGGAGGCGATCATCGATAAGCTGGAGAGGTATGACCAGATGAAAAAGGAGGCATTCTTATCCAGCTTCAATGAGATCAACAAGAACTTCAAGAACATATTCCAGGAGCTATCCCGGGGAGAAGGCGACCTGATCCTGGAGAATCCGGAGGACCCCTTGAGCGGGGGGATGACCATCAAGGCCCGGCCGGCGGGAAAGCCCTTCCACCGCCTGGAGGCCATGTCCGGAGGGGAGAAGAGCCTGACCGCCCTCTCTTTCATCTTCTCCATTCAGATGTTCCGGCCAGCGCCCTTCTACGCCATGGACGAGATCGACATGTTCCTGGACGGAGCCAATGTGGAGAGGGTGGCAAAGCTGATCAAGAAGATCTCCGCCCAGGCCCAGTTCATTGTGGTGTCCCTGAGAAAGCCGATGATACTGCAGTCGAAGTTCACCCTGGGCGTGACCATGCAAGAGAACAACATCACCACGGTGACCGGCATATGCACCAGCTGAGGTAGGACTTGTCCGAAGATCCATTCATGAAGAATCCCCGCGATTTCGAGTTCGGCGAGCCGGCGGAGGTTCTGGTGGAGCTTGCTCGTAGAGGGGATATCGATCCCTGGGATATTGATATTGCCAGGACCACAGAGAAGTTTTTGCAGTACATCGACTCCCTGGAGAAGAGAGACCTGCGAATACCGGCCAGGACACTCCTTTATGCCAGCATTCTCCTGAGGATGAAGTCCGACTCCATGGAAGGGCAAAAGGAGGTGGCAGATGAGGAGCCAGAGCCTGAATTGGAGGAGGTGGGGGAGGAGGTCTGGGAAGAGGAGAGGGAGAGCACCCTTCCCCGCCCGCCAGTGAGGAGGCGCACCAAGAGGCCGGTAACCTTAGAAGAGCTGATCTCGGAGCTGAAGAAGGCGGAGATGGTCGGCCGGAGAAAGGCCATGAGGGACCGCTGGCCCTCCACTGAGGAGAAGGCGTTGGACCTCTCACACGATGAAGGGATCGAGGAGAGGATCAGGTTCTTGGGACCCATTTTGGATGATATGTTCATGGAGAAGAAGACCATCACCTTCCAGGATATTAACAGCAGAGATGGACTGAATGAGGACGGGGTGACCAACTACGTCTCGCTCCTCTTCATGGCCCAGAGAAAGCAGGTGTGGCTGGAGCAAGAGGAGATATTCGGGGACCTGTTTGTGAAAAGACATCCCTGAGCGGATCAGCGGCCCGGGCGTCGCCAAAACCTCTTCTCCGACACCGACATCCCTGGGGCAAGCTTAAATCCTTTCCGGAAAAAGAGTCTCTATTGGTCGATCTGATGACGGATTCCAGCGCTAAAGCAGTTATCGAAGCCGCTCTTTTTGCTGCAGGCAGAACGCTCAATCCCCAAGAATTGGCGGATATCTCCGGCCTCTCCCTCCAGATGGCCGAGGAAGCTGCCCGCGACCTGGCCCTGGAGTATGTCAGTCGCAGCTCGGGAATAGAGATCAAGAGCATAGGAGATGGCTATTCCATGCAGGTCCGCTCCATGCTGGCGGGACGGGTCCTATCCTTTGCTCCAAAGGAGATCGAGGCGCCCCTGATCAGGACCCTGGCCATCATCGCCTATAAGCAGCCCATCAAGCAGAGCGAGCTGGTGCAAATCAGGGGGAACAAGAGCTATGAGCACGTGAAGGAACTGGAGAAAAGAGGCCTGATCAATGCGGTCAAGCACAGCCGGACCAAGCTTCTCACCACCACTCCCGGATTTGCCGACTACTTCGGCATCACCTCCTCCAATCCCGAGGCGGTGAGAAAGGCTCTTCTGCAGAACAAAAAGCTGGTAGGGGTCAGTCCCATGTACAGGACCCTCGCCTTGCGCCTGGGCCTGGACTATCTGGTGGTCAATCCATACAACCCAGGGGAAGAGGACCTATCCCGGCTCGAGGAGATCGACCTTCTGATCATTGCTCCCGGCTACCTGGAGAGGGTGAGAGAACACTACTGCGGAGATCTCATAGAGGCAGGTGTTCGAACCCTCTCCCAGCTTAAAGAGAGCGCAGAGCAGATAGTCCGGGCAGCAGAATCGGGCGATGTGGAGCCACTGGCGGCAGAGGTTGATCGGCTCCTGAAGAGGTTTCGCAAAAGGGCGCAGAAGGCAAGACCGATCAAGCCTCTGACTCCCATGATCGAGGATATCGCCCGCGATCTCCGTTTGGATGTTCAGGAGGGGGGGCTGAGAGCAGCGCCCAGCTCTGCCCAGATGGAGGCCGAAATTCAGGTGCCTGTCCACCAGCCCTACGATATGGACATAGTGGAGAGGATCGTGGAGCGCTATGAGAAGATCCTTATGGATATTGATGGCGTTTCTTCTGCTGATGCCAAGCCAGATTAAGGTGACTCATGCCAGCCATTTCCTAACTCATTCACAGATCATTATGGCGATAGGCTAGAATATGGTTCTTCGCCCAATTATGGAAGTGGGATCCGGCAGAGATTATAGCCCCTCTGCGTCTCTGTGGTTTGGCTGAAAATTTTTGCTTTCTTAAGAGCTATGCAAAAAAAGTTGCTTTCAGCCCCCAAAAAGGAAGTGGGCGGGCCCAATAATGCCTTTACGGGATCAAGCTACTGGATTTTACTATCACTGCTGATTGGCAACGATCTTGACGTTATTGGTTGCCTCAGACAGCCCCAATGCTATGGCATCCCTGTTGCCAGCGCCGATCTGATCGATATTGACCTTATTGCAGCAATCCAGACAGCTGGGTGACACATTGCCATTTGTCGGGCTGTCCTCAGAGCAGCAATTGCAGTCTCCTGAATTCTGATTCTTCTTGATCAGCAGATTATTTGTAGCAATAGGATCTATACCGGGACCAATGGCTAAAGCCCGATCGTTTCCAATTTTCAGAGTATCTATATTGACATCTGTATATTCTGGGAATACAAAGGCAGAAGCTTCCAATTCAAGTATTCCACCATACTTTCCCAGAATATCTATTGCGCCGTATCCGGCTCCCCCCTGAGCAAATGAGGGAATTATCAGAACTGCCAGAACGAAAGGCAATGCAAACCTCTTTATCATTATTGTCTTACCCCCTGAATCATGAGATTCCATTCATACTAATGCCTAATTATATTTATACTTTTGGTCTGCATATATGTGTTCTGCATGTAATATGTTCACAATGTTGGCGCTATCTATGAATATGCCTTCAAAGAGACTTGATGCCATATCTCTGGGCATAATCGTCTTCTACCGGATGGTTCTTGCCACAGAGGGAAAAACGTCATCAGGAGCTTGGGAGGCCTTCTCGAAAAGTGAGCCTGTCTGGATGCAACGGTCGATGGATTGCTGCAGCCGGTCTAATGAGAGGGTCTGGCGGAATTATCGTCTTAGGGAGGAATCAGAATACAAATAGCAGTAGTAGGAGGTGGAGACTGCAGCCTCCGCGTCCGGGAGATGGCAGAGGAGCTTGGGAGGCTCCTGGCAGAGGAGGGGCACACCCTCATTTGCGGAGGCCTGGGAGGGGTTATGCAGGCGGCATGTAAGGGTGCAGCAGAGAGCGGGGGAACGGTGGTGGGAATTCTGCCCGGGGACAGGAAGGATGCCAATCCCTATGTGGGAATTAGCGTGGCCACAGGCATGAGCCACGCCAGGAATGCGATAATTGTGAGGAGCTCGGATGCAGTTATTGCTCTGCCCGGCGAGTATGGGACTCTATCCGAGATCGCCCTGGCCCTGAAGATGAATAAAGCCGTGATCAGCCTGGGAAGCTGGGATATTGACGGAACGTTGAGGGCGAAGGATCCAAGAGAGGCTATTCGCCTGCTCAGCCGCCAATTGCGCCAGGGAATCGCATGAAAAGATGCTTATATGAGCAGAAGCGAAGATGGGAGATGCAGAAATGAAAAATGATGTGCTTCATCCAGCATTAATATCGAATCGGGCATTAGTGGCATCAATAATATTTGTGGCAATAGCTTCATCTGCAATCTTCCTGTTATCAAGCGCCGTATCTGCAGTCAATGCCGATCCCAGGGACGATGCCTACCACTATATGAAAAATGGAATCGACGACCAGCTCTACAATGAATGGTGGTACTTCAATGGGCGGGATGGGGACACTCACTTCATGCTTACCTTCCTTTTGAGCGATCCGGACAACCTGACCGCATACCGGAGGATTCAGGTCCAGGTTATTTTGCTGCAGAATGGCCAAATTCCGATATTGGGATCTCATCAGAGCCGGGGATTTGGCGGGGATCGCAATTCTCCCATGTTCGATATCGACAAAAACGGCTTTTCTTCTGATCAGGAGGGGAGGATCCATATTCGGGGAGAGGTCGAGGATGGGGCCACCAGCGAGCTTTTTCGGTGGGATCTGGTCTACGAGGCAGCCGCGGATCCCTGGTATGCTATTCCCACTCAGACAAAGACAGGTCAATCCGGTTGGATGAAGTGGCTGGTCTATATGCCATCAGCCAATGTGACCGGCAGCTTCACCATAGGCAACAGGACGGTGGATATTGACGGGACTGGCTATCACGACCACATATGGGGCAGATTTCCCCTGAACGATCCCCAGTTCACCTGGGCAGAGGCTTCCAATCCCGCTGAGAACTTCAGCCTGAGCTACAGAGAGATCTGGGAGAACAGAACAGAGGATAATCCCAAGGCATATCTGGGAATTCAGAAGGAGGGCGAGTCAATAGAGTTCTCAGGGGGGCAGGTGAAGGCGAAATACGCTGATTATTCAGAATACGCCATCGATAATGCCACTATGGTCCATCCTGCCCGATACAGCATCTCAGCAGATAATGGGGATTGGAGCCTGGAACTTGCGGTTGGGGTATTTGAGAGCATTCCCACAGTGCTCGACTATCCCAGGCCGATGCCCGACCGTCTGGACCTCCAGCAACTAGCCCTCCTGCAAGGAACGCTGCGATCAAAATCAGGTGAGGAATACGTCTTTGAAGAGAGGGGCTTTTCTGGCTATTCAAGTCAGCTGGACCTTCTGAGGAACGACGGGGTGTAGGGGCAGAGAATTCCCGACTCTTTAGAGGTGGGATGAATCTTGCCCCGCCTTGATTCCGTGGAGTGGTCACCAGACTTCCTTTGATTGGCAAGCTCATTCTTGCTTTCTCTCGGCCCTGCCACCCCCGAGTCCGTGCACATGCACGCGCGCTCTTGCGGGAGTGGGTGCCAGGCATTGTGCGGGGCACTCGTTCGGGCACTTACCTATGCCGCCATAGTGAATCTAGATAAAGCGCAAAATCATTTGACATAACCTTTAATTATCATAATACGAATTTATTAATACGTGGTTGGAGGAAGCCGGGCCAAAACTCGCTGACATCTTGGAAGCCATTCAGCTAGGCCATGTTAGAATAACCGATCACGCCTATGAAGAAGCCAATGCTGACGAGCTCAAGTTTGACGAGATCTACTTTTCGGCTCTGCATGGAGTTGTGATCGAAGAGTACGCAGATGATTCACCTTATCCAAGTGTTCTGATCTTCGGTCAAACCTTTGCCGGCGATCCGGTTCACAGCGTTTGGGCCTATAGCGAGTTGAACGGGTAGGCGGTCTTGATCACGGTCTACCGTCCAGATCCGAATCGATGGATCGACTGCAAAGTGAGGAAGAAATGAATAGCATAGGTCCAAGCTGGAGCGAAAAGAAACAGCGGAGTTCCAGGAGATCGGAGTCTCATATCAGGTAGCATGAGACCAAAGGATAGACCATAGGTCTCAGTAGCTGGCTAGGAATTTCGCCCGGCACTGCTCTAGGCGGGCTGGGCCGGCTGTGGCTGCCATGCGCTGCGCCCGTGCATGTGCGTGCCCTCGCAGGTGGGCGAATCGCGTCCGTGCGGGCAAGCGTTTGGGTGCTATGAAAGTGCAACGCTCTGAGGAATCCTGGTGGATTGGATGCGATTATTCCATATGCATTCAGTCTCAATGCGACAGGCACGGACTTAAGGAATGGATCATTTCCAATCTAAACCAGGCGGAAGATGGGATGGGTGGCCTCGGGATAGACCTCCAGATCCCTTACCGCCTCTGCCACCAGAATATCGGCCATGGCCGCTGCCGGAAAGATGACCTCGCCGCTCTCAATGGGCCCATAGAGGAGAAAGTCGCCTCCCATGGCAAGCTGCATGCAGGCTGCAGCGGCATCGCAGCAGCTTCGGTTGCTCTTCATCCTATCCTTGAGCCACTGCCAGGAGCTGACTGCATTATGAATTCCCGAGCCAACAGGCAGTCCGAGGCGTGATTTGGCAACCACCGAGAAGCGCAGAGAAGACCCCGCACCGCTGCCCATCGGCACCACCCCTGGATCGATGAGAATGTTGCTGAACCCAAGCCTCTTTGCCAGGGGTATCAGTCCCTCGTCTCTCACCTGGCCACCATTCTCCAAGATTCGCATGGCTCCTTCCACCCCCGGCTCGCCGGGATTGTAAGCGAGGATGATGGCGCTGTCAACCTCATTCTCCAGCAAGGCCCGGGCCTCGGCATCATCTGTGGCAATGCTTATGCTGTTATATATGGCCTTGTCTGCATACCCCAATTCCGAGAGCAGCGATAGGGCTAAAGAGCGAGTGCTCCTCTCTGCCGAGTCGACGATAAACGGCCCCGACCAGACCTCTTCCGCAAAATCCAGATACTTTCGCAGGGCGGGAACGGTCCGGGCATAGATATGTAGGACAAAAGGGCAACCGGTCTCACTGGAAAGCTCAGATTGGCGCAGAACTAGCCTCTCCGCTGCGGCCCGATCGAATATTCCTCGCTCATCATCCTCCACAATCCTGTGCCCCTGATAGAAGATGGTGCCGCAAAGGACGGTTGGCAGCTCTCCAGGCTGGCCTCCGAATCTTACCCCAGCCACATTTACTATGGTCTGCTCGTTCTTAAACCGGAACATGATCTCATCCCTCGGAAGCAACCAGCCATATGGCCGTGTCCATGCTGACTCCCGCTCCAAATGTTAGATCGCTATCGCCTGATAACATCTCCTGACGGGCCGCCTTTCTCTTGATCACCTGGTAGGGCTCCTCTGGAAAAGGCATTGCGAGGTGATTGTATTGGGAGACTAGCCTTTCAATCTCTTTCATGTCCTCTAGGCCAATCCTGTCTATAAGCTCCACCTGCCGCTGAAAACGCTCGACGGCCTGAACGGAGAGGTTCTGAATGAAGGGTATCGCTCCCTTCGATCCGATTATCCTCCCTTTCTCATCGATTCCATTTTTATGGAGAGCGAGCAGAGTATTTCCTGGCAGATGGCCCTTCGACTCCACTCCGCAGACGATGAGAAACCTTATGTTGCTGTTGCTGATCACATTGGCCACTATCTTTTCCAATCCCAGGTTCTCAGTCTTGCAGGGTCCGGATATGGCTGTACCCCTGGGGTTGAAGACGCTGGCTAAAGTGACCACCGCCACTCCTGCTCTGGGGTCGCCTAACCGATATTCGCCTCGAACCGGCGGCCAGGGATCCAGATACCCCTGATTCGCATAGTCACATTCGATTTTTTTGCATTCCTCAGCCATATGGCCCCCGCAGATCTGATGATGGATTGATCCGCATATCTTTCTGGGTTGACTGATCGGCATATAATTGTTTCTGATTTCCACAAGAGTGTCTCGTACTTAAATGGCTATGAAAAATTGAAATATCATGATACAGGATAAACATGCGTGATCTGAAATGGAAACTACTTCGCAGGAATTTGGTCATACAAAGAGATGGTGGCACTAAATGGCCTCATACAAGGAAAGAATACTGGAAGTCATAGGGGAGTCTGAGGTGGGCCTGACCACGGTTGATGTGGCCAAAAAGGCAAGGGTCAGCAAGACTACAGTGATTAAGTATCTCTCTGTGCTCAGCTCCGAGGGAGAGGTCGAGTTCGTGGAGGTGGGACCTTCAAAGCTCTGGAGGACGAGAAACACGAGCGCAAGGCATGGGGAAGGGAAGGAAGGGGCGATGAATGCGGAGGCATTTCCCATGATGGACATAGATTTTCATAGCGGCGAGGAAGAGATTGTATATTTCTCATTTCGGGTCAAAACGGAACAGATATGCAAACTGATGAAGCGCGCCAAGAGATGCGGTTGTGAGGCCACAGAGAGTTGATGGAGGATATGTTAATGCAAAGCAATGATCAGCCCTCCATACCTAAGGAGGTCAAAGAATTCTTTCATATCGATAAAGGCCAGACGCTTCTCATCAAGGGCATGCCGGGGACGGGCAAGACCACCCTCGCCCTGGAGATCATGAGCAGCCTGTGCGAGGAGAGAAACGGAATATACATATCCACTCGAGTGGATCCAGCGCGGCTCTATGCCACAAATCCCTGGATCGAGAAGGTTCTCATGCCCAGGAACGTGGTCAATGCCACTCAAACCAAGCTCTTGGGTAGCCTGAATAAGACGAGCAAGGATCTATCCAACTATTATGCGGTCATGGACTTCTTCCGGCTCTTCTTCGAGGAGACGGAGGAGATGGACAATCCCATGATCATCATCGATAGCTGGGACGCAGTCCTCAACTACACCTCCCACTTGATAGGCACCTCTCAGCACAGCTTCGAGCAGAACATCTGCGAGTTTGCCCGTGATCTGGACACTCACCTCGTTTTCGTCTCCGAGTTCGCTGATGTTATGCCCCTGGATTACATCGTCGATGGGGTGGTGACCATGGAGCAGTTCAATCTGCCCGGCCACGCCGGAGGGAACATGAGGAACCGCTACGTCCGGCAGATCAAGCTGGAAAAGCTGCGCGGGGTCGAGATCAACCAGAAGACCTATACCGTCACATTGCACAATGGCCGGTTCAGGTTTTTTGAGCCCTATCGGGAGCATAATGATGCGCGCATCATGAGCGATGGGGTTAGAGTTCCCGATCCCTCTGAAGACCGGATATCTACCGGCATTCCAGACCTGGATATCGTCACCGGCGGCCTGAAGTACGGCTCGTGCAACGTCCTGGAGATAAATCATGGAGTGGGCAAGAGGTACTACCGGATGCTGACCGCCTTGGCCTCAAATGCCATCAAGAACGGCCGGGGAGTGTTCATCCTGCCCAGCATCGGCTATCAGCTTAGCTCTCGGGACATATTTGTGCCCACCAATGTCATCGTCTCCCAGCCGGAGGGGGATGACGCAGTGGCCTGGGGAAAGGATCTGCTGGAGAAGTGGGATGCATTGCGAGAAAGGACCGGCCGTCCCATTCTGAACATAATCGGCCTGGACTCCATTGAGTTCTCCTTCGGCTACAAGGAATCGCTGAATCTGACCAACCTGATGATCAGAAACTGGAAGGAGACCAACGACATCAATGTGCTGGTGGTAAAGAGCGGCCAGGAGAGCATGAACATGGCCATTCACACCGCAGACAGCTATTTCCTGGTAAATGAGCTGAACGGAGGGCTCTGCCTCTATGGGGTCATACCCAGGACTGAGTCCTATAATATGATTTTGGAGGACAGGAACAGGATCAGCCTGACGCCCATTGTATAGGTGGGCGGAGCAAGTCCAGTTATTGCAGGATTCCATGGAAAAGGCTCGTTTCAACGGCGAAAAAAAAGGAGGTATGGTTTCTGGCTAATTAATCTGTGGTATGCTGCTTACCGCCTCCGGATTGGATAGTGCTGATACATCACCCGTATCTTTGCCCAGCGCCTTGGCCTTGATGACGCGGCGCATGATCTTGCCGGACCTGGTCTTGGGCACATCCTTGACGAAATAAACCTTGTCCGGATAAGCAACCGGGCCCAAGACCTTCCTTACGTGAGTGGAGATATCCTTCTTGAGCGACTCCTCTTCATTGACTCCTTCCTTTAGGATGATGAATGCAACGATCTTCTCACCCTTGACCTCATCGGGCTCACCGATAACAGCGGCCTCTGCGACCTTGGGGTGAGAGACTGCGGCGGACTCAACCTCTGCGTTGGAGATTCTATGTCCTGCTACCTTCAGCACATCATCTATTCTGCCCTGGATCCACCAGTATCCGTCTTTGTCACGGGTGGCCTTGTCTCCTGCCAGGTATGTGCCGGGCTTGACCT